>Ga0187842_1001384_pt1 | contig 11311 bp, 5 predicted proteins | sample SpaLakP09_SKY_41_FD_134514 | JGI IMG/M metagenome (GOLD analysis project Ga0187842, IMG submission 134514) | Oligotrophic lake water microbial communities from Sparkling Lake, Wisconsin, USA - SP09_SKY_41 | ecosystem: Environmental > Aquatic > Freshwater > Lake | place: USA: Sparkling Lake... | reverse complement strand
CGACCACGTGATGCGCGCTGCCATGTCGAAGCTGTTCCGCGACGAACCGGACGTGCGCAACCTGATCAAGATGAAAGCCATCTACGAGATTCTGGAAACTGTAACCGACCGTTGCGAGGATGTAGCCAACATCATCGAAGGCATCATCGTCGAAAACGCATAACTACTACCAAAAGAATCGTCCAATATGCATACCCTACAAATCAGCATCTATGTGCTGGTCCTGCTGATCGCGCTGGCACTGGTGTTCGACTTCATGAACGGTTTCCATGATGCCGCTAATGCGATTGCCACCGTGGTGTCGACCGGCGTGCTGAAACCGCAAGCGGCGGTGGCGATGGCTGCGCTGTTCAACTTTACGGCGATCTTCGTGGTCGGCCTGCATGTGGCCGGCACGGTGGGCAAGGGCACCATCGATCCCGGCGTGGTCGACCAGTACGTCATTTTCGGCGCGCTGGTGGGCGCCATCGCGTGGAATCTGTTCACCTGGTACTACGGCATTCCTTCCTCGTCCTCGCACGCCCTGATCGGCGGTCTGGTGGGCGCGGCAGTGGCCAAGTCCGGCACCAGTGCGCTGGTCGGCGACGGCCTGCTGAAGACCGTCAAATGGATCGTGATTTCGCCGCTGATGGGCTTTGTATTCGGCTCGCTGATCATGCTGCTGGTATCGTGGATTTTCGTACGTTCCACGCCGCGCCGCGTCGACAGCTGGTTCCGCCGCCTGCAGCTGGTATCGGCCGCTTCCTACAGTCTGGGCCATGGCGGTAACGATGCGCAGAAAACCATGGGCATCATCTGGATGCTGCTGATCGCGGTTGGTCAGGTACCCGCCGATTCGGCCGAGCCGCCGATGTGGGTGATCGTGGCCTGCTACACCGCCATTTCGCTCGGTACGCTGTTCGGCGGCTGGCGTATCGTCAAGACCATGGGCCAGAAAATCACCAAGCTGAAACCGGTGGGCGGCTTCTGTGCCGAAACGGGCGGCGCCATCACGCTGCTGATCGCCAGCCACTTCGGCGTGCCGGTGTCGACCACCCATACCATTACCGGCGCCATCGTCGGTGTGGGTTCGTCGCAGAAGATGTCGGCAGTGCGCTGGGGCGTGGCCGGTAACATCGTCTGGGCCTGGGTGTTCACCATTCCTGCTTCGGCCTTCGTGGCAGCGCTGGCATGGTGGGTCGGCCATCACATCATGTAAGCACAAGCCACCTGCCGCTGTGGCGGGTGGCTTGTTGTCCCGGCGGGCGGCGGCCCGCCGCGCTTGTGCCGGTGGCGGGCTAGCCTGAGCGCTGGCAGTCCCCCCCTCTCCATGCCGATGTTTATCCCGCGAAGCAAACTCTATACTCGCCGCAGACAGTTGCTGCAGTCGTGCCGCCATGCGCTGCTGCTGGGCGGGCTGTTGCGCACGCTGAGCTACCGGCTGGGCCTGCACGGGCGGCTGGGCGTCAGCACCCACCATGTCAGCCTGCCGCCGCGCCTGCGCCTGGCTCGGCCGCTGAAGATTGCCTTTGCCTCCGACCTGCATGCGGGGCCGTCTACCCATCCGGCCATCTTCGAGCAGCTGTTTGCCCGTCTCCGTCAGGAACAGCCCGATCTGCTATTGCTGGGCGGCGACTATGTGGCCGGTGCTGCCCGCCACGCGGCCGTGCTATGCGCAGGGCTGGCAGCCTGCCAGCCGCCGCTGGGCAAGTTTGCCGTGTTCGGCAACCATGATCTGGCCACTGATGACGGTTTGATCGCCACCATGTTTGCCGAGGCCGGGGTGCAGATGCTGGTCAACCGGGCGGTGGGACTGGCGGCGCCATTCCAGCAGGTGTCGGTGTGCGGCATGGACGATCCGTGGACGGGCGAGCCGAATCCGCGCCTGACCTTTGCCCGCGCCGGTGCGGTGCGAATTTTTCTGGTGCATGCGCCGGACGGGCTGCTCAAGCTGTCGGGCCAGCGCTATCACATCGCCTTTGCCGGCCATACCCATGGCGGCCAGATTGCCCGCCGCAGTGGCCGTCCGCTGGTGTGGCCCAAGGGGCCGTTGTCGCGCCAGCTGTATCATGGCCGCTACGCGGTGGCCGGGAATGGCGATCTGATCGTCACGCGCGGGGTCGGCTGCAGTACCATCCCGGTACGCCTGAATGCCGATCCGGAACTGGTGATCTGTACCTTGCAGTAGCTTGGCAATCCGCTCACTGGTCTGGGTGGCGTGCCGCACGCACGCGTGGTTCAGTTCAGTTCTACCGTCATGCCTTCGTAGGCCAGCACGACTTTGAGATCGCCCAGCTGGCCCGCATGGCGTTGCATTACCTCGGCAAACACGGCTTCCAGCTCGTCGTCGCTGCGGGTCGGTTCGTGGTGGGTGCAGTACAGCGCCTTGACGCCGCAGCGCAGCGCCATGGCCAGCGCTGTATCGAAGGTGCCGTGGCCCCAACCCTGTTTGGCCGGATATTCTTCGCGGGTGTAGGAGCAGTCTGCGATCAGCGCATCGACTCCCTGCACCATGGCATCGATGGCGGCATTGCGCTGTTCCATCCAGCGCGCATAGGCCGCATGCTCGCTATGTTCGGCCGGATAGATGTTGTACAAGGGCTCGTGGTCGCCCGTGAAGAACAGCGACTTGCCGCCCGATTCGATGCGGTAGCCCAGATCCGTGGCCGGATGGTTCATCACCACATTGCGCACCACGGCGTCGCCCAGTGCATACGGCTGTTCGATTTGCAGTGTCTGGTATTCGATGGTGGCATCCATCTGGGTTTCGCTGACGGGGAAATAACTGTTTTGCAGCTGCACGCCCATCACATGTTCGATGCCTTCACCGGTATCGGGATCGATGGCGCCGTGCAGGCGTACACGGCTGTCCTTGACGAACAGCGGGGTAAAGAAGGGCAGGCCGTGGATGTGGTCCCAGTGGCTATGGGTAATGAATATGTTGGCGTGGATGGGGCCGTTCTTGTGCTGCAGTAGCGCCTGGGCCAGAGGGAAGATGCCGGTACCGCCATCGAGGATCAGCAGCGTGTTGTTGGCGCTGCGCACTTCAATACAGGTGGTATTGCCGCCATAGCGCGCCGTGCGCGGCCCTGGCGAGGGGATGGAACCACGCACCCCCCAGAATGTGAATTTCATGTGTTCTTCCCTGTTTTTTTCTGGTTGCTGCGGGCGATGATAGCTTTTTTTTTCGATAACAGGGAAAAAGTGACAACATTCGGTACAAATATATGATGCCAATCATTTCTTCCTATACAACAGCTTGCACCGCAGATACACTTCTGATATTCGCCGCCCGCGCGCATCCCTCTCCTACCTGCCGTCACACGAGTCACCATGCAAGAGTTGAATCAGACACAGATTGCCCAGCGCTTGGAACAGCTGATAGAACTGAGCGTCGAACTGGGCAAGCGCCATGACACCAATGCCTTGCTGGAGCGTATCTTGCTGGTGGCGCGCGGCATGAGCAATGCCGATGGCGGCACGCTGTACCGTCCCAGCGAAGACGGCCGCACGCTGGAATTTGCCATCCTCTACAACAAGACGCTGAACATCCATCAGGGCGGTGTTGGCGGCGAGCCCGTGACGGCGCCCGGCGTGCCGCTGTACGACGCCAGCGGTGCAAAGAATCTGGCGGCAGTGGCAGCCTATGCGGCCCATTTCGGCCTGTCCGTCAACATCGAGGATGTGTACAAGGCCGATGTATTCAACTTCTCCGGCATGGTCAAGTTCGACCAGATGAATGGCTACCATTCGCAGTCCTTCCTGACGGTGCCGATGAGCGACCATGAAGGCGAACTGGTCGGCGTGCTGCAGCTGATCAATTCCATCGATAGCGAGACGGGGCAGATCCGCGCCTTTAGCGAAACCGACCAGCGTTTCATCGAAGCGCTGGCGGCCCAGGCCGCCGTGGCCCTGACCAACCAGCGTCTGATTGCCCAACTGGAAAATCTGCTGGAAGCACTGGTCAATCTGATCAATATCGGCATCGACGATAAATCGCCCTACACGGGGCGGCATTGCCAGTTTGTGCCGGAGCTGACCATGATGCTGGCCGAGGCCGTGCACAACACGGCCAGCGGGCCGATGGCGGAGTTCCGCATGACCGATGCCGACCGCAAGGAACTCTGGCTGGCCGGCCTGCTGCACGATTGCGGCAAGATCACCACGCCCGTGCATGTGGTGGACAAGGCCAGCAAGCTGGAAACCATTTATGACCGTATCGCCACCGTCGATACGCGCTTCGAAGTGCTGCTGCGCGACGCTGAAATCGCCGCGCTGAAACGCCAGCTGGCGGGCGACGCCGATGCCGCCGCCATCGACGCCGAGCTGGCAGCGCAGCAGGCGGCCCTGCGCGCCGAGCGCGATTTCATCCGCTTTGCCAATGTGGGCGGCGAGGCCATGGCCACGGCCGATCAGGAACGGGTGCGCAGCATCGCCCAGCGGCGCTGGACCGGCCCCGACGGACAGGAACAGAATTTCCTCAGCGAAAACGAGGTGCAGAACCTCACCATCAAATACGGCACTCTGACCGAAGACGAGCGCAAGCAGATCAACAACCACATTTCGATGACCATCAAGATGCTGGAAGCCCTGCCATGGCCCAAGCATCTGAAGAACGTGCCCGAATATGCGGGCGGTCACCACGAGCGCATGGATGGCAAAGGCTATCCGCGCGGCCTGACGCGCGAGCAGATGTCGGTACAGGCGCGGCTGATGGCGATCGCCGATATCTTCGAAGCGCTGACGGCAGCGGACCGCCCCTACAAGAAGGGCAAGATGCTGTCGGAAGCGCTGCACATCCTGGGCAACTTCTCGCTCAACGGCCATATCGATCCCGACCTGTTCGATATCTTCATCCGCAGCAAAATCTATTTGCAGTTCGCCCATAAAAACATGGACGCCAAGCAGATCGACAGCATCGACGAAAGCCGGATTCCCGGCTACACCCCCTGAGCCCGGGCTAGACCATGCGCCTGCCTGCCCGCTGGAGTAAGACGCTGTCGAAATACGGCCTGCGCTGGCTGCTCAGCGCGCTGGTCACGGCCATCGGCGTACTGTACACGCTCAACTACTGGCAGAGCGACGCCGTGGTGCGGCTTGATAATCTGCTGGCCGGCGAACGCATGAAGCTGGAAAAACCTGTGCTCGATCCGCGCATCGTCATCGTCGATATCGATGGCAAGGCGCTGACGGAATTCGGCCGTTTCCCTTGGAGCCGCAATGTGCAGGCCCAACTGATCCGCCAGATGACGGGTCACTATCAGGTCAAAGCCGTGGGTTACGATATTTCCTTTCCCGAGCCCGACACTAGTTCCGGCTACGGCGTGCTGGAAAAACTCTCGGCGCGCGAACTGCGCGATGTGCCCCAGCTGAAAGACAAGCTGCTGACGCTCAAAAGCGCGCTCGACTACGATGGCCTGTTTGCCGCCGCCCTCAAGGGCCAGCCGGTGATCCTCGGCTTTAATCTTTCGCCCGATCAGGTCAAGGGCGCGCTGCCGGCGCCGCTGTTCAGCGAATCCGACCTGAACGGGCGCGAACTGCTGGCCTATAACGCGGCCGGCTACGAAGCCAATGTGCCGGTGCTGCAGCAGGCGGCGGCCGGTGCCGGCAGTTTTTCCGTGGTCACCGATCTGGACGGCGTGGTGCGCAATGCCTACCTGATCCAGCAGGTGGGCGAGCAGTACTATCCCTCGCTGGCGGTGGCCACCAGCATGCTGTATCTCGATGCGCTGGCCGTCAAGCCGCTGCTGACGGAATCGGTCGACCAGCTGTCTCAGAGCCAGCTCGATAGCGGCGGCTACGATGCCCTGACCATTCTGCTGCCGGGCCACAAGCAGCGCCTGATTCCCGTCGGCGAAGCGATGAGCACGGTGGTGCAGTTCCGTGGCCGCGGCGGTCCGGCCGGCGGTGCGTTCCGTTATGTGTCGGCGGCCGATGTGCTGACGGGGCGGGCGCCGCAGCAGTTGCTGAAAGGCACACTGGTACTGATAGGCACCACGGCGCCGGGGCTGGTCGACTTGCGTGCCACGCCCGTCAATCCCGAATATCCTGGGGTGGAAATTCACGCCAACATCATCAAGTCAATACTCGACCAGCGCTTCAAGTCGCGCCACTACATGGCCTTCGTGCTGGAAGCGGGCGAAATTCTGCTGCTGGGGCTGGGCCTCGGGCTGGCGCTGGCCACACTGTCGCCGCTGCGTTCCATCCTGCTGGGGGTGAGCGTGATAGCCGCCAGCGTGGGCCTGAACCTGTATCTGTACCGCGAACTGGACCTGATGTTCAATTCAGCCATGCTGATCATCGTGCTGTTTGCCGTGTTCGTGCTGAATGTGGCCTGGGGCTATTTCTTCGAAGTGCGCAAGGGGCAGGCGCTGGTGTCGCGCTTTGGCGAATACGTGGCGCCCGAGCTGGTGGCAGAGATGGCGGAAGACCCGGAAAAATACAATATGGACGGCGAAAGCCGCGAGCTGACCGTAATGTTTGTCGACGTGCGCGGCTTCACCACGATTTCCGAAGGCCTCACGCCCAAGCAGCTGTGCGAATACATCAACCTGTACCTGACGGCCATGTCGGAAGATATCCGCGACAGCCACCGCGGCACGCTGGACAAATACATCGGCGACGCGGTGATGGCGTTCTGGGGCGCGCCGGTGGCCTTTGCCGATCATGCCAGCCGCGGCGTGGCCACGGCGCTGCTGATGCAGGCCAGTGCCAAGCGTCTGAATACCGATTTCATCGCCCGTGGCTGGCCCGAACTGAAGATAGGCATAGGCTTGAATTCGGGCCTGATGCATGTGGGCGACATGGGCTCCAGCATCCGCCGCGCCTACACCGTGATGGGCGATGCGGTGAATCTGGCCTCGCGGCTGGAAGGCATTACCAAGGTGTATGGGGTCGGCATCGCGGTGGGCGCCGCAACCCGTGCCGCCGCGTCCGAATTTGCCTACCGCGAGCTCGACCTGGTCCGCGTCAAAGGCAAGAACGAACCGGTGGCGATCTTCGAACCGCTGGGTCTGAACGAGCAGATCAGCCATGCCGAGCGGCGCGAACTGCAGGATTGGCAGGCGGCCCTGCAACTGCTGCGCCAGCAGCAATGGCCGGCGGCCCAGGCGGCCATTGCTGCCTTGCAGCAGCTGTCGCCCGAGCGCTATCTGTACCAGCTGTATCTGCAGCGCATCGCCTATTATCTCGAACATCCGCCCGGCGCCGGCTGGGATGGCGTGACAACTTTCGAAACCAAGTAGCGCTAGTGCGGAATAGCTGCGTTTAATGTCATTCAGGAAACTAGATTGGCAATTTTTTATCCTGAGCGCTAACACTCTGACATATAATTTGTTTCCAGTGGAATAATGCTTTTTGGCATATATATTCACAGGAACAGCTCACTGCGCTAAGGAAGTTGCCATGAAATCTACCCATCGTCGCCCGGCTGCCGGGCGTGCGCCCGCACCATTGCGCCGCAAAGTCCTAGCCGTGCTGGTAGCTGCCTGTTATTCCACCGCCCAGGCCGGGCCACTGGCACCGAACGTGGTAGCGGGGCAGGCCAGCTTTAGCCAGCAGGGCAAGACATACACCATCACCAGCGTTCCTAACACCATCATCAACTGGCAGGGTTTTTCGCTGGCTACCGACGAGATTGCCAAATTCGTCCAGCAGAGTGCCGATAGCCGCGTGCTCAATCGCATTACCGGCCAGGACCCCAGCGTCATCCTCGGTGCGATCCAGTCCAACGGCAAAGTGTTCCTGATCAATCCTAACGGCGTGCTGTTCGGCGCCGGTGCGCAGGTCGATGTGAACGGCCTGGTGGCGTCCAGCCTGGCCATCTCGAATAGCGACTTCCTGGCGGGCAAGAACAACTTTAGCGGCAGTCCCGATGCGGGCAAGGTCAGCAATGCCGGCACTATCCGCACCCCGGCGGGCGGACAGGTATTCCTGATTGCGCCGTCAGTGGAAAACCGCGGCATCATTTCGACGGAAAATGGCCAGGTGGTGCTGGCAGCGGGGCATAGCGTCCAGTTATTTGAGGCAGCCGATCCGAATTTGCAGGTGGTGGTGTCGGCCGCCAGCGATCAGGCGCTGAATCTGGGCCAGATCGTGGCACAGGGCGGGCGTATCGGCGTGTATGGCGCATTGGTCAACCAGCGCGGCCGCATCAGTGCCGATAGCGCCGTGCGCGGCGCCAATGGCAAGATCCTGCTCAAGTCCAGCGGTACCACCTTGCTGGAAGCCGGCAGCAGCACCAGTGCAAGCGGCAGCAATCTGAATATAGGCGGCGACATCGTGCTGCTGGGACCGCAGGTGGGGCTGACCGGCAATGCCGTGGTCGACGCCAGCGGCGCTGCCGGTGGCGGTACGGTGCTGGTGGGCGGCGATTATCAGGGCCGCAATCCGGCCATCGCCAATGCCAGGCAGAGCTATGTAGGCCAGGACGCCGTGATCCGCGCCGATGCGCTGGCTGCCGGCGATGGCGGCAAGGTGATCGTGTGGGGCGATGAGTCGACCCGCATGTATGGCAGTATTTCCGCGCGCGGCGGCGCCAGCGGCGGCAATGGCGGCCTGATCGAAACGTCCGGCCATGTGCTCGACATGCGCGGCCAGGTGGATACCCGCGCAGCGCGCGGCAGTACCGGCACGCTGCTGCTGGACCCGGCCGACATTTATATCGCCGATGAGCTGGCCACCGCCATCAATCTGGGCGGCATGACGGAGGACCCGTCCGGCTACAGCATCCTGACCGGCAGCACGCCGTTCAGCGCCACCGGAATGAAAAGTGCGTCATTGCTGACCACCGGCACGCTGGCAGCGGCACTCGAAGCCAGTAACGTGAGCGTTGTCACGACGGATTCCATCGCCATGGGGGGCGGCAGCATCAAGCTGCTCAGTTCGCTCAGCTGGGACAGCAACAAGACGCTGCGTCTGGACGCGGCCGGCAATATCGAGTTGCGCGCCGCGCTCAGCGCCAGCGCCGGCGGACTCGATCTGCACGCTAGTGGGGCAATCACCCAGACCACCAGCCCAATCGATGCGCTGCAGGTGAAAAGCCTGTCGGCCATCTCGGCGGCCTCGCTGAGCCTGACCAATCAATCGAATCAGGTGACGAACGCCCTCAGTTTGCAGTCGACCGGCAGCGCAGTGAGCATGTCCGGCCACAATCTGCTGCTGGGCAATCTGAGCGCCTATGATGCCCTGAGCGTGGCGGGCAGCGGCACGCTGACGGTCAATAGCGGCGCCACGCTGAGCTCGGGCGCCAACATGACGCTGTCCTCCCTGACGTCCGATGGCAATCTGCTGATAGGCTCAAGCAGCCATCTCAATTCCAGCGGCGACATCACGCTCAGTGTGCTGGAGACGGGCAGCCACCGGATAACCAACAACGGCAGTGTGTCAGCCAATGGCAGCCTGCTGGTCAGCGCCGGTAAGATGACGCTGGCCAACGGCTCCCTCCACGGTGGCAACGGTACTACGCTCAGCTCGGGCAACCAGATCAATCTTGGTTCCAGCGGGAATGCCGACAATACGCTGGAGCTGGTGGACGACGACTTCTTTGGCGTGTCGAATATGCGCGTCAGTCTGGTCAGCACCAAAGCTTCCGCCGCCGATAGCATCGTGGTCACGGGCCCGCTCAGTCTGGGCCGCAGCGTGACCATGATTACCGACGGCAGCATCCGTTTTGCCGCACCGGTCCAGCTGGGCGACTATAGTGGCCTGACCCTGTATGCGGGCAACGGGCAGACGGTGACGGCCAGCAGCTCGCTCGATATCAGCGGCACGTTCTCGCTCCAGCGCGGCAACTGGAATCAGGTCAGCGCCTCGCTGCCGGCTTTTAGTGCCGGCAATTTCGTGATCGGCGCCTATAGCAGCTTCCTGCGTGCCAAGGGCGGCGACGGCAGTTCGGCCACGCCATATCTGATCAGCGACGTCTACGGCTTGCAGGGTGTTGCGGGTCTGCCCATGAGCAACTGGTATACGCTGACCAATAACATCGATGCTTCCGGCACGGCAGACTGGAATAGCCATGCCGGTTTCGTGCCCATCGGCAGCGCAGGCAGCAAATACACCGGCACTTTTGATGGCGCCGGTTATTCCATCAGCGACCTGACCATCTATCGTCCCGCCCAGCAGAACGTCGGCCTGTTCGCCTATCTGGGCCAAGGCACGGTGCGTAATCTGACGCTGGCCAGCGGCGAGGTGACGGGCGCCGGCGTGGTGGGTTCGCTGGTCGCATCCACCGATAGCGGCAGCCAGATCAGCAATGTCCGCAGCGCCATCGATGTCAGCGGCGACTGGGATACGGGCGGTCTGGTGGGGCAGAACCGCGGTGCCATCAGCCAGTCCGGTTTCAGCGGTACGGTTACTGCCAGCGATGGCGGACAGCAATCCAACATCGGCGGGCTGGTCGGCTATAACGGCGGCAGCATCAGTTACTCGTGGTCCAGCGGCAGCGTGCAGAGCACTTCCCCGACCGGCAATGTGGGCGGGCTGGTGGGCAGCAATAACGGCCAGGGCAGCATGGCAGCCGAAATCGACAATTCCTATGCTAGCGGCAATGTGTCTGGCGCGGGCCAGAATATCGGCGGTCTGGTGGGCGATAATCTGGGCGGCATCATCCGCACCTCCTACGCCAGCGGCAACGTCAGCGGCGGGCGCAATGTCGGCGGTCTGGCCGGGCGCATGTACGCCGATGGCAGCCTGATACCGTTGATTGAAAACTCCTATGCCAGCGGCAGCCTGAGTTCGAATGATGGCGCCGCCATCGAGCATGACAACATGGGCGGTGCCGTAGGGCAGATGACGACCGGTACGCTGCAAAACGTGTTCTTCAGCGGCAGCATGGATGGCTCGGCCTTCCTCGGCAATGTGCACCCGCTGGTGGGCAGCTTCACTGACGGCAACACGGCGAATCTGTACTACAACAGCGAGACGGTGAGTGCCAGCGGCGGCCTGGGCACGCCATTGACGGCGGCGCAGATGATGCACGCAGAGAATTTCAGCGGGTTTGATTTCGCCAGCACACCGGTCTGGCGGATTTACGAGGGCTACACCCAGCCGCTGATCAAGAGTCTGCTGACGCCGCTGACCGTGACGCTGAGCGGCGGCAGCAACGTCAGCAAGACTTTTGACGGCGCGACCACGCAACTGAGCGGCGTCACCACCAGCGCCATTCCGAATGGCGTCAGCGGCACGCTGGGCTGGGCTGGCGCACGCAATGCCGGCACCTACTATGTGGGTGGGCTGTATTCAACCCAGTACGACATCAGCTATGCCGGCAGCAGCCCGCAACTGGTGATTACGCCGCGTCAGATTACTGCCACCGCCACGGCCAATAAAGTCT
>Ga0187842_1001381_pt1 | contig 11315 bp, 6 predicted proteins | sample SpaLakP09_SKY_41_FD_134514 | JGI IMG/M metagenome (GOLD analysis project Ga0187842, IMG submission 134514) | Oligotrophic lake water microbial communities from Sparkling Lake, Wisconsin, USA - SP09_SKY_41 | ecosystem: Environmental > Aquatic > Freshwater > Lake | place: USA: Sparkling Lake... | reverse complement strand
CGCAGCTTGCCCGTTACATCGCCCAGCAAGGTGTAGTCCTTCTCGGCTGGCGCATTCGCCAGCACCGTCTTGAGAAAATCATCGAGCGGCAGCTGGGCTGCACGCACGCTATCCCACAGGCTTTGCCACAGCATGGAACGCAGCATAGGATCCGCCACTTTGCTCAGATTGGCCTGCGCCGTGCTGAACGAGCGGGCATCCAGCTGCACCTGCGCATAGCCCCAGTCCTGATAGTTGGGATAGACCAGATCCGGACAGGCCGCGCCCTTCAGCTCCGGCACCGGCGTGGCTGCGCCCTGATAGGTGACCGGCAGATTTTTGCTCAGTGCCAGACCTTGAGGCGTCAGCTTGAACAGGCCGATCTGCACGCGCTGTTCGCGCAGCGTCGGCATAGCGGCACTCGGCGCACTCTGGCGCAGGGTGAACTGCTTGATCTTGCCGCCGGCGCAGCTGAAATCCGCTGCGATAGTATTCACGCCCGGTTCATACAGCCACTGCTTGGTCCAGCCGCTCAGGTCGCGCTTGGCGGCATCGCCCAGACTGCCGATGAAATCATCAAGCCTGGCGTTCTGGTAAGAGTACTTGACCAGATAGTTATGCACGCCCTGACGGAAAGTTTCTTCGCCCAGCAGGTGACGCAGTTGCTTGAGCGTGGAAGCGCCCTTGGAATAGGTAATCGCATCGATGTTGTCGAAAGCATTGGCAGTCGATGGCACTGGCGTTTCGATCGCGTGGGTGGTTACGCGCTGGTCCTGTACATAGGCGGCCTGCTTGCCACCCGAATAAAAGCCCTGCCATGCGTTACTGAATTCGGTGGCCTCGGCCGTCGCCAGCGTGCCCATGAAGGACGCAAAGCTCTCGTTCAGCCACAGGCCGTTCCACCACTTCATAGTGACCAGATCGCCGAACCACTGGTGCGCCATTTCGTGCATGATGACGCCGGCCAGACTCTGGCGCTGGGCTGCCGTCATTTCGCTCTGGTGCAGGAAGCCGCCTTCGGCAAAGGTCACGGCACCGGCATTTTCCATCGCGCCGTACAGGAAGTCCGGCACCAGCAGCTGGTCGTACTTCTCGAACTGGTAAGGCAGGCCGAAATACTGATCGAAGAAGGCCAGACCCTGACGGGTGTATTTGAACCAGTCCTGCGGCGCTACCTGCTTGGCCACCGACTGGCGCGCGAACAGACGCATAGGATATTTGGCACTGCCGTCTTCCCACACCTTGTAAGGACCGGCATGCATCGAGAAGTTATAGCTGCTCAGGCGCTTGGTGCGGGGGAAGGTCCAGCGCCGCGTGGCGCCCAGATCTTCGATGCCGCTTTCGCGCTTGGTGGACGACACCACCCAGTCGGCCGGCACGCTGACGGTGATGGCGTAAGTGCCTTTCAGGTCGGGCTGGTCGAACGAGGGGAACATCTGGTGCGCGGCAGCCGGCTCGAAGTGGGTGTAGGTGTAGACCCGCTGGTCAACCGGATCGACCATGCGGTGCAGACCTTCGCCATTGGTGCTGTGCAGACGCTCGTAGCTGATGGTCACGGTATTGCGGCCAGCCACAAGATCGGCCGCAGCAATCGTCACGAACCACTGGTTGTACTGGGTAGGCACTACCTTGCCGTTGAAGCTCACGCTATGCACGGTGGCTTTATCGAGATCAATGGTGAGCGGCGTGCTGGCGTCGTTCAGGTCGAACTGCAGCGTGGTAGTGCCGCTGAAGCGCTCGGCGCCGGTCAGCGTGAAGTCCAGCGTGTAATCGACATTGGCCACGCGGGCTGAACGGGCTGCGGCATCCTGCTGCGACAGATAGGCGTTTTCGGCACGTGCAGCGGTGGCGGCCATGGCGACGCCATGCAGCTGGCCCAGCAGCAGCGCAATGCTGGCTGCGATCAGAGTTTTTTTCATGTTATTCCTTGCAAGGGACAACGCCCGCATGGGCGGGCGTTGGATAAGGCTTATCGGGTAGTCTGATTTCTCAGCTTATTTTTTCAAATAGGTGTCGAGCCAGTCGATCACCGTGTGATGCCACAGCACCGAGTTGGCCGGCTTGAGCACCCAGTGGTTCTCGTCCGGGAACATCAGCAGCTTGCTCGGTATGCCACGGCGCTGCAGCGCGGTGAAGGTACCGAGACCCTGTGCGGTTGGAATGCGGAAGTCCAGATCGCCCTGCACCACCAGCATCGGGGTCTTCCAGTTTTTCACTTTCAGCGCAGGGTTGAACTTCTCGTGCAGTTCCGGCACCTCGTAGTAAGGGCCGCCGTTTTCCCACTCGGTGAACCAGATTTCCTCGGTCGAGTAAGCCATGCCACGGGTATCGAATACGCCATCGTGGTTGACGATGCACTTGAAGCCATCGGACCAGTTACCGGCGATCCAATTCATCATGAAGCCGCCATACGATGCACCGAGGGCGCAGCTACGCTCGCGGTCCAGCCACGGGAATTTTTCCACCGCAGCGGCCAGGCCTTTCTGCAGATCTTCCAGCGGTTTGCCGCCCCAGTCGCCGCTGATCGAATCGGTGAACTTCTGGCCGTAGCCGGTCGAACCGTGGAAATCGATGAACACGGTGGCGTAGCCGGCACCGGCATACACCTGCGGGTTCCAGCGATAACTCCACGAGTTGCCGAAGCTGCCCTGCGGGCCGCCGTGCACCAGGAAGGCCACCGGATACTTCTTGCCTGCTTCGGCATTCCATGGCTTCATCACGTGGCCGTACACGGTTTCGCCGTTCGCGCCTTTGAACGAGAACTGTTCGTACTCGCCGAACTTCACATCAGCCAGCGCCTGCGCATTCAGCTGGGTCAGCTGCTGGGCCTTGTCGGCCGTGCCACCCAGTTTGAACTTGTACAGCTGCGCGCCCGAAGACAGGCTGGCCTGCGCCATCACGATGGTGTCGCGCGCGACATCGAAGCCGCTCACATAACCGTTGCCGCTCAGCGCAGTCACCTTGCCGCTGGCAGCGTCGATGGCGAACAAACGATGCTGGCCGATATCGTCAGCCGAGGCCAGCACGGTTTTGCTGTCCGGCGTCCAGCGGTAGTCGGCGATGGAACGGTCCCAGCTATCAGCTACGCTGCGCTTCTTGCCCGTGGCCACATCGATCAGCACCAGATGGAAGCGGTCGGCTTCGAAGGTCGGCTTGTCCATGGCCAGATAGGCCAGCGTGCGGCCGTCCGGCGAATAGATCGCCTTGCTGTCCCAGGCCTGGTTTTCCGCCGTCAGATTGGTCGGCGTGCCGCCCGTGGCAGGCACCGTGTAGATATCGAAATTGGTCGACCAGGCTTCCGTCTGGCCGGCGATGCGGGCCGAGAACACCACCGTCTTGCCGTCGGGGCTGAAGTGGTATTCGTCGTGATCGCCGAAAGGCTTGGACGGCACATCGCCATCGAGCATGCCGGACAGGCTGACCGGCTGGGCCGTTACCTTGCCGCTGGCATCGATAGGCGCCGAATACAGCACATTGTTGCGGCCATCGGCCCAGGTATCCCAGTGGCGGGCAAACAGGCGGTCATACACCTTGCCGCTGGCCTTGTTCTTGCCTTGCGCGTCGAGGCGCGCTTTGCTGCAGGCCAGATCGGCGCAGTCGCGGAACACGGCCAGGCTCAGCGCCAGCCGGTCGCCCTGTGGCGACAGACGGAAATTCTCCACGTCGAGCGGCAGATCCGTCACCCGCATGGCTTCGCCGCCCGCCAGCGGCAGACGCCATACCTGTTGCGAGCCCGAACGCGCCGACAGGAAATACACCGCATCGCCGTTCGGCGCCCATTCCGGATCCGTGCTGCTGGCTTCGGCCTGGGTCAGACGTAGCGGTGCCGCTTTGGGCGCACGCAGGTCTATCATCCACAGCTGGGTATTACCGCGGTTCTTGTCCATATTGGTCGTGCGCACGGTGTACAGCACGCGGCTGGCGTCCGGCGACAGCACTGGGCTGCCCACGCGCTCCATGCGCACCAGATCTTCCACGGTAAGCCGCGCGGCGCGGCCGTGGCACTGGAGGCCGCCAAAGCGGTGCCCAGTAGCAACAAAGGTAGTTTCATTCGGTGATCTCCGACATTGTAAGAAGAGGCCGGCTCGTGGCCGGCTGTCCGGCATGATACCAAGAGTGCAGTGCAGCAATCAAAGCGCCGCAAAATTTGTTACTTAGCGATACTTAGACGAACGTAGCCGTCAGTGCGGGCGCACGGCATAGGCCGCAATCTCGGGCGGATAATAGTGCTGGAACCACTTCCACAGCGTGCCCTTGGCAGCTTGCCGCAGCAACTGGCGCAGGATTTCGCGGTCAGCTGCGCCCAGCGAGGACTGCGACAGATAGATGCCGCTTTCGGCCGGCGGCAAGCCGTCCAGACTGGTGACCTGCACTTCGCTGGCAAATGCCAGCAATGTGGCATCCTCAGAAAGCGAGCTAAAAAAGATGGTCGGCGCCACCACGGTAAACTCCACCCGACCGACCTTCATCATGCGGGCCACCATCAGGGGAGCCGCCACGTAGGAGAGCCTATGCTGTGCATCAAGTTTCTCGATCAGGCTGTTGTATTCGTTACCAAACACATAGCTGCGCACTACCGCGCCGCGCCACTCGGGATGGGCCACCAGATCAGCCACGCTGCTACTGTGCACCGGGCCGCGCCGATTGCTGATCAGCGCCATCTTAAGTTTCATCATAGGAACAAACTCGGCCTGACGGTCACGCTCTTCGCTGCGCGAGGCCGGCAGCAGCAGATCCGATTCGCCGGAGTTCAGGAACATATAGGTGCTGCGGGCGCGCGGCACCACAGGGAACACAAACTCGCAGCCATATTGCCGCCCCAGCTCGCGCAGCGCGTCGGGAAATGCGCCACTTACCTGATTGTCCTTGACGATCACGCTGTAGCCGGTCGGCGCAACCGGCGCCACAATAGGCCGGCTGCAACCGGCGTGCGCCAGCCCGGCCACCAGCAGCAGAGCCGGGAGCGTGCCACGCAGGCAGCGTACGGGATGGGCAACGCAAGACAAACAGACTCCGGATTGAACGTGCAGGGGACTATTCTATCGTGATTTCCCGCAAGCACCGTCGCGGAAAATATTTTGTATCAATGCTGGCAAAACTGCCACGGCTGCCGTAGGCGGGTGCATAATCTACGACTCAGAGCAAAACACTGCTTGCGCTTCTCGCCGGCAAGAACAGCGCAGCAATGATACCCGCCGGTAATTAGCTGTCGTATTGCCTCACGACTACTTGTGAGCAATTGTAAATCGACGTTGTTTGAGTCCGGTACGCCGCTAAGGTAATGGTCTTCACCTCGGGCGCGATACCTAACGTGCTACCGAAGTCTGACGAAATACGGGAATCGCCATGCTCACTGCTACCTATGTCTTGCTGACACTATCTATCGAACAGAAAAAAGAACGCCACTTTATCGCGCGCATGTTGCAATACGTTCAGAACATCGCCCGCCGCCCGCAGGAAATTGACCCTGTGCATATTCAGAGCCAGTTGCAGGAACTCATCACCTTTGCCGAAACACGCCACCAGCGCAAAGTGGAAGCCTGCCTGCTGCCCGCCGTACGCGCCGCCGACGCCAGCAGCGCGGCACTGGTGAAAGACCTGGAAGCGTTGAGCCGCATCGGCCGCGCCATGCTCAATGCCGTCAACAAATGCCTGCGCCGCGCCATGCGCCGTAGCGCCATCCACGGCAAATTCCTGTGCCGTACCATCGACCTGTATTGCCAGAACCTGCTCACCCGGCTCGACAAGGAAGAACAGGAACTGCTGCCGCTGGCCCAGAAGGTGATTTCCAGCGAAGAGTGGTTTGAAATCGGCAGCCAGTTTCTGGCACAGGAAGGCCACGCCGCCGGCCAGAACGACTCGCCGGCCGCGCAGCCGCCGGTGGCAGCCTATACCGGCTTCTACTCGCCGGCCTGAACACCCACAAGAGAAAAATAATCTAAACGGTTTATACCAATTCCACCAGTCACACAGGAAAAACCCGCTGTAGATGTAGATGAAACGACAATGTGGATTAGCTAACGCGCTTGGGCTAGAATCCGAAGCGTGCCGTGATCCGGCACGCTCCCTGGGCCAACCTCACAGCAAAGCTAACGATGCGTTATGTTCTACCTTTTCTGGCCGCCACAATAAGCGCCACCTTCGCCCCCGCCGCGGGCGCCGCCCCTACCCCGATCACGCTGGAACAGGCCATGGCCAATCCGGACTGGATAGGCAACCCTGTCGAAGCAGCATGGTGGGGCTGGGATAGCCGCCAGATCTACTACAAACAGAAACGCAGCGGCTCGCCCGTGCGCGACACTTTCGCCATCGATGCCGGCGGCAAGGCGCAAACCGTAGCCGCCTCTGCTCTGGCCAACCTTGATAGCGCTACCCCGGTCTACAACCGCGAACACACGCGTGCCATTGTGCTGCGCAACGGCGATGTCTTCGAGCGCGACCTGAAATCGGGCGCACTGACCCAGATCGTACGGGGCAGCAGCCCGGCTGCCGCAGCGCAATATTCAACCGACGGCAACCATGTGCAGTTCCGCGTCGGCCAGGACTGGTTCAGCTGGAGCCGCAGCGAGCGCCTGGTGACGCCGCTGGCCCTGCTGCGCGCCGCCAAAGATCCCGATGCAGCGCCGGAAGCCGACTTCCGCCGCGACCTGCAACTGCGCCTCAGCTCCACCCTTAGCCGTCTGAAGGACGAACGCGACGCCCTGCGCGAACAGCGCAACGCCGACCGTAGCGCCGATGCTACCCGCGCGCCGCTGCCCGTGTATCTGGGAGAGAAAGTCGTGATCGATGCCAGCGCACTGTCGCCGGACGGACGCTACCTGCTGGTAATTACCAGCGCCAAGGATGGCGACAAGCGCCGTGTCGGCAAACTGCCCAAATACGTCACCGAATCGGGCTACGAAGAAAGCGAAGACGAACGCAAGCGCGTAAGCGAAGCGGGACCGCAGGAACAGCAGCTCAAGCTGGTGGAACTGGCCACGCGCAAAGTCACCGAGCTGTCGCTCGATGGCCTGCCCGGAATTGCCGCCGACCCGCTGGCCGAGCTGCGTAGCGCCCAGCATCTGGACGCGCTCAAAGGCAACCGCAAGGTACGCTTCGAAGAGGGCGAACAATCGATCCAGTGGAGCGCCAACGGTGCCCGCGTGGCCGTGATGGCGCAGGCCATCGACAACAAGGACCGCTGGATCGCCAGCGTCGATCTGGCCAACGCCAAACTGCAGCCGCTGCACCGCCTGAGCGACAACGCCTGGGTCAACAACCGTTACAACGACTTCGGCTGGCTGCCCGACCATAGCACGCTGTGGTACCAGTCGGAAGAAAGCGGCTACGCCCACATCTATCTGCGCAGCGCCGACGGCAAAACCCGCGCCCTCACCAGCGGAAAATGGGAAGCCAGCAATATCGAATGGAATGCCGACGGCAGCACCGCCTACTTCATGTGCAACCCCAAGCTGCCGGGCACCTACGAAGTCTGCGCCACTGGTGTGCGCGATGGCGCCCTGCGCGAGCTGACCGCATTGGGCGGCGTGGAAGGCTTCAGCCTGTCGCCCGATGGCCGCAAGCTGCTGCTGCGCCATTCCAGCGCCTACAACCCCACCCATCTGGCCATTGTGGCCAGCAGCGGCGGCGCCGTCACCACGCTGAACGACGTGCGCACGCCGGACTACAAGGAGCGCGAATGGGTCATGCCGCAGATTGTGGCCGTGCCATCCACCCATGGCGCTGATCCGGTATGGGCCAAGCTGTACCGCCCGGCCACGCTGGAAGCCGGTAAAAAATATCCTGTCGTGATGTTCGTGCACGGCGCTGGCTATCTGCAGAACGCCAGCCAGCGCTATCCGGTCTACTTCCGCGAGCAGATGTTCCACAACCTGCTGGTGGAAAAGGGCTACATCGTGCTGGACATGGACTACCGCGCTTCGCTCGGCTATGGCCGCAACTGGCGCACCGCCATCTACCGCCAGATGGGCCATCCGGAACTGGAAGACTATATCGACGGCCTGAACTGGCTGGTGGCCAAGCATCAGGGCGATGCGGCCAGAGTCGGCATCTACGGCGGCAGCTACGGCGGTTTCATGACCTTCATGGCCCTGCTGCGTGCGCCGGAGCAGTTCAAGGCTGGCGCAGCACTGCGCCCCGTCACCGACTGGACCACCTACAACCACGAATACACGGCCAACATCCTGAATACGCCGGAACTCGACCCGCAAGCCTACAAGGTGTCGTCGCCCATCGAGTACGCCGACCAGCTGCAGGGCCATCTGCTGATCGCCCACGGCATGATCGACGATAACGTGTTCTATCAGGACTCGGTGCGGATGGCGCAGCGCTTGATCGAACTGAAAAAAGACAACTGGGAGCTGGCGTCGTATCCGCTGGAACGGCACGGTTTCGTACACCCTGAAAGCTGGTACGATGAATATCGACGCATCTATCAGCTGTTCGAACGCACGCTGAAAAACTAAGGAGACTCATGAAAAAGCTTGCTACCCTGCTGCCGCTGGCGGCTCTGTTACTCGGCCCTGTGCCGGCCATCAGCCATGCCGAAACCAGCACCGTCAAGCATCCGGCGTGGACGCGCAGCGCCAACATCTATCAGGTGAACGTGCGCCAGTTCAGCAAGGAAGGCACGCTAAATGCAGTAACCGCCCAGCTGCCGCGCCTGAAAGCCATGGGGGTGGACGCCGTCTGGCTGATGCCCATCCACCCGCTGGGTGAAAAGAACCGCAAAGGCAGTCTGGGTAGCCACTACGCCGTGCGCGACTATCTGAGCGTGAACCCCGACTACGGCACGCTGGACGATCTGCGCAAGCTGGTCAAGCAGGCGCACGCACTGGGCATGCGCGTGATGCTGGACTGGGTGGGCAATCACACCTCGTGGGACAACAAGTGGGCCACCGAGCATCCGGAATGGTTCAAGAAGAACGACAAGGGTGAAATCTACTCCGTCACCTTCAAGAACGAGGCCGGCGAAATGGAAGAATGGACCGATGTAATCGGCCTCGACTTCACCAACAAGGCGCTGTGGAAAGCCATGACGGACGCCATGGCCTACTGGGTACGCGCCGCCGACATTGACGGTTTCCGCTGCGATGCAGCCGGTCTGATTCCTACCCCGTTCTGGAATCAGGCACGCACGGAGCTCAACAAGATCAAGCCGATGTTCATGCTGGCCGAGTGGGATCAGCCAGAGCTGCACGAACAGGCCTTCGATGCCAGCTACGACTGGCCGCTCAGTAACATGATGATCAAGATCGGCAAAGGCCAAGCCAATGCGGCCGATCTGCGCAACTTCCTCGCCAAACCGCCCAAGACCTATGGCCACGACGCCTACCGTCTGGAGTTCACCGGCAACCACGACGTCAACTCCTGGCAGGGCACCGACAAGGATCTGTATGGCCCGGCCTACGGCGCCATGGCGGTGCTGAGCTACACCCTGCCCGGCATCCCGATGATCTACAACGGCCAGGAATCGCGGCTGGAGAAGCGGCTGGAATTCTTCGAGAAAGATCCTATCGAATGGAAGACCTATGAACTGGAAGGCTTCTACGCGGGCCTAAACCAGCTCAAGAAAGCCAATCCGGCGCTGTGGAACGGCGCTGCCGGTGCCCCCCTGCAGATGCTGGACGTGGGCAACGAGCAGCTGTTTGCCTTCAAGCGCGAACAGGGCAAGAACAGCGTGCGGGTGATCGTCAACCTGACCGGTACGCCGCAGAAGTACAAGCTGGCCGGTGATGAAGGACCGGCCCAGCTCAAACCATGGCGCTGGCGTATTCTGGTCTCCGAATAAAGCGCAGCCACCAGTAAAAACGGCCCGGTTTTTACCGGGCCGTTGTTTTTATTGCGTCGCCAGCCGCTTGCCCAGCCGGTACAGGAACTCCTGACCGTCGTACAGCGACTTCACGCGGATGTGTTCATTCAGGCCATGCGCGCCACTGCCCTCGGGGCCGGCAAACATGCCGCTCACACCATAAGTCCAGATTCCGCCGTTATTCAGGAAGCGGCCATCGGTACCGCCGGTGGACAGGGTGGGAATCACCGGCACGCCAGGCCACAGCTGGTTGCTGGTTTCTTCGATTGCCGTCATCAGCTCCGGCGTCAGCGGCGGGATAGGTGCCCCTTCGCCATCGCCGATGCGGGTAATGTGGATCTGCTCATCGGCCACCACGCGCTTCAGTGTGGCTTCTACTTCCGCTACGGTTTCCTGCGGCAGGATGCGGCAGTTGACGTTGGCGCGGGCGCGCTGCGGCTGGGCGTTGTCGGCATGGCCGGCTTCCACTTTGGTGGCGATGCAGGTGGTGCGCACGGTGGCGTTGTGTGCCGGGCTGACGGCATACAGACGCTCCAGTGCAGCCATGTCAGGCGGGTCCTGCAGTATCGCCTTCATATCGGCCGCCACCTGGCCCTGCTCGATGGTGGACTTGCGCTCATAGAAGGCGCGCGTGACCTCGGACAGACGGAACGGGAAATCGAACTTGCCCAGACGGCTCAAGCCTTCCGACAGCCGGTAGATGGCATTGTCGCGGCGCGGCACCGAGCTGTGGCCGCCGGGGTTGGTCACTTCGAACTGGAACGACTGATAGATTTTTTCGCCGGCCTGTATGCCGTGACGCACCGGCTTCTCGTTCTTGTCCAGCAGGCCGCTGCCGCCTTCGTTGAGGGCGATCTCGGCGTCGATCAGCTTGCGGTGGTGCTTGAACAGGTATTCGGCGCCATCGAATTCCGTCGGCACCATCTCTTCGTCGCAGGTCAGCGCCATGATGATGTCGCGCTTGGGGGCCAGCTTCTCTTTCTTGTAGCGCAGCATATTCGCCACGAACGAGGCAGCCATGGCCTTGTCGTCGGAGGCGCCTCGGGCGTAGAACACGCCGTCTTCCTCGATCAGCTTGAACGGATCACGTACCCAGTCGGCGCGGTTGGCTTCCACCACATCGATGTGAGCCAGCAGCAACAAAGGCTTGCGGCTGCCGTCGCCCTTGATGCGCGCGACCAGATTGCCCTTGGCTGGGGCGCCGGGCGGCACGATGATCTGCATTTCGCTATCCTTGAAGCCGCCCTGCTTGAGCCGTTTGGCCATTTTCTGCGCCGCCACGGTACACGAGCCGATCGAGTTGGTGGTGTTGGTTTCCACCAGTTCCTGATAGATTTCGCGCATCTGCGCCTGTACCGGCGTCAGCGCCGCCCCGTGAGCCCAGCCAGCTGCCACGCACGCTACCAGCGCGCAGAGTGTCTTTTTCATTGCAGTCCCATCAAGAATTAGCGAAAAGAACAAATTTATACCCCGAAAATATTGCTGTCAATAAAATAGCCAACTTGCCTCTTGCCAAACCCCGGGG
>Ga0187842_1001378_pt1 | contig 11334 bp, 15 predicted proteins | sample SpaLakP09_SKY_41_FD_134514 | JGI IMG/M metagenome (GOLD analysis project Ga0187842, IMG submission 134514) | Oligotrophic lake water microbial communities from Sparkling Lake, Wisconsin, USA - SP09_SKY_41 | ecosystem: Environmental > Aquatic > Freshwater > Lake | place: USA: Sparkling Lake... | reverse complement strand
GACCACCACGCCTACGGGCCCGAGGCGGTGCGTTTCTATACCAAGCACAAGGCGGTCATGCAGCGCTGGCCGGACTCCTTGCCCAAGGGTCCGCAATTTGCTTTCCCGCAGAACACCTGACCACCACCATCTCAAGGGGTTCCATGAGCGCTGCTGCCGATCCGACGCTTTCCAACGCCGACCTGCTGCCCACCACCGCCGCCCAGCGCCACTGGGGCTGGAAGGATTTCGCCGCCCTGTGGGTGGGCATGGTGGTCTGCGTGCCGACCTACACCATGGCCAGCTCCATGCTCGACCAGGGCTTCAGCTGGCAGCAGGCGGTGATGCTGGTGCTGCTGGCCAACTGCATCGTGCTCGTGCCGATGGTGTTGATCGGCCGCGTCGGCCCCAAGCACGGCATCCCCTTCCCGGTGCTGGCGCGCGTGTCCTTCGGCGTCAAGGGCGCCAACCTGCCGGCGGTGCTGCGCGGGCTGGTGGCCTGCGGCTGGTTCTCCATCAACTGCTACTTCGGCGCGCTGGCGCTGCACAGCTTCCTGAACGTGCTGGGCTTCAACCTGGCCGCGCCGGCCGCGGGCGAGACGATCAGCAGCTCGCAACTCGCCTGCTTCATCGCGTTCTGGGCGCTGCACATCTGGTTCATCTGGAAGGGCACCGAGTCCATCCGGCTGCTGGAGGTCATCGCTGCACCGCTGATGATCGGCGCGTCCATCGCACTGGTCGTGGCCTTGATGCTGGCCGTGCCCAGCGCCCAACTGTTCGGCCTGCCGGCCAAGACCGTGCCCGGCGGCCCCAACACCTGGGCTGCGCTGACCGGGCTGGTGGGCTTCTGGGCCACGCTGGCGTTGAACATCCCTGACTTCACGCGTTTCGCCAAGACCCAGCGCGACCAGACGCTGGGCCAGGCCATCGGCCTGCCGATTCCGATGGCGCTGTTCTCCATGGTCGGCGTCATCGGCTTCTCGGCCAGCGCCATCCTCTACGGCAAGGCCGAGCTCTTCCCCGATGCGCTGCTGGCCAAGATGGGCCCGGTCGCCGCCGGCCTGGGCCTGCTTGTCATCCTGCTGGCCAACCTGACCACCAACGTGGCGGCCAACCTCGTCTCGCCCAGCTACGACTTCTCGCAGCTGGCGCCCAGCAAGATCAGCTTCCGCATGGGCGGCCTGATCGCCGCCGTCATCGGCCTGCTCTTCATGCCCTGGAAGCTGCTGGCCACCTCAGGCGGCTACCTCTTCACCTGGCTGGGCGGCTACGGCACGCTGCTGGGCGGCATCGCCGGCATCCTGTTGACCGACTACTACCTGATCCGTCGCACGGAGCTGAAGTCCGCCGACCTGTACCGGCGCGGAGGGGAGTACGAGTACAGCGGCGGCTGGAACCTGCGCGCGCTGATCGCCCTTGCCTTGGGCGTGCTGCCCTGCCTGCCGGGCTACCTGGCAGTGTCGGGCGTAGTCGACAAGGCGGCCGTCTCGCCCTGGATGATTTCGCTGTTCGACTTCGGCTGGTTCTTCAGCCTGGCCGTGTCTGGCACGGTCTATTTCTTCGCTATGCCACGCAGAGGTCCCTGATGAGTTCCTTGTTGATCCGCGGCGCCGTCGTCGTCAATGCCGACGCCGAGTCCCGCACCGATGTGCTCTGTGTCGACGGCCGCATCGCCGCGCTGGGCGAGCGCGCCGTGCGTGAGGCGCCGGCCGGCACCACCACACTGGACGCCACCGGCCAGTACCTCATCCCCGGCGGCATCGACCCGCACACCCACATGCAGCTGCCCTTCATGGGCACGGTCACGCAGGACGACTTCTTCACCGGCACGGCGGCCGCGCTGGCCGGCGGCACGACCAGCATCATCGACTTCGTCATCCCCAACCCGCAGCAGCCGCTGATGGAGGCCTACCGCACGTGGCGCGGCTGGGCCGAGAAGTCGGCCGCCGACTACGCCTTCCACGTCGCCGTGACCTGGTGGGACCAGTCGGTCAGCGACGACATGGGCACCCTCGTTCGCGAGGAAGGCGTGAACAGCTTCAAGCACTTCATGGCCTACAAGAACGCCATCATGTGCGACGACGAGACGCTGGTGAACAGCTTCAAGCGCTCGCTGGAGCTGGGCGCCATGCCCACCGTGCACGCTGAGAACGGCGAGCTGGTCTATCTGCTGCAGGCCGAGGTCGCCAAGATGGGCATCACCGGCCCCGAGGGCCACCCGCTGAGCCGCCCGCCCATGGTGGAAGGCGAGGCCGCCAACCGCGCCATCGCGATTGCCGACGTGCTGGGCGTGCCCATCTACATCGTTCACGTCAGCTGCATCGAGAGCGCCGAGGCGATTGCGCGAGCGCGCGCCCGCGGCCAACGCGTCTACGGCGAAGTGCTCGCTGGCCACCTGCTGATCGACGACAGCGTCTACCGCGACCCCGATTTTGCAAAGGCGGCCGCCTATGTGATGAGCCCGCCGTTCCGACCCAAGATCCACCAGGAATTTCTGTGGCGCGGCCTGCAGAGCGGCCAGCTGCACACGACGGCGACCGACCACTGCACCTTCTGCGCAAGCCAGAAAGCCGCCGGCCTCGACAACTTCGCCAAGATCCCCAACGGCTGCGGCGGCGTCGAGGAACGCATGGCGGTGCTGTGGGATGCCGGCGTCAACTCCGGCCGGCTGACACCCAGCGAGTTCGTCGCCATCACGTCGGCAAACGCCGCCAAGCTCTTCAACATGTATCCGCGCAAGGGCGTCATCGCCGAGGGCGCGGACGCCGACCTCGTGCTGTGGGACCCTGCCGGCATCAAGACGCTGAGCGCCAAGACGCAGTTCTCCAAGAACGACTTCAACATCTTCGAGGGCCGCACCGTGCGCGGTATCCCCAGCCACACCATCAGTCAAGGCCGTGTCGTGTTCGCGCGCGGCGACCTGCGCGCCGAGCCGGGCAAGGGTCGCTACCTGAAGCGCCCGCCGTTCGGCTCGCAGTTCGACGCAGCCGCCAAGCGCGCCCACGATCTCGCGCCAACCGCCGTCGCGCGCTGAAGGAGCCAACATGGACATGCCCACCACCAAGCCCGACGTCACCCAACTGCGCGTCAACGGCCAGCGCCTCTGGGCCTCGCTGATGGAACTCGCCCAGATCGGCGCCACCGACAAAGGCGGCGTCTGCCGCCTGACGCTGACCGACCTCGACAAGCAGGGCCGCGACCTCGTCACCGGTTGGGCGCGCGAGGCCGGCATGACCGTCACCATCGACAAGATAGGCAACGGCTTCATGCGCCGCACGGGCCGCAACAACAGCCTGCCGCCCATCATGACCGGCAGCCACATCGACACCCAGCCCACCGGCGGCAAGTTCGATGGCAACTACGGCGTGCTGGCCGGCATCGAGGTCGTGCGCACGCTGAACGACCATGGCATCGAAACCGAGGCGCCCATCGAGGTCGCGTTCTGGACCAACGAGGAAGGCTCGCGCTTCGTGCCCGTCATGATGGGCTCGGGCGTGTTCGCCAAGGCCTTCACGCTGGAGCACGCCTACGCGGCAACGGACACGGCAGGCTTGACGGTGAAGAGCGAACTGGAGCGCATCGGCTACATCGGCAGCCAGGAGCCCGGCGACCACCCCATCGGCGCCTACTTCGAGACCCACATCGAGCAAGGTCCGGTGCTGGAGGACCACGACAAGACCATCGGCGTCGTCACCGGCGTGCTGGGCATCCGCTGGTACGACTGCGTCGTCACCGGCATGGAAGCCCACGCCGGCCCCACGCCCATGGCACTGCGCAAGGATGCGCTGCAGGTGGCCACCAAGCTGATGCAGGAGGTTGTCGCCTGCGCCCACCGCCACCCACCGCATGGCCGCGGCACGGTGGGCATGGTGCAGGTGCACCCCAACAGCCGCAACGTCATTCCGGGCCGCGTGAAGTTCAGCATCGACCTGCGCAATGCGACCGACGCGCTGTGCGAGGCAATGGACGCGGACATCCGTTCAGTGGCTGCGAAGTTGAGTGCAGAGAGCGGTCTTCCCATCGAAATCACGCCCGTCAGCGCCTACCCCGCGCAGCCCTTCCACGCCGACTGCATCGCCGCCGTGCAGAAGGCCGCCGACACGCTGGGCTACAGCAACATGCGCGCCGTCTCAGGCGCGGGACACGACGCCGTCTACATGGCCCGCCTGGCCCCGGCCGGCATGATCTTCATCCCCTGCAAGGACGGCATCAGCCACAACGAGATCGAGGACGCCAAGCCCGAGCACATCGAGGCGGGGTGCAATGTCTTGTTGCAGGCGATGCTTCAGGCGGCGCGCTGATTCGCCAGCCCTGCTCCCAGCCTGAGTTGAACGCAGGCGCAACGCCTGCCAGAGACCGATGCACAGCGGCAGCGCTGCTTGAGTCGAGCGCAATGGCACGCGCCGATACGCGCTCTTCAGATTGCCGGCACCGTGCCGAAAACATGGTCAGGCGCCGCCGGAACCGGTGTTGTGCCCGAAGGAGACTGGTCATGGTGAGCGCAGTCGGTGGCATAGGCGGTGGAGCGGCGGGCACGCACTCCTTGGGCACGGATCACGAGCTGGCACAGCTGAAGAAGAAGCTGTCCGAATGCGTGAACTGCGAGTCGGCCACGACGCTGCAGGGGCGCGTTCAGATCGACGAGATCAGCACGCGAATCACGGCCATCAAGGACAGGCAGCATCTCGTCGAGCTGGCCGGCACGGCGCCTGAGTCCACGCCAACCGCGAAGCCGGCCGAGGGCGCGCTGGGCACGCAGCTGGACGTCTACGCCTGAGGCAATTCGGCGCGCGCCTGCCCCAGGTGCCGCAGGGCGAAGTAGCTCGGCCGACGCGCTGAACTCAGCCCTCGCGCCTCACCCGCCACGTCTGCACCACCCCCCAGCTCGCTTCCGGCAGCAGGAACAGCAGCAGCATGGGCTGGCCCGTCTGCATCCAGGCCCAGGCCATCCACAGGCTGAACAGCATCCGCGCCGCCGCGTCGTAGCGACCAAACTGCAGTGTTGGCCCGCGCAGCCGCAGCACCGACCAGACCATGACCACGCTGCCCATCAGCAGCGCGAACAGCATGTGCATGGGCCCGAAGGCCGGCAGCGGTTGGCCGCCCAGGGCCTGGTTGATCGCACCCAGATGGCCGAAGGCGATGGCAAAAGTCCACGGCGTGGCGAAAGGCGCCGTGACGGCGAGGTCATAGGCCGCGCTGGCACGCACGACGCGGCGGAACTGGGAGGGGCTGAACGAGGGCATGCTGGCAACAAGAATCACGAAGGCGGCCATGCTCAACCCTCGACTACGCTCCAGGGTCAAGCATCTAGGTTCACTGCCATGCAGATCGGCACCCTGTCCACCCTCACCGGCCTGAGCCGCGACAGCCTGCGCTTCTACGAGAAGCGCGGCCTGCTGCAGGCGCGCCGGTCCAGCAACGGCTACCGCGACTATCCCGAAGAGGCCGTGCAATGGCTGGGCTATGTGCGCACCGCCCAGCAGCTCGGTTTCACGCTGACCGAGATCGCCGCCGACCTGCCCCTGCTGGCCAAGGGCGAAGACGCCGGCCCGGCACTGCGGGCCGCGCTGGCGCGCAAGCTGGCAGACATCGACGCACGGATTGCGGCGCTGCAAGGGTTGAGGGCCGACCTGGCGAACCGGCTGGAGACGACCCCGGAGACCGGTGCCAGCTGCCCGCTGCGGCCCGTCGAATGAACTGGCCTTCACTGCTGGCCCGGCGTCCCTGGGCGGCCGCCATCGGCCTGGGCCTGGCGCTTTCCCTGTGCAGTGCGCCGGCCAGCGTGGGCACCGCCCTGCTGGCCAACACACTGTTGCCCGAGGTCTGGTTCGGCGAGTCGGCGGCAGGAGACATCGGTGAGCTGGGAGGCATTGGTTTTCTGCTGATCGGCGTGCTGTTCATGCCCGCGCTGGAGACCTTCATCGGCCAGTGCCTGCCCATCGAGCCGCTGCGCCGCTGGCAGGTGGCGCCGCAGGCGTGCGTGATGACAAGCGCGACGCTCTTCGGCACCTTGCACTGGATGAACGGTGGCCTCGGCCATGGGCTGACCACCTTCGTCACCGGAAGCCTGATCGCGCTGGCCTACTGGCTGTGCCGGCCAGCCGGGTTCTGGGTCGCCTGGACGGCCGCCTACAGCGCCCACGCGGCGCACAACTTCCTCGTCTGGTTCGTACTCGGGCCGCTGCTGGGCGGCTGAGGCTCAGGCCACCGCGCTGCGCACCGCCTCGCGCACCAGGCCGTCCAGCTTGCCCGTGATCTGGGTCAGCTCGCCCGACACGACGGCAAACTCGCGTCCCGAGGTACCGGCGCGAGCCGCGACGACCTGGGCGTTGAAAGACACGATGCGCGCATGCTTGGCGATCAGCTCGATGTCGCCCATGACGGCGGTGAGCTGCTTCTTGGCCGTCGCCGCCTGATGGCGGGCGAGGTCTTCGTAGAGTTGGGTCAGCCGGTTCAATGTGGCCAGCAGCGGCGTGGCGGCTTCCACCAGTTCTTCGAGCAGCGCGGGTGCGTTGAAGGCCTGGGTGGACACGACATCCAGCGTACGGCGGGCCAGCGTGATGAAGGCGGTGATGCGCTCATTCGCGCCGTCAGGGCCGAAGTAGGCCCGCTGCAGCTCGTCCCCCAGCGCAGCCGGCGACATGTCGCCTTCAAGCAGCGCGCTATGGGCGTCGCTGAAGGTGCTCAGCGCGTCACGCGCCGTGGCGAGCGCGCCTTCGCGGCCCTGCGAAGCGAGCACGGCGTAGAGGACGACGCGCTGCGACGTGAAGCGGCGCCGGCCGGACAGGTTGATCAGCTTGCCAAACAGCTCGCCTGCGGGCGGCTTGGGTGCACCGGCCGCCCGGTTTGGTGCATCGTTGTGGGCACGCGCGTGGTGCAGCATGGTGGACTCCGTGAGCTGATTCACGACCGGCGCCACCCACGGCGGACGTTCCGGCCTGCACTCTCAGAGTTAGCACGGGGCGTGCCAGTTCACGCTAGTTCGAGGCCGGCGGCAGCAGCACTGCCACCAAGCTGAGCACCCGACGACCAGGCGCCTCCCAGCGCGCAAGCGCGGCGCGAAGGACGGATTCGTCTTGCGCGGCAGCGCCCAGCACGCGCCGCGCGGCCCAGCGGTCGTCCCGGCCACCGTCCTCGTCGTGGTGCTCGTGCGGCCGGCCTTCACTGCAGGCCTTGCACAGCATGCGCACGTTGGCGGTCCAGTCCTCGATGTGGCAGCCTGCGGCATCGGCGGCGGCTTCCAGTGCTTCGATATCTGCGGGTGCCTCCGCCCGTACCTCCAGTTCAAAGGTCGTCTCGCGAGAGGGCGCATGCAACTGCAGCACGTTGAAAACGTCGTAGTCGCGGCCTCCCGAAGTCCGCGTGCCCGTCGGAGCGCCGTCATGCAGCACGACATCGTTGGCGCGGAACCCCGAGGACGGGTAGGGAATGTTCTCGATGCGCACACGGACCGGATCGATGCGCCGGCCCCAGACGACCTCGCCCGCACCGTCCGGATTCAGTCGCACCGGTGTGATGCCGAAGTCATCCTCGATGGGGCCGTCCCCCGCAGCCACCTCGATACCCAGGCGCCGCCAGGTAGCGCGCGCGGTCGCCCAGTCGCACAACGCCGTCGCGGCGATGGCGAGGTTCCAGTTCGATGCCTCGTCCTCGGGCGCCAGTTCGACGGCGCGGCGGTTGAAGTCCAGCGACTCCGCCCATTCGCCGCGGTACTTGCGGATGAGGCCGACGTTGTAGAGCGTCGTGGGCCGCGCCGGGTCCAGCGTCAACAGGTGGAGGTACAGGCGCAGCGCCTCGTCCTCATCTTCCAATTGCTGCGCCTTCTCGTGCAGGTCCTCGGCCCGCTGGCGTGCATCACCTTCGCTCATGCCAGCCTCGCCAGCCGCTGCGTCGCCAGCGCCAGCGTCTCATCCCGCTTCGCAAAGCAGAACCGCACATGCCCGCGCTCCTGAGGCTGCTGGTAGAACACCGACAGCGGGATGGCAGCCACGCCGATCTCGGTCGTCAGCCACCTGGCGAAGTCCAGCTCGGGCAGGTCAGACACCGCGCGGTAGTCCACGGTCTGGAAGTAGGTGCCCTCGCAGGGCAGCAGCTTCAGCGGGGTGGCCGCCAGCGCCGCGCGGAAGCTGTCGCGCTTGGCTTGATAGAAATCGCTCAGCCCCCGCCACGGCGCGGGGTTGGCGAGGTAGGCAGCAAGGGCGTGCTGAGTCGGTGTGTGCACCGAGAACACCGTGTACTGGTGCAGGCGGCGGAAGGCGGCCGACAGCGCCGCCGGCGCGGCGACGAAGCCGACCTTCCAGCCCGTCACGTGAAAGGTCTTGCCAAAGCTGCTGACTAGGACGCTGCGTTCGCGCAAGGCCGGGTAGCGCGCGACGCTCTCATGTGGGGCGCCGTCGAACACCATGTGCTCGTAGACCTCGTCGCTGATGACGAAGAGGTCGTGCGCCTCAGCGATGCGCTCCAGCTCCAGCAGGTCTTCGCTCGTCGCGACGCGGCCGCTCGGGGTTGTGCGGCGTGTTCAGCACCAGGGCGCGTGTGCGCGGCGTGATGGCGGCGCGGACAGCCGGCCAGTCGATGCGGTAATCCTGTGTCATCGGCACGCCCACCGGCTGCGCGCCGGCCAGGCGGATGGCCGGGTCGTAGCTGTCGTAGGCCGGTTCGATGATGATGACCTCGTCGCCCGCGCCGACGCAGGCATGCAGCGCGGTGATGATGCCCTGCGTGCCGCCAGCGGTGACGGTGATGTTGCGGTCCGCGTCGTAGGCGCAGCCGTAGAGGTCGTTGAGCTTGGCCGCAATGGCCTGGCGCAGCGCCGGCACGCCGGTCATCGGCGCGTACTGGTTGTGGCCCGCTGCCATCGCGTCCGTCACGGCCTGCAGCAGCGCCGGGTCGGCGCCAAAGTCCGGAAAGCCCTGGCCGAGGTTGACGGCGCCATGCTCGGCGGCCAGCGCCGACATGACGGTGAAGATGGTGGTGCCCGTGTTGGGCAGCTTGGTGGGCAGCTGGGGCATGGGGCGAGAAGACGTCTGCACGGGCCCGCGATTGTCGCGGGCCCGGCAGCCTGTGCTCAGACCCTCACTGCGCAGTCGCCTGCCGCAGGCGCTCGATGCGCTGCTCCATGGGCGGGTGGCTGGAGAACCAGGCCATCCAGCCGCTGGGCCGGGCACTGATGCCCATGGCCTGCATGGCCTTGGGCATCTCGCCCGGGTCCAGCCCGTTCAGGCGCGCCAGCGCATTGATCATGGGCTGCTTGCGGCCCATCAACTGCGCTGCACCGGCATCGGCGCGGAACTCGCGCTGCCGCGAGAACCAGGCCACCACCAACGCCGCCAGCACGCCCAGCAGCAGGTCCATCACCACCGTGGTGACGTAGTAGCCCAGGCCAGGGCCGTCCTGGTTGTTGCGCAGCACCAGCTTGTCCACCACGTAGCCGATGACCCGCGACAGGAACACCACGAAGGTGTTCATCACGCCTTGGATCAAGGCCATGGTCACCATGTCGCCGTTGGCCACATGGGCCACCTCGTGGCCGATCACGGCCTCCACCTCCTCGCGTGTCATGGACTGCAGCAGCCCGGTGGACACGGCCACCAGCGCCGAGTTCTTGAACGCGCCGGTGGCGAAGGCATTGGGCGGGCCCTCGTAGATGCCCACCTCGGGCGTCTGGATGCCGGCGGCGCGCGAGAAGCGCTCCACGGTGGCTACCAGCCAGGCATGCGTGGCATCCGGCGAGCCGTTAATGACCTGCAGCCGCGTCGTCCACTTGGCCATGGGCTTGCTGATCAGCAGCGAGATGAAGGCGCCGCCGAAACCCATCACCAGCGCAAAGCCCAACAAGCTGGTCAGGTTCAACCCGTTGGCGGTGAGAAAGCCGTTCAGGCCCAGCAGGTTGACGGCCAGTCCCAGCACGAGCATGACGCCCAGGTTGGTCAGCAGGAACAGCAAGACTCGCTTCATGGATAACGCTCCTTTCAGGGGTTTGGGGTGGTGGGGTCAGTCGAAGATGTCGCTGAGCCAGGACTTGCGGCGGTGGCCGCCGTGCCGGCCGTAGTCGGAGTCGACGAAATCAGGGCGCCGCTGGCTCTGGGGCTGCGGCACCGGCGCGGTGACCGCGGTGGAGCGCTCGATGAGCTTGTCGAGCTCACCACGGTCCAGCCAGACACCCCGGCAGCTTGGGCAGTAGTCGATCTCGACGCCCTGGCGCTCGGTCATGATCAGCGTGGCGTCGGGGCAGGTGGGGCATTTCATGATCGAACCTCGTTCAATCTCGGGGCAAAGGGCGGATGCATCATTGGGCGTCCGCGCTCAGGCGGCGCAGCGGCGTGGCACGGCGTGGCGCCCGGTGCAGCAGGCGCGGCAGCAGCCGCAGCGCACGGGCCAGTGCGTCATCGAAGGCGATGCGCCACTCGCTGGCTACCGAGCGCACGATCACCTTGCCCGCGCCTGCGGTGTGCAGTTCCAGCTGGCACAGCTTGTCCACGCCACCGCGCGGGCCGTTCACGTCGGACAACTGGACAGTGACCCTGGGTACCCGCGACGACAGCCGCTGCAGGGCCGCCTTGAGTCGGGACTGGGCCAATTCACGAACATCGCCGGCATGCGGCGCGCGACTCTTGAACAGAACTTGCATCACGGAACTCCAGCGGTTGGGGGAGCCCGTAACTTAAGGGCGCGCAACCGCGGCTCACAGCAAGCAATTCCGGAGCATCACTTCCAAGGATAGGAAGCGAGTTGCCTCGCCTCCTGCCGGCTGCAGCCTCCGTCAGGCGGGCGTGGAGCCGGCCTCGCCGCCAAACTGCTCAAACGCCTGCAGCGCATGCGCCGCGTACATCAGCGAGGGCCCGCCACCCATGTAGACGCAGACGGCCAGCATCTCCTCCAGCTCGGCCCGCGTGCAGCCCAGCTTGACCAGCGCCTGCGCGTGAAAGGCCAGACAGGCGTCGCAGCGCGCGGCCACGCCGATCGCCATGGCGATGAGTTCCTTGGTCTTGGCGTCCAGCAAACCGTTGCGCATGGCCGCCTGCGACAGCGCGCCAAAGCCGCGCATGACGTCGGGCACGTCGGCCCGCAACTGGGCCAGCGTCGAGGAAACGTCGGCTGCCAGGGCGCGGTATCCGGTGCTCATGCAGGTCTCCTCGGGGTGTCCATGCCGCCATGATCATCCTGGCAACCGCGTGCTGCCTTGACCTGCCGCAAGGCGGCATGACGCCCCGCGTCAGAGGTGGCCAGGCACGGGACCAGGCGGGCCCTTCAGCTCGACGACGTTGCCCTCGGGGTCGCTGAGGTAGATCGACGGCCCCTCACCCTCGGCGCCGTAGCGGCTCTCGGTGGGCCCCGAATCCACGCCATGGG
>Ga0187842_1001377_pt1 | contig 11335 bp, 11 predicted proteins | sample SpaLakP09_SKY_41_FD_134514 | JGI IMG/M metagenome (GOLD analysis project Ga0187842, IMG submission 134514) | Oligotrophic lake water microbial communities from Sparkling Lake, Wisconsin, USA - SP09_SKY_41 | ecosystem: Environmental > Aquatic > Freshwater > Lake | place: USA: Sparkling Lake... | reverse complement strand
CAACATCGAATACATGAAGACCCAGCTGGACAGCCTGGGCTTTGCCCTGGACTGGGAGCGCGAGCTGGCCACCTGCAAGCCCGACTACTACCGCTGGGAGCAGTGGCTGTTTACCCGCCTGTTTGAAAAAGGTGTGATTTACAAGAAAAACGGCGTGGTGAACTGGGACCCGGTGGACCAGACCGTGCTGGCCAACGAACAAGTGGTGGATGGCCGTGGCTGGCGCTCCGGTGCTGTGGTGGAAAAGCGCGAAATCCCGATGTATTACTTTGCCATCACCAAGTACGCGGACGAACTGCTCACCAGCCTGGATACGCTGGATGGCTGGCCGGAACAGGTCAAGACCATGCAGAAGAACTGGATCGGCAAGAGCCACGGTTCCGACGTGGTGTTTGCCTACGATGAAGCCAGCATCGGCCATGCCGGCACGATGAAGGTGTACACCACCCGTCCGGACACCCTGATGGGTGCCACCTACGTGGCCGTAGCAGCGGAACACCCGCTGGCCACCCAGGCCGCGGCCAATAATCCGGCGCTGCAGGCTTTTATCGCCGAATGCAAGGCAGGTTCCGTGGCCGAGGCCGACGTGGCCAAGATGGAAAAGAAGGGCATGGACACCGGTCTGTTCGTCATCCATCCGCTCACCGGTGCCAAGCTGCCGGTATGGGTAGCCAACTATGTGCTGTGGGGTTATGGCGAAGGCGCGGTGATGGCCGTACCGGCGCATGACGAGCGCGACTTCGAATTTGCCAACAAATACAACCTGCCGCTGCTGCAAGTGTATGCCCCGGTTGCCGGTGACCATGCTTTTGATGCCAGCAACTGGCAAGACTGGTATGCCGCCAAGGACGACAGCGTACGTACCGTCAACAGTGGCAAGTATGACGGCAAGTCCTTCAGCGAGGCCTTTGATGCCATCGTCGGCGATCTGGAAGCCAAGGCTGCCGGTCAGAAGAAAACCCAGTACCGCCTGCGCGACTGGGGTATCTCCCGCCAGCGTTACTGGGGCTGCCCGATCCCCATCATCCATTGCCCGACTTGCGGCGACGTGCCGGTGCCGGAAAAAGACCTGCCAGTGGTACTGCCGGAAAACGTGATTCCGGATGGCGCTGGCTCGCCGCTGGCCAAGATGCCGGAATTCTACGAAACCAGCTGCCCCAAGTGTGGCGGTGCCGCCAAGCGCGAGACCGACACCATGGACACTTTTGTCGAGTCCAGCTGGTACTACGCCCGCTACGCCTCGCCCAAGTGCGACACCGCCATGCTGGACAAGGCCGCTGCCGACTACTGGCTGCAGGTTGACCAGTACGTGGGCGGTATCGAACACGCCATCCTGCACCTGCTGTACGCGCGCTTCTTCCACAAGCTGATGCGCGACGAAGGCCTGGTCTCCAGCGATGAGCCGTTCAAGAGCCTGCTGACCCAGGGCATGGTGATCTGCGAAACCTTCTACCGCGACCTGCCCAACGGCAGCAAGGACTGGATTGCCCCGCAAGACGTGGTACTGGAGCGTGACGGCAAAGGCAAGATCACCGGCGCAACCCACCGCGTGGATGGCTTGCCGGTGGTGGTGGGCGGCGTGGAGAAAATGTCCAAGTCCAAGAACAACGGCGTGGACCCGCAGGAATTCATCGAGAAATACGGTGCCGATACCGCCCGCCTGTTCATGATGTTTGCCGCTCCGCCGGAGCAGAGCCTGGAATGGTCCGACGCTGGTGTGGAAGGTGCTTTCCGCTTCCTCAAGCGTCTGTGGAAACTGGCCAAGGAACATGCCGATGCCGGCGTGGTGAGCGCCTATGCCGGCGGTGAGCTGAATGCCAGCCAGAAGGAGCTGCGCTTCAAGCTGCACAGCACCATCCAGAAAGTGGCCGATGATTATGGCCGTCGCCAGCAGTTCAATACCGCCATTGCCGCGGTGATGGAGCTGCTCAACACCTACGACAAGACCGACCGCAGCGATGCCGCCGGCCGTGCCGTGGCACAGGAAGTGCTGGAAAGCGTCACCCTGCTGCTGTCGCCCATCGTGCCGCACATCACCGATGCTGTCTGGGCGGTGCTGCGTCCGGGCAGCGAACTGCTGGCACAAGCCTGGCCTCAAGTGGATGAGGCGGCGCTGGTGAAGAGCGAAATCGAAATGATGGTGCAGGTGGCCGGCAAGCTGCGTGGCAGCATCACCGTGGCGGCCGATGCCGCCAAGGATGTCATCGAAGCCGCCGCGCTGGCGCATGAGAACGTACAGAAGTTCATGGAAGGCAAACCGGCCAAGAAGATCATCGTGGTGCCGGGCCGACTGGTGAACATCGTCGTGTAATGGCAAACCGGCCCCGGAACATGCCGGGGTCGCCAACAAACCCGGGCCGGCTCGGACCAGATTCCCCACCGCAGGGGATGGGCTGACCCGGCTTTTTCTTACGGAGAAACAGGAATGACCCGAACCCTGCACTGGCTGCTGCTCACTGGCGCCGTACTCTTGCTCAGCGCCTGCGGTTTTCATCTCAAGGGCGTGGGTGGTACCAGCCGTCCGCTGCCCTTCAGCAGCGTTTATGTGGAAGAGGGTAGTGCCCAGCTGGGGCCCATCCTGCGGGAAACCCTGTCGCGCAATGACAAGCTGGTGATGTTGTCTTCGCCCAAACAGGCCGAAGCCGTGGTCAGCGTACTGGGTGAAAGCCAGTCCAAAGAAGTATCCACCATCAATAGCGGCGGCAAGGTCAACGAGTACTTGCTGAGCTTCAACGCGACGGTGCGCACGGTAATTGGCGGTTCGCCCATCGAGCCGGACATGCAGGTGTCGGTACGTCGTTACATGAATTATTCGGATAGCGATGTACTGGGCAAGGAGCAGGAAGAAAACCTGCTGTGGACGGATATCCGCCGCGATGCGGCCGAGCAGATCGCCCGCCGGCTGGCCTATATCAAGCGCCCGGCCGCCATGGGCACGACTGGCCCGCAAAGCCTGAAGCCTGCCAATGCCCAGCCTAAGCCCTGATGCGCTGGAGACGGTGCTGGCCAAGGGGCTGGCACCGCTCTACCTGATTCATGGTGAAGAGGCACTGCTGGCGCTGGAAGCGGCCGACAGCCTGCGCACACATGCGCGTGCACAAGGTTATCAGGAGCGCGAAGTGCTGACGGTGGAGGCCGGTTTCGACTGGTCGCAACTGCGTGATGCCATGAGCAGCGTTTCGCTGTTTGCCTCGCTCAAGCTGCTGGAAATCCGCATCCCCGGTGGCAAGCCGGGCAATGAAGGCGCAGAAGCCCTGCAACAGCTGGCGGCCAACCCGCCACAAGACACCATCACCCTGCTTACCCTGCCACGGCTGGAAAAAGCACAGCTGCAATCCAAGTGGTATCTCGCGCTGGAAAAAGCCGCCGTGGTGGTGGAAGCCAAGCCGGTGGGCCGTCACGAGCTGGGCAGCTGGATTGCCCGCCGCATGAAACGCCAGCACCAGCAACTGTCGGGTGAGGCGCTGACTTTTTTTGCCGACCGGGTCGAGGGCAATCTGCTGGCTGCCCGCCAGGAAGTCGACAAACTGGCCCTGCTTTACCCGGCCGGCGAGTTGACGCTGGAGCAGCTGCGCGAGGCGGTGGCCAATGTAGCGCGCTTTGATGTGTTCCACTTGTCCGAGTCCTGGCTGTCCGGCGACGCTGCCCGCGTGCAACGCATGCTGGAGGGCCTGCTGGCAGAAGGCGAATCGCCGGTGCTGGTGTTGTGGTCCTTCACCGAAGATGTACGCATGCTGCTGCGCTTGCGGCAGGGCCTGAAAGATGGACGGCAATTGCGCGATCTGGCGCGTGAATTGCGGCTGTGGGGCGACAAGCAGCGGCTGGCCGAGCCAGCCCTGCGCCGGATCGGCCCGCGCAAGTTGATGACGGCCTTGTCGGAGTGCGCCCGGATTGATCAGCAGATCAAGGGCGTGGCGGCTGGCGACCCCTGGCATTCCCTGCGAGGTCTGGCTTTGCTGTTGGCGACATGATGCAGAAAAAACACAGTAATTTTAAATGGTCAGCTTGCGCTGGCCATTTTTTTTTAAATTGAATCAGAATTTATGTGGTTGTTATTTAAATTTCTTTTAATCAACTATTGAGATTGCAAAAGACCTGCCCTATGATTAAGGAGAAGTTAATTCATTTTAAACAATAATAGTTTTAGAAAAAGACGCTATGCAAGACGAGGGAGTCAGAAGTGCTACACCTGCGGGCGAAAGCAGAACCCGCAGCAAAGTCGTGTTGGTGGAAATCATTCACCAGGCGCTGGAAGTTCTGCTGACTGCGGAAGAAGCACGCCTGGTGCACTGGGATGGCCGCATCTTGCGCATACACAAGCTGTCCTCGCGCAAGGCCAACCAGATTCTGCATGCGCCAGATGCCTATCCGGGCTTGCTGGGGGTATTCGACCATCGTGCACACTATCGCGATCTGGCCGAGCCGCTGGGGGAAATCCTGGGCATCCAGCTCTGATGCCGTCGTAGCGGTCGTGACCGGTTCAAACCATGCAAAAAGGCCTTCGCAGGAAGGCCTTTGTCATGCCATGCCCCTGCGCGCTTACAGTGCGGATGCCGTGGGGCCGGACAGGGTTGCAGGCAGGATGACCGCCCGGACACGGGTCTTGCCGGCGCTATTGCGCAGGTCGTTCTGATAGGCAAGACCACCGCGTTTTTCGTAAGAAGCCAGCACCTTGGCGACATAGTCGCGGGTTTCCTCATACGGCGGGATCGTGTTGCGATACTTCTGCACCGCCCCTTCGCCAGCATTGTAGGCGGCGATGGCCAGCGGCAGATCGTTGTTGAACTGGGCCAGCAGGAAACGCAGATAACGCGCCCCGGCCCGCAGGTTTTGCCGGGGGTCGCTCAGTTCGGTCACGCCAAAGCGCTCGCCAGTGGCCGGAATCACCTGCATCAGGCCTACTGCGCCCTTGGGTGACAATGCTTGCGGGTTGTAGCCGGATTCGACGGTGACAATGGAATGCAGCAGATTGGCATCGAGCTTGAACTCACGTGCAGTCTGGTCGATCAGATGCTTGTACTGGGCGGCCAGCTTGGTGTTGTACGCCGGCGCGTTCACGCTTTTCAGGCCGTCGACACGTGCTGCTGCCGGAGCCGGCAGGCGGTTGTCACTGCTCAGGGTGGCACCCAGTCCGGGGGTGGTGGCATCGTCCAGTGCCGCATTGCCGCTGACGCCAGGCTGCGGGCTTTTCTGGTAGAGCTGATAGCGCTCGTCCAGCTGGCGGTTGGCAAGGTGAACCTGGCCCTGATCGTCCACAAAATCATAAAGATCGGCGTGTACGCTGCTGCTGGCAAAGCAGGCCAGCCAGGCCAGGAAAACGGTGATGAATCGCATTTTGATGAAGAGCAGCCCGTATGAGTTTGGGTTTAATGCGCTATTGTACTGATTTTCCTATGCTATTTTGCAAGTAAACAATTCTGAAGACATTTTAAAGCGAATTAAAGTGAAAGGACTGAACATGAGCCTGTTTGATCAACTGGGTGGTTTGCTGGGCGGCGAAGGTGGTGGCGTGGCTGGAGCGGTCACTGAACTGATGCAGCAGCAGGGTGGCCTGTCCGGCCTGGTGGAGAAGTTCAATAGCGGTGGCATGAGCGAGCTGGTGTCGTCCTGGGTGGGGACCGGAGGCAACCTGCCGGTGTCGGCCGAGCAGATCCAGCAGGTACTGGGCAATGAGCAGGTGACGGCGCTGGCGGGCAAGTTCGGACTGGACCCGCAACAGCTCAGTCAGGCGCTGGCTGATTACCTGCCACAGGCGGTGGACAAGCTCACGCCGGATGGCCAGTTGCCGCAGGGGGGTGATCTGCTGTCGCAGGGTCTGGGCATGCTGCAGGGATTTTTTAACAAAAGCTGAATAAACTGAGTGATGTGATAGAAAAAGCCGCCATTTTTTGGCGGCTTTTCTTATTTTACTGTGGCAAGCAGGCCACAGTATCACGAGGATCATCGCGTTGGGTCAGCAGAATCAGTACATCCCGGAGTGGAATTGGCTTTATCTGAATGGCGATAGGAAAATTCTATTTTTAACATTTAAACAATCAAGTGGATCAATTGATACGGGCTGCTTAAGATGCGTACATCAGATGCAAACGCAGCCAAACACTGCATTTTTTTATTTCACCGACTGGAGAAAAACATGTCCGTATCGCTGATCAATACCGAAGTCAAACCGTTCAAGGCTACCGCTTTTCACAATGGCAAATTCATCGACGTCAGCGACGCCGACCTGAAAGGCAAGTGGTCTGTCGTATTCTTCTACCCGGCTGACTTCACCTTCGTCTGCCCGACCGAACTGGGCGACCTGGCTGACAACTACGCCGAATTCTCCAAGCTGGGCGTGGAAATCTACTCGGTATCCACCGACACCCACTTCACCCACAAAGCCTGGCACGACAGCTCGGAAACCATCGGCAAGATCAACTACCCGATGATTGGCGACCCGACCGGCATCATCAGCCGCAACTTCGGCGTGATGATTGAAGAAGCCGGCCTGGCCGAACGCGGTACCTTCGTGATCGACCCGCAAGGCAAGATCCAGATCATCGAAATCAATGCCGGTGGCATCGGCCGTGACGCCAGCGAACTGCTGCGCAAGGTAAAGGCAGCCCAGTACGTAGCCAGCCACCCGGGTGAAGTATGCCCGGCTAAGTGGAAAGAAGGCGAAGCTACGCTGGCTCCGTCGCTGGATCTGGTTGGCAAGATCTAAGTCAATGCAGTCTGCCGTGCCGCGTACTGCGGTACGGCCTCCGTGCCGCAGCCAGCGGCCCGTCTCCCTACCACCCGATTGCAGCGGCAAGCTGTTGGCAGCCCTGAGCTTGCCAGTGCAATTGCCTGAGGACTTCCCATGCTCGACACCACCATCAAGACCCAACTGACCGCCTACCTGGAAAAACTGCAGCAGCCGATCGAACTGATTGCCAGCCTGGATGACAGCGCCAAGGCGCAGGAAATGTTCAGTCTGCTGCAAGACATCGCCAGCCTGTCGCCCAAGGTGACGCTGAACAGCAATGGCCAGGCTGCGCGTCGCCCGTCCTTTGCCATTGCCCGTCCGGGTGAGGAGGGTCGTATCGAGTTTGCCGGCATCCCGATGGGCCACGAATTCACATCGCTGGTGCTGGCCCTGCTGCAAACCGGTGGCCATCCGCCCAAGGTGGACGAGGACACCATTGCCCAGATTCGCGGCCTGCAAGGCAGCTACCAGTTTGAAGTGTTTGTCTCGCTCAGCTGCCACAACTGTCCGGACGTGGTGCAGGCCGTCAACCTGATGGCGGTGCTCAACCCCAATGTGCGTAGCGTGATGATTGATGGCGGTGTGTTCCAGCAGGAAGTCACCGACCGCCAGATCATGGGCGTGCCGGCCATTTACCTGAATGGCGAACAGTTTGGCAGTGGCCGCATGGGCCTGGAAGAAATCATCGCCAAACTGGATACCGGCGCCGTGGCGCGGGAAGCGGAAAAGATTGCCGCCAAGGAAGCATTCGACGTGCTGATCGTCGGTGGCGGCCCGGCCGGCGCTGCTGCCGCCATCTATGCGGCGCGCAAGGGCATCCGTACCGGTGTGGTGGCCGAGCGTTTCGGCGGCCAGGTGCTGGATACACTGGCGATTGAAAACTTCATCTCGGTGCAGGAAACCGAAGGACCGAAGCTGGCGATGGCGCTGGAACAACACGTCAAATCCTACGATGTGGACGTGATGAACCTGCAACGCGCTGCCGCCCTCAAACCGGCGCAAAACGGCCAGCTGGCCGAGGTGACGCTGGAAAGCGGTGCCGTGCTCAAGAGCAAGGCGGTGATTGTGGCTACCGGTGCGCGCTGGCGTGAAATGAATGTGCCGGGCGAAGCCGAATACCGCGCCAAGGGCGTGGCCTACTGCCCGCACTGCGATGGCCCGTTGTTCAAGGGCAAGCGCGTGGCGGTGATCGGTGGTGGTAACTCCGGCGTGGAGGCTGCCATCGACCTGGCCGGCATCGTCAGCCATGTCACCCTGCTGGAGTTCGGTGACAGCCTGCGTGCTGATGCGGTATTGCAGAAGAAGCTGCACAGCCTGCCCAATGTGCGCGTCATCACCAATGCCCAGACTACCGAGGTGACCGGTGACGGCCAGAAGGTAAATGGCCTGAGCTATCAGGAGCGCATTACCGGGGAAACCCACCATGTGGCGCTGGAAGGGATCTTCGTGCAGATCGGCCTGCTGCCCAATACCGATTGGCTGAAAGGCAGCGTGGCGCTGTCGCCGCGCGGCGAGATCGAAGTGGATGCCAAGGGTCAGACTTCGGCCGAGGGTGTGTTTGCTGCTGGCGATGCCACCACGGCACCGTACAAGCAGATCATCATCGCCATGGGTGAAGGCGCCAAGGCCAGCCTGTCGGCCTTTGATTACCTGATCCGTCAGTAAGGCCGTCAGTAGCGCCCTGCAGCTGCCTGGTTTATTTGTCGCAGCGGCACGGGCCACATAGCAGCAGCCCCTTGCATCGTCATGCTGCAAGGGGCTGTTCATTTGTTGCCGGTAGCGCGTTGGCGCTTAGTGCCGCTAACAAAAAACCTGCTGCTGCCTTGCGCCTCTTTGCCCAGAGACGCTACGCTATTTTGTTAGCCCTCTTAGTGCTGGTGTGCCTGACCTGGCTCGGTCACCTGCAACACGGCGGCAGGGAATTTCAGGCTGTGCGCATCTTGGCCATCCGCCGGAATCTCCACCCAGTTGTTGCTGCCCTGGGCACATTGCTGCGTCACCTTGAAATACAGCTTGCCCGGCTGGGCGGCAATGCGCGTCTGGAACACGAATTCATCGTAAAAATCGCCCGGCAGATTGCCACCCGTCCAGCTGATGCGGCTGACATCTTCCTTCACCACGCTACCGTGGTTGTCAAAGGGCTTCACCGCGCTCTTGCTCACTTGCACCTGCCAGCCGGCCTTGGGCATGGGGTGGGCCAGTTGCGCGCCTGCCGGCAGTTCCACGCTGATGCCGGTGGTGGGGCTGCCAGCGCAGCCATGGCCCACTTTCAGTACGGCCTTGTAATAGCTGCCGCTGGCCGCGCTGGTGGTTTCCAGGGTGACGTGGGCTTGGGCAGCGGTGGACAGCAGCAGGGCGAGGGCAGCGAGTTTTTTCATGATGTCTGGCATGGGGGAGAGGGATGATGTGCGGCGGATTGTAAGGGAAATGCGGATGCCGGCCCTGCGACATCTTGTCGCAGCCACAGCTGCCTGTTCTGGCCGGCTGTGGCATGCTGGGGCTTGTTTGCAGGAAAGGAATTGCCGTGCAGGACTACCAGGACATCGAACAGTATCTGTATCAGGCCATCCCGCTGGCGCAGGCGATGGCGGTGAAAGTATGTCATGCCGAGGAGGATGCGATCACGCTGGCCGCGCCGCTGGAGCCGAATATCAATCACTGTGCCACGGTGTTTGGTGGCAGCGCGGCAGCCGTGGCCACGCTGGCCGGCTGGCTGCTGGTGTACCGCAAATTGCAGGCGCTGGGGCTGCGCGGCCAGGTGATGGTGCGGCGCAGCCAGATGGATTACCAGAAAGCCATGCACGGCGCGTTCACCGCCCACACCCTGCCGTTGGCAGACACGGCCTGGCAGCGCATGGCGGCTGCCTTGGCCAAGGGACGCATGGCACGGCTGACGCTGGCAGTGCGCCTAGAGTGTGCCGGACAGCAGGCGGGCCGGCTGGATGGCGAGTTCGTGGTGTTGCCGCTCAGCTGAGTGCGGCAGACAAGAGACCTGGAAGCGCTAACAAAACCTTGTAGAGAACCCGGGCCAGGGTGGCACAACGCGGGAGCGCGGATTTTGTTTTAGGGTCTTATTCGCGGTGGTAGGGGTGGTTGTTGAGGATGGAGTAGGCGCGGTAGATCTGCTCGCCCAGCATCACCCGCACCATGCCGTGCGGCAGCGTCATGGCGGATAATTGCAACAGCACGTCGGCGCGCTGCTTGAGTTCGGCGGACAGGCCGTCGGCCCCGCCAATGATGAAACAGACATCATCGCCACCCGCCATCCATTCTTTCAGCCCGGCAGCCAGCCGCACCGATGTCCAGTTCTGGCCGCGCTCATCCATCACCACCAGCTTGCAGCGGGCCGGGATGGCGGCCAGCAGCCTGTCGTGCTCGGCAGCAATGCCTTTTTCCGCCGTGACGCCACCGCCGCGTTTTTCCGGTTTGATTTCTTTGAGTTCCAGGCTGATGTCGCGGCCAAAGCGTTTGGCGTAGTCGTTATACGCTTCGTCGACCCAGCGCGGCATCTTGGTGCCGACGGCAAGAATGGTGATTTTCATGGCAATGCTTCAGCGCGCAGTAGGCAGCAGGGGCATGACGCTGCCTGCGATGGGGAAATACGGAGGATGGCGGCAGACGGGGCGGGTGCCGCTCGTCTGCCGCGCCTGATGCAGCCTGGACGGCGTATCAGGTATTGGCTTGCCACGGACGACCGCCAACCGGGGTAAAGCTCGGCTTCTGGCCGCCCCACAGTTGTTCCAGGTCGTAGTAGTCGCGTACCGCCGGCAGCATGACGTGGACGACCACGTCACCAGCATCTACCAGCACCCATTCGCCGCTTTCGTGGCCTTCGGTGCCAACCAGATCAACGCCGGCTTCCTTCAGGGTCACTGCCACGTTGTTGGCCAGTGCCTTGACCTGGCGATTGGAGTCGCCGGTGGCCACGATCATGCGCTGAAACAGCGATGTCAGCGCGGAAGTGTCCATTTCGATGATGTCTTTGCCCTTGATGTCTTCCAGGGCGGTAAGTGCCAGTTTGGCAATGTCTTGAACTTCCATGATGTCCTTTGATGTCGGTGGTGATACGTGGCGGCAGCATGGCGGCCAGAGGTATCAGGTAAAGATCGTTTGCCGCAACCTGCGGCAAAAACGGGCAGGGGCCGCGACCAGGGGCGGGCGGCCCGGCCGGCAATTCGAGTGCCAGCACTGGAAAACCGTTGTGCGCTACCGGCGCAGCGATGTGCGGCGGGCAGGCGTGGAACGGCTTCTTGCTTCAGAGATATAGCCGGTGCTGGCGAATATAGTCCAGTACCGGCGCGCAGAGCAGATGCTCGACGCTGGCGCCGCTCTGCAAGCGGTGGCGTATCTCGGTGGCCGAGACATCCAGCGGTGGCAGGGCCAGGGGGCGCATTGTACCGGAAGGCGCGCCATTTGAAAAATCAGTGACTTGGCGCGCCTGCCATTGTGTGCGCACGGCGGCGGGAAGCCGGGCGGCATCGAAGCCGGGGCGCAGTGCTACGGCGATGTTGGCCAGCTCGAACAATTGCTCCCAGTGCCGCCAGGTATGCAGCGTAGCCAGCGAGTCGCCACCGATCAGCCACCACAGCGCTGGTGCGGGGCCGATTT
>Ga0187842_1001373_pt1 | contig 11342 bp, 17 predicted proteins | sample SpaLakP09_SKY_41_FD_134514 | JGI IMG/M metagenome (GOLD analysis project Ga0187842, IMG submission 134514) | Oligotrophic lake water microbial communities from Sparkling Lake, Wisconsin, USA - SP09_SKY_41 | ecosystem: Environmental > Aquatic > Freshwater > Lake | place: USA: Sparkling Lake... | reverse complement strand
CTGCCAGGCTCATCCATGTTTTTTTACACAAGATATAATTTTATTGCTTTAAATGATTGGATAGGCGGCAAACGATGATTAAAACGTAGCGTAGACGCACATTTTAATAATTTTTCCAGCAGCGTCAATGTCAATTCCAACATCAATTAGTCCATTGTAATGACTTTCTAATAAAGGCGTTTGTAAAGTCGCGGTTAGCAACTTTGAACAATCGCTTATTTCTACTCCAGATGCGTAGGCTCCCCATCCCTGTCGTTTTTTTGCTTGACAAAAAGAAAACTTCCAATGCATCGGCAATGCGGTAATCAATGAAATTATAGGCGATTGAATTGCTTTGGCTGTTTGAATAACCATTTGCGGTTTAAACGCAAACCAGTAATTGTTCTTATGCACCACGGTATTATTAACACTCCAAATAGAGCACGTGCCACCAGGCCCTACCCATTCTTGCGGATTCATGTTGTACACGTCAAGATGTTCAATATCTAATAACGTTTCATTTTCTTTAGACGCTATATCAATTGATATCATATCTATTCTGTCACTGTATGCATTAAAGTTATTTAATTTAAACAAATTGTTAATCTTATCCCACAATTTACCATTTTGAAAAGCTGCTGCATGTGAATAAAAATAGTATTCTAACGTAAGGTTGTCAGTTAATACGTTATGCTGAACTCCCCATACGGTTTGATTGTGTCCAAGCGTATTAACAATCAAAGCGTTTAATTTATCAATCTGATGCCATGAACGCCAATGGCGTACGTAGTTTGTTAATAAAGCGCCTCCGGAGCAATTCATGTGTCTTTGGTACGGTTGCAGCACGTACGAGTAGCCTACATTGAGATCCGAATGCGTCCAAGTCTCCATTTTAAAATTGCCTGTAAAACCTACAAATGAAAATAACGCACGTGTACAAGCAACCGTCCCTAAACGTTATTGTGATTGACGATGCTGTGCCTGACGCTGTTTTAAAAGCTTGCGCTGAGCAGTGCCCTGATCCTCAAAATCCTTCAGCTTCCACCTTAAAAACTTCAGCATTTGAAATTGGAGAAGATTTGGGCAAAAAGTGGAACACGCCTGCAAACGAAAGCTACTTAAGCCAAGGTGTTTTAGTGAATCAGGCACAAACACCGTCTTTTTTCATTTCAGCTGGCTGGACCCGTCTTGTGCAACAATTAATAGGAAATGAGCGCATAAGCCCTCAAACCTGGCAATACAGAAGCCACACTGGCGAATCTAATGGCGTGTGGTTGCATACAGACAAAATGCCGTTTAGAGCAGCTTTAGCATTGCTTTACGTGCACAACAGCGCTTTGAAGAGAACAAATGGTGGACTCTTATTATACTCGCCAACTAAGCCTAATTATAACTTGCCATTGTATAAAGGTTACGTGTCTCACCGACCTATAAACGAATTGCTTTTAAAGCACGAGGAATTAAGAACAGATACTATTGGTGGCGATTATCCCCGTGGTGATGCAACGTACACGTTAGTTGATCGAATTGAACCAAAATCAAATAGATTAGTTTTAATGTCTCATTTAAACGGTGAAGCTAATATTCATGCAGTTGAGCCCTGCGTAGGTTCTAGACAACTAATTCAACAATGGTGGCATTTTGCATAAACAGCTGCGTCTGCCAAAAGGCTACACAAGATATAATAATGTTTATTTGCTTTACATGATTGGATACGCGGCAAACAACTCGTGCTGATCATGCAGCGCTACGTAGACTGCGGTGAGTTTACGGATGATTGGGAGAGGGGCATCGAGTTTGACGGCGTCGGCCAAGTACTTTACAGCGGTAAAGTTAACTTTCCTAGTGTTTAGAATAGCCATTGCGACGTTAAAAAACCTCTTCTCAAGAGCCAAGCCTAGGGGATAGTGCACACTGGTGGTTCCACCGCCGCGACCTATATTCACATCAGCCTGTGGCAACAGAGTCAGAATGAATGCAAGAGCTGCAGACTCGTCTTCAAATAAATCAATAGCCCGCATGAGCGCCATTTACCAAAAATAAAATTTTTTATTCCGCCCGTGCACCACCACCGCCACCACTGCTGTCGTCGCTGCTAGGATTGAAAATGTCTTCAATATCCTCGATGGCGTGTCTGAGCCTGCGCACCTCCTCCGTCAAGATTTGCATAATTTGGTGCTGTGATTCGAGCAGGTGGTAGCAAAGTCTCTGCGACTCTTGCACGGAAGTTAGCTTGTCGTGCAAGCTTTCACCCCCGGCTGCTGCTGCCATTTTCTTATACCGGGGGCAGAGTAAAAAGAGATGAACAAGAACGCGAGCTTGGTGATGGCGCAGTGCGCGGACAAGCTCATGAATCCTCATCGCCGCGCCTCGACAAAGATGACGCTTCTGTCGTGGCTAATGCTGCTCATCATTGCGTGCCACTGCAGCATGCTGTGGTACCAGGGCTTCGTTTCAGTGATTTTTGGCAACGGATGGTTCGGCTTTGCGGTGCACTCGCTGGTTGTGTTTCCTATAGCGGTGTTTGGCATTGCGCTGCCGGTGAGCGAGTTTAAGCTCGCACAGCGGCGGCAGGCTTAAGCCCGGGCGGCGTACCAGGAGGTGTTTGCCCACGCCTCGGGGTTGACGGACAGCGTGGAAAAAGCGGCGGCGGCGAGCATGAAAACGATCATCATTGTGACGCGCCAGCGCGGATGAGTGCACGAAAAGTTTGACAGCATTTATTTTAGTGTTGATATAATCTTAACACGTGTGAAAAATGACGCCGGCAAAGCACGCGGCAAAGCCAATGGCCATGCCCTTCCAAAGTTGAAGTTGCGAGCGCGATTCGTGTAGTTGGCGTATAGCGTCCAGCGGGATAATCACAGGGTCTACGTCAAAGTCGCTGTCATCAAGCTCGCAGCACGGCTTTTCTTTTACTTGTGCTTCAAAATTAGCGTCAGAATCGTCTTCTTCTTTAACAAGCTCCTCCTCCTCTACCTCCTTGTCCTCCTCTTCATCTGGGACAGTTGACTCTTCTGCCACGGTGGGAGGTAGAGGCTTTTTCAGAATAAGATGCTCTCGCGACTTGTCCACGATGGCCAGCAAGAGACCCTCCGAGTTTACAAGCATTTCAATTGCGTCCATAAAGGATGCCGCCTTCATTTTTGTTTTGAATAAAAAATAGTATAAAATTTGTGCCCCTAACGCACGTACACATTTATTTCGGTAAGCCCTACGCTAATCCACCGAACAACGCAATCCCGATTAAGAGCTATCCACGCAGTTACTTTGCTCATGACCTCAGCGGCTGGGCTGATAAGCTCACGAATAAGAGTCAACAGCTTTTCCTCAATTTTGTGTAATGGTAAATTGTTGCAAACGTCAAAATCAATTGCAAATGCGGATTCGGAGCCGTTTTTGTATTTCAAATACGCGCTACAGCTTATAAATCGGAGGTGCTGCGCAAGAATGCGTTTAGTCGCAGCGGGCAAGTCTACAAGATTTAAAGCCGCTCCCACTTTGGGGTAAAACGTGTACAGGCGTGGAACAACTGTATTATCGAAGAATTCGGCAGCGCGTAATGTTTCGCGTTCGCCTACCAACTGCACGTAGAGCTTTAGCGATTGTTTGTCAAGGTCTTCCCCGATAATTACTGTGCTGACCTTGTCTAGCGGTGTAAGTAGATCTAAGACAGTAGATTCTTGCCGGGGAACTAAACTACATAGTTTGTCAACGTCGTTGTTGTTTAGCTCAACACACGCGTACATGTAGTTGGCGCGTTTATCGAAAAACTGGGCAGCGCTTACTTTACACGACCGCTCGATAACCGGACGTTTTCCGTTCAAGACAAATTCTAACAGATTCATTTATAGTGCCACTATTTTTTTGAGGCTTAAACTTAAATGCAGACTACTGTGTTTGCCGACACATGCCCTTATATGGTGCCTGGTTCAATGTGCAATGTGGCCACGCTAAAGTGCAGAAATTCAAATGTTCCCTGCAACGCCTCGGATACGAATGCAGAGGCTAAGCAGCTGTTAAAAGGCGCGCTGTATTTCAAGCCTCCGGTAATGCGCGGTGCAATGCCTATGCGCGAGCCTTATGGAGCAGGGTTTGATGCGTTGCAAGTTGGCAGTGTTGAGCAGGGCCAACGTTGGGGGTATGACAGCTACTCTTTTAGATAAGCAATGGGCGTGCCCACAAGGGCGATGAGCATGGCAAAAATGGCGCAGCATGTGTGGAACCAAGGATGCCAGTGCTCATAGACCTCGGGGTGCGACGTGTCGACGCACTTGAACGTGATCATAAGGGCGCCGATGGCTATGCAGGCTACTCGGCAAAGGGGTTTCATAGTGCCGGGCATAATGGTTTGGGCGACGCCGTACGCAATGACGGTGCCCACTGCAAACATGTCAAGCGCCTCGTATCGCTTCTCCTCTGACTTGTGGTATAGCGTAGATGAAATGGCGGCAAAGATGAGCGCCGCGCTGAATAAATACATGCGCCGACCTGCAGCCACTGCAGCGGCTAGCACTAAAAACAAGTTTGTCCAGATTTGTGGGTCATCTGTGTGTCGCCCTCCGTCCTTAGCCATTTTCTCAATCCTAGACTTTTATTAAGACACAACACGGCGGTATGTAATGTCGGTGCCCGAGCTGGCGTTGGGGCGCACGGCCTTGACAATGGCGCCGGGCTGCAGACCCAAGTAGCGGGCCACAGGGTCCGTGGTGAGCATGACGGGCAACGAGTTCACAGTAGCAGCCTGATCAGGCAACTTGTCCACAACGTTGTACATGGGCATTAAGTAGTGCGTCATAATGTCAAATTTGAGCTCGGTGATTACAAAGACCTCGACACGGCCTTCAAGCTCACGCGCGTATTGCGCCGCCTGTGTAGTCAAGCCGTCCACGCCGACCACCATTATGCCGTGCTCATGCTCTTCTAAATCGTTGACAAACTCTTCCACTTCTGAACGTCCGGCTCGCGCGTCCATGTCGCCCACGCAGCGCACCACAACCGTGTCGTTGCGCCACACATCCTCCTCCACGTCCTCTTCATGCTCTCTAGAGTTCCAAATAAGCGGCGGCTGGCCTCGGTGCCGCATCATAGCCTGCAGCGTCTCCACGACCGAGTCGTCCATTTTTTTTATAAAAATTATACTGTGCTTGCAAGCTTGTTTCTGCCAAAAAAATGTCGGGGGAGGAGTCGTGCACGGTGTGCCAGACGGATTTGCATGGCAGGGAGGAGGTGCACACACTGGCGTGTGGACACACGTTTCACACCAACTGCATCATGCAGTGGTTTCGCTCGTTGCAGACCCGGTGCCCGCTGTGCAACAATGAGAGCGGGGTGGAGTGGCACGAGGAAGAAGAGCCAAGGTACGGTCAATATGTCAATGCGGCTTACAAGCAGCACGTCAAGAAGTGGGCAAAGAACTCGAATGCGCCGCAGTGGGTAAAGACGCTGTTGGCGAAGGAGAAGGCATTGGGCATTCAAGAAAAAGAGGCGCAGTTACGTGTTACGGAGCTGCAGAACCAAGATGTGCCGGAGGGGGTGACGTACAACGAGGCTTATAAAGCTATTCGAAAAGCGAAATCTATGCGCGCATCGCTGGCGTGGAAACGCATTTTGGTGTGGCGCAAGATTCGGAATCGCGTAAACTTGGTGCCCATAACCATCATTGTTCCTAGCCGCGTGTCGGCCCGCAGTGTGCGCGCTTAAAATAAAGTTATCTTACGCATCTGCGGTCATAGCAGCTGTAGCCATCTTTGCATTCGGAATCATCTAGGCAGTAGTTGCTAACGCACGTGTTAGTCTCAGATTGATATTGGTTAGAAGGTTGTATGGCGCACCTTTTGGCCAGGCATGTGTTGTCGCCCGAATCGCAGCGCTTAGTGCAGTCTAAATCCGTTTCACAAAACGTGTCGGAGCATGTATACATAGTTTCTTCTGGAAATAATGTGTTGTTCCAACCAATTTTATCGTGACTAAAACCTAAAACGCATGCTTGTTTAGCGGAGCAATTTTGTATGGTTCCATCATACGGATTGCAATACTTTTTTGTGCACGTGTATTTTTGTGAAGCCACCTCTTCTCGTTCCCCGTCGTTTTTAAAGTCCTGATAACCTAACATGCAATATCCGGTTCCTCTTGCTTGACAATCCTTATCAGAGTTGCAATATTCAGCAGAACACATATTTTTTATGAATTGAGGGGATCTAACTCGATCTGCGCACACCATATTGGGCACAAACCTCGGATTTACTTTTGGGTCGCATTGCGCGTTAGTTGTACAAGACGGTCGGCATATGCCACCCGAACACATATAGTTCTCTTTGCAACTAATCCCGCACTTGCCGCAGTTTTTTACGCTAGTTTGCGTGTTTGTGCAGTAAGAACCAAGGCCAGTGCCACCGCAGACGTTTGGAGCGCCTGGATCAGCGCAAATGCACGCGCCCGCAGAACACATTTGAGAGCCATTGCATGCATTGCCGCACGCGCCGCAGTTTTTAGAGTCTGAAGCAGTGTCGACGCACACCCTGTTGCAACTGGTTTGGCCTGGTGGGCAGTTTCCCATTTATTACACGTCAACAAAAACTTGAGTTTGGCGGAAGAGTGAGCCGCGCCATCTCAATCGCTGGCAGACATAACGTCCGATTGGGATTTTGAGAGAAAAGCCAGGCGCAGAGTGCTTTCAATAATTGCACGGTTTGCCAAAAAATAAAATTATACGCATTTTACCATGTCGCATCCACCGAAAGACATTGCCGTGTTAATGGCCGCGTTGGAGAATATCAGCTTTGCTCACGACATGAGCGTGCTGGATGACATTATTGGGTGCAGCATGCAGGACGCGCAGCACTCTCGCGAGGCGGCGAAACAGTGCGGCATTTTAAAGCGCTTTTCTCATTTGGGGCATCTCACGGTGCGCGAGCTGCGCGCCCTGTCACTAAAATCACTAAAATAATGCAATTTATTATGCGCAGTTTCCTGCAATGTCTGGGAAGCAGGTGCAGTTTTGATTGCCAGAAATTTGAACCGCTTCTGCCTTTTCTAACCCAACCACAATGTTGCCCCGGTACTCCATCATTGCCAAAGGTCTGTTTCTGAAGGAAGCAAACGGGGCTGGGCGAATGATTGGGCCTGCATTTACCATAATCTTAACTCCATCCGCATCCGAAAACAGCAAATTTGTGCCTTTAAACACCATGCCAAATGGCTGATTGAGACCTTTTGCAATAATTTTAGACACTCCAGTATACAGCACGTCAATCTTGCGGATAGTGGAATGGTCACATACATACAAATAGTCCTTATGAAACAGAACTCCGATCGGCTTATATAACGGTGGTTCAGAAGGTTCAGAATCAATTCTCAACGTAGATACTGTGCCTGTGTAGTCCAGATAAGGCCGAGTTGTTTGCAGATTAACCGTAGCCTGATCAATCACAATCCGTCTAATCGCGTTATTGTTCGTGTCGGCAACGTACAGCACGCCTTTAGAATCAAAATCAAGCCCCGTGGGATTGTCAAACAGTGCCTGGCTAAAATCACCGTCACGATATCCGGGTATAGATTCAAGTGCCTGATTTTTGTTAAAATTATATCCTTTCCAATTGCTGCCTGTAAGCGTTGAAACACCAATTGTAACAGGTAAAGGTCCTGGATTAGCAGTTTTTCCGTTTGCGCCGCTAACAGTAACACTGATCATTCGAATGCAATGATTGCCTGAATCCGCCACAAACAGTGTTGGCCGGGTATATTTGCCTGTTAATTTGTCTGTTGTTTTGTCCAAAGCTAGACCTTTGGGCGTATTAAACAAAGAGTCACTTATTTGCATTGCGTTTTTGTAGCCAGGAGTACCTTTTACGCCCGCTGCTCTTATTCCAAGACCCCCACGTGCTACACTTGATATTCCTATAGATATATCTGAAGAAGAGGGAACCATATTATAATTAACATGATCAACAACTTCACATGCAATTATTTGATGTCCAGAAATTTGAATAAATCCCCAAAACCCTAAATTGTAAAACAAATATTTACCGCCAATAGATATTTGGGGTGCACTAGTCTCAAACATTTGCATGGGCGCGTACACAAAAGCCATGTTGTTTGGGTGCATTCCAATTGTCCAAGTAATATCTGTTTTACGGTTTGTTGCGAGCGGCGCGCTGGTGTTAATGCAGTTGCAATAATTGTCCACGCAATTGCCTTGTGCGCAAACGCCGCAGCCTTCTTTCCCGCAAACTGCTCCACACAGGGTGCACGTGTCGGTCTTAGGGTCCAAATACATTCCTTCTCTGCATTTGGTGCACCCGGACGCAGCAGTTCTGTCCCGGTCTAGACACTCAGTGCATTCTTGTGGCGCAAGGAGCGGGTTTGTTTTGCACTCTACGCATTCTGGGTACCTTAGTTCCGGGTTGGTGCACGACTCACAATTGTCCGTAATGTCCTGCTCTGAAATAGCGCACGCTATGCAGTCTGGATATTCAAAAAGTGAGTTGAAGCACTTGTCGCATTTTTCACCCGCATGACGTGGATCGGCGCACCCTTTGCATGAAGGAGGAGCAAAACCATTTAAGCAAGTGGTGCATCCAGACGTGGGGTCTAGATCTGAGTTGAAGCATGCGGTGCACGTTGGAGCCGCATAAAGTTGATTGGCGCACGCTGTGCATGTAGGAGGAGCAAGAAGTGGATTTGACAAGCACTTGGTGCAGCCAGACTGGGGGTCTAGGAGCGGGTTATCGCATGAGGTGCATGCAGCAAACAGTGGATTGGCGCACGTCCCGCATGTAGGAGGAGCAAAAAGTGGATTTGACAAGCACTTGGTGCAGCCAGACTTGGGATCTAGCAGTGAATTGGAGCATGCGGTGCACTTAGGAGGAGCAAAAAGTGGATTAGCGCATGCTGTGCAGTTAGGAAATGCAAGCCCGTTTAGACACTTAGTGCAATTAGATGCCGGGTCCCACAACGGATTGGAGCATCTTCTTGAGCACTTATGCCTGTACGTGCTGCTTACGACGCCTGGTATTTCAGTGCACCACTCAGTGCTTTTTTTTGGATCCGAAAACCAACCGGCAGGACAGTTGCTTTTCGTTTTGTCAGTAGTTTGAGCCGACAAGCAGCAGTTTCCAGTCAGTGTGGGATCCGAGCAATCAAAAATACCTTTTGCAGGGTTTGGTTTACATCCTAACCCTAAGGTTGAATATGGAGGAGTAGTGCAAGAAGCCATTTTTAGTTCCCCAACAAAATCTTTAAATTAAAAAATGACGTGCAGGGTGTGCTTGGATGATTGCCACGAAAAATTAATGTGCAAATGCGCGGGCTTTGCGCATATAGAGTGCATTCGAAAGTGGGTAAGAGCCCGCATTAATCGCGGCGATAGATATGACGACGTGTTTTATTGCGAAGTGTGTCGCGTGCCCTATTTACCAGAGCCCAGGTGCGCGTGCAGCTGGCTGCACTTTCGCATCTTGGCCATGCGGCTCATCATGCTGGCGGCAGTGCTTACGGGCGGAGCAAATGTAATCATTATCATCTTGCCGGATGTGTGGGGTGTCATGATTGGCTTGCTCATGATCACCATGTTCATCATGCTGTTCGTAACTCTGCGCGTGCTAGACAGGCACTGCATTAATGCGTGCTTGTGCAGTGACGTGGTCTATTTAGAAGTATAATTATCAAGGCACAAAGAAAATGTGGGTGGGTGCGGCCGTGTTGTTTCTTAAAGACGGCAAGTTGCTGCTGCAGCACAGACATAGCGAAATATGGATGGGCGACAAGGCGCACGGCGCAGACATGCTGGGTTTGCCTGGCGGCATGAAGCGGTCAAGGCGCAATAGGGACGAGCTACCTGCAGTGACGGCTTGGAGAGAGGCGGTGGAAGAGTCGGCGCCTTTCCCGCAGCTATCGTTTGCGCAGTTTCAAAGCGGAGTGCAGCAAGCCGTGTTCATGGATCCGCACTACTTTTTTGTAATCGACTGTGCCAAGCTGAGTGCTCTCCCGGAGGATTGGAGCGGCCAACTCTCCCGTCTGCCTACCAAAGAAGTCTCCACGGCAGTGTTCCCCACTGGGCATACCTGGGTGGATGCAGATCAACTAGAAGCTTTATTGACAGACAGCTCGCCTCCAGCAGGGTGGCCCAAGTTGTGGCCGTCGCTCATCCCTGCGCTTTCGCACCTAAAGTATGTGCTGAGGCGCAAGGTGGTGCTGTATCTCGGCACCACTGTGGAGGCTGCGACTGCCATTTTAAAGGATGGCGTGCTGAAGGCATCGGTGCACATGGGCTGTACAGGTTGCAAGAGAAGACCGTGCACGTGCGGACCGATGCTAGGCGAGGGCGTCTACTTGGCATTGGAGGACAAGGCGAGCAGCAACGCGGGCCGAGCTGCAGGCGCTGCAGGCTGCGTGGAAGATGGGCTGTGCGTGGGCGCTGTGCTGGAGTGCGAAGTGGATCTAGGCGTGTGCAAGGTAGCGCACTTTGACAGTGTGTGTCCGTGCGGATGCAGGCTGGTGGGCGGCGTGGATCATAATGGAAGATGGTATACTATGGAAAACTTTGATTCAGTGTACCTACGAGGTGGCGGCAGGGCTGCCAAGCGGCCCGAGTGGTGCGTGAGGGTATCTGAGCGGGTCAAGCCGTTGCGCATGAAGGTGGTAAGGTGGCATCCTACCCGTGTGCCGCACTCTGCAGATGATTGGAAATAATTTCTAATTTTAAATAAATGCAAAGTGACACTAAAGTTTTAGTCATCATTCTGCTTGCAGTTATTGCTACTGTTGTGTTAAGTATTTTTTTGACCAAGAAAAGTGCAAACCGCTACCGAATGAAATTATCTTTAGAGCCCCCAGTACTGGCTAATGTAGAACGCATAGGCACTGCGCCTACGTGCAACCCCGAGTTAAGAGATTGCCAATCAAGAGGCATGGTTATGATTGGCACGTGTGCCGTCCCGTCATCAAATTCCATAGTGTACGGTCCTTGCCGCGATGACAACTGCGACATTTATGGTCATCACGCGTTTTGCACAAACACGGTGTATCCTCCTTCCGTCACAGCGGTCTGGATGGCCGGCAGCAATTTAGGCAACCGGCCCTTAAACAGCATTCCTATGATTGCATCGCACGACACTGCCACGTACGCCTTGCCTGCACCCGACACAGGCATCAGTGCTTCAATTGCGGTAGCGTTAAGCGGTTTCCTAACTTTGCTTATTGCAATCGTATTCCCGCTAGGCGCGCCGGTAGCTTTCATCGGGGGTATTGCCGGGTTAGAGAGCACGCTGCCCGTTTACAATAATGCCATTGTGAACTTTGGACCCGACGCGGCACCGGAATACCGTAACATAGTGATGTGGAATCGTACACCGCCGTGCTTT
>Ga0187842_1001372_pt1 | contig 11342 bp, 10 predicted proteins | sample SpaLakP09_SKY_41_FD_134514 | JGI IMG/M metagenome (GOLD analysis project Ga0187842, IMG submission 134514) | Oligotrophic lake water microbial communities from Sparkling Lake, Wisconsin, USA - SP09_SKY_41 | ecosystem: Environmental > Aquatic > Freshwater > Lake | place: USA: Sparkling Lake... | reverse complement strand
TTATCGAAGATCCGCCATGCGCCATCATGGCGGCGCAAACGGCAATCGCAGCGGAACTCGTCGCCCGCCACAGCCGCCCGCTGCCATTCGGCCAGCATGGCCGCGCGGTCGTCGGGATGCAGCACCGGCGCCCAGCTACCGGCGGCAATCAACTGGGCCGAGGGCACGGCGCTGAAACGCTCCCAGTGCTGGCTCATGAAGTCCACCCGCAACTCCGGCGTCACCGTCCACACCATCTGCGGCACCCCTTCCGCCAACGAACGCCAGCGCGCCTCTGAGGCCTGCAGCTGGGTCAGCGAACCTTGTAGGGCTAGATCCGTATCCACCAGTTTCGACAGCGACTGGTAGTGGCGCTGCATGGAATACCAGACGCTGGCCAGCAGCAGTGCCACAATGCCGGCCACCACGCCGAGGAACAGGATGGCATTGCGCACTTCCCTATGCCATGGCTGGAGAAAATCCTCGCTGGCCAGGCCGACCAGTATCGCAATCGGATAGCTGCCCACGCGCTCGATGCTGAGCGCGCGTTCGCGCCCGTCGTGCGGGCTGACCACGTTATAGGTGGTGCCGCGCTGGCGGCCCTCGAGGATGGCGCGGGTCTGCGACGCAACAGCGATGGTGGAGCCAAACTGCATGTCGTCGACAAACGGGTAGCGATGCAGCACGCGGCGGCGGTCATCAAGCAGCAGGATGGAAGCATTGGGCCCCACATTCAGCGACGAGAACAGTTCGGTCAGCCGGTCGCTATTCATTAGCGCATACACTGTGCCGCCAAAGCTGCCGTCTGCCGCCGTCAGCGGATAGGCCATAGGCAGCACCCATTCGCCGCTGATGCGCGACTTGACGGGGATGGAGATGATCAGGTCGTGCTCGGCCTTGGCGCGCTGGAAGAATTCACGGATGGTCAGGTCCTGCGGATGCGACAGGTCAATCTGCTCGCCAAAAATCACCTTGCCGTCGGCATTCGCGCCACGCACGGCCTGCGCATTCGGAATCCGTTCGCGCAGGGTACGCAGATAGGCACTGAATTTTTCGTCGCTATAGCGATGTTCGAGCTGCATGTTGCGGAACTCGACATCGGCCCGCCGCATGGCAAGATCGACTTCTTCGAAATGCGACTGCAGGAAATTTTCCAGCGAAATCGCCAGATTATGCGCAGTGGCGCCTGCATTGTCGTAATAGCGCTCGCGGCTCTCCTGCAGGACATGCGCTACAAACACAGACACCACGATCAGCATCAGGGCCACCGCGGCCACTAATATGCCGAACAGTTTGCGGAACTTCTGCAGCGTATGTAATTTCATATTCAGCAGCGATTTTTATCGGTATAACGCTACATTACCGCAAAAAAATCGCTGCTGTGACAGCTTTTTGCGGGTTACAGGCCCAGCTGGTTAATATCGGCCAGCGCTGCGCGGCCTTTGGCGCTCAGCGTAAAGCTGCCATCGGGCATGGCGGTGATGTGGGATTTTTTGCCGAGGAACAGGGCGACATCGGCATCCGGCACGCTGGCCGGGTCGCTCTCCAGTGCCCGCATGGCGAGCACGCAGCGGCGCAGGAACAACACCTGCTCGCCCTTCTCGCTGAGCGAGATGCGGCCGTTTTTAGCGATCGTAAACAGTTTCAGACCCGCCAGACGTTTGGTGTTGCGTCCGACACAAGCGCTGATGCGCTCCCCCTTGATGCCGCGCTTGACCTCGCTCAGGGCGTCGTACTCGTCTTGCGTTAATTTTTCATTGCTCATTGCCATACGTTCCATAAAAGACCGGCCCTTATGGTACGCGCAGCGCGCTGCCACGGCAAGGTCGCCCCTGCCCTGCCAGCGCTGCGGTCATGCATTCAGAATGCACGGATGGCCAGCCAGATCAGACCGATGGTGGCAAACGCCGCAATACACAACAGCGCCTGTACGCGCTTACTGCTCAGGGCAATACTGCGACGGCCAAGATAGATTTTATTGTGTAATGAATTGCCCATGATCTCCTCCTTGAACGAAAACTGCTGCCATGACTAAATTATAGAAACTGTTTCGTGACCAACATGTGACGATCAACACAAAGTTTAAAATATGTAGCCACTCAGCAACAATTATCACGGATTCTCACGCGCTAGCGCCTGTACCGGATGGGGTTTGGGCTGCGGCTCTTCTATCGGCGCGTGCTGGGGCAGTGGTTGCTCGTTCGGTTGCGGATCGTCGTCCGGCTGTGGCGGCGGCTGTTCGGGTTCTGGCGTGCTGTGTGCCCGCAGCGGGCCGATAGCGGCAACGGACAGGTGGCGGTGCTTCGACATGGCGATACTCCTGGTGGGCTGGTTGGAGAGACCTCCAAGATCGGGCAAGCGCGGATGCGCCACAAGCGGCGCATGGAGGATCAGGGTGCGCCACCTCACACAGGCAAATATTTATTTCCCGATAACTTGCAAATTCGCTCAGCCGCCCCACTTAGCCCCCCATCATCCGACTACGAAAGCCTCGCCATGCTGGCACCCAAGCGCCCTGTCTCCGTGTTCGACCACCGCCCTGTTGCGGTGCAGGTCGTACAACAGCAAAACAGCGGCGCCGTCGACCAGCACGTGCTGGTCGTCGACATGCCCGCGCAGGATTTACAATACCGGCTTTCCAGCACAACAAGGCCAGCCATGTCCCATACCCCGCTCAACGACGATGAATACGCCGCACTCGACGCCCTGCAGGATGTCGCCTGGCTGGAAGGTTTTCTGACGGCCATCGTCATCACGCCAGTCGCACCGGCGCAGGCCGTGTGGCTGCCTGCGGCCCTGCAAGATCCGCAGGCAGAGGCGCTGACGTTGCGCCACCACCATTACATGCAGACCTGGATGGCCAAAGACCCGGCCAGCTTCGAGCCCATCTACGAATGCGGCGGCAACTGGACGGCCACCCAGTGGGCCGCCGGCTTCCGCGCCGCCATGGCGCTCGATCGTGCCGCGTGGGACAGCCTGCGCAGCGCCCATCCGGAATGGCTGGCAGCCTTTGCCGAGGATGTGGCGGAAGATACGGCCTACGATGCCATTCCGTCCGCCGTCATCAGCATCCATGCCCACTGGCACCCGCCCAAAGGCGCCAAAGTAGGCCGCAATGACCCCTGCCCTTGCGGCAGCGGCAAAAAATACAAGAAATGCTGCGGCGCCTGAAGCGGCCGCAACCCCTGCGCACCTAGCCGGGCAGTATCTCCATGCTGCAGGCAGCGATAAAATCGGCTGCCGCAGCTTCCGCCTGCGCCTGAGTCGGTGCCAGCGCCATGGCGCACACCAGGCGCTGGCCATTATGCAGCGCCGGCGCCACCTGCTGGCCGGGCCGGGTATGCACGTCGACCTGCCGTATCAGAGGATGGGCGGCACGGTCCGGCAGATGGAGCGCGCGCAATTCGCCCGCCCGCGGTGCGCACAGCCAGCGGGTAGCGGCCACGCCGGCCGTGCCCCTGCCCTGTGCAGGCAAAGCGCCCCCCAGATACAGCTCAAGCAGCGCAGCATGCACGGAATAGCCTAGCGCCAGATTCAGCATGCGGGGAATCCCGGCCCCGACCAGCCGCGCGTTCACTTCCACCAGCATGGGCCCGTCCGCTGTCATCAGCAGCTCGATATGCGCCGCGCCCAGCTCGAACTGCAGCGCATCGAGCACGCTGAAAACATAGGCCTGCAATGCCGCGTCATGGTAGCGCGGCGCCGGAAAGCTGCTGCCCAATATCGCGCTGGACGGCGCTGGCGCCATGTGTTTTTCATGCACGCCCAGCAGCCTATGCTGGCCGCCGCTGCTCAAGGTATCGCAGCCCAGCAGGGGCGCATCGATATAGCGCTCCACCAGCAGGCGCTGGTTGGCCTGCACGCCCAGACCATAATCGCAGGGAGTGGACAGATAATGGTCGAGCGGATCGATCAGCGGATGCAGATCATCGGCATCGCGCAGGATGGCCACGTTCTGCGAGCCATAGCCGTCGCAGGGTTTGATCACCACCGGCAAACCCAGTTGCTGCACCGCCTGGCGCAATGCGCCATTGCTGGTGGCCAGCGCAAACGCCGGCTGCGCCAGTCCCTGTTGTGCCAGGATGCGGCGTACCGTGAATTTATCGCGCAACGCATCCACTGCCGCCACCTGCAATCCGGCCAGCCCCAGCGCCTGCGCCAGCCGGGCCGTTTCGCGCAGGCGGATATCCACCAGACAGATCAGAGCGTCCGGCGCCGGCGTGAGAGCACGCAGCTGCTGCAAGGCGCGCGGCAGATCGAAGGGACGTATTTCCAGCACCGTGCTGGCGCGCTCCAAATAACGCTGGGCGCAGCCGTTGGCACGGTAATGCGCCAGATCGGCCGTCAGAAAACTGACTTCATGGCCTAGCGCCAGCGCCGTCTCGAACATATCGAAATCATTGCCGCCGGGGGCTTCGAACATCACTATATGGGCCATATTGCCACTCCTTGAAACTGCGCTACCGGCTGGCCGAAGCGATGCCGGGCTAGATACTTTCAGCCAGACGGAAACCCATGGCATAGGTTGCCGAACGGGGATTGTGTCCATGCCGGCGCTGGCAGCGCGCCAGATCGCGGAAGCGCGCAAAGCTGCCGCCACGGGCGACGTGATAGCTGCCGTTCAGCTGCACCAGATGGACATCGATCTGCGCTCCGCCCGGATACGGCGCATATTGGTCGGCAACGTATTCCTCCACATTGCCCGCCATATCGAGCGCGCCGCACCAGGCCATGCCCTCGATGAACACGCCCACGGGGCTGGCGTCAAACAGGCCGGTTTCACAGGTATTGGCGCAGGCCGGATCGAACTGCTCGCCCCAGGGGAACACGCGGCCATCCGCACCGGCCGCCGCATATTCCCACTCGGCCTCGCTGGGCAGACGGAAACTGCGCCCGGTCTGTGCCGACAGCCATGCCGCATAGGCCAGACAGGCTGCCACCGGCAGGGTATATACCGGATGGTTGGCGCGCTCCAGCGGATAGCGGCGGAACTGCCAGCTGCTGGGCAATTCGGGATAGCCGGTGGCCAGCAGAAAATCGCGGTATTCCTGATTGGTGACGGGATAGCGGCCGATCCGGTACGGCGCCAGCTGCACGCGATGGCGCGGGCACTCCTTGCGTATCCATTCCTCCTGCAGGCCCAGACGGGCAAAGCGCTGCATCACGCCAGCTACCTCTGCCGGCGGCAGACCGATGCTGACGCTGGCCGCGCCTATCTCGCACATGGGCGGCGCCAGCGTATCGATACGGGGATCGCCCAGCCAGGCCAGCAGATGGCCAGCCGCCAGCCGCTGCAACAGCGTCGCCGAGGCTGATTGCAGCAGCGCCAGCAGCTGCGCGCCGGGCAGGCCGCGCAGCGCATCCATCGTGGCCGGCAGCAGCGCGCTGAACTGGTCGGCCACATAGTGATCGGGCAAGCCCAGGCGCTGGCGGTCATCCACGACGCCGCACAGCGGGGCGGCAAACTCTGGCCAATGGCCGCTGATTCTCATGCTGCCTCCGCGCATGGCGCCAGCCGGCGCAGCAGGCTGCAATAGGCCTGCAGCTTGACTTCCAGCTGGGCCGCGAAATACCCATGGTAGATTTCACCACCCTCATCCCAGGCCTCGGCGGCATAGGCCAGACTGATTTGCTCGGGCAGCACCAGACAGCCCAGATAGCTGAACAGCTCGCGCGCGCTGCGCAAGCCCAGCGCACCGCCAGAGCCGCCGCCGGTGGCGCAGCCCAGCAGCACAGGCTTGTGATACAGGGGCGCCGCCAGCGCCTGCAGATGGGGCAGGCGCGAGATCCAGTCCATGGTGTTTTTCAGATAAGGGCTGATGCCGCCGTTGTATTCAGGGCTGAGCACTATCAGCCCGTCGGCCTGCAGGCAGCGCTGATACAGCGGCAGCACTTGCGCCAGCACCTGAGCGTCCAGTTCGTCGTCCTGATTAAACAGCGGCAGCTCATGCTGGCCCGGCTGCAGCCAGTCGACGCTCATATCGGCCGGCAGACGTGCCGCGATATGCTGGGCCAACTGGCGGTTGTGCGAGTCCTGGCGCAAGCTGCCGGGGAAGATCAGAATAGTCGGCATGCTAGCGTCCTTGGTAAATTTTATGCGACACGGTACACCTCGCCGTCATAGCTGGCCGCGTGAAAACACTGCTGCAGCGGGTCGTAACACAGGCTGGCGATACCGGCCATGGTGGGACGCTGCCACACATACCAGCTACGGCTGGGCAGATCGAAACCGGCCAGCGTACCGCCATAACTACCGGTCATCAGCTGCAGGCCATCGAAACTGAGCGCCATGCATTTGATGGAGTGCCGGTGCGGACTGGGAAACTGCTCCATGCCCTGATCCAGCCAGAGCCGCAGGCTGCGGTCGCGCGCCACGGTGGCGAAACCGGCCCCGCTCAGCGCTACACAGGCGTTAATGATTTTCTCGTGCGCCTGCGGCAGCAGCTGCATCAGTTCCAGCTCGGGCAGGCTATACCAGGCGATTTCGCGCGAGGCGCACACGGCGCACAAGCGCCCTGCATCCAGCGCCAGCCCTTTCACTGCGTTCGGGAACGCCGCCAGCGTGCGCAGCAGGCGCAAGCCGCCTTGCGGTGTCTGGCCCAGCAGCAGAATTTCGCCCGTGTAGCTGCCGACGGCAATACATGTTTGTCCGGCATAACGCAGTGCCAGCGCGCAATTGAGCGGCGCATGATGCCGATACAGCACGGCGCCGCTGTCGGCATCGAACACCTGCCCCAGCTGGCCGCCCGCATACAGCCTGTTCCCCGCCGAGAGCAGGAAATTGCACAGACTGCCCAGCCGATGATGCAGCTGGCCGGCACGCAGCACCACGCCAGCATCGCCCACACTAAACAGCGCGCCCTCATGCAGGCACAGGGCATTTAAGGCCGGACCGGCCTCGCACTGCGCCAGTTGCCAGTGCTGTGCACTCCAGTCGTAGACCGCGTAGCTGCCGCCGAAGGTGGCTAGCGCCAGCCGCTCGCCGTCCAGCAGCGCTGCACCGCGCGGCCAGATCTGCGCCGGGAACTCGGTACGCACCAGCAGTTCCAGTCCGTTGCGCGCATTGCCGCGCCACAGGGCCAGCGTACGGTCGTAGCTGAGCGATACCAGCAGCTGCCGGCGCGGACAGTACACCAGTTTTTTAATGCCTGCCTGGTGGGCCGGCAACTCCTGTACGCCGTCAGCGCGCAGCGCCACGATGCGGCCATTATCGTCGCCGGCCAGTATCACACCCTCGTCGTCGAGCACGATGGTATCGGTGCGCACACCCTGCAGATCGTGGCAGGTCTGCATTGCACCGCTGGCCACGTCCCACACCCGCACCGTGCCGTCCACGCCGGATGAGACCAGCTGGCGTCCGTCGCTGCTCCACAGCAGAGAAATGATATTACCCGTGTGCCCCAGATAACGCTGCAGGCAACGGCCGTTCAGATCGAATACGCGCAGCGCGCGATCCAGCGCGCAGGTCGCAATCAGCTGGTTGTCGGGCGAAAACACCGCCATGTCGACATCGTCTTCATGGCCGGCCAAAACTGCACACAGGCGCAGCTCTGGCAGCGCCCACAAACGTGCGCTGTAGTCGCTGCTGCTAGTGACCAGCCAGCGCCCGTCGGCGCTGAAGCTGCAATGGTTAATCAGATGATCGTGCCAGACTTGCGCCAGTGGCGTCTGGCTGGCTGCGTCCCACAGGATGAGGCGATTGTCATAGCCGCCTGTGGCAACGTAGGCGCCGTGGCTTGCGACACAGCTAATAGGCCCCGTATGCTTCATATAATTCCAATCTGCCAGCGCCGCTGCATGCGCAGCGGCGCCCGGCATAGTCACGCCGCATCAGGCGACGGTATTCACCTGCGTACCAACGCTGCCGCTGCTGGCCAGCGCAGGGCTGGCGCTAGCACTGGTGCTAGTGCTGGCACTTGCCTGTTCAGCATGATGGTGATGATGTCCCGCGCGCATCGCCGAAAACGCCGACTGCGCTGCACTCACATCGCCCGACTGCAGCGCCGCGCCGACTTTGCCCAGCGGGCTGTTCGGATCGATCGCCTGATTGCTGTTGCTGCTTAAGGTACTGAAAGCCTGCTGTGCAGCACTCAGGTCACCCGACTTCAGAGCTTGTGACAACTGCCCCATGGTCTGGCGTTGCTGCTGCCACTGACCGGCTCCACCGACTTGCGTCGCACTTCCTATGCTCATTCCCATGATTCCTCCTACGCAAAAAAAAACAATGTACGGATGTACACCGACTGGCTATTGCCGAAGCACTGAAACTACGCCAATGCGGCAAGCTTAGTGTTGCCTAACGGTAGCTAAAACCTTTAACTAAAGGAGGAAAACCCGCCATTTACGTCTGTTACATATGTGGTGCAAGGCGATACAAAATGCACTGCAAAAGATGGCGTGGATCTGTGGGGCAGGCGGGATCAGACTGCAATGAATGGGGACAAAACTTGCAGAGGCGCTGATACAAAATATTTTTTTGCTGCGCAGTGTTTTACCCACCGTGGTGGCAAGCAATCAGGCGCATGGCATGCGTGCCACGCTCAATCAGGGTAATACAGCCTGACGCTGACTCTTCTTTGCGGGGCATGAAAATGGCCGAGCTGACATCCCTTGACGATGTCTTTCGCGTAAAGCTCGATGTCGGCGATGGAATGCAGCGGCAGATAGTCATGCACCTGATTGCACACGACATGGATACGCAGGCGGCAAGGCCCACCATTGAGACAGGGCAGAAAACAAAAAAACGCGCCCTAAGGCGCGTTTTCTGATGAATTCTGGCGGAGAGGGTGGGATTCGAACCCACGGTCGGGTTGCCCCGACGCTTGATTTCGAGTCAAGTACAATCGACCACTCTGCCACCTCTCCTGGTACTACTATTCCCTCTGCAGCGTTTGGCGGAGAGGGTGGGATTCGAACCCACGGTCGGGTTGCCCCGACGCTTGATTTCGAGTCAAGTACAATCGACCACTCTGCCACCTCTCCGTTTTCCCACCTGCTGCTGCGAGAAGGCAAGATTATAGCAGGCTTGCAGGAAAATAAAAGGACTATTTACGCCTGCAACACTTTCAGACCGCCCATATAAGGCTGCAGCACGTCCGGAATCACGATGGAACCATCGGCCTGCTGGTAGTTTTCCAGCACGGCGACCAGCGTACGGCCTACCGCCAGACCGGAACCGTTCAGCGTGTGCAGCAGTTCCGGCTTGCCCTGGGCATTACGGAAACGGGCCTGCATACGGCGCGCCTGGAAGGCTTCGCAGTTCGACAGCGAGGAAATTTCGCGGTAGGTGTTCTGCGCCGGCAGCCACACTTCCAGATCGAAGGTCTTGGTGGCGCCAAAGCCCATGTCGCCGGTGCACAGTGCCATCACGCGGTATGGCAGGCCCAGACGCTGCAGTATGGTTTCGGCGTGGCCAACCATCTCGTCCAGCACGGCATACGATTGGTCCGGATGCACCACCTGTACCATTTCGACCTTGTCGAACTGGTGCTGGCGGATCATGCCGCGGGTGTCGCGGCCATAGCTGCCCGCTTCCGAACGGAAGCACGGGGTATGCGCCGTCATCTTCAGCGGCAGACTGTCGGCAGCAACGATTTCGTCGCGTACGATGTTGGTCAGCGATACTTCAGAAGTCGGGATCAAGTAGAAGTTCTCGCCCTCGCCTTCCACGCCGCCCTTTTTGACGGAAAACAGGTCGGCTTCGAATTTCGGCAACTGGCCCGTACCGCGCAGCGAATCGGCATTCACCATGTACGGGGTGTAGCACTCGGTGTAGCCGTGTTCGTCGGTGTGGGTGTTCAGCATGAACTGCGCCAGTGCGCGGTGCAGACGGGCGATGCCGCCCTTCATCACGGAGAAGCGCGAACCGGTCAGCTTGGTCGCGGTGTCGAAGTCCAGACCCAGCGGTGCGCCCAGATCAACGTGATCTTTCACTTCGAAATCGAAGCTGCGTGGCGTACCTACTTTGCGTACTTCCACATTGCCCGACTCATCGGTACCCACCGGCACGGATTCGTGCGGCAGATTCGGAATCGCCTGCATGAAGTCGCTCAGCTTGGCCTGTACCACGCCCAGTGCTGCTTCGTTGGCTTTCAGCTCATCGCCCAGACCCGCCACTTCCGCCATCAGGGCGGTCGTGTCTTCGCCCTTGCCCTTCATCATGCCGATCAGCTTGGACTGCGAATTACGCTTGCTCTGCAATTCTTCAGTGCGCATCTGGATGGCTTTACGTTCAGCTTCGAGCGCATTGAAGGCCTCGACGTCGAGCTGGAATTTGCGGGTTGCCAGACGCGCGGCAACGGTGGCTATATCTTTGCGGAGAAGTTGAATATCAATCATGAGAACAAGTGCCGTTGTATCGAAAACAGCCATTGTACCAAGAGGCAGCCACTTGTTCGCTAGTTTTGACCGGACTCAGCTGTAGGATTTCTCCTACGCAACCTATCGTGCGCCATGCCATCACCATGCTGGCTAAGATGACATCACGATAGACCGCACAAGGAGATGACTATGATGACCCGTACCCTGGCGCTGGCCAGCGCCGCCCTGCTGCTGGTCAGCGGTTGCGCCAGCATTCACCATGCTGCCAGTGACGAAGTGCCGCCGCCAGCCAATCCCGACTTCGCCGGCGCCATGGCCAAATTCAACGCCCAGTTCCCCAACGACATGGCGAGCCGCTATGAAGAGGTGTCGATCAACTACAACAACAATCTGAAGCTCGACGAGAAAGGCAATTGCCACGAACGTTCGAAATACCCCGTGGTGATCGTGCTGACGCTGGACGCCAGCGGCAAGGTGGTCGGCTCTACTACCGATGTGATGAACGCCAAGGCCGAATGCTTCCGTCAGGCCTACGCAGCGGCGCAACTGCCACCGCCGCCGTTTGCGCCCTATCAGAAGCCTATCCGGCTACGCTAGCGATACCGCAGCTGGTGCCGTGCGCGAGTAGCGGCAGCAAGGTACGGGCGGATCAGCCGTCGGCAACCTCGTCCTCGGCTGCCCCTTCGCCCTCATGTTCGGGCTGGACAGAAGGAATCGGCAGCCAGTCCTGCACCACCTTGTTGAAGCGCTCGGGCTGGCGCACCATGGGCCAATGGTCGGTATTGAAAGGCACGATCTTGTTGCCCTTGCGCCCTTCGATCTTTTCCAGCCAGCTATTGGAGTGGAACATGAAAGGCTTGCGCACACCGTAGATATACAGCATGGGCACCTTGGGTTCGAAGGCCTGCAGGTTGCGGTATGAACCGGCCTCGCCTGCCGACAGGATGTAATACGGATAGTTCATCTGCGAGCCGATGTACTCGCGTATCGACGGTGCGCCCAGCTTGTTGGCCATGCTGCGCGTAATCATGTTGCCGATAGGG
>Ga0187842_1001371_pt1 | contig 11346 bp, 13 predicted proteins | sample SpaLakP09_SKY_41_FD_134514 | JGI IMG/M metagenome (GOLD analysis project Ga0187842, IMG submission 134514) | Oligotrophic lake water microbial communities from Sparkling Lake, Wisconsin, USA - SP09_SKY_41 | ecosystem: Environmental > Aquatic > Freshwater > Lake | place: USA: Sparkling Lake... | reverse complement strand
TGGCACCCCAATGTAGCGCACCCATAAAGGAGGTAATGATTGCTCCATAAGCCGCTAAGGACTCTGCGCTTAAATAATTTAGAGGGGTTGGTGCCAGCTGAACCATTAGCGCTAATCCCACAAATGGGATTAGACCTGCGTAGGCTAATTTACAAACTAATGGAGACAATGGATTCACAAGAACTTTTTTATTAAGATTAGGGGATGATTAATAGCGCGATGACTAATTACTGATCGTAGGTATAAACGCCACGTCCTGATTTGCGGCCTAGATAACCAGCCGCTACCATTTCACGGAGGAGTGGGCAAGGGCGATACTTTGAATCACTAAAGTTCTCAAAATATACTTCCATCACAGCCAAGCAAGTATCTAGACCAATTAAGTCAGCTAGGGCTAATGGACCAATTGGTTGGTTGCAACCCAACTTCATACCAGCATCAATATCCTCTGGGCTAGCAAGTCCTTCGTATAAAACAAAAAAGGCCTCATTAATCATTGGCAACAAAATACGGTTAACAACAAATCCTGGTGAATTCTTTACTGTGATAGGTTCCTTGCCGATGCGCTTAGCCATTTCAATAATGGCAGCATGAGTTTCATCAGAAGTTTGCAAACCACGGATTACTTCAATTAAAGCCATCATGGGGGGCGGGTTGAAAAAATGCATACCAATGAAGCGGCTTGGATTGGAATCGAGGGCGGCAAGTTTTGTGATGGATAGTGAGGAAGTATTGGTTGCAATGATGGTTTCTTTGCTAACGATTTCGTCTACCTGATGCAAAATCTTTTCTTTAACGGCTTGGTTCTCAGTGGCAGCCTCAATAATTAATTGCAAGCCCTTAAAGTCGGCATAAGAAGTGCTGCCCTTAATGCGTTTTAATGCCGCATTTTTATCCTCGGCTGTGAGAGTCTCTTTTTTAACTAAGCGATCCAAGCTTTTACTAATTTGGCTCAGGCCACGCTCAACAGCCGCATCATTGATATCGACCATCACCACATCTAAACCAGCTACTGCGCATACTTGCGCAATACCATTGCCCATCGTGCCAGCACCAATTACTCCGACTGATTGAATCTTCATGCTATTTCCTTTTTTGATACTGTGATGATCCAAATAATTGCTCTCTTGCTTTGTCATCATGCAAAGGCTTACGTAATGCCGTTAACACTTCAACGCCACGCTTTACAGCAGGGCGATCACCAATCATTTCAAACCAGCGCTTGAAATGCGGATACTCATTGATATCGATACCCTGGTTCTTCCAATTACGTGTCCAAGGGAAAACGGCGATATCCGCTATTGAATACGCTTTCCCGGCAATGTAGGGATTATCTTTTAGTTGATGATCGATGACTCCATACAAGCGCTTCGCTTCATTAGTGTAGCGAGCAATCGCGTAATCAATTTTCTCTGGTGCATAAATCCGAAAGTGGTGGTTTTGTCCTAAAAGCGGACCTAAGCCGCCCATCTGAAACATCAGCCATTGCAGTACTTCATATTTACCGCGGGTTGATTTAGGTAAAAACTTCCCTGTTTTGGCAGCAAGGTAGAGCAAGATTGCGCCAGATTCAAAGAGATGAATGGGTTTGCCATCGGGACCATGTGGGTCTGTAATAGCCGGAATCTTATTATTTGGGCTGATAGCCAAGAAGTCTGGCTTGAACTGATCCCCAGCACCAATATCAATTGGGTGAGCTATCCAATCCTTGCCCAGCTTGTAGCCACACTCCTCAAGCATGATGTGCACCTTGTGTCCGTTGGGAGTCGGCCAGCTATAAACATCAATAATGTCTTGTTTAGGTTTACTTATTGCCACGATGAGTTCCTTTATTTTTTACAGCGTTTGCAAACGCGCTAATGCATCAGAAAGCGTCTGCTCTTTTTTGGCAAAACAAAAACGAATGACGCCAGACTCAACTGGCTTGGCATAAAAAGCAGAAACCGGAATAGCCGCAACGCCAATCTTAGTTGTAAGCCATGAGCAAAAATCTGCTTCATTCAATTTTGATTGTGGGATTTGTAGGTCAGTGTAATTAACACATTGAAAATAGGTTGCTGGGGATGGTAATAATTTAAAGCCCGTATTTTGCAAACCCTTTTTAAAATAATCCCGCTTGGATTGATAAAACGAGGGGAGCTTCAAATAGTGATCTGCATTCTTGAGGTAATTGGCTAAACCATACTGCATGGGTGTATTGACCGTAAATACATTGAACTGATGCACCTTACGAAATTCCTTCATCATCGCCGCAGGCGCAGCCACGTAACCCACTTTCCAACCAGTCACATGATATGTTTTACCAAAGCTAGAAATTAAAAAGCTTCTCGCAGCGAGAGCTGGGTGACTGGCAATACTTTGATGTGTATGTCCGTCGAACACCATATGTTCATAGACTTCATCGCTCACGATGAGTGCATCAGTGTTCTTCACTAATTGAGATAAGCGCTCAAGATCAGATGCTTGCCAAACCATTCCCGTAGGATTGTGCGGCGTGTTCATAATAATGAGTCGCGTTTTCGGATTGATTGCTTTGGCTAGGTCATCCCAAGGAATCTCATATGAAACTACTAGACCTTGATCATTGCGATTTGCGAGCAAAGAAATGGCGATCGTTTTACCGCCAGCTAAGTCAATTGATGGGCGATAACTATCGTAAGCAGGTTCAATAATGACAACCTCATCGCCGGGGCTCACACATGACAAGATTGCAGTCATGATTCCTTGAGTGCCACCTGCGGTAATAGTGATTTCTGTCTCCGGATCATAGACATGACCATATAAGACAGAAATCTTCTGCGCTATGCCATGTCGTAACTCTAAAACTCCTGCCATCGGTGGATATTGATTGTGATCAGCGAGCATGGCTGCATTGATCTCCGCTATCAACCCTCTATCGCAAGGGAAGTCAGGGAAACCTTGCCCCAAGTTAATGGCTTCATGCTTTGCAGCTAGGGCTGACATGACTGTAAATACCGTTGTCCCCACCTCGGGTAGGCGACTTGGAAATGATGGCGTCAGGAAGGGATTTTGGTCCATGCAGGCGGTTTAAGGCAAATAAGGTAGGTAGTCGCTAGAATGGGAGGTATTCATTTTCAAATTGTGCCATGCTGATTGTCCTTTCGCCCGCTAAATCCTTAGATTACAAAACCCCAGCCAAGGTGAAGTCGCCCACTTTGCCCGAGTTTGTCTCGGAATCAGCCAAGCTGATTGCCGATCTTAAGAAGCTCTCGCCCCAAGAAGTCGCCAATTTGATGGGTTTATCCGATCAACTGGCTGCACTCAATGTTGGGCGCTATCGCGATTGGTCCAAGAAATTTACCGCCGAGAATAGTAAGCCAGCCATTTATGCCTTTGATGGTGATGTCTATGATGGCTTTGACGTTAAGACCCTAAGCGCTAAGGCGGTGGATTTTGCGCAAGACCATATTCGAATACTTTCGGGCTTATACGGCGCGCTCAGACCCCTCGATTTAATGCAGGCTTATCGTTTAGAGATGGGTACTTCCTTTGAAAATGCGAGAGGTAAGGATTTGTATGCATTCTGGGGTGAGCGTGTGACTGATTCTCTAAAAAAGATCCTTGAGAAGCAAAAGAAGCCGGTACTACTGAATCTCGCTTCGGAGGAGTATTTCAAGGTATTGCAAGCCAAGAGCTTCGAGTGTCCTGTGATTGCTCCAATATTTCAGGATGCGAAAGACGGCAAGTACAAAATTATTTCCTTCTATGCCAAGCGAGCTAGAGGATTAATGGCGCGTTATGTCGTTGAAAATCGAATTACTGATCCTGCAGATTTGAAGGGCTTTAATTTGGACGGTTATAAATACGTTGCCTCAGAATCTCAGCCTGAAAAACCGCTATTCAGACGTCCGGAAAGAAAGTAGGAGGGTGCATTATGGCTGTACATCGCACTAAATCCTCGCAACGCTCTGCGCCAGACGTAGAGCGCTTGGTTGCCGATGCTATTTCTTTAGCAGCCTCAGGCAGTCATATTGAAGATCAGTTCTGGGAGGAGCGCTTAAATGTTCGCTTAATGCGCTTACTCAAGAGTCAAAATCAAAATGTGATTGATGCGGCTTTAGATCAAACCTTCAGAATTAATACAGTGGCTTTCGAAGTACTTGCAGACTGTGCCGAGACCTTGGCAGAGTCTATGGTGATGGAGCATGAGGGGCAGAATTGGGATGTTCTTCTTTTGGCGCTACCCATCGTTGCCCATACTCGCTATCAAATTCCATCTGGAGCGTTGCCCGTCAAGGTGATTGAAAGCGTAGCCACTGCATTACACGGCTCCATTGCCTCTACAGACGCGCGCCTGGCGATTATTCCTTGGCTATACAGCATTGATCAAATGCCGCACTCCCATTGTCAAACACGATTGTTGACAGAGGCTTTGGCTACCGCATCAATCTCTGCTTCTGAGGTGAAGTTAGAGCTTCGCGAAATGTCAGAAACGATTGCAGTCTTGGCCGATCCCCGTTTTATCATTGCGGCCGTTTCCGCTCCATCTGGTTTGCCTTTATTTCGTTGGCAGGCTGAAGCCCCAACTCGACAAGAGCGGGGCGTCAGTCTCATTGGATGGCAAAACGCCATGCAGGAACCAATTGCCTCACTCTTGCCTGGTTGCGAGTTTGAGCTTTTATTACCAGAAGCGTATTTCACGAACTGCCGTTTGGCAGATAAGCATGTACGTCCATTAAGTATCAGGGCCGCTGTGAATTTCTTGGAAAGTACACTCGGTATATTGCCTGCGGGTATTGCTTGTGTCGTTGGCGCCTTTGGTGAAGATCAGGCTGATGAGTATCGAATCTCCTTTAGCCTCAAGGGTTCTTCGGAGGTTGTCTATGGGGTGATTTGGCCACTCTACGATCGCGAGAGCGTTGCTAATGATGCCCTCAATGATTTATCGGATGACGATAGTCCGATGAAGCGAATTGCGGATGCACTTCGTGATGCGGGTGTCGATGATGTCTTCCGTCATGCAATGCTATTTGATCCAGAGCTTTGCGATGACTGTGGCGCCCCCTTGTTTCCTGATAGATCAGGTGATGCTGTGCATGCAGAGCTACCAGAGGATGCGCCAACGCAGCAACCTTTATTCCACTAGATACTTTGAAATTCACTTAGAAAGAAAAGAAAAAAGCCGAGGAGTTCTCGGCTTTTTAGCTTCATACAAATGCAGAAATGCTTCGGTCAGTTCTGCGTAAAAGGTTCTGAGTTAGCAAATAAATGGGGAAGCTTGCCAGTTTTCATATCTGCAGTTTGGCAGAAATCAGCCAGACGAGTTCCCGATTTGATATTAAATAGCATTGCTTTGTTTCCCAGCACTACAAGGTCGTGCCCAGTAGCAGTATTTTTGTAACGCAAACTACCTGGCAAAGAATTTTCACGCTTTAAGTCAAATGTTTTTGATTCCCAATTAATACGAATCAAATCAGCTGTACCTGAAGTTTTGAATTGCTTGTTTTCGCTGCAAGTCCAAGTAGACACTTCTTCGGTAGCAATGACTGGTGCTGAGCCTAAAAGGCCGCATACCGTCAAGCTAACGATGAGAAAAGCTTGCTTCATATATATCAATCCTTATGAGAGGAGATGCTTAACGCCAGCTTGCTCTTCAAGCAATTCATTCAGGGTGTGGTTCATACGCTCACGTGAAAATTCATCAATTTCTAAGCCTTCAATCATTTTGTATTCACCGTTTTCACAAACCACTGGGTAGCCATAGATTACTTCCGCTGGAATGCCGTATTCACCCTTAGATGGTATACCCATAGTGACCCATTTACCATTCGTTCCGAGAACCCAGTCACGCATGTGATCGATTGCTGCATTCGCTGCTGAAGCTGCAGATGAAAGCCCGCGTGCTTCAATAATGGCTGCACCACGCTTACCAACGGTAGGAATGAAAGTATCTTTATTCCAAGCGGCATCGTTGATACTGTCTTTTACAGACTTGCCATCAATAGTTGCAAAGCGATAGTCGGGGTACATCGTTGGACTGTGATTGCCCCAAACAACCAATTTCTCGATATTTGCAACGGGCTTGTTCATCTTGCTAGCCAATTGTGAGAGTGCGCGATTGTGATCAAGGCGCAACATTGCCGTAAAGTTTTTTGCAGGAATATCTGGAGCAGATTTCATGGCGATGTAAGCATTGGTATTTGCTGGGTTTCCAACAACCAATACCTTGACAGTTTTTTTGGCAACCGCATTAAGCGCCTTGCCTTGTGCCGTGAAAATTTGGGCATTGGCTGAGAGCAAATCTTTGCGCTCCATACCTGGGCCACGGGGACGAGCTCCAACCAACAATGCAATATCAATATCTTTGAAGGCTGTCATTGGGTCAGAGTGTGCAGTCATGCTAGCTAGGAGTGGGAACGCGCAATCATCTAGTTCCATCATCACGCCAGCCAGGGCTTTTTGGGCCTTTTCATCTGGAATTTCAAGTAATTGGAGTATTACTGGCTGATCTTTACCCAGCAGGTCGCCATTAGCGATACGAAAAAGAAGGGAATATCCGATTTGACCGGCTGCACCGGTGACTGCAACACGCATTGGGGCTTTTGCCATTTACTAATAACTCCAGTTGAGGTTAATTAACGAATCTTTTTTCATTATCCATTCAAGTGTATGGACTTTCCATTTACACTGTCAATGTCTTATATAAGATATGAGATGAGCGTGAATTTTATCCAATACAAGCTGTTCTGGAGTTAATTTGACACTAATATCTGAACCGGTTGCCTCATTTAGCCCGCTCTATGAGCAAATTAAGGCCATGATTCTGGCGAGTTTGCAGGCCTCTGAATGGTTGCCTGGGGATGCCATCCCCAGTGAAATGGAGTTAGCGGCACGTTATGCTGTCAGCCAAGGCACTGTTCGTAAGGCGATTGATGAGTTAGCGGCTCAAAATCTATTGGTAAGACGTCAAGGTAAGGGTACCTTTGTTGCCACCCATCAAGAGGAGGGCTGGCAATACCGTTTCTTGCGTCTTGAGACCGATTCAGGTGAAAAACTCCACCTCAAAAACCAGTTTTTAGCCTGTGAATATATCCAAGCCGATGCCCATACCGCCGAATTACTGAAATTAAAGGTGGGCGACCCCATTATTCGGATTGACCGTGTACAAAGTTCATTGGGAAAGCCCATTGTTTTTGAGGAAATCTGGTTGCCAGAGGGGCGCTTTAAGGGGCTTACTTTGGACTCCTTAAATGCATGGGCAGGGCCGATGTATGCCTTTTATGAGGGTGAATATGCCACCCACATGGTCCGTGCTGAGGAGAAAATTAAGGCTGTTCTAGCAAATCAGACTCTAGCTCAATATTTACAGCTTCCCGTTGGCTCTGCATTGCTTTCCGTAGAGCGGGTCGCATTTACTTATGGAAACAAACCTGTAGAAATTCGGCATGCAAGATATGACACTTCTGACCAGCATTACGACAATAAATTGAACTAGGTAGTACACTCAAAATCAGTAAAAACCACTATTAAACCCCTTTAAATGCTAAAAAGTCCCCACCTACACCAAGGTTTCCAATAGAATATGTTGCAACACAACAAAGCCACACTGACCCTCCACCAAAAGAATGAGACTGCCCATGGTTGATGCACAGCAGGATGTAAAAAAAGATAGACCCATTTATCGGAATATTGGTCTGGCTCAGCTCATTAAGTACCGCCTTCCTTGGGCTGGTAAGGTTTCCATTCTTCACCGCATAAGCGGGGCAGTACTATTTTTGATGCTGCCATTCTTGCTATATCTCCTTGATCAAAGTCTTGCCTCCGAGTTGAGCTATCAGCAGTTTCAGGCGATCACTGGCCATGTATTAGTAAAAATCATTCTTTTAGGATTGATTTGGGCCTTCTTGCACCATTTTTGTGCAGGCATTCGCTATCTTTTGCTAGACCTAGAGATCGGCGTTGAAAAGGTCGATGCAAACCGCTCAGCAATCATTGTCTTTTGCTTAGGTCTTGGTTTGACAGCCATCGTTGGTCTCAAATTATTCGGCCTCTTCTAAGCGCCACTTCATTAAGGAAATCGAATGCCTATTTATCAAATCGGACCAAAGCGTTTAGTTGTCGGCGCTCATTACGGTCTTAAAGAGTGGATTATTCAGCGGGCAACTGCCGTGGTTATGGTGGTTTTCACCATTGTTTTGCTGTTGGACTATTGCATTGCTGGTAGCGCCACTTATGATGGCTGGGCTGCATTGTTTAGCAATCAATTCATGAAGCTCTTAACACTATTGTTTTTCATCAGCTTGTTCTATCACGCTTGGATTGGTATTCGTGATATCTGGATGGATTACATCAAGCCTGTCAGCATTCGTTTAACACTTCAGGTGTTAACGGTTTTGTATCTCGTAGCCTGTGCGGCCTACGCCGTAGAAATTTTGTGGAAAGTGTAATTCAATGACCGCGATTAAAAAAGCTTTACCACGCCGCCGTTTCGATGCGGTAATTATTGGAGCAGGTGGTTCAGGTATGCGCGCTTCTTTGCAATTAGCGGAAGCTGGTCTGAACGTTGCGGTATTAACTAAGGTGTTCCCAACTCGCTCGCATACTGTTGCTGCACAAGGTGGTATTGGCGCTTCTCTCGGTAATATGAGTGAGGATAACTGGCACTATCATTTTTACGACACCATCAAAGGTTCCGATTGGTTGGGCGATCAAGATGTGATCGAGTTTATGTGTCGTGAAGCACCAAAAGTAGTTTATGAGCTTGAGCATTTTGGTATGCCGTTTGACCGTAATCCTGATGGCACAATTTATCAACGTCCATTTGGTGGCCACACTGCTAACTACGGTGAGAAGCCTGTTCAAAGAGCTTGTGCTGCAGCTGACCGAACTGGTCACGCAATGCTGCACACCTTGTATCAACGTAACGTGCGTGCAAAAACCAATTTCTTTGTAGAGTGGCTTGCTCTAGATTTAATTCGTAATGATGCTGGTGACGTTGTTGGTGTTGCCGCTCTCGAAATGGAGACTGGTGAGGTTTACATTTTGGAGACCAAAGTAGTCATGATGGCTACCGGTGGTGCAGGTCGTATTTGGGATGCATCTACTAACGCGTTTATCAATACTGGTGATGGAATGGGGCTTGCTGCTCGTGCTGGCATTCCTTTGGAGGACATGGAGTTTTGGCAATTTCATCCAACTGGCGTAGCTGGTGCGGGTGTGTTGTTGACAGAGGGTTGCCGCGGTGAAGGTGGCATCTTGCGTAATAAAGATGGCGAACGCTTTATGGAGCGCTACGCACCGACTTATAAAGATTTGGCCCCACGTGATTTTGTATCCCGCTGCATGGATCAAGAAATTAAAGAAGGGCGCGGCTGTGGTCCTAATGGCGATTATGTAGTGCTTGATTTGACTCACATTGGCGCTGAGACAATCATGAAGCGCTTACCTTCCGTATACGAGATCGGCATTAACTTTGCGAACGTAGATGTCACCAAAGAACCTATTCCAGTTGTACCAACTATTCACTATCAGATGGGTGGAATTCCTACGAATATTCATGGTCAAGTGGTTGTGCCGGGCAATGGTAAGCACAACGAGGTTGTGAATGGTCTTTACGCTATCGGTGAATGCTCTTGCGTATCTGTGCATGGTGCAAATCGTTTAGGTACTAATTCTTTACTTGATCTGCTAGTTTTTGGTCGTGCTGCGGGTAACCATGTTGTTGCAATGAATCTGAAGGATCAAGAGTTCAAGCCTGTGCCTGAAAATGCAGGTCAAAAAACATTGGAGCGGATTGCTGCCTTGGATAACTCTACTTCTGGTGAGTATGCACAAGACGTTGCAAACGATATTCGTAAGACGATGCAGAAATATGCTGGTGTATTCCGTAATCAAGAATTGATGGACGAAGGTGTTCGTCAAATGGCGAAGTTGACTGAGCGTGCAAAACATCTGTGGGTAAAAGATAAATCTCAGATTTTCAATACAGCTCGTATTGAAGCGTTAGAAGTAGCTAATCTAGTTGAAACAGCAAATGCCACCATGATTTCTGCGGCTGCTCGTAAAGAGAGCCGTGGTGCGCACTCACACGATGATCATCAACATCGGGATGATGAGAACTGGATGAAGCACACCCTTTGGTATAGCGAAGGTAACAAGCTGTCCTATAAGCCAGTGATATTAAAGCCCTTGACTGTTGAGTCCTTTCCTCCTAAAGAACGTACTTTCTAAGCGAAGAGAAATAGAAAATGAGTGATATTCGTGTATTTGAAATTTACCGCTACGACCCAGATGTCGACTCAGCTCCACGCATGCAGCGTTATGAGCTTGAGTTGACTGGTGAGCGGATGTTGTTAGATGCCTTAATTTCCTTAAAGAAGCAGGATGAGAGCATCACTTATCGTCGCTCATGCCGTGAAGGTGTTTGTGGTTCAGACGCTATGAACATCAACGGTAAAAACGGTTTAGCTTGCTTAACTAATATGCTGACTCTGCCTAAGGTCATCACATTGCGTCCATTGCCTGGCCTGCCAGTTGTGCGCGATTTGATTGTTGATATGACTTTGTTCTTCAAACAATATTTATCTATCAAGCCATATTTAGTCAATGACAATCCTCCTCCAGAGAAAGAGCGCTTACAGAGTCCGGAAGAGCGCGAAGAATTAAATGGTTTATATGAGTGCATCTTGTGTGCTTCATGTTCAACTGCCTGCCCATCTTTCTGGTGGAATCCAGACAAGTTTGTTGGCCCAGCTGGCTTGCTCCAAGCCTATCGCTCTATTGCCGATAGCCGTGATGAAGAGACTTCTCAGCGCTTGGATAACTTGGAAGATCCTTACCGTTTATTCCGTTGCCATACCATCATGAATTGCGTGGATGTATGCCCTAAGCATTTAAATCCTACTAAGGCTATTGGAAAGATTAAGGAATTGATGGTTCGCAGGGCGGTATGAGTCTTAGTAATGCAGAGTTATATCGCTTAAAGAGTGATGCCCGCAGGGGTTTACTTGAGAATGATTTAATTTTGCAGCGTTTTTTCGAGCGCTACGGCGCCCAATTAAATGTGGATGATGGAAAAGTGTTAACCCAGTTGCTCGCCTTGGAGGACAATGACTTGATGGATTTATTAATCGGTCGCAAAGATTCTGTTGCTGCATTGGAAAAAGAAGCTCAAGAGAACTGCTTTAGGTCTGTTTTACAAAGGCTGAGAGAGAAGTAATGTAGTACTTAGGTGCTTTGAAGCGCTGATGCATTATCAAAAAGAGTATTAATCATCAATTTGAATGACTAAGGATTAGAAATGGTTGAATCGGATATCAAGGCAAAATTATCGTTTTCGGACGGCACTCCAGATATTGACTTGCCTATTTATAAAGGTACTGTTGG
>Ga0187842_1001370_pt1 | contig 11347 bp, 8 predicted proteins | sample SpaLakP09_SKY_41_FD_134514 | JGI IMG/M metagenome (GOLD analysis project Ga0187842, IMG submission 134514) | Oligotrophic lake water microbial communities from Sparkling Lake, Wisconsin, USA - SP09_SKY_41 | ecosystem: Environmental > Aquatic > Freshwater > Lake | place: USA: Sparkling Lake... | reverse complement strand
CTGTGGGGCTATCACCGCTACAAGGAGCCGCGCGGATTGGACATCGGTGCGGCGCCGCCGCCGGGCTGACCGGGCGCTGCTCAACCCGGCGTGTCGACGGCCTCCGGCGGCATCGTGCCGAGCACAGTGCTGCCGGGCCGCACGATCGGCGTGCCCTCGGGTGACTTCAACGGACCGGTCTGTTCGGCCGCCGCAGCGCCGACCCAGGACGACGGCTTTTCCGCTGGCTGCGGCGCCAAGAGGCCGTTGGCCAGCGCCCGCGCGACCATGGGTGTGGCGGCGCTGGTGCCGCTGAGGCGCACGACGCTGCCGCCGAGCCCGCCGCTGCACAGCAGCCCGTAGACGCCCGGGCTCTCGTCGCCCATGCCCCATGCGTCGATGCCGTCGCGGGGCGAGTAGCTCGAAGGCATGCTGTCGCTGAGGCAAGCGGCGCCGACCGTGAACAGGCGGCTCGCGCCAGCGAGATGGCTGAGCGAGGCCCGCCCATTCCAGCGCAGACCGGGGCTCAACACCTCGAATTCCGATTGCAGCACTTCGTCCAGGCTGCGGCCCGGCGTGTCGCGCTGCAGCCAGAGCGCCAGGTCGCAACCGGGCGCCTGCGCTTGGGCGGCCGTAGGCGGGCGGCTCACCTCAACCTGCCACAGCCCGGCGGCCTGCCCGGCGCGCGGCCCGGCCGTGGGTGCGAGGCTGACCAGTGCGCTGGCGCGATGGCGTCCGCCGAAATCCGGCATGCGGCGCAGGTCCAGCATCGCCTGGGGCGGGTCGTCGGTCACCGGGCCTTGCAGCCGTGGCGCCTCGCCCACCTGGGCGCTCAGCTTGCGACCGTCGGGGGCCGTCAGCGTGACGGTGAGTCCGTTCAACGCGGCAGGGTCGCTCGATGTCACCCACAGTTCCAGGAAGCTGTCGGTGGTGTCGCCGGGCACGGTGCGCCAGCCGGCGGCCGCCTGGCGGCCATCGCCTTCCAGGGTGCCGCTGGCATGCCAATGCTCCTCGGCGCCATTGCCCGCAGCCACGCAGATGCTCAGGCGCCCGCCTTCGTCCTGGATGAGCTGGTTCAGCGCCTGCTCGATCAGCGACCCGCCGTCGTGTGGCCCGGCCTGCGCGCCAAGGCTGAGATTGATGATGACGCGGCGCCCGGGGCCGGCGCGGCTCAGCACATAGTGCACGGCGTCGAGGATGAAGGCATCCAGGCCCGCCCCCGTCGTGTCGGCGGCCCGCGGCTCGGGCAGTTCCACAAAGACGAGGCGGGCCTCGCAGGCCCGGTCCGGCCACGCCGGTTTGGCGCTGGCCTGGGCGGGCAGGCCCTGCGGCAGCCCGGCGGCAATGTCGAGCACATGTGTGCCATGCAGCATGTCTCGCAGCCGCTTCTGCTCGTCCAGCGGGTAGCCGAAGTCCGCGTAGGTCGCGGCTTCATTGGCCGCGCCCTCAGGGATGTCGCGGCCCGCCAGCTCCAGGCCGTAGCCGAAGTCCGCAGGCGTGTGCCAGCGCTGGGTGGTGTCCGCAGTGGGGCGCTGCCGCCACAGGCTGAGGAAGCGGCTGCGCCCGGGCGCGCCGGCCTCGCTGAACACCTGGTTCACAAAGGCGCATCCGTTGTCGATGACGCCGATGACGGGCGTGTCCTCCGGCCCTGGTTCGATGGGCTTGGCGCTTGAGGGGTTGGTCACCTCATCGAGCAGCGGCAGCGCCATGGCGAAGTCCGCGTCCAGCGCCTGCAGGGTGTCTACCGCTGCCGCTGGCACCCAGGCGGTCCAGAAGCCGATGTCGGGCCGTTGCGCGTAGTACGGCGGCACGCGCCAGCCCCGTTTGTCGGCGAGCGTCAAGGGCGCCTTGAACAGCAAGGGCAGGTAGCCGTTGGCCGGCCGCGTGGCCAGCGCGCTGTGGCCGGCCAGACGGCACGCCAGTGCCCAGGTCAGATACGGGTCGGGCGCTTGGGCGGCGGCCGCACTCATGCCTTGGCTGCCTTGCCCGCAGGCGAACGCTTTGCGGCCTTGGGCGTCTTCTTGCCCGTCTTCTTGGTCACCGCCTTGGCTGCCTTGCCGGCATTGCCCTTTGCCTGCTCAGGCCATTCGAGGCGGGCGCGCGCCCAGAGCCTTGCGTACAGGGGCAGGTCTGCCCGCGGGCCGGAGGTGGGCACGGTGCCCGGGAGGCTGGGGCCGAAGTCGCCCGGCGCTGCGGTCGTGCCATCGAAGCTGGCGCCCTGCCATGGCACGCCGCTGGATTCGTCGACGCCGCAGGCCGACAGCAAGTAGCTGCCAAGGCAGTCGCCGATGAGGCGGCCGACGTGGCAGTCGATGGGGAAGTGCACACCCGCCACGATGCGGTTCTCGGCGACGCGGTCGGCCAGGGCGCGCAGCAGGGTGCGCTGCTGCACGCTGGTGGCACACAGTGCGCCGAGTACGCGGGCAGTCACATGGGCTTCGATGGCATGCCCGGCCGGGAAGGCACCATGCTGCGGTACCTCGATCATGGGCTGGATCTGGCCGGAGAACTCGGTGGGCCGCGGCACGGCCAATGCCTGCTTGAAACGCTGGCCGACGGTGTAGGCCGCTGCCAAGGTGGCCTCCACCAGTTCCAGCGTGCGTGGATGCTTGCCGGCCTGCAGGCCGAGCACCGCGCCGAAGTAGGCATGGGGCGGCGCGATCTGCGTGAGGATCTCGGCCGCCCGGCTTGCCCGCAGCGGCGCCTGGGCCTGGATGCGGGCCAGTTCGGCCAGGAACAGCGAGCGGGGCGGCCGCCTCAGCGCGAGGAGGGTGTCGGTACCCACCTTCAGCCGGGCCCAGTCGGCTGGCGTCTGGGGCGATTCGAAGCTCAGGCTGCTCAGCACCTCGAACTGCACCAGCGCAGCGCGGACTTCGGCGCCCTGGCTGTCCAGCGACTCCGGCGAGCCCATGGCGGGCAGCCCGTCGCCTGCATCCCGCCAGCGCTGGCTGGCCTGGTTCTCGGGCGCCGCCCGGTCTGGCAGCGGCAAGGCCCCCAGCAAGGCCGCGCGCGTGGTGGCAAGGCCTTCCACAAGCATCGGGTCGCCGGAGGTGGCGGGGCCTTCCGCCCCTGCGGCACGGCCGTAGGAGCTCTCGGCGCCGTAGGAATTTGACCGGCCGTATGAGGTGCGGCGGCCGTAGGAGAACCAGGGTCCGGACATGACATGCCTCCACTGCGCGTGATGGGGTCCCGGCGGGTCGCGCACCCCCGCCGGGTTCTCAGACTTGCTCGGGCAGGCCGAGCTGACGCAAGGCCGTAGCCCAGCGCTGACCATAGGCAGCCTTGGCGCCCGGGTAGACGACATGGAAGCCGGCGACGCAATAGGTCGGGTCGACCCGCCGCAATTGCTCGATGACCCGGCGGCCCAGGCCCTCCTGCTGCTGCAGCGCGCGAGCGATGGCCAGGGTCACCAGGGTCGGCACATGCCCCGGAAAGGCGCTGACCGAGCGTTGCGCCAACACGGTGGCGGGCGCGAACTGCTCTGCGGCAAGCAGGGCATGGGCGGCGAATGAGTCGTAGTAGTAGCGCATCGGATCCAGCGGCGACAGCAGCTGCGCCATGCGGGCGGCGTCGGCAGCCTCGCGGGCACGCCCTTGATAGACCTGCACCGCCGACAGATACAGCCAGGCCAGCGACTCACTGGGGTTCTCGATGAGTGCGGCCTGCAGCCGCTCCTCGGCGGCGTTGAAGTCGCGGCTGAGATAGGCGCGCACATGGCCGTCGATGGCCAGCGCCAAGGCGCGGTCGCCCTCGCGGGCCAGGGCCCTTTCCGCCGCAGCGAGCGCGGCCTCAGTGTCCTCGCGCACCGAGGGGCTGAAGCGCTGGGCGACGCGCATCACATGCCACTTGGCAAGCCAGGCCTGCGGGTCGCTGGCCTGCGGGTGTCGCTGGCACAGGGCCTGCAGCAGCTTCTGCGCCCGCTCGAAGTCGTGCCGCGAGCGACGGTGCATCAAGGTCATCGCGCTGAACAGCAGGCGGTAGCTTTCGACCTCCGGCAGGCCGGCCATGTCGCGGTCGGCGCAGGGCTGGCCCATCAGCGCATCGGACAGGCCCTGCAACACGTCGCGGCCATAGGGGTTCTCTGTCCAGCGTGCGATGGCCACCGGGTGGCTGATGCGGCCGCGCCAGACCTCGGCGCCGCTGCCGGTATCCACGACGTGCATCTCCAGCGTCAGCGAGCGGCCGTTGAGGCTGACCGTGCCGGCCGCGACATGGCTTGCGCGGCAGTGGCTTCGCACCACTGCCGTTGACGCGCCGCGGTGGCGGAAGGCTTCGCCGGACTGGCGTGAAATAAGGCGCCAGGCCTTGTTCTGCGACAGCGCCCGCTGCACGCCGTAGTGCAGCAACTCGGCATAGACCGGGTCGCAGGCATTGCCGGGCGCGACGCGCAGCGGCAGCAGCATCAGCACCGGCATGTTCTGCTGCCAATCAGGCTTGGGCTCGGGTGCGGCGGCAGGCGCCAGGCTGTAGGCGGGCGCGCCTGAAAGCTCGGTGGCGGCGTGGATCTCGACGTCCAGCCCCGGCACGAGTTGATCGCAGGCCGACTCCGAGGCCAGCACTTCACCGGGCGCTGCCTGGCGCGCCAGGGCCTGCGCCTCCTTGCCCGCCACCGACCAAGTGCCCTGGGCAGCGTCGTACAGGCTCAGGCCCAGGCGCAGCGGTGTCTCGGCGCGGTCCGCCTGTAGCCGCAGCGCCGCCTGGGCTGCCGTTGCTACATCGTCGAACTGGAGCAAATGCCCGTCATCGATGGTTTCCAGCCGCGTCGGTGCGACGGGCCCGAGCCAGTCCGGCAGGGCAGCGCCCAGTGTCTGCGCCGGTGCCTCGACTGCCAGGCAGGCCTGGAGCGGACGGTTGAGCTCCTGCCAGAGCGCGTCCGTGTCGGTTGACGTTGCCATGCACCCAAGTTTGGGGGGATCGCGGGGCGCAGGCAAGCCCGCAAGGGCTTGCCTCGGGTGCTGCGCGGCGGCGCATCCTCAGCATTGATGTCGAAAACAGTGCAGGCACCGTGCCAAGGGCTCACATCGCGCTGCGTTCCTGGTGTTTCCCCTTGAGCCGGCAAGCTGAGCCGGCCGCCCGGCTCATCGACAAGGACGGCCGCATCGTCTGCCGACATAGAAAGAGCCCTCCCTGATAATCCGCCGCCATGAGATTGCGCTTCACCAAGATGCACGGCGCGGGCAACGACTTCGTCGTCATCGACGCCACCCACGAGCCGTTCGCGCTGACGCGTGAACAGATGCGCCTGCTCGGCGACCGGCGCTTCGGCGTCGGCTGCGATCAGATTCTGGTCATTGAGCCCAGCACGGACGCCGGCGCCGATTTCCGCTACCGCATCTTCAACAACACCGGCGACGAGGTGGAGCACTGCGGCAACGGCTCGCGCTGCTTCGTGCGCTTCGTTGTCGATGCCGGGCTGACGGACAAGCGCGAGATCCACGTCGACACGATGAACCGCCGCCTTCTGCTCAAGCTGCAGGATGACGGCCGGGTGACGGTGGACATGGGGCCGCCGGTGTTCGACCACGCGGCGCTGCCGTTCGATGCGAGCGGGCTGAAGCCGCAGCTGGAGAACGGCTTCGAGCTGTGGCCCGTCGAAGGCGTGGCGTTGGCCGTCGTGTCCATGGGCAACCCGCACGCGGTGCAGCGTGTCGACGACGTCGAGACGGCGCCGGTGCTCACGCTGGGCCCGCTGATTGAGCGGCACGCGCGGTTCGCAAAGCGCGTCAACGCCGGGTTCATGCAGGTGCTGAGCCGCGACCGCATCGCGCTGCGCGTCTACGAGCGCGATGCCGGCGAGACGCTGGCCTGCGGCACAGGCGCCTGCGCGGCCGTCGTCGCGGGCATCCGCGCCGGCTGGCTGGACGCGGTCGTGGAAGTGCAGACCCGTGGCGGCCTGCTGCGCATCGAATGGGCCGGTGGCCAATCGCCGGTCTTGATGACCGGCCCCGCTGTGAAAGTTTTTGATGGAGAGATCACGCTGTGAGTTCCAACCCGGCCGCTGACGCGGTGCAAGGCATCACCGAAACCGACATCGCCAACTACCTGGCGTCTACCCCCGGTTTCTTCGAGCGCCATTCGGCGCTGCTGGCCAGCGTGCAGTTGCAGCACCCGCATGGCGCACGCGCCGTGTCGCTGCAAGAGCGCCAGGCCGAGATGTTGCGCGACAAGATCAAGGCCCTGGAGCTGCGCGTGATCGACATGATCCGCAACGGCCAGGACAACGTGGCCATCGCCGATCGCCTGCACCGCTGGACGCTGGCCGTCATGCGCGCCGTCGGCACGCCCGAGCTGCCGGAGGTGCTGCTCAGCGAGCTGCGCCACCAGTTCATGATTCCGCAGGCCAGCCTGCGCCTGTGGGGTGTTGCGCCCGAGCACGAGGCGGCCGAGTTCGCGGCTTCGGTCAGCGCGGATGTGCGCAGCTTTGCCTCCAGCCTGAGCCAGCCCTATTGCGGCGTGAACTCGGGCTTCGAGGCGGCGCGCTGGCTGGGCCTGTCCGAGAGCGGCGGCACGGCCACCTCGCTGGCGCTGATCCCGCTGAGCCTGCCCAAGGCCAACGAGGGTAAGCCCTTCGGCCTGCTGGTGCTGGGCTCGCCCGACCCCACGCGCTACACGGCCGAGATGGGCACGGACTTCCTGAACCGCGTGGGCGAGATTGCCAGCGCGGGGTTGGCGGGCTTGCTGGCCGCATGAGAGAGCTGGCGTCGGACTTCCAGGAGTATTTGCAGCACGCCCGCGTGCAGCAACGCCTGAGTCCGCGCACGCTGCGCCTCTACAGCGACGGGCTGGAACGCCTGCAGGCCATGCTGGCCGAAGCCGCCCTCGATGCCCGCACCCTGACCATCGCCCAGGCGCGCCGCCTCGCCGCACTGCTGCACCGTGAGGGGTTGGGCCCGAAGTCCATCGCGCTGCTGTTGTCTGTCTGGCGCAGCGCCTACCGCTGGCTGGGGCTGCAGGGCCGTGTCTCGCTGAACCCTTTCGACGGCCTGCGTGCGCCGAAAGCACCCAAGCCCTTGCCCAAGGCGCTGGGCGTAGACGACGCCGTGCAACTGGCCAGCCATGTGCCCGACGACATCGCCGACTCGCGGCTCGAAGCGCGCGACCGCGCCATCGTCGAGCTGCTCTACGGCGCCGGCCTGCGTGCCGCGGAGTTGATCGGCCTGGATGCGCAGGCCAGCAGCAGCGCCGAGGGTTGGGTCGACCTGCAGTCCACCGAGGTCCACGTGCTTGGCAAGGGCGGCAAGCGCCGCAGCACGCCGCTGGGCAAGGCGGCCGCCGAGGCGCTGCAGGCCTGGCTGGCGGTGCGCGGCCAGCTCGCGGTAGCCGGCGAGATGGCGCTCTTCGTTGGCGCGCGTGGGCATCGCCTCTCTGGTTCCACGCTGCGCAGCATGCTTTCTGCCCGCGCCACGCAAGCCGGCATGCCGGCGCATGTTCACCCGCACATGCTGCGCCACAGCTTTGCGTCCCATCTGCTGCAGTCCAGCGGAGACCTGCGCGCGGTGCAGGAGCTGCTGGGCCACGCCCACATCACGACGACCCAGGTGTACACACAACTCGATCACCAGCATCTGGCTCGCATCTACGACGCGGCCCACCCGCGCGCCAAGAAATGAAAGCTCGATTCGCCACGCTGCTGGCACTGCTGCCGGCCTGGGCGCTGGCCACGCCCGACGACGTACCTTTTGCGCGCCTGAACACCGTGCGCCCCGCTGCCGTCGAGGCCAACTGGACGAGCATGAAGATGCCCGATGGTGGCCGCACCGCCTTCGCGTCGGTCAGCTACATGATGGCGCTGGACGACGACTGGGGCTTCGGCCCCGGCTTCTACGGCACGGCCAAGGGCAACTACGGCGGCATCTTCACGGTGGGCTTCACAGGCCAGCGGCGCTGGCGGCTGAGCAGCAACACGCATCTGGCGGCCAGCCTGTATGTGGGCGCGGGCGGCGGGCTGTCGAGCCAGGTCATGCGCTTCGGCGGCGGGCTGATGCTGCGCCCCGAGCTGTCGATTCGCACCGAGAACGGCCCCTGGTACACAGGCGTGGGCATCTCGCAGATCCGCTTCCCCAGCGGCAACGTGAAGAGCGGCGTGGGCCTGGCCTTCACCGTTGGCCGGTCCATGGACTTCGCCAGCTTCTCGCCCGCCGACGCCGGCAAGCCTGGGCGCTCGGGCCGGCGCACCGGGCTGGCCTTTGACGAGATCACGCTGACCGCCGGCATGGAGAAGCCACGTGGCAGCAGCCGCACGCGAGGCGGCACGCCGTATTCGGGCAAGGTCGGCAAGGCCGGCGGGGAACTGCGCCAGTACATCGCCGACGGCAGCTGGTGGGGCTTCGAGGCTTCAGGCGCGGCCAAGGGCGGCGTCGACGGCTACATGGAAGTGCTGGGCCAGATCGGCCAGGACTGGGCGCTGTTGGGCATGCCGCGTCTGCGCGTCGGCGGGCAACTGGCCGCTGGCCTGGGCGGCGGCGGCAATGTCGACACCGGCAACGGCTGGCTGCTGCGCGCCGGGCCCACGCTGCGCTGGATCACACCCTGGGGGCCCAGCCTGCGCCTGGACGCGGGCCTCACGCATGCGCCCAGCGGCCAGTACAGCGCCCCCTATCTGCGCGCGGCGCTCAGCATGCCGCTGGACCGCACGCCCACATTGATTGGCGACGACCCCGGCGGCACGGTGCGTGTGCAGCAACTCGGCGCCAGCGTCATGCACCTGTCGCGCGTGCGCTTCAAGGACGGGCGCCAGGAGGCTGTCAGCCACCTGGCCGTCAGCATGTCGCGCGAGTTCTCGCCGCGCGTCTACGGCACGGCGCAGGCCGGCAGCGCAGCGGTGGGCAGCGCGGGCGCGTACTCGTTCGGCCTGTTCGGCCTGGGCCTGCAGAGCGACCCGCTGTGGGATGGCGACCTGCGTGTCGGCGCCGAATGGCTGGTGGGTGCCGGTGGCGGCGGTGGCATCAAGGTGGGCGGCGGCGCGGTGACGCAGGCCGAGGTCTGGGCGCAGTGGCAGCTCGCCGAGCGGCTGAGGCTGCGCGCCGGCGTCGGCCAGTTCCGTACCCTCCGAGGCAGCGACCAGTCCACGCCGCTGACGCATCTGCAACTCAGCTACGCCTTCGGCACACTGCAACGATGAAGAAAGTTGTCATCCGGCCGGGCAAGGAGCGCTCGCTCGTCAAGCGCCACCCTTGGGTGTTCGAAAGTTCTGTCGCGCGCGGCGGTGGCGACCCGGGCGAGACGGTGCGCGTGGAGTCGGCCGACGGTGCCTTCCTGTGCTGGGCGGCGTTCAGTCCGCAGTCGCAGATCCGCCTGCGCGCCTGGAGCTTTGACGAGGCCGAGCGCATCGACGCGGCCTTCTTCAGGCGGCGCATTGCAAAGGCAATCGCGATGCGCGCTCGCCTTGCCATTGCGTCCGACGCCTGGCGACTGGTTCACGGCGAAGCCGATGGCCTGCCCGGGCTCATCGTCGACCGCTACGGCGACACGCTGGTGGCGCAGTTCGGCAGCGCGGGTGCCGAGCGCTGGAAGACGCAGATCGCCGACGCGCTGCTGGCCGAGACCAGCCTTGCGCGGCTTTACGAGCGCTCGGACGCCCAGGCGCGCGAGTGGGAGGGCCTGCCCGTGCAGACCGGCTGGCTGCGGGGTGACGGCACGACTGCACTGACCATCCGCGAGCACGACTGGCAGCTGACGCTGGATGTGGCCGAGGGTCACAAAACCGGCTACTACCTGGACCAGCGCGACAGCCGCCGCCGCTTTGCCGATGCGGTGAAGCAGTACGGCGTGACGAGCGTACTCAACTGCTTCAGCTACACCGGCGGCTTCTCGGTCGCGGCGCTGGCGGGCGGCGCGAGCAGGGTAGTCAGCGTCGATTCATCCGGCCCGGCGCTGGAGCGCGCCAAGGCGCATGTGGCGCTGAACGGCTTCGACGCCAGCCGCCACGAGGTCTGGGATGCGGACGTGAACGCCACGCTGCGACGCTGCCTGGCAGAGGGCCGGCGCTTCGATGCCATCGTGCTCGACCCGCCGAAGTTCGCCCCCACCGTGGCCCACGCCGAACGCGCCGCGCGGGCCTACAAGGACATCAACCGTCTGGCCTTCATGTCGCTGAACGAGGGCGGGCTGCTTTACACCTTCTCGTGCTCGGGCGGCATCGCGCCCGACCTCTTCCACAAGATCGTCGCCGGCGCGGGCCTGGACGCAGGTGTGGATGGCTACATCGTCGAGCGCCTGTCTGCCGCGGCCGACCACCCGCAGACCGTGTGCTTCCCCGAAGGCGACTACCTCAAGGGCCTGGGGCTGCTGAGGCGCTGACGCGCCCTGCGTTCAACTGCGACGGCGGCGCGCCCAGCCCAGCACGGTCAGGCCGCTCAGCAGCAGCGCGTAGCTTGCTGGCTCGGGCACGGCGGTGGCCAGATTCCAGCCGATGGCATCCATGGCGAGCAGGTCCGCGCTCGATGCGTCATAGGACGCGCCGAAGGACACCGTGGGGCGCATCAGCGCGGCCACATTGCCGCCGAAGTGGCTGGCCTGGTTGCCGTCGCCGTGGTAGTCGCCCGTCGAGAAGGTCTCGATGGCGGTGACGCCACCGTCCACCGAGAAATAGGGCTTGGGCGCTGCGGCACTGATGACTGACACGTTCAGCGTGCCGGCGGCCGAGTAGCGGAACAAGTCCAGCGTGGAATACCAGCTTCTGTTCTCGAAGCCAGCCTGCGTGCCGCACTGGGCGGCGTTGTCCAGGCAGTAGTCGATGTTGTCCACGCCCGAGACAAAGCCCAACGCGTGGCCCAACTCGTGCTCGGCCACGGTGATGAAGTCGATCTGGTTGCCCGGCACCTGGCCGTTGACGCGGCTATAGGCGAACCGGCTGTCGAAGCCGGTGGAGAACTGGATGGTCGCGTCCGGGCTGCTGGCGTCCGTGGCGGTGTTGGTGTAGCCCAGGGCCTTGGCGTTGGCCGTGGTCAACACCAACTGCCGGTTGTTCGTCGAACCGTCGTTGTCCAGGCGCGTCGTCTGGTTGGGCTGCGTGGCGATGAAGCTCAGGGACGACCCTGCCTGCAGGTGGCTGACGGCGCTGAAGTCGGTGGCCGAAGTCCTGTCTGCCGTCAGCAGGCTGCGCACCTGGCTGTAGCTGATGCTGGATTCGGCCGTGGTTGCCGAGCCGAGGATGTTGCTGCCCAGGTCGGCGAAGCCGATGCGCACGTAGACCGTGACGTTGTCGGTGAGCTTGCTCTCCCAATAGCTGGCAGCCGTCTCGAAGGCCGCCAGTTGGTCGGCGCGCAGGACACCGGCCTGTGTGAACACGATGTCGAGGGCCTGGGCGGCGGGCGCCAGCCCGGCGAGGCCAAGGGCCAGGGCGAGGGCGGCGGGACGGCAGAAGGGG
>Ga0187842_1001367_pt1 | contig 11359 bp, 9 predicted proteins | sample SpaLakP09_SKY_41_FD_134514 | JGI IMG/M metagenome (GOLD analysis project Ga0187842, IMG submission 134514) | Oligotrophic lake water microbial communities from Sparkling Lake, Wisconsin, USA - SP09_SKY_41 | ecosystem: Environmental > Aquatic > Freshwater > Lake | place: USA: Sparkling Lake... | reverse complement strand
GTGCAGCGGCGCCCACGCCCGACAGCGCCAGCAGCGCCGCCGCAATGCCCAGCGCCGGCAGGCCGAGGTCGCGCACCGTGGCCAGCCACTGGCGGCGCAGCTCGGCCTGCGGCAGCTCCACCAGCACGACGAACGGCCGGGCCCGCAGCGCGCGGTAGGCGCCCAGCTGGGGTGCCTCGCGCAGCCCCGGCCCCTGCCAGTGGCCGTGTTCGCCGCCGGCACGCACGGCGGCCAGCGGCGCGCCGGCATCCAGCAGCCGGGGCAGCCGCTCGCCAGGCAGGTGCTCGGCGCCATTGGTGCTGGCCAGCAGCCGGCCGTCCAGGTCAACCAGCGCGGCGGCGGCCTGCGGGTCGTTGAGCGTGAGCTGCTGGAAGTTGGCCAGCGCGTCGGGGTTGAGCAGCGCAACGAGCAGCGCGGGCCGGCCATCGGCAAGCTGTGTGGTGCGAAGCACCGGGATGAAGCCCACACCGGGCGGCACGACGCCGCCGTCCTGCCCCAGGCCGGCGAGGTTGCGCGCGGCGATAAAGCCGCCCACGGCGTCGCGCCCGCGCGTCGGCCACGGGCCGAGCAGACGGAGCGCCGCCAGCGTCAGGTCGGCACCGCGGTCGGCCGGGTCGGCGGCGGCAATGACGTGGCCGCCTTCGTCCAGCAGCGCCAGGCCGCGCAGGAAGCCCAGGCTGGCCTGGGTCTGCTCCAGCAGGGCCAGCAGCACTTCGGGCGGGACGTTGCGCCCGGCCACGTCGGCCAGGCCGGCCAGCGCGATGTGGGTGGCGTCCAGGCTGCGTCGGGCGTGGTCTTCGAGCACGCGGGCCAGCAGGGCCTGTCGGACGGTGATGTCGGCAGCGAGCTTGCGCTGTTCGCGCCACAGGCCGTAGCCGCTGCCGCCCAGCAGCAGGGTGGCGAGCAGCACGCCGGCGCCGGCCGTGATGATGCTCGGGCGCCAGCGGCTGTGGTTGGGCATCAGCGTCAGCGTGATCTGACGATGGCACTCAGCCCGTGCCGCTCGGCAGCGGCGCGCAGCCGGCCATCGCGCTGGATGCGGCCGACGAACTCGTCCACCTGGCCCAGCCACTGCGAGTCCCCCGGCTTCACGGCAGGCGTAGGGCGTGACGTAGAAGGCCGAGGGCGGCGCCACCAGGCGGGCCCAGTCGGCGCTGTCGAGCAGGCGGCGGCTGTAGGGGTAGTCGGTCATGAAGGCGTCCACGCGGCCGGCCTCGAGCTCGCGCTCGCGTGTGTCCGGCGGCCGCACGACCACGAGGGTAGCGCGCTTCAGCGCTCCGGCCATGACCGGCTCCATGAAGGTGCCGGCCTGCACGGCGATGCGCACGCCGGGCTTGTCCAGGTCGTCCCACTGCTGCACGACGCGGCTGCTGCGTGTCGTGACGGCGTAGATGTCGCTTTCCAGGTAGGGGCGGCTGAAGCGCAGTTGGCGCTCGCGCTGGGCCGTGCGGCCGACGGCGAACATGGCCACGTCGCAGCGGTCCTGCAGCAGGTCGTCGGCGAGGGTGGCGAAGGACGAATCGACGTAGCGCACCGTCGCGCGCAGGTCGGCGGCGAAGGCGGCGGAGAGGTCGATGTCTATGCCCGAGAGCTGGCCGGTGCGCGGGTTGCGCAGCGACACGCCGTAGTAGTCGGGCCAGATGCACACACGCAGCTCGCCGCTGGCCTGCACGCGCTGGGTGACGCCCGTGGGCTGGGTGGCGCCCGTGGGCGGCGCGGCAGTGGCCGTTGCGCAGAGGAGGGCGCTCAGGGCAACCAGGGCGGCGGCCAGCCGTTTCATGCGCTCGGGCCGGTGGGGTCGATGCGGTCGCGCAGCGCGATCAGCGCGGGCGCATGGGCCAGGAAGGCCGCGACGATCTCGGGGTCGAAGGCGCTGCCGGACTGCTCGGCCAGCATGGCCAGGCCACGGTCGTCGGCGCTCGCGGGGCGGTAGCGGCGGCGCATCGTCAGCGCGTCGAAATAGTCCACGACCGCGACGATGCGGGCCGACAGCGGAATCGCCTTGCCCTTGAGACCTTGTGGGTAGCCATTGCCGTCCCAACGCTCGCGGTGGTGCAGCGCAATCTCGGCGGCCAGCGCGAACAGCGGCAGGCGCGAGCCACCCAGCAGCGCCGCGCCGCGCTCCGGCTGGGCGTGGCGGCGGCGGCGCTCCTCGGCGGCCGTCAGGGGCCAGGCCGGCTCGAAGGGGGTGGCGGTGGGGTCGGCCTCGCCCACGTCGTGCAGCGGCGCGGCCAGGCGCAGCAGCTGGGCCGTGTCGGCGTCCAGCCCCAGGTGGCGGGCCAGTGCCTCCGACAGGTGACCTAGCCGCACCCGGTGCGCGCGCACGTCAGCGTCCCGGTGCGCATCGGCGGCGGGGCGTGGCAGCAGGCGGGCGGGCTGGGGCTGATCGTGGGCGGTGTGGAAGGGCATGGCATGGCTCCAGATTTGTGATTATTGTCGAATGAGATCGTTTCTATCAAATAAACTGTGCTCGGCACCATCCCCTAAATTCGGCAAAATGTCTCGTCCGAATCCAGCCAAGACGGTGCCTACCAACGTGCCTACCAACGTGCCCGATACCTGCTCCACCACCGAGGCGGCCCAGCAGCTGGGCATGGCCGTGCGCTCCGTGCAGCTGATGGTGGACCGCGGCGAGCTGCAGGCCTGGAAGACACCCGGCGGCCACCGCCGCATCCTGCGCAGTTCGCTGAACGGCTGGCTGGCCACGCGCGGCGGCCAGGCGCCGGCAGCGCCGCAGCCCGCAGCGGCTGTCGCGCCAGGGCCGGATCGGCCGCTGACGCTGCTGTTGATCGAAGACTCGGTGCACTTCCAGAGCCTCATCAGCCTCGTCGTCAAGCGCGAGCTACCCGGCGCCGACCTGCACGTCGCGTCCGACGGCATTGCCGGCCTGGCGCTGGCCGGGCGGCTGGAACCCGACGTGCTGCTGATCGACATCCTGCTGCCCGGCATCGACGGCGCGGCCCTCATCACCAGCCTGCGCTCGCACCCGCAGTTCGCGCGCAGCCGCCTCATCGTCGTCACCGCGCTGGACGAGGTGCAGCGCGCGCCCTACCGCTTTGCGCTGGAAGGCGTGCCCGTGGTGCACAAGACCGCGCTCGTGACAGAACTGCCGCCGCTGCTGGCTCAGGCAGTGGTGGCTCACGCCGCCTGACCGCCCATGGCCGCGTGCGTTCTGCTCATCGAGGACGATCCCTCGATCGCGCGTTTTGTCGAGCTGGCGCTGGAAGAACTGCCCGGCCACGACACCGCCTCGCCGGCCGTGGAGTTCAAGGTCGTGGGTACGCTGGCCGATGCGCGCACCGCGCTGGCGGCCGGCGGCTGGCAGCTCGTCATCAGCGACCTGATGCTGCCCGACGGCTCGGCCGAGGCCTTGCTGGCCGACGGCCTGGCGCTGGCCGATGGCGCGCCGCCCTGGATCGTTTTCAGCGCTGGCATCCACGAGGATCGCCGCGCCGTGCTGGCCGCACGCGGCGTCGCCCGCACGCTGCGCAAACCCGTCCCGCTGGCCGAGCTGCTGGGCACCGTCGCGGAGCTGCTGCGCGGTGGCGCGGCGCGGTCATTGCCCGTGGCGGCAGCCGACGACCCGGTGCAGCGGCATTTCGGCGGTGACCGGGCGATGTTCGACAGCTTTCGCGCCGGTTGCATCGCGCGTTTTGCCGACGACCTCGCCCAGGGCGACGCCGCCGTAGCGGCCGCTGACAGCGCCGAGCTGCGTCGCGTGGCGCATGGCCTGAAGGCCGTGCTGGAGTTGATCGGCCACCCCGGCCTGGCCGCTGACGCGCGCGCGCTGGAGGACGCCGCAGCGGTGGGCGTGAGTGGTGGCGCCTGGTCGGCGGGTTGGGCCAGCCTGGCACAGGGTTTGGTCGGCCTCGGGGCGCGCCGCCGCCAACCCTGATTTCCGGCAAATCCGCCGGACCTACCCCCATGCAGGGGCGCCTCCGGGGTTTGCCGTTATCAATAAATTTGATAACGTCGCCAAACAATTTCGGCAGTATCCACATGGCTCATCCCCGCTCCACCGCCTGTTCGCCCGCCCCGCGCTGTTCCTGCCCGCGCCTGCGGCGCGGTGCTTGAGCGAGGGGGCAGCATGACCATCCGCGCGGTGCTTTATGTGGAGGACGACCCCATCAACGTCATCTTGATGCAGGGCATCCTGGACCTGCGGCCCGGCTGCCGCCTGCACGTTGCGCGCAATGGCGCCGAGGCGAGGCGGCTGGTGGCCGAGCAGAGCGTCGACCTGTTGCTGTGCGACCAGCACCTGCCCGACGCGGTGGGTGATGAACTGCTGGCCCAGTTGCGCGAGGCGGGTCTGGTCGCCTCGGTGCCGGCGCTGCTTGTCACGGCCGAAGCCGAAGACATTGCCGCCGACCTGGCGCGTCGGGGTGGGTTTGATGGCTTCTGGTCCAAGCCGCTGGATGTCGCAGCGACCCTGCGCAGTCTGGAGCGCTGGTTGGGCGGTCGCCCATGAGTTGACGGGCCGAGCGCCGGGCCTGCCATGGGCCAGAGGCCCATGGCCTTCCGTAGGCACAAGCAGTCCGCAGGGACTGCTTGTGTCCGACTCCAGTTCGCCAAGCCGGCCCGCGATGGCGATGTGCTTGCCGGTCGATCCGGCAAGCATCGCCGTCCCCGCGGGGGCTGAGGCCGGACATTGCAAGTCCTGTGGACTTGCAATGCCTGCCGAAGAGCAGCCGCTCTGTCGGCTGCGCGGCCTGCAGGGCCGGCCAAGGTAACCCTTGGACGAGGGGCTCCAGGCTGACACAAAACTTTGCGCATGCGCCACACGGCCTTGCGCGTTCGGCGTGATGCTTCGTTCCAACGACGGAGATCGCTGATGAACAAGAACCGCCGCGTCATCCTGGGCAGCGCCGCCGCGCTGATGGGCATGGCCATGTTGACCCGCCGCAGCCAGGCTGCCACTGGCCCCGCGCTGAGTGCCGACGAGCGGGCGCTGCACGCCCTCAACCGCCTGGGTTATGGCCCGAGGCCAGCCGATGCCGCAGCCATGGCCGAGCAGGGCGCCGACAAATGGCTGGAGCGCTTTCTCACCGAACAACTGGAGCCGCGCCGCCTGCCGCAGCCGGCCGCCCTGAGCGAGCGCCTGGCCGGCCTGGAGGTGCTCAAGCTCAGCCAGGGCGAACTGCTGGCCCGCTACCGCGAGGCCGTGAAGGCGGCGCGTGAGGCGCGGCGTGAGCAGGCCAAGGGCGAGACGCCCAGCGCCGATGCCCTGAACGCCGTGCGCGAAAAGGTGCGCCCCCTCGTGCAGCAGGCCGCCACGGCGCGGCTGGCGCGTGGGCTGCAGAGCCCGGCCCAGCTGGAGGAGGTGCTGACCGAGTTCTGGTTCAACCACTTCAATGTGTTTGCCGGCAAGGGGCCGGTGGGCGTGCTGCTGGCGGACTACGAGCAGCACGCCATCCGCCCCCATGTGCTGGGCCGCTTTCGCGACATGCTGGGCGCCACCGCCCGGCACCCGGCGATGCTGGTCTACCTGGACAACGCGCAGAGCGTGGCGCCCGGTACCGCGCGCCCGGGGGCCGAACGCCGAAGCGGCCTCAACGAGAACTACGCCCGTGAGCTGATGGAGCTGCACACGCTGGGTGTGGACGGTGGCTACACGCAGCGCGACGTGACCGAGCTGGCGCGCATGCTGACCGGCTGGGGCGTCGACCAGCGCGCGAAGTCCGGCGAGGCGTTCGAGTTCAACGCGCGCCGCCACGACAGCGGCGGCAAGACCTGGCTGGGCCAGGCCGTGCCCGGCGCCGGCCAGAGCGAAGGCGTGCGCGCGCTCGACGTGCTGGCCGCCCACCCGGCCACCGCTCGCCACCTGGCGACCAAGTTCGCGCAGGCCTTTGTGGCGGACGATCCGCCGGCCAGCCTTGTCAACAAGCTGGCCGACAACTTCCTCGCCACCGGCGGCGACCTGCGCGAGTTCACGCGCACGCTGATTCGCGCCGACGAGTTCTGGAGCCGCGAGGCCTACCAGGCCAAGTTCAAGACGCCCTATCAATACCTGCTGTCCAGCCTGCGCGCGCTGGACCTGCCGCTGAACAACCCGCAGCCGCTGCAGCAGGCGCTGGCCCAGGCCGGCCAGCCGCTGTATGGCGCTGCCACGCCCGACGGCTACAAGAACACCGCTGCCGCCTGGCGCAACCCCGAGGCGCTGACGCAACGCGTCCAGCTGGCCACGACGTTAGGGCAGCGAAGCGGCGTCAGCCCTGAACGGCTGAGCAACACGCTCGGCGCCGCCCTCAGCGAGCCCACGCGCCGCACCCTGGCCGCCGAACCCGTCGGTCAGCAGGTGGCCTTGCTGCTCGCCAGCCCAGACTTCATGAAGAGGTAAGCCCGATGCTCCGTCGCCAACTCCTGCACTTCGGTGCCTTCACGCTGGGCGGCCTGCCCGTGTCCCTCGTGCGCGCCCAGGGCGGTGCTCAGAAGGAGCTCGTCGTCGTCATGCTGCGCGGCGCGGTGGACGGTCTGTCGGTCGTGGCGCCCTACGGCGAGCGCGAGTACGCCGCCAGCCGCCCGCAGATTGCTTTGCCGCCGCCCGGCGCGGAAGACGGGCTCATCAAGCTGGACTCGCTGTTCGGCCTGCACCCCAGCCTGAGCCCGCTCAAGCGCCACTGGGACAGCGGCCAGCTTGCCTTCGTGCATGCCAGCGGCTCGCCCGACCCGACGCGCTCGCACTTCGACGCGCAGGACTATTTCGAGTCCGGCACGCCCGGCCGCAAGTCCACACCCGACGGCTGGCTGAACCGGCTGCTGTCGACGCTGCCCGGCGAGCCCGCGCCCACGCGCGCCATCGCCCAGGGCAGCACGCCGCCGCGCATCTTTGCCGGCACCGCCAGCGTTGCCAGCCTGGGCCTGGGGCCCAACGCCATGCAGCGCCGCGCCATCGACAACCCGCAGATGCAGGCCGGCCTGGCCAAGCTCTACGCTGGCGACGCCCAGCTCAGCAGCACGCTGCGCGACACCACCGAGGGCCGGGGGGAGATGGCCAAAAGCATGGCATCCGGCATGGCGTCCGGCATGGCCCCGGGCGAGCGCTCCATGGACCCAAGCGCCGACGCCGGTGCGCCCTCCGCCCGCAGCTTCGCGGCCGACGCGCGGCGCCTGGGCACGTTGATCCGCAAGGACGCCCACACCCAGCTCGCCTTCACCGCCGTGGGCGGCTGGGACACCCACGTGAACCAGGGCGCCTCGCGCGGCCAGCTGGCCAATCGCCTGGCCAGCCTGGGCGAGGGGCTGGACGCGCTCAGCCTGGGGCTGGGTGACGCGCTGAAGGACACCGTCATCGTCGTCGTCAGCGAATTTGGCCGCACGCTGCGCCAGAACGGCAACGGCGGCACCGACCACGGCCGTGGCAATGTCATGTGGCTGCTGGGCGGCCCGGTGGCCGGCGGCCAGGTGCTGGGCGAATGGCCCGGCCTGGACAAGCCCGCCCTGGCCGATGGCCGCGACCTGGCCGTGGCCACCGACTTCCGCCAGGTGCTGTCACCACTGCTGCAGCGTCACCTCGGCCTGTCTGAAGCCGCACTGGCGGTAGTGTTTCCGCAAGCCCCGCAAACTTGGCGCTATGCGGACAAGCTGACGCGCGCCTGAAATGAAGCCCCTCGTCCAACGAGTACGTTGGCCGGTCCCCTGAGGGGACGGCGATGCTTGCGGCTTTGAGCCGCGCGCACATCGCCATCGCGGGCCGGCTTGGGAGCGGCCCGGCGCTCGGCCCGAAATGCTGCCGTCTGGGAGATGACCATGATTCGAATCCCGATCTCGCCCTTCAGTCTGTGCGTGGCCTTGGCCGTGCTGGCGTACTTCTTCCTCGTGGCGACTGGCGCCTAGCGCACGGCCAGCCGCGCCCTGGCGCCCTGGTCGGCGATGACTTCGCCGATCTCGGCCGCCGCTTCAAAGCCATGCTGGCGAAACACCGCCAGCACGTCGGCCACCGCGCCGGCGTCGCAGGACACGAGCAGGCCGCCACTGGTCTGTGGGTCGGTCAGCAGGGCCAGGTCGGTTGCCGCGAAGCCTTCGGGCAGGCTGACCTCGGCGCCGTAGCCGGTCCAGTTGCGCCCCGAGGCGCCGGTCACCAGGCCCTGCTCCGCCAGTTCGCGCACGCCGGCCAGCAGCGGCACGTGGGCCCAGTCGATGGCCACGGTTGCCCCGGCGCCCCGCGCCAGCTCCAGCGAATGGCCTGCCAGGCCGAAACCGGTCACGTCGGTCAAGGCATGCACGCCGGCCAGCGCGGCCAGGTCTGGGCCAGGCGTGTTCAGCTGCGTGGTGGTGGCAATCATCTGCGCATAGCCCTCGGCCGACAGGCGCTCCTTCTTGAGCGCGGCCGACATGACGCCCACGCCCAGCGGCTTGCCCAGCACCAGGCGGTCGCCCACCTGCGCATCGGCATTGCGCTTGACGCGCTTGGGGTGCACCACGCCCATCGCCACCAGGCCGTAGATGGGCTCGACCGAGTCGATGGTGTGGCCGCCCGCGATCGGGATGCCGGCCTCGCGGCAGACCGCTTCGCCGCCGGCAAGGATCTGGGCGATGACCTCGGTGGACAGCACGTTGATCGGCATGCCGACCAGGGCCAACGCCATGATGGGCTTGCCGCCCATGGCGTAGACGTCGCTGATGGCGTTGGTGGCGGCGATGCGGCCGAAGTCGAACGGGTCGTCGACGATGGGCATGAAGAAATCGGTGGTCGCGATCAGCGCGATTTCGTCGGTGAGCTGGTACACCGCTGCGTCGTCGGCGGTCGCAATGCCCACCAGCAGCTGCGGCGGCATGGGCGTCTTGGCGGTGTGCTTGAGGATCTCGCTCAGCACGCCGGGCGCGATCTTGCAGCCGCAGCCGCCGCCGTGTGACAGGGAAGTGAGGCGCGGGCCGGTTGGGGCGCTCGTGTTCATCGGGGTCTCCATTGCGGGCAGCCAGTATCGTGCGGCGATTACCGGGTCTAATTCCGCCCCGCCCAACTCTCGCTGACACCATGCTGCAAATGCTTCGCCCATCGCGCCGCCTCGCCCTGATCGCCGGGCTGCTCCTGACGTTTGGCGCCTCCGTTCAGGCCCAGCAGATCCTGCGCGTCACCGCCATCCCCGACGAATCGCCCACCGAGCTGGCCCGCAAGGCCGAGCCGCTGGTCAAGTACCTGGAGGCCAAGCTGGGCATGAAGGTCGAGTTCACGCCGGTGACCGACTACGCCGCCGCAGTGGAGACGCTGATCAGCCGCAAGGTCGACCTGGCCTGGTTCGGCGGCTTCACCTTCGTGCAGGCCTCGGTGCGCTCGGGCGGCAAGGTCATCCCGCTGGTGCAGCGCGAGGAAGATGAGCGCTTCAAGTCGGTCTTCATCACCACCGACCCCGCCATCAAGACGCTGGCCGACCTGAAGGGCAAGGATGTGAGCTTCGGTTCGCAAAGCTCGACCAGCGGCCACCTGATGCCGCGCAGCGTGCTGCTGGGCGCCGGACTGGACCCCGACAAGGACTTCAAGCGCGTGGCCTACAGCGGCGCACACGACGCGACCATCGCGGCCGTGGCCGCAGGCAAGGTGCAGGCGGGTGCGCTGAACATCTCGGTCTGGGAGAAGTTCGTGACCGAGAAGAAGGTCGACACCGACAAGGTGCGCGTGTTCTTCACGACGCCGCCTTACTACGACTACAACTGGACCGTCAGCGCCGCCATGCCCGAGGCCCTGCGCAACAAGATCGCGCAGGCTTTCCTGGCGCTGGACAAGAGCACGCCGGAAGGCAAGCAGATCCTGGAGCTGCAGCGCGCAACACGCTTCGTGCCAACGAAGCCGGAGAACTACAAGAACATCGAAGCGGCAGCGCGGAGCGCAGGCCTGCTTTGAGCTGAGTTTTTGTGAATCTCGACCTGCACGCCGTTCACGCGCGGCACCCGGCCGCGCCCAAGGGCACGAGCGCGCTGCGCGGCGTGAGCCTGGCGCTGCGCGCTGGCGAGCAGGTGGCCGTCATCGGGCCGTCGGGCGCGGGCAAGACGACGCTGCTGCAGGTCGCCGCTGCCGCCTTGAAGCCCTCGCGCGGTCAACTGTTGCTGGATGCCGTCGACCCCTGGTCGCTGCGCACATCGGCGCTACAGCGCCTGCGCGGCCGGCTGTTCTTGGCGCCGCAGACGCCGCCGCTGCCGCCCCGGCAGCGCGTCGTCACGGCCGTGCTGGCGGGCCGGTTGCCGGCATGGAGCCTGGCCACCAGCCTGCGCTCGCTGTTCTATCCCGTCGACATCGCCGGCGCGCACGCGGCGCTGGAGCGCTTTGACCTGGCCGAGAAGTTATTCGCCCGCGTCGACCGCCTCTCGGGCGGCGAGCGCCAGCGCGTCGGCCTGGCGCGAGCGCTGCTGGCGCCGGCCACGCTGTGGTTGATCGACGAGCCGCTGTCGGCGCTGGACCCGACCCGTTCCGAGCAGGCCATCCAGACCATGACGGCCGTTGCGCGCGAGCGCGGCATCACGCTGATGGCGACCATGCACCAGGTCGACACCGCGCTGGCGCATTTCGACCGCATCGTCGGCCTGCGCGACGGCACGGTCGCCTTCGACCTGCCCAGCCGCCAGGTCAGCCGCGAGCATTTGCTCAAGCTCTACGCGCAGCACGAGGATGAGCTGGCCGGCGGGCAGGCCGCGTCGCCGCCACCACCGGACGCACCGCAACCCGTGGTGATGCACTGCCGATGACCGCAGTGGCGCCACCGCGCCGCGACCCGGCCTGGCTGGGGCGCGTGTTCTGGGCCGGCGCGGGGCTGGTGCTGCTGTGGCCGCTGCTGGTGGCCACCGAGTTCCGGCCCTGGCTGCTGTTCAGCGACGAAAGCCGCGCGGCGAGCGGGCGCTTTCTGTCTGATTTCCTGCCACCGGCCGTGGGCAGCGAGTTCCTGTGGCTGGCTGCGCGCGAAACCTGGCGCACCGTGGCCATCGCGACAGCCGGCATCACGCTGGCTCTCGTCATTGCTGTGCCCGCCACGCTGATGTCGACGCGGGTGCTGTCGATCTCGGCGCTGTCCGGTCGCATGGCGCCCTTGCCTGCGGCACTGCGGCAGGGCCTGCGCTGGGTGCTGGTGGTCTTGCGCAGCATTCCTGAGCTGGTCTGGGCGCTGATCTTCGTGCGGGTGGTGGGCCTGGGGCCCACAGCCGGCGTGCTGGCCATTGCGCTGACTTATGGCGGCATGCTGGGCAAGGTCTATGGCGACATCCTGGAGAGCGGCGAGACGCCCGCGACGCGCAGCCTGCTGGCCAACGGCAGCGGCCGCCTGCAGGCCTTTGCCTATGGCCTGCTGCCGCAGAACGCGGCCGAGCTGACGTCCTACACCGTCTACCGCTGGGAATGCGCCATCCGCTCGTCGGTGGTGCTGGGCTTTGTGGG
>Ga0187842_1001365_pt1 | contig 11369 bp, 7 predicted proteins | sample SpaLakP09_SKY_41_FD_134514 | JGI IMG/M metagenome (GOLD analysis project Ga0187842, IMG submission 134514) | Oligotrophic lake water microbial communities from Sparkling Lake, Wisconsin, USA - SP09_SKY_41 | ecosystem: Environmental > Aquatic > Freshwater > Lake | place: USA: Sparkling Lake... | reverse complement strand
GTGTATGAACGGGAACTGACTGCCACGCTGAAGGGGTTTGCTTCGGGGGACGTCAGCTATGTGGGCGACAGCATTTCGTCGAATTCGACATCGCTTGCGCTGGTGCGGGGCAGCTACAGCCTGGTGAATGCGCGCGTGGGGGTGATGTGGGCCAAGTCGCAGCTGTCGCTGGATGTGAGCAATGCCACCAACCGGCGGCCGAACCTGGGGGATGTGGGGTATCTGGGCTATCAGCGCTTCGAAGCCGATGGCACGACGCCGATACCGCAGGTGGTGACCATGCCGCCGCGCAGAATCATGCTGCAGTACAGGCAGCGGTTCTAGCAGGAACTGCTGGAGTGGTGCGTACGGCTCCGTACAGATCGATGGGGAGATAGGGAGCACACTCGCGTACTTGGCAGTGCCGGGTTCTTAGGCGCTGCCCCATCCCCTTCCAATATCAAGGACACCACCATGTCGTTCAATCACGCAGTCGTCTGGCTTGACCAGGCCGAAGCACACGTTATCCATTTCACCCGCGACGCTGCCGAGTCGGAAGTCATCAAGACGACATCGCAACATAAGAAGGCTGGCGTGGTTGGCAACAACCGTGCTGAAGAGGATACGACTTTCATGGACGAGATCGTTGTCGCGATCACCGATGCCAAGGAAATCCTGATCGTCGGCCCTGGCATGGAAAAACTGGCCTTCATGCGCCACATGCATTCGAACCATGTTGGCACGGCCGATAAGGTTGTCAGCGTAGAGACCGTCGACCATCCGAATGACGGGCAGCTGCTGGCTTATGCGCGCAAGTACTTCGTCAAGGAAGACATGATGCATTGATAGGCGCAGGCAAGCTGCCGCGGCCGGTCTGGTCAGCGGTACTTGTCGAACAGGGCTTCGATTGTGCCGTCATTTGCCATCGCCGCAAGTGCGCGGTCCACGTCCGCCATTTTGACTGGCGACGTCAGTGCAAATGCGCAGCTGGCTTTGTACTTGAGATAGACGAAGTCAACGCGCATCGGCGCTTGCGGGTGCAGCTTCATGTGATACGCGATCGTGATTCCGTCGACAACGGCGTAACGCGAGCGGCTGGCGCCCAGCTTGGCGATCGAATGCTGGACGGAGGGCGCGTCGTCGCGCAGCATGGCCGTTCCTAGCGCGACTTCAAGTTCGGGATATCGATAGCCGAGCACCGTTCCCAGGCGCTCATTTGCCAGGTCACGGATGGCGTTAATGACCGGTGCGCTGGTGTGCGCGACGATGACACCAGTTGCAGGGATGATGGGACGCGTCCATTTGAAATCGCCATCGATCCAGTTGGGTGCGACGAAGCACACGCCGTCGGCTTCGCCCTGGATCAGGGCCAGTGCCACGCGTTTGCCGGGGACTGTGTGGAAGCGGGCTGTGTAGCCAATGCGCTTCGCCAGGACGTCGCCGAAGTCCTTGAGAAAACCGCCGACCATTTCGCCGTTTTGGAAGTTGGCGAAGGGCATGGTGTGGTTGGCGGGGGCGAGGAGGGTCATCACCGGAGGCGCGGCTTGGGCGGCGCACAAGGTAAGCAAGAGTGACGCGAGAACAATCGGCTTACGCATTGAGGGAAGACGGTCTGGAGCAATGTAACTGCCATTATGCGCCAGTTCAATCGACTGACGAGATTAGGCGAGCTCCACAGTCTGTAAGGTCGCCGTCGTAAGCATATGCTCGCCCCTCATGTGCCGCCCCACAGCCTGTAGTCCGGATCGCGAAATTACCCTTGCAGCGAGGGCAGCTCGCCAGATCAGAATGCAGTGCAGCTAGTTTGCCAAACACGACAGTTGCCGAGGACGCAGTAATCACTTCGCCCCCGCGGTCGGTCCTGTCATGGAGTCTTACGACGCCTTTCCGCTCGTGCTTCATGATTTGAAATTCGCTCCAATAGAACGTGTCGATTTTTGCCCACGAATTTCATATATTTTCATGCGGTTCCATGAGATACCAGCGTACCTCCTCCGCGGGAATGTCCAGGAGCCAGTCATTGACTGGAATGGGAAACGCCTGCCCCTTCTTGATCCATGATTGGCGCCAAGGCTGATTCACTACGGCTTCCATCTTGTGGCCTTCTCTTAGCCAAGGCTGCCATATTCCCGTACCAGGGCAAATCGGGTCAGGCCCGAAATCCGCTTGCGAGAGCGTCCGCGCAATGTTACGCGTGCCACCGCTTGAAAGTGGACTTATCGTCCCGAAATCGCGTTCCTTGGTCAGTAAATGTGCCCATTTTAGTTTCGAACGGCGCAATACATCTTCAGAGACACCAGGAAACGATGCCACAAATTTTTCGCCCGTCAAATACAGGCGCGGCAAGACTTTCGACAATTCCAGCGCAACTTCTTCAGTCGATTCCGCAATGACCGGCGACCAATATCCCTCGTAAGGAGCGTTCACCTGATCGCTCATGTCGCCGGAGCGGACCAAGAGAAAGCGTGGATCAACATAGGTCCGGTCCAAACGCAAAGTACCAAGGTTCGGCGGCTCTGGTGATAATGGGAATACGACGCCTATTATTTCACGAAGCAACGAATCTCGTTCGCCATCCCAAGGGGGCAATTCGGCCGGGGGGAGCGGAAGAATCTTGTCAAGGTTAGGGAACTTCAGGTCTGGATCGGAACCTAGGACATGACTCAAGACAAAATAGCGCTGTGAACGTGCACCGTCTGGGTGGGTAGCGATCGAAGGACGTGAATCATCCCATTGAAAAGCGATAGCTAAGGCAGAAGCACAGTCACGGCACCCAAGTTTCACTCCCAAGTGCAATACACCAAGGGCACGAGCCTTGGTCGCGCTTGTTGCAAGTCCAACTGTCACTCCGTCGGCCGAAATAGGTCTTTCGTAAAGAAACTGCAACGTATCCGCAGCGTCACCGAATCCTTGTCCTAGCGCGCATTCGAGCATTTTCGTTGCTATCGGGATGTTCGCCCAGTACCCCGGGACGCCACCATCGGTACCTGCACTTAGCTTTTCGCCGAGATAGCCAAGCGCATTTGCGCTCCCCATACTGGCAGCCTTCTGCCAAAATGCATACGCTCTCGTCGAACTCGCGGTAACGCCCACGCCATTCTGAAAGTATGTCCCCATCCTGTCGTATGCCGCTGGAATGCCCAAGCGAATACCCTCTTCGACCAATGCAAGCGCTTCATTTGGCCCGTAGCCTGGAGCCAACCCTTGCAGATATAGGCTGGCAAGATTCAACATCGCTTTCCAATGACGGCGGGCCGCAGCCTTTCGCGTAAGTTCGATAATTCTTTTATAGTCGCGATCTTCGTAATAGATGTCCAATTTCTCCAATTTGACCGCTTCCTGAAACCAGTTTTCCGCCTCCGCATCGATCGGCGGGACAAACGAACTTTCATGCTTGCAGACGAAATGTTTAGCATGGGGTTCGAACAAAGGGAGTGAGTAATTTCTGGGGAGAACAGACTGTTCTGGGTAACTCATGGCGGGCAGGCTCCTGAAGATTGCGAAGCCTAGAATGAGCAACGCAGTCGATATGACAAAAGCGAGTTTGGCAATTTTCATATTCATCCGAAACGAAGGGTGGAACTGCGTTTGTCTTCGAATCGTAGATCAATCAGTGCTCGAAATTGAGTTAGACAAAGCTGCCTCCACTACTATGCAGATACTCAACACACTGGATGCAATCAAAATTCGCAGGAACCTCATCGCTTCACCTTTTTTCTGATCCAAAGATACTCGCATAGTGTTTATTAATGTATTGCCACGCCTGATCGCCTTGGCCGCGTAGTCGTTTAAGGCGCGCTCTCGCCACGTCCTCTTGCGTTATCCGAAGAGCTTCCAGCGCTGTCAACGATTCTCCACGTAAGATCAAATCAGCATGCGACCGGGCCCAGCGCGAGTGCGCCTTCCTCAGGCTTTTCGCAAGCTGCACACGCTTGAAATCAGCTTCGCTCCACAGGTAGTGAGATCGCCGTCAAAAGCAATTTGAACTCCGTTGAGAAGATGGTGCGCCGACCCACTGGCGATCTTGCATCCGTTGTGGCGTGACACCGGACAACTACATACATCCCCGACACAAGCGACGGGAACGCCGCTAATCTTGAAATGATCCGCATTTGTAGCAATGACTTTTCCACCGTGAGATGTTTGATCTCCTAGTCGAATCACGTTTCTCATCTCGTCCCCTTTTAGTCACCGCTACTTCGCTGCCACCGGACTTGAAGGCGGAGCGTAATTTGCCGGATCAATGTCAAGAGAATTCCTGTGAAGAAAGACATCGCGATTGCTCTGTTCATGAAGCTTTTCGGGCGATGGAGGACTGATGAAAATGATGCTTGCTTCATGCGGATCGCGCAAGTTGATTGCAGCGCTTACACCGCCCGCGCGATAGCTTCCAATGACACCAATGGCCATTTGCATGAAAAGTGTGGCCGCGCCAGTATTGCCAAGGCGGCGATCAGTATTGATGAACTGGTCAAGCCTGCCGGAATCAATTTCGGGGCCGCCTTGCGCGGCATAATCATGCAAGACACCTTCCAGCGCCACGAGTTGCTCAGTGTTGTTGTCAGTACCGGCAATAATACGAGCTGGGCCATTCGCACGTTCCGATTCGCTCAACGTATTCAACGCATCGTAAAAGCCGGCCAGGAGCGCAGCGCGACGCTGATCACGCCGTTGAAGTGGCTTGCCATTTTTATCACTTGTGTTGACAAATACTGGGCGGTGGATGAATCCCATTGTTGGCAGTCTGTCGAAATCTGAAAATTGTCGTTTGCTCCAGGGAATAGGAAACCACGGTGTGGGCTTCCAATCGTATGCCGGCAAATGTTTCGCCCTGAAATCAGGATTGAGAAAACTGACCTGTTGCGTACGCCGGCTATCCTTTCGCTCAGCGAATTTGACTGCCTCTGCAAGCCATTCCGAAATAAGTGGCTGACGGCCGATGCTTAAAGCACTATCGCTCGCGTCTTTCTTTAGCGGTACAGATTTCATCAAGTCGAAATAGGCCAAATTTAGCTTTCTCTCTACGCTTTCAGCGTTCAATTTTTCAATATCCCCTTCGTATTCCATATCGTCGTAGACAAATGGCCGCAATACTTCAGCACGCTCTCTTCGCGCAAGAACAAAAACAATCGCAGCATCTGGCATGGCTGGAACGAAGTAGCCATCACCGTGGTCATATCTGTAGTTTCGATTGGCACTAAACATGTTCCTTAATGTCGATCCATCATCAGAATTCAAGATCACATAGGGCACGTCTGAGTTCGCGTCGAAGAATGCGAACAATTCATCCAGGATCCGGTCGGGTCGTTCTGCAAATCGTCTAGGCCCTAGAACAAACAAGTGCGACGTCATCCCATTAGAACCCGCGCCGCTAACGATGCCGGCAACTGGCGACAATGATGAGTCTTGAATTTTCCCGAGAAGCGGAGGTTGGGCATTAAACACCGGAACACCCCAACAATCAGGCGATCCCCAGACGCCGTTTTCGAGGGCGTCGCCGCTTCGCGCACCACTCAGGCCATCCTTATCTGTCCCTTTCCATGGATACTTACTGCCGTCGGTTTCACGAATCGTTGAATGAGGATTGCCAGATTGAAGTCTCTCCCAAAGCTGTCCTTGCCGATACTTGTCGAGCGTGACTCCAAGTCCGATTACTTCAAGCACGTACTCACGACGGCCCGCTTCAGTACGTGCTTTCGCAATATCATCGCGTGCCTTTTCGAGTTGACTTCTTACTTTCGCTTCCCTTGCATTTGCCTCGCGAGAAGCGACAGCATATTTCCCAATTAGGACCAAGGCCAAGAGTCCGACTGAACCGCCAATCCAGTATGTCGAATTCATTTCTATCTCCCAACAAACTAAAGAGTTGTCGAATAGGCGGAAAGTCGGACACCCAGCTGGTGAATCACTAGGCTTCAATCACGTTCAGTAACTGAACTTGAAGAATCGTACGCGACGAGCCTCCATATGGTCGCTTTCTCGCATTGTGGCTTCTCGCCTCGAAGCATTTGCCATATGTTGGCATTAGTAAAAAACGCTGCATTTGGCAACAACTCCCCAAGTATGAAATGCCGTTGGCCATCGCCACCCAAGCTCCCATTTTCATTGCATTGCCACCACCCTGTCTCCACGCACGCTGATCCACTGGGAGCCAGCAAACCGAGGGGACTTCTTGCTTGCCCGGAAGTCACCTTCTTGCCATCGCTGGCTTGGCGCACGCGTATCGAACTGATCAACGTCTCCCAAAGTGCAATCGCCTCTTCGTCAATGAGCGACGGCCTTATGGCAGCCTTGCGATTATTCTCCACTCCGGTATCTAACTGAACGTCAAGTTGCGGTCTCAACGCATCATCTATCGCCCCAAGACTGTGAAAGCGGAACTCGTGCGCTGCTGTATGTCCTTCATATACAGGCATTCGAAGTAACAGCTCAAATCCATTCCAATCCCGCATCTGCCGGCGTCCTTGTCGCAGCGAGCGGATTTGCGCATGCAACGCACCTTGACCCTCCTGCTGGGCACGTTGCCGTCCCTTCTTGAAGAGCCCTTCCAAATCAGAAGATTCACGAAGCCGATCCAAATTCTTGTGTGCGCTGATGGAGAAATTCACATCAGGGAATTCCTTGAAACTAATACCTAAGGTGACCCGTTCGCGCTTGAGATTGAGAGGAAGAAAGCCTCCATCTATACACACTCCGCTGTCAGAAGGGATTTCGCTCGCGTCACGCAATGTCAAGCTAGTCGCAACTCGATTAAAGTTACCGACTAGTCGTGCAATTTCTGACTCACTTGGAAGGCCACTATCGACATAGTGGACAAACAAATCAGTCCCAATTGGAATAAGGGAATGAATACTGTACGTCGCGTGATCACGTGACCCGAAAATAAGCTTTTGCCCAGGCACTTCACCTGCGATCACCTTTCCAAAAAGCGGCATTCGTTTTAGATCATCATCCTCTAAGAATTCCCTATCCGCCTCGATCTGTGTGAGCAACTGAGCAAGTCGATTCGGAATTCGTTTCGCTTCGTTCGGGTAGCGAGCTATTCGCGCTTCTACTTCGGCAGGACCATAAACGACTGTGGCAGTAGTAGGAACATCGATCACAAATCGGCCGAAGCATACTGTTCTTGTAGAAGCGAACAGAGGTTGCAAACGCGGAGGGAGCGAAATCATGTTCGGCCTTTTCAGTGTCTGTGAATGTGCGTCCTTACCTGATAGGAAGCCGGACATACTTGCAACAGCGATCGTGCAAGCTACAGCAAATAGCCGGCAGCTCATCATTTTCTCCAACTCATAGTATTGGCAATTTGAACCAAACTGTAGATAGTGGAGAGCAGCGCTTTCTGATTCTTGTAACTATTCTGATGCTCATATCCTACTTGACGAAAAATCCCTTTAAACGCACCGCTTCTCAGTTGGTCTTCCGCGGAGTGTAACGGTACAGTCTGGTCACCTGGATCACGCGCAGGCATCAGGCGTGCCGAGAATTCGTTGGCACCCAGAGCCTGGCGTGTTTGGTGAACTGTATCGACTAGGCGTAGGTTTCCTTGACCATCATCTGCAGTGATATTTAGTTCTTCGACGTCTCGCACGGCAGCCTTCTCGTCTAATTCCCAGACAACATGGTGCCAAGCCCGATGCTCAGGATCTGCACCATAGTGCGCATAGCTTTGTGCGTGATAAGTCCTTGAAATTGCGTTATGAAATGCCTTGGCCTTATCCAGAAAAATACACGTTCTCTCAAATCCGGCGATTTCCTGGTCAGCAGGATTGATCCAATCCTTCCTAAACAAGCAGTACCAATTTCCGCTTACTTTATAAATTTCCTCGTAAGGGTCGCCACGTTTTGGGAGACTTACCAACACCTTCTTCTTATGTTCAATACGCAACCAGTGGTCGCCATATGCTTGACTAGGAAGTAGTTCAAGTCCACCCTGAGAATTCCCCAGCACAGCGGTGACATCCTCGCCCAGATTTCCCAGAATCTTCGGTATCGGATTGCCCACGCTATCTTCGAATCCACATCGCATCCGCTTGTAGGCGGCACCGGCTCCTGTCGCCGGCATAACTCCATGCACGATACCCAGCACTTTGTCTCCCAAATTTCCCATCTTTGGGTGGATGACGGCTCGGGCAACTAGCCCTCCCATCGAATGGGTTAGTAGTATTACTTTCTCGCATTCGAAACCAGGACGTTGGTACTTCTCCATTAACTTGACGATGCGTTTCGCAACGTGAATCCCTGAGTCCTTGTTTGGCATAAGCCAGTTGTATCCCATCGCATGTACTGGAAACCAACAACCAGTAACAGTATTGCGGAGCGTTTTCTCGTCGAGTGGTTTCTGAAGCGGCTTTGGGCTCGCTTGCCAAGCCGAAGGATCCACGCCGACAATCCGCCGCCACCACCATCCCATTTCACCACTGCGGAAAGCTGTATTCAATTGCAATTCAATTGTCTCCAAGAGTTCATGGTAGCTCCCGAAAAACACTTCCCCCCAGCCCCGTTCCCTCGCCTTCTGATTTCGCGTTTTGGAATCAAAGCTCCCCAATGGATCATCCCTAATCCAAGGTCCAGCATCATCCATACCCTGCGGATACCTGAATGTAACTCCGACGTTCGAGTTGCGTTCATCGGCATTCTCTGCGGGGTCACCCGTTGGGTTCCGCAAGGGATCGTAGCTATCAACTTCCGTTTCACATGAATCAAGCCGTTGTTGCCTTTCAAGTGGCGAGTCATCGGATGAACGGAGCGAGAAAATCGAATCGTCAGGGCGCCAAGCACGATTGTCGCCCTTGCCCATCGCTGTCTGTCTTGTTGGGCTCATTCTCAGATTGGAACCCATAATGCCCGGCAGGAAAATTATTGGCAGGACTCTCCTTGGGGGGATACAGTGAATTTGAGGGATGCAATCCTGTAACGGCGTGACGAAACCCTGTGTTACCGTACCCATTGACCAATCAGGATTTACAGGCAACACCATGCCAGGGAGAGCGCTTTTTTCGGTCATACCTCTTTCTCCTGCAGCAAAGGTTTCACGGTAGTCGTAAGGCTAGTCATACAATGCTTCAAATCGATAAGTACCAAATGGAATTGTTGACTTCAATATCTGCGTTAGTCCGTCCGCATCAGTTACTCCCTCGAATACCTGCCCATCTTCCATGGTGGCGCGATAGCGTTGGTTTGCTAGCGGTTCTCGAGTGTGGAGATCGACCATTCTTACTCGTTGATCGTGGGCGGTTGCGCTACTAAATTCTTTTGCGCTTTGCGGGTTGCCATCGCCAGGACCAGCAAACAACGCATTCGCAGAATTCACGCTAAAGGCACCCGTGCATTTGTTCGATATCGCACCGCCTCCGAAAGTGACTTGTGCTCCTTGCGAAATGATGGTGACCCGCGGAGCCTGAATTACTACTTCATCCGAAGCTGTGAGAACGATGCGCTTCGTCGACGTGAGTTCAATATTCTCATCGTGCGCTTGGATCTCGAACTTGCCACCGCCCGCAACCATCTTTATTCCGAGCCTATGCGCAAAAACGCTGATACCTTCCATCGCATGCATGAGCAGTTTCCTTCCCGTTGAGAGTTGGGTATTGCCCACGCTAACAACGTCTACGTCTTCTTTAGCGCCAATGGCAACACTTGCACCGCTTCCAATAAGCAATCCCGCAGGCGCGTCGACAGCAATGATCGGTTGACTTGGATTTCCGACCGCTTGATTCTTAGTTCCCCCCGCACTTTCCCAATTGTTCAAATTCCCTTTCAATTGTTTGAACGATTCCGCATCAACCTCACCAGCCTGGTGTATGGATGCCAATTCGGCCAACTGCCGCTGAACGCTCGCCAGCACCTCCGCCAAACTCGTGAGACTCTCCCTTTCAAGCTGATGTCCGTTTGCGCGCAATCGCTCTGTCGCGCTGATTAGAACGCCTTGCCCTCCTCTGATTGATACGTAATTGTCGCTACGCAGTTCGGCGCCCTCACCCCGAGACTTTGCTGTGCCATTTGTACGCGGCTCGGTACACCAACCAAGGTTCAATTCGCTATGTCCGTGTTCGCTGGCCAGCTGTGCGCTGATCTGGCCTGGTGTGTCGTCAAACCGCAGCTGGTTTCCGCGGCTTCCGCCGATTTCGCGACTACGAATTCCCGATTGAAAACGGTTGCCGGGCAATCCGCCCTTGTTGCTCAGCGCCGGAGGTGTGGCGTAATGATTGAATAGTTGATCAATGATGATCGGCCTGTCAGGATCGCCGTTCTCGTAAGCGATCAGTACGTTCGTGCCAACCCTGGGCACGGTATGCGTACCAAACTGGCGCTGGCTGCCCGGTCCGCTGCCCGCCCAGCTTGTTCCAACGCGTACGTATGCAGAGTCGACATCCGTATCCATCGCACCAGCTCCGTGCGCGTGCTCGTGGTCTGCCATGCGCGTTCCTGGAAACCGCACCTTCACACGTCCAAAGCGGTCGCAATGCATCTCTTCTCCCGGCGGTCCAACAAAGATCGCGTTGTGCATCTGTGCACTAGGAACGTCCGTTCGGGGATCGAACGATGGAACAATCTTTATGCCGCGCCGTACGCAAGTAAAAGTGTTCCGGTATACCGAATTTCTCCCATCTCCATTTGACCAACGGTTCGCGGAAAACAGCCGGTCGATTCGGGCATCACCCTCTTTGCTCAAGTTATTCCGCGCGACCACCTGCAAGCTGGTAATGACAAACTCCCGCTCTGCGGCCGGATGCGAATCGATTTCCGCATGCCCATCCACCCTGTTCCATTCGCCCACCCGCAAATCACGCACGGTCGATTCGCCATGGAAGTGTTTGGTCTCGTAGTCATGGCGCGCCATGCGTGCCCATTCCATTTGCACGTGGTCGTGACTATTGGCGCCAGCGTTGGGCGTTTCGATCCGGTAGTCATCCAGGCTTGACGCGATCCGGTTGCCGCGCACGCCCTGGTTTGCCTGGCTGGTAACCTGGGCCGTCATGAAGTTCGTCGCCAGCGGATCGGTCGCGTCCCAGCTGAAGCCGGTAACGCTGCCCGGGCGCAACGTTCGGGTCGCGCCCCAGGCCGTGATCGTATCGCGCTGCTCCGTGCTGTCTGCCCTGTGGAAACGCACAGCGCCTGCGGAATTCTTCTTCAGCAGCGTAGGACTGTCGAACATCATCAGCGTGTGCAGCGGCGCATACTGCTTGCCGTCATCTTCATGGGGATCGACCGGTGGGCGGCCACTGCGGAAGTACCATGCAATGCCGCGCCGCTTCATCAGACGACGAATGAAGGCGGCATCCGTTTCGTTGTACTGCATGGTGAACTCGCGCCGCGGATGATTATGCTGCCTGAGTTCAATGGAAAACTTGTACTCGAACGACGAAGCAAGCACCGGATCGCGCCGC
>Ga0187842_1001361_pt1 | contig 11399 bp, 9 predicted proteins | sample SpaLakP09_SKY_41_FD_134514 | JGI IMG/M metagenome (GOLD analysis project Ga0187842, IMG submission 134514) | Oligotrophic lake water microbial communities from Sparkling Lake, Wisconsin, USA - SP09_SKY_41 | ecosystem: Environmental > Aquatic > Freshwater > Lake | place: USA: Sparkling Lake... | reverse complement strand
CCCGGCATGCTGACTGCCGAGGAGTGTCGCGCCATGGCGGCGCAGTATGCCCAGCCGGAGCTGTTCCGCAGCCGCGTGGTGATGTCGCAGCACGGCTTCGGCAGCGGCGAATACCAGTATTTCCGCTATCCGCTGCCGTCCATGGTGGTGGCGCTGCGCCAGTCGCTGTATGGCCCGCTGGCGCAGATCGCCAACCGTTGGCACGAGCTGCTGGGCGTGGACAGCCGTTTTCCTGTCGAGCATACGGAGTTTCTGGCGCGCTGCCATGCGGCGGGCCAGCAGCGGCGTACGCCTTTGCTGCTGCAATATCAGGCCGGCGATTACAACTGCCTGCATCAGGACCTGTATGGCGAGCAGGTGTTTCCGCTGCAGGCGGCCATACTGCTAAGCGAGCCGGGACGGGACTTCGAAGGGGGGGAACTGGTGCTGACGGAACAGCGTCCGCGCATGCAGTCGCGGGTGGAGGTGGTGCCGTGGCAGCGTGGCGATCTGGTGATCTTCCCCGTCGATCCGCGCCCTGCACAGGGCGCGCGCGGCGTGTACCGTGTGCATATGCGCCACGGCGTGAGCCGCTTGCGCAGCGGCCGCCGGCACACGCTAGGGATTATTTTTCACGACGCCACCTAGGGCGCGTGTTAGCTACTCAGTTGCCTAGCTACCGAGTTGGGTGGTGGACTGCACGCTTTTCTGGGTCTGGTACAAACGGGCGTAGATGCCGTTGTGGCCCAACAGTTCGGCGTGGCTGCCCACTTCGGCAATGCGGCCAGCGTCCAGCACCACAATGCGGTCGGCATTTTCGATGGTGGACAGGCGGTGCGCAATTACCACCGTAGTACGGCCCTGCATCAGCACTTCCAGCGCCGCCTGTACCAGACGTTCCGATTCCGTATCGAGCGCGCTGGTGGCTTCGTCGAGGATCAGGATAGGTGCATTCTTGTACAGCGCGCGGGCAATCGCCAGCCGCTGACGCTGGCCGCCGGACAGGCGCAGCCCGTTTTCACCTACTGAAGTCTGATAGCCCTCGGGCTGGCGTTCGATGAACTCGTGGGCGTGGGCAGCGCGCGCCGCCGCTTCGATGCGCTGCTGCGAAGGCTGCGGATCGCCATAGGCAATATTAGCCGCCAGCGTATCGTTGAACAGCACCACATCCTGACTGACCAGCGCAATCTGGCTGCGCAGCGAGGCCATGGTGTAGTCGCGCAGGTCCACGCCATCGAGGCGGATGCTGCCGCCGCTGACATCGTAGAAGCGCGGCAGCAGGCCGGCCAGTGTGGTCTTGCCGCTGCCCGAGCTACCCACCAGTGCCACCGTTTCACCGGCCGCGATATCGAGCGAGACGCCATCGAGTGCGGGTTTGGCGTCAGCATCGGCGCTGTAGCGGAAGCTGACCTGCTCCAGCTGCAGATGGCCGCTGGCCCGTTCGAGCTGGCGCGTGCCCTGATCGGCTTCCGCTTCCGTGTCGATCAGACCGAACACGGATTCGGCTGCCGCCATGCCGCGCTGCATAGGCTCGTTAATCTTGGTGAGGTTCTTGATGGGCGACTGCATTGCCATCAGCGAGGACATGAAGGCCACGAAGGCGCCGGGCGAGAGTGCGCCAGCCTGCGCGCGCAGCAGGGCAAAGTAGATGACCGAGGACAGGGTAATCCCGATCAGCAGCATGATGATGCCGGAGTTCAGTGCCGAGGTAGCGGCGTGCTTGACGGCCAGCTGGCGGTTCAGCTTGACCACGCTGTCGAAACGCTGCTGTTCGTAGTGCTGGCCGCCGAAGATTTTGACCACGCGCTGGCCGCTGATGCTCTCGTCCAGCACATTGGTCAGCTCGCCCATGGCGGCCTGCGCGCTCTTGCTCAGGTGGCGCATGCGGCGGCCGGCAAAGGTGACGATGGCCGCCACCAGCGGCAGCAGGCCCAGACAGAACAGCGCCAGTTGCCAGTCGATGATGAACAGCGTGGTCAGATAGCCGATGGTGGCCACGCTGTCGCGCATGGCCACGTTGAACACGGTGATCACGGCCTGCGCCACCTGTGCCGCATCGAAGGCCACGCGTGACAGAGTGGTGCCGGTGGACGACTGGTCGAAATAGCCGTTAGGCAGACGCATGATGCGGGCGAACATGACTTCACGCAGATTGGCCTGCACCCGGCTGCTCAGCCATGCGGCGCCGTATTCGGCGGCGAAGCTGGACACCATGCGCATGATGGCCAGTGCCAGGATCACGGCAGGTATGGCCCACAGGCTGGCGTGGGCGGGATTTTGCGGCAGCAGGCGGCCCAGCCATTCCTGCATTTCGGCCAGCAGGCCGGTGGCAGGGCGGGCCGCCATCAGGCTGTGATTGGGGGCGAGCGCATCGACCACGTTCTGCAGCTGGCGGATCAGCATGACGTCGGCGGCAGCAGCCAGGGCGACGGCGATCAGGGTGACGCCAGCGATCCACAGGTAGGGGCGGAACTGCTGGAGCAGACGTAAATAGAGTAATCGGCTGGACACGGGTTGTGGTGAGAGAGCGGCGAATCCGACATTGTAACCAGAGTTTGATTGACCCCGGCCTAAACTTCGCTACACTCTGGTACTAGGTTCCGGAATGGAGAGTATCGATGCGCACTACCTTTTTCACCCCAGCCCCTTTGGCTGGTGCCGTTCGCCAGGCTTGTATTACCGCGCTGCTGGCCGCAGGACTGGGCGCCGTTGCGCCGCTGGCGCAGGCCGACACCATCATCGACCGCGCCAACGGCTACACCCTGACAGCCGATGGCACGCTGCTGCGCTTCACGTCGCTGGCCTTCGATGATCTGGGCAAGATTGTGGCGGTAGGTAGCGAAAAGGATACAGCGGCGCGTCTGCCCAAGGCGGATCACATTGATGCGCAAGGAAAAACCATGCTGCCGGGTCTGATCGACGCCCACGGCCATGTGTTCGGGCTGGGCGAGATCGCCTCCGGCGTGGAACTGTTCAATGCCACTTCCGTCGGCGGCGCTGTGCGCAGCGTGGCCGAGTTTGCCCGTGCCCACCCGCGCAAGGCGTGGGTGATAGGCCGCGGCTGGAATCAGGAAAACTGGAAGCTGGGGCGCTTCCCGACGGCGGCCGAACTCGATGCGCAGGTCAACGACCGGCCCGTGCTGCTGCACCGGGTGGACGGTCACGCGATCTGGGTGAATACCAAGGCGCTGGAAATGGCGGGCGTGGGGCGCGATACGCCGGACCCGAAAGGCGGCAAGATAGAACGCGACGCGGCGGGCCGGCCTACCGGCGTGCTGGTTGATGCCGCCATGGAGTTGGTGGAGAAGGTGGTGCCGCTGGCAACGCCGGCCGAAGCGCGCGGCATGCTCGATAACGCGCTGGCGATACTGGCGAAAATGGGCCTGACCAGTGTGCACGATGCCGGCATCAAGGTAGCGCAGGATGATCTGTACCGCGACTATGCCGACCATGGCAAGCTGACCACCCGCGTCTACGCCATGATAGGCGATACCGGTGCCGATTTCGACGAGCTGGCCAAGGATGGCCCGCTGCATACCTATGGCAATGACGTGTATGCGCTGGCCTCCGTCAAGCTGTATTCCGATGGTGCGCTGGGCAGCCGCGGTGCGGCCCTGCTGGCGCCATACTCGGACATGCCGTCGACCAAAGGACTGCTGTTCTATCCGCAGGCCGAGATGCTGGCCAAGATGAGCAAGGCCATGAAGGCCGGCTATCAGGTGAATGTGCACGCCATCGGCGATGCCGGCAACCGCCAGATACTCGACGCCTTTGCCCAGCTGATTCCCCAATATGACAGCGCCGCGCTGCGCCACCGCATCGAGCACGCGCAGGTGGTGACGCCGGACGATATCCCCCGCTTCAAGACGCTGGGCGTTATCCCGTCCATGCAGCCCACTCATGCCACTTCCGACCAGAACATGGCCGAACAGCGCGTGGGTTCCGAGCGCATCAAGAGCGCCTATGCGTGGCGCACCTTCCTCGATCAGGGTTCGCGCATCGCCTGCGGTTCCGATTTCCCGGTCGAGTCGCCCAATCCGTTTGAAGGCCTGCATGCGGCCGTGACGCGGCAGAACAATGCCGGCCAGCCGGCTGGCGGCTGGTATAAAAATCAGGCCATGACGCTGACCGAAGCGCTGCGCTGCTTCACGCTGGACGCAGCGTATGCCGCCCATCAGGAAAACGTGATCGGCTCGCTGGAGCCCGGCAAGTGGGCTGATTTCATCCTGATCGACCGCGACCTGTTCAAGCTGCCGCCTGAGCAAATTGGCAAGACTCAGGTACTGCAGACGTGGATGGGCGGTAAGCGCGTGTACAAGCGCCAGTAAGGCTGGAAGCAGGCCTCAAGCCGGCTGCAGGCCGCTGCCCCAGGTCATTCTGCGGGCGGCTGGCGCAGCCGGTAAAAATCGGTTGACTTGGTTGTATATACAACTTATGCTGTGTCGAAGCGCTGGCTGCGCTTGCCCCTGCCTGTCGGTTTTTTTGTGCGGAGAGAGAGCTGCCAGCCCCTATACACCCGATCAGGAGCCAGCATGACCAGCCATTTAGACAGCGATCCACGTTTTGACGCCAGCCGTGAAATCCGCGCCCCGCGCGGTGCCGAGCGCACCTGCAAGAACTGGGGCGCCGAGGCGGCCTACCGCATGATCCAGAATAATCTCGATGCGGAAGTGGCGGAAAATCCTAAACATCTGGTGGTGTATGGCGGTATCGGCCGGGCGGCGCGCAACTGGGCGTGCTACGACCAGATACTGGCTTCGCTGCGCGAACTGGAAGATAACCAGACCTTGCTCATCCAGTCGGGCAAGCCGGTGGGCGTGTTCCAGACCCACGAAGATGCGCCGCGTGTACTGATCGCCAATTCCAATCTGGTGCCGAAGTGGGCCAATTGGGAACACTTTAACGAACTCGATCGCAAGGGTTTGTTCATGTACGGCCAGATGACGGCCGGCAGCTGGATCTATATCGGCACCCAGGGCATCGTGCAGGGCACTTTCGAAACCTTTGCCGAAGCGGGGCGCCAGCACTTCGGCGGCGACCTGAAAGGCCGCTGGGTACTCACGGCCGGCCTGGGCGGCATGGGCGGCGCCCAGCCGCTGGCCGCCACCATGGCAGGTGCGGTGTCGTTGAATATCGAGTGCCAGCAGAGCAGCATCGATTTCCGCCTGCGTACCCGCTATCTGGACAAGCAGGCCGCGGATATCGATGAGGCGCTGGAACTGGTACGCCAGCACAAGGCCAACGGTGATGCCATCTCCATCGGCCTGCTGGGCAATGCCGCCGACGTACTGCCGGAACTGGTGCGCCGCGCCCGCGCGCAAGGGCTGGTGCCGGATGTGGTGACGGACCAGACTTCGGCCCACGATCTGATCAACGGCTATCTGCCGCAGGGCTGGACGGTGGAGCAGTGGAAGGCGGCGCAGCAGGATGCCAGCCGCCACGCCGAACTGAAAGCCGCCGCTGCCGCTTCCTGCGCCGTGCACGTGCAGGCCATGCTGGACTTCCAATCGCTCGGTGCCAAGGTGGTCGATTACGGCAACAACATCCGTCAGGTGGCATTCGATCAGGGCGTGCAGAATGCTTTCGATCCCCGGCTTCGTGCCGGCGTATATCCGCCCGCAGTTCTGCGAGGGCCGTGGCCCGTTCCGCTGGGTGGCGCTGTCCGGCGATCCGGAAGATATCTACAAGACCGATGCCAAAATCAAGGAGCTGTTCCCGCACCACGCACAGGTGCACCGCTGGCTGGACATGGCGCGCGAACGGATTGCCTTCCAGGGCCTGCCTGCGCGTATCTGCTGGCTGGGTCTGGGCGAGCGCCACATCGCCGGTCTGGCGTTTAATGAAATGGTGCGCAAGGGCGAGCTGAAAGCGCCCGTCGTGATCGGCCGTGACCACCTCGATACGGGCTCGGTGGCCAGCCCCAACCGCGAAACCGAAAGCATGAAGGATGGCACGGATGCCGTATCCGACTGGCCGCTGCTGAACGCGTTGCTGAACACCGCCGGTGGCGCCACCTGGGTGTCGCTGCACCATGGTGGCGGCGTGGGCATGGGCTACTCGCAGCATTCCGGCGTGGTGATCGTGGCCGACGGTACGGATGCTGCCGCCAAGCGGCTGGCCCGCGTGCTGGTCAACGATAGCGGCACCGGCGTGATGCGCCATGCCGACGCTGGCTACGAAACCGCCATCGCCTGCGCCAAGCGCAATGGCCTGAACCTGCCAATGATCCCTTAAGAACCGAACCGGATACCGAATATGACGCACAATGTAACTGCACTGACCTTGAAACCGGGCGCCCTGACGCTCGACGAACTGCGCGCTGTATGGCGTGCCGCCGGCCCGCTGTCGCTGGCGGCAGAAGCCTATCCTGTGATCGAAGCCTCGGCTGCTGCCGTGCAGGCCATCGTCGCCAAAGGCGATGCGGCCTACGGCATCAATACCGGCTTCGGCCTGCTGGCCAAAACCCGTATTCCGGACGACAAGCTGGAACAGCTGCAGCGCAACCTGATCCTGTCGCACTCGGTTGGTACGGGCGAGCTGATGTCGGATGCCGTCTGCCGCCTGATCATGCTGATGAAAATTGGCAGTCTGGCGCGCGGTTACTCCGGCGTGCGCCCGCTGATCATCGACACCCTGATCGCGCTGTACAACGCCGGCATCGTGCCGGCCATTCCGGCCAAAGGCTCGGTCGGCGCCTCGGGCGATCTGGCGCCGCTGTCGCACATGACGCTGGCCATGCTGGGCGTGGGGGAAGTGCGCGTCAACGGCCAGCTGATGCAGGCAGTCGATGCACTCAAAGCCGCTGGCATTGCGCCGGTGGTGCTGGCTGCCAAAGAAGGTCTGGCCCTGATTAACGGCACGCAGGTATCGACTGCACTGGCGTTGCACGGCCTGTTCATGGCCGAGCGCTTGCTGGAAGCGGGCATGGTGACGGGCGCGCTGTCGCTGGACGCGGCCAAGGGCTCCGATTCGCCGTTCGACGCCCGCGTGCAGGAAGTGCGGGGCCAGCCGGGCCAGATTGCTGCTGCCGCCATCTACCGCGAACTGGTCAGCAACAGCGCCATCCGCGCTTCCCATCTGGTGGGCGACGAGCGGGTGCAGGACCCGTACTGCCTGCGCTGTCAGCCACAGGTGATGGGCGCCTGTCACGACATCATCGCCAATGCTGCGCGCACGCTGCTGATCGAGGCCAATGCCGTAACTGACAACCCGCTGCTGTTCAAGGACGGTGAACTGTCGGTGGTGGTTTCGGGCGGCAACTTCCACGCCGAGCCGGTGGCATTTGCGGCCGATACGCTGGCGCTGGCCATTGCTGAAATCGGCAGCATCTCGGAGCGCCGCATTGCTCTGCTGATCGACGCTACCCTGTCCGGCCTGCCGCCATTCCTGGTGCGCGAGCCGGGCGTGAATTCGGGCTTCATGATTGCCCATGTGACGGCAGCTGCACTGGCGTCGGAAAACAAATCGATGGCGCATCCGGGCAGCGTGGATACCATTCCTACCTCGGCCAATCAGGAAGACCATGTCAGCATGGCGACCTACGCGGCGCGCCGTCTGGACGATATGGCGCACAATACCGCCGTGATCCTTGGCATCGAACTGCTGGCCGGGGCACAGGGCATCGACTTCCACCGTCCGCTGAAAACTTCGCCGCAGCTGGAACACGTGCATGCGCAGCTGCGCAGCCGCGTACCGTTCTTCGACGCCGACCGTTTCTTTGCGCCCGATATCGAAGCGGCCAAGGGCATGGTGCTGCGCGGTGATCTGAGCGCTTCGTGCAAAGCGCTGTTCGCAGCGCTGGGCCACTAACAGGGGGAGGCGGCATGGACTTCCGTTTCAATGCAGGCAGCCTACCCTTGCTGGTGTCCATGCCGCATGTGGGCACCGATATCCCCGATGAGATCGCGGCGCAGATGACGCCGGCTGGCGCCGACCGTCAGGACACTGACTGGCATCTGGTGCGGCTCTACGAATTTCTCGGTGAGATGGGCGCATCCACCCTGTCGGCGCGCTGGTCGCGCTATGTGATCGACCTTAACCGGCCACCGGAGGACAGCAATCTGTATCCGGGGCAGGACACCACGGGTCTGTGCCCGGTCGATACCTTCCACCGCGAGGCGCTGTACCGCGACGGCTGCCTGCCCGATCAGGCGGAAGTGCAGCGCCGCCTGGCCGCCTATTGGCAGCCGTATCACGCACAGCTGCGCAGCGAGCTCGATCGCCTGCTGTCGCTGCATGGCCGCGTGGTGCTGTGGGATGCCCATTCCATCGCTTCCATCGTACCGCGCTTCTTCGAAGGCAAACTGCCGGACCTGAATTTCGGCACGGCGGATGGCAAGAGCTGCGATCAGGGCTTGTCCGACGTCGTGGTGGCACAGGCGCTGGCGCAGGAACACTACAGCATCGCCGTAAATGGACGCTTCAAGGGTGGCCACATTACGCGCCACTATGGCCGTCCGGCGTCGAACGTGCACGCCATCCAGCTGGAAATGTGCCAGTCCACCTATATGGACGAGCAGGCACCGTATGGCTATCGTGCCGATCTGGCTGGGCAGGTTCAAGGCGTGCTGCGTCCCATGCTGCAGGCAGCCGCTGACTGGAGCCGCGCATGAGACTAGCGCATCGCTTGTTTGCCGCCCACGCGCTGCTGCCGCAAGGCTGGTGCGACGATGTGCTGATCGAATGGGATGCAGCAGGCACCATCACGGCGATTACACCCGATGCCGCCGCAATGGTGGCAGGGGCAGGCGCAAGTAGTTGCGCGTTGCCGTTAGTGCGCTACGTCCTGCCGGGCATGATTAACCTGCATTCGCACAGCTTCCAGCGGGCGCTGGGCGGTCGCACGGAAAAAGCCGGACCGGGGCGCGACAGCTTCTGGACCTGGCGCGAACTGATGTACCGTTTTGCCCGCAACATCACGCCCGAGCAGATGGAAGCCATAGCGGCCCAACTGTTCGTCGAATGCCTGCGTCATGGCTACACTTCGCTGTGCGAATTCCATTACGTGCAGCGCGCGCCGGATGGCAGCATGTATCCGCAGCCGGCCGAAACGGCCCAGCGCGTGATTGCCGGGGCGCGGCTGGCCGGCATAGGCATGACCATGCTGCCGGTGCTGTACAGCTATTCCGGCTTTGGCGCGAGCCCCTTGAAGCCGGAACAGCAGCGCTTCCGTACCGATGCCGCCGATGTGCTGCGCATTATCGAAGCGCTGGAACCGCTGCGCGATGCCCAGACCGAAGTCGGGGTAGCGCCCCATTCGCTGCGTGCCGCCACGGCGCAGCAGATCAATACTGTGCTGGCCGCTTTGCCTGCCAATCGCCCCGTCCACATCCACATTGCCGAGCAGATGGCCGAAGTGCAGCAGGCGCTGGACTGGTGTGGCCGCCGTCCGGTGCAGCATCTGTACGATCAGGTGATGGTGGATCAGCGCTGGTGCCTGATCCACGCCACCCATCTGGTGCAGGATGAAGTGCAGAGCATGGCGCGCAGCGGCGCCGTGGCGGGCCTGTGCCCAACCACTGAAGCCAATCTGGGCGACGGCCTGTTCCCGCTGGAAGAATTCCTGTCGCTGGGCGGGCGTTTCGGCGTGGGCAGCGATTCGCATATTTCGCAAAGCGCGGTGGAAGAACTGCGCTGGCTCGAATATGGCCAGCGTTTGCAGCAGCAGAGGCGTAATATTGCAGTATCGGACAGCCAGCGCAATGTCGGCGATTTCCTCTGGCAGCACGCCCTGCAAGGTGGCGCGCAGGCCAGCGGCCGCCCCGTGGGTGCGCTGGAAGTGGGGCGCCGGGCCGATCTGGTGGTGCCGGACGAAGATCATCCGAATCTGCATGCGCTGGCGCTGGATGAAGTGCTGGGCAGCTTGATCTTCAGCGGTAACGACAATCTAGTGCGTGATGTGATGGTCGGCGGACGTTGGCTAGTGCAGCGTGGCCAGCACGTGGCGCAGCAGGAGATTGCGGCGCGCTTCAAACAGACTTTGACTGAACTGCGGGAGTTACGATGAGCCAGCTTATCCAGTATGCCAGCCTGCGTCCCACGCCTTGGAAAAACGGCGGCGGCAGCACCACCGAAATGCTGGTATCGCCTGCCGGCGCGGGGTTCGATACCTTTGACTGGCGCATCAGCCTGGCGACGATTTCCGAGAGCGGTCCGTTTTCCGTTTTCGCCGGCATAGACCGCACGCTGGCGCTGGTGGATGGCGATGGCGTGCTGCTGGATTTTGGTGACGAGCGCTTTGTGCTCAGCCCCAGTGAGCCGGTGATCGAGTTTGACGGTGAAGCAGCGGTGCACGCCACGGTGGCAGGCGGCACCACCACAGATTTCAACGTCATGACGCGGCGCGATGCCTGCCGCCACCGGCTGGAACTGCAGGTGGTGCGCGGCAGCCAGCTGCTCAAGCGCCGTGCGGCGACCACGCTGCTGTTCCTCGCCGACGGCGAAGGGCTGACGCTGAGCAGCGAGTGCGAACGCATTGCCATGGTGCGCTATGACCTGCTGGTGCTGGACGACGAGCAGGAATGGACCATGGACGCGGCGCAGGCGACGGTGTTTGTCGTCGATATTATCAATCACTAGGAAGTCGCGAAGATGTGGGATGTGTTGTTTACCAATGTGCATCTGGCCACCATGGTCGATGGCTATGGCGAAGTGCGCAATGGCGCCATCGCCGTCAAGGACGGCAAGATTGCGTGGCTGGGCCAGATGGATCAGCTGCCTGCCGCCACGCAGGCAGCCCACGTGCATGACGGTGCCGGCTGCTGGCTCACTCCGGGCCTGATCGACTGCCATACCCACATCGTCCATGCCGGCAACCGCAGCGACGAATTCGAAGCGCGCCTGAACGGTGCCACCTATGAAGACATTGCCCGCGCCGGTGGCGGCATCATGTCTACCGTGCGTGCCACCCGCGCGGCCAGCGAGGATGAACTGCTGCAGGCCAGCCTGCCGCGCGTGCGCAGCCTGCTGGCGGAAGGCGTGACCACGCTGGAAATCAAATCCGGCTACGGCCTGACGCAGGAATCCGAGGCAGCCATGCTGCGCGTGGCGCGCCGCATCGGGCGCGAACTGCCAGTCGATGTGGCGACTACCTTCCTTGGCGCCCACGCCGTACCGCCCGAGTTTGCGGGCCGCGCCGATGATTATGTGGATGCCGTATGTGCCATGATGGCGCCGCTGTCGGCAGAAGGGCTGATCGACGCGGTGGATGCTTTCTGCGAGCGTATCGGTTTTACCCCTGCCCAGACGGAGCGCGTGTTCGCTGTCGCCCAGTCACTGGGCCTGCCCGTCAAGCTGCATGCGGAGCAGTTGTCCGATCAGGCCGGCGCTGCGCTGGTGGCGCGCTATCACGGCTTGTCGGCTGACCATCTGGAGCACCTGAGCGCCAGCGGTATTGCCGCCATGGCGGCGGCTGGCACGGT
>Ga0187842_1001358_pt1 | contig 11404 bp, 8 predicted proteins | sample SpaLakP09_SKY_41_FD_134514 | JGI IMG/M metagenome (GOLD analysis project Ga0187842, IMG submission 134514) | Oligotrophic lake water microbial communities from Sparkling Lake, Wisconsin, USA - SP09_SKY_41 | ecosystem: Environmental > Aquatic > Freshwater > Lake | place: USA: Sparkling Lake... | reverse complement strand
TTTTCAGGCTCAGGTAATTCGTTGGAAGTCCTGCAGCTAGATTTCGCCTCTGGGCTTTTGAGACATTGCCCTCACCCCAGTTGTATGCAGCCAAAGCCAAATCCCAACTGCCGAATTGTTTGTAAAGGCGTTGTAAATAATCTAGTGCAGCATCGGTCGATTGCAATACATCCCTACGCTCATCCCTAAATACATTTTGCGTCAAGCGAAAATCTTTTCCGGTTGCGGGCATAAATTGCCACAAGCCCATGGCCTTCGCACTCGATTTAGCATGCGTCACAAAGGCGCTCTCAACAAAAGGAAGTAGCGCAATCTCTGTTGGCATCTTGCGGGCATTGACCTCTTGAACAATATAAAACAGATAGCGCGAGGAACGCATCATAGAGCGATTGACGTAATCGGGGCGCGCACTCAACCAACGGACTTGCTCAATCTCTAGCGGCGTGTTCATGGGCTCCATCTCAAAGCCATCCCGAATGCGGATCCATAAATTACTTGATGGTGCATACACATCACTCACAGATTGATTCTGTAAATTCACGCGCTTTGCTTTAGCAGCGCGCGGATCAGAACGAGTTGGAGTGTCAGAAGACCAGTCTCCAGTACTCGCGCATCCTGAAAGTGCAGCAAGCAGCAGTATCGCTGCATAACGCCACACCATCAGAAACCATCCTTCCAGGCACGAATCACTGCTAAGACATGTGCGGGAGTAGGAAGCGATTTTTCACCAGAGACTTTTAAGGCTGCATCAATCACTTCTTTTTGATCACAACGCATAAAAGGATTAACCTGTAACTCCTGACCAATGGTAGTTGGTAAGGTAGGCAAGTTTTGCTCACGCAGCGCTTTAGCCGTCTGCGCCCAGGTGATTAAGTTCGCATTATTCGGCTCAACCGCCAAAGCAAACCGAATGTTCGATAAAGTGTATTCATGAGTGCAATACACCTGCGTGTTTTTTGGTAAGGTAATAAATTTGGCTAGGGACTGACTCATTTGCGTTGGGGTGCCCTCAAACAGACGACCGCAGCCAGAAGCAAATAAGGTGTCGCCGCAGAACAACATTGGTTCGGCTACATTCGCTTGCATATTCGCAAAGTAAGCAATATGGCTTAAGGTATGGCCAGGCACTTCATACACCTCAAGGCTGATACGCGGTGCGGCCACTTCAATCTTGTCACCTTCCATCATGGCATTAGTGCGCCCAGGAATATCAATCGCCGCCGGGCCATATACCGGCACATCGGAATCTAAGGCCTGTAATAAAGCCAGAATGCCACCCGTATGGTCAGCGTGGTGATGGGTAATTAAAATACCCGTGAGCGTCAGTTTTTTTTCTTTGAGAAAGCGCAATACAGGTACAGCATCACCTGGGTCTACGATCAAGGCAGATTGACCGTCATGAACACACCAGAGGTAATTGTCATCAAAAGCCGGTATCGGCCAAACCTGCAATAAAGTATTCTTCACCATAGACCAATGATACCAACCCCACCCTCCCCATCTCAGATGCCCGCGCCACCATGGAGTTCATGGGAAAAGTGGCTGCAGTCCCCTCCAGGGCGCTATGTTCTTGCCTGGGAGCAAAAATGCTTCGACAAAATAGTGGCTGATGTCTTTGGTTTTTACGCGGTTCAGATTGGTTTACCCCAAATAAATACCTTGGCAGAAAACCGGATGCCTTTACAAGCACTTTTGATTGATTCCAATGATCGGCAAAAAGATGTCAAGGGATTTACTTGGCACCAAATTGAAGGTAACGCCAATGAGCTGCCACTCGCCTCTGAAACCATTGATTTATTGGTATTGCCACATGTCCTCGAATTCGCTACTGATCCCCACCAAATCTTGAGAGAAGCTGAACGTGTTCTTCGCCCTGAGGGGCGTCTCATTATTTCGGGATTTAATCCAGCTAGCCTTTGGGGTGCGCGCCAATATCTCAGCAGACTGATCGGTAGCCCTTATTTGCCGAGAGATGGTCAATTGATTGGCCTTCTCCGCATTAAAGACTGGCTGCAACTGCTGAACTTCTCTTTAGATCGAGGGCACTTTGGCTGCTACAAGCTCCCCCTTAGTGGTGAGTCAGGCATGGCTAGAATGGATTTCATGGAGCCTGCAGGTAATCGCTGGTGGCCTATTTTTGGAGCCGTTTTCTTGGTTTCCGCCATTAAGCGTCAGCAAGGTATCCGCCTGATTGGTCGAGTACAAGGCTTGCGTATTCCCGCAATGACGCAGCTTAGTCCTGCCGCTGAAAGCCGGCAGAATTCAGTGAAAAGCCAAGACCAAGTAAATTAACGCTATGCCCCACACCAAAACACTTCCTCACATCGTCATTTATACCGATGGTGCCTGCAAAGGTAATCCCGGTCCTGGCGGCTGGGGGGCAGTGCTTCGTTCAGGCGGACATGAAAAACATCTGCATGGGGGCGCCGAACACACCACAAATAACCGTATGGAAATTAGTGCCGTTATTCATGCACTCCGAGCCCTCAAGCAAACCAGCTCTGTAGAGCTATGGACGGATTCGCAATATGTCCAAAAAGGGGTTACTGAGTGGCTAGAAGGTTGGAAAAAAAGAGGTTGGAAGACTGCAAGCAAAGATCCCGTCAAAAATGCCGATTTATGGCAAGAATTAGATGCCCTCATCCCTGACCACAAGATCTCTTGGCATTGGGTTCGTGGCCATAACGGCCACCCCGGCAATGAGCTGGCAGACATGCTAGCCAACAAGGGCGTAGAAGAATTTCTACCCTGATTTGGGGCAATGCCCTACAGCCCGCTTCTTACGGTCTTATGAGAGAATGATTGCATTCAAAGCTGGTGCAAAATACCCCGCTAAACCCATAAGAACCAAGAAAAACCGAGACCGTGTCAAAAATAGAATCAGCGCTCGATAAAGTAGTCGCGCAGCTCCCAAAGCTCAAAAATTGGATCAAAGCACGCTTATGTAGTCTTTGGAATAAGGTTTCGCCACGACTGGGTAACCCAAAGAAATTAGATTTCGCCACTGCCAAAGTATTTATCCTGAAATACAAGTGGCGCATTTTGATTGTGCTGGTCATTTTGTATGCTGGATCTAAAACCTACGACTATTTTTTCCCAGCCCCTAGCAAAGCCGGTGGTGGACCTCAAACCATTAGCAGCGTTGTAGTTGAAAAGAAGGATATCCCTCTCATTATCGAAGCGACTGGCACGATTATTTCTAGTAGCATCGTCGACATTCGCCCAATGATTACCAGCACGGTTAAGACTATTCACGTGAAGGACGGGCAAGAGGTTAAAGAAGGCGAGCTGCTGTTTACGCTAGATGATCGCAACGATAGAGCCAACTATGAGAAGTTGAAAGCACTCGCTGATGATGCTCAGCAGCAGTATTTGCGTGCAAAAGAATTGGTTGCTAAAAACTTCATATCCAAAGCAGGGTTAGAGACCTCTTTAGCCAATGCTAAATCTGCACAAGCAGCTGCTCGCGCGGCTGAGGTTCAGCTCTCCTATGACTCTATTCGCTCACCCATCGCTGGGAGAGCAGGCATTGTGAATGTATTCCCCGGATCACTTGTTCAGGCAAGCAATATTGTATCAACTGCTACTAGCTCCACTGCCACTTCTAGCGTTGGTTCGATGGTAACCATTACGCAATTAAACCCAATTAATGTTCAATTTGTTGTTCCGGAAAAAGATATCCCTCTGCTCATGGAGGGTAAGCAAGCCGCAGCGCCATTAAAAGTTCGAGTCACTGTAGGTAGTAACGAGAAGAATGTGTATGAAGGTCAGGTTTTAGTGATTGATAACCAAGTTGACCCCAGCATCGCAGCTGTTAGAGTGCGCGCTCAAATTCCGAATGAGAAAATGACTTTATTGCCCGGACAATTTGCTCGTGTCATGCTCAACGCCAATACCCTAAAAGATGTGATTGCAGTTCCTTCTGAAGCGATTGTGATTAGCCCCAAGGGCAGAGTCGTTTATGTAGTGGACAAGGATGATAAGGTTGTGGCAAAACCGATAAAGCTAGTGTATGAATACCAAGGCAGTACAGTGATCTCTGGTATTCAGGCAGGTGATCGAGTTGTCGTTGAAGGAAAACAAAATCTGCGTCCAGGCGGCAAGATTCGTGAAGCCAAAAAAGAAGCTGCTAAGCCAACTCCTAAACCAGCTGATGCCCCTGCCGTCCCTGCTTCTACTGCTTCTCCCGCTGCTCAAGCCGCCCCTTCTTCTACTGAGAAAAAATGACGCTCTCTGAGTTATGTATCAGACGCCCCGTCATGACGGTGCTACTGTCTATTTCAATAGTGATTGCTGGTACCGTTGCCTACTTCGATATTCCCGTTGCAGCACTCCCAAGTTTTAATACGCCCATTATTTCTGTCAGCGCGAGTCTTCCAGGAGCAGCGCCAGAAAATATGGCTTCCTCAGTGGCGCTTCCTTTGGAGAAGGAGTTCTCAACCATTGATGGTATTAAGGTTATTAGTTCAACCAATACCCTCGGATCTACCAGCATCTCATTGGAGTTTACGAGCGATCGAGATATTGATAAAGCGGCAGTAGATGTTCAAGCGGCTCTGCTACGAGCGCAGCGCAGACTCCCAATTGAAATGACGATTCCTCCGTCTTATCGCAAAATCAATCCAGCTGATACGGCAGTTCTTGTTGTTCGGATGAGCTCACCATCGATGAGCCTTTCTGAGATCAATGATTATGCTGAGAATCTACTGTCTCCAAATATCTCGACAATTAATGGTGTATCTCAAGTAATTGTGTACGGCGCAAAACGTTATGCAGTCCGTGTCAGTGTGCGTCCAGATGCATTGGGTAATCGCAATATCACTATGGAAGAGTTGGCCACTGCGATTAATAAAGCCAATACGAATAGTCCAGTTGGGACCCTCGATGGCCCACGACAATTAATTACCATCTATGCCAATCCTCAACTTGTCAAAGCTGATGAGTTTGCAGACCTCGTGATTGCACAGCGCAATGGCCTCCCAGTCTATCTGCGCGATGTTGCAAATGTAGAGGAAAGCTTTGAGGACGTGAGGACCTTTGCTACCTCTGGCGGAGAGCGCTCTATTGCTATAGGCATCATGCGCCAACCCAATGCTAACACAGTGGATGTAGTGAAGGCAGTAAAAAAATTAATACCGGTATTTAAAGAGCAAATGCCAGCATCGATTAATTTAACTTTAATTAACGATCGCTCACTCTCCATTATTGAGGCAATTCATGATGTCAACGTCACTTTAGTACTGACTGTTCTGTTAGTAGTCTTAGTGATCTTCTTATTCCTCAAGCGCATTTCGGCTACCTTGATTCCCTCTATTAGCTTGCCTATTTCCCTGATTGGGGCATTTTTCCTGCTCTACGTCATGGGATACAGTCTTGATAACATTTCTTTATTGGGCATCACTCTCGCTGTAGGATTGGTTGTTGATGATGCAATCGTCGTGCTTGAAAATATCATGCGTTATGTTGAGCAAGGTATGGATCCACTAAAGGCTTCCTTGAAGGGCAGTAAAGAGGTTGTCTTCACCATCATCTCTATTTCCATCTCCTTAGTTGCAGTATTTATTCCATTATTTTTTATGGCAGGTCCGATTGGCCTGCTCTTTAGAGAATTTGCAGTTGTTGTCTCTTTGTCTATTTTGGTCTCTGCCTTAGTCTCATTGACTATTGTGCCTATGCTCTGCAGTCGGTTCCTTCCAAAGCCTGGTGATCATCCAAAAGAATATGCCATCACTAAACAATTTGACAGGCTCTTTGACTGGACTCTTAAAACATATGTTCATTACTTAGATCTAGCACTGCTCAATCGCAAAAAAGTATTGTGGGGGGCAGTAGCGAGCTTTTTTATTACCATTTATTTATTTGCAAATAGTCCTAAAGGATTTTTTCCGGAAGAAGATATCGGGCAAATTACAGCAACCATAGAGGCATCTGAAGATACATCCTTTAAAACAATGTTGGCGCTTCAGGATCGTGCCGCTGAAATTGTGAATAACGATCCTAACGTAGCAAATTCCATCTCTATTCTTGGTGGGGGTCAAAGCTCAGGTCCCAATACAGGACGCTTCTTCATCATCCTTAAACCAAAGGGTGATCGTGAAAAAATGAGTAAGGTAATCGAAGGCCTTAGAAATAAATTCAAAGATATTCCAGGTCTTCAGGTTTACATGCGTCCTGTTCAAAATTTACAGCTTGGAGGACGAAGTAGTAAAAGTCGCTATCAATTTACCCTCCAAAGTGTTGGCTTTGAAGGTGTTAATGAATGGGCCGACAAGATGACAGATAAGATACGCGCCAATCCTATTTTTAGGGATGTAACAACCGACTCCAAAATGAAAGGTCTCAATGTCAAGATTGAGATCAACCGCGAGCAAGCTGCAAGTGCTGGTGTAACGATCGCTGATATTCGTGGTGCACTCTATAACTCTTTTGGTGAGCGTCAGGTCTCCACCATCTACACACCAGTCAATACTTACTACGTCATTCTTGAGACATCGGAAAATGATCGGCAGTTTGAAACCGATCTTAACAAGGTCTATATTCGTGGTCGTGCAACTGACAAATTAATTCCACTCTCCAGTCTAGCTAAATTTGTACGCACAGTAGGTCCCACCGCTGTAAACCATCAGGGTCAAATTCCGGCAGTGACTATCTCATTCAATCTTGCGCCAGATGTTTTTTTGGGTGATGCAACTAAAGCAATTGATGGCTATGAAAAAGAGGTGGGGCTCCCCCCTTCAATCATCACTAGCTACGGAGGAGATGCTGCCGTATTTAAAGACAATCAATCTGGTCAAATTATTTTAATTTTGGCAGCCTTAGGCGTTATTTATATTCTGCTGGGTGTGCTGTATGAGAGTTATATTCATCCGCTGACAATTCTCGCTGGGCTACCCTCCGCTGCAATTGGTGCAATTTTGGCACTGCGCATCTTTGGCTTTGAATTAACCGTTATCGCCTCGATTGGTATCTTGCTACTAATTGGTATCGTGAAAAAGAATGCAATTCTGATGATTGACTTTGCCTTGGATGCACAACGTAACCAAGGTATGTCGCCAGAAAAAGCAATTCGAGAAGCCTGTATCTTGCGTTTTCGTCCTATCATGATGACTACTATTGCAGCGCTCATGGGCGCCTTACCTATCGCTCTTGGCCTGGGTACCGGAGCTGAGCTGCGCCAACCATTAGGAATCAGCGTAGCAGGCGGATTAATCTTCTCGCAGTTTGTAACCCTGATCATTACTCCGGTTATCTACTTGTATCTAGATAAATATGCAGGTCATGGTCCCATGGAAATCCCCCCATCTGTGTTGGAAGGTACCTAATGCGTCAAGTTATTCTGGATACTGAAACTACTGGACTAAATCCCGCCACCGGCGATCGCATCATTGAGATTGGCTGCGTGGAGATGGTTGGTCGTCGCCTGACAGATCGTACATTTCATTACTACATTAACCCTGAGCGAGATATTGATGCCGGTGCTTTTGCGGTTCATGGTCTCTCCCGTGAATTTCTATCCGATAAGCCTGTCTTTGCCAATATCGTTGAAGAGCTAATTGAGTTTGTTGATGGAGCTGAAGTAGTCATCCATAACGCAGCGTTTGACTTAGGATTTTTAGATAACGAGTTTGCCTTGCTTAAGCGCCCCGCTTTTAGAGGTCTTGCCTCAAAAATTACTGACACCCTCCTAGATGCTCGTCAAATGTTTCCAGGTAAGCGCAATTCTTTAGACGCGCTCTGTGAGAGGTTTGCGATAAGCAATCAACACCGAACTTTGCATGGCGCTTTACTGGACGCCCAATTATTAGCTGAAGTTTATGTATCCATGACGCGTGGTCAAGAAGATCTATCCATTGATCTCATTGACTATACGGTTGGTACTGATGCTTCTGGGCAATTGAAAGCCTTGCCAACAAACCTGAAGTTAATGACAGCTAGCGAAGAAGATTGTCAGTTGCATGAAAAGATCTTGGCTGAGATTACCAAGGCAAGCAAAAAGGACTCCGTATGGAGCGTTGCTGAGATTCATGTTATTTGATCTTAGATAGAAGGCTAACATAAAGAGACTCTAAATCTTTAACGTATTGCTTTGTATTAAATAATATTGCCGAGGCTCGACTTTTCTCTAGTTGTTGGCTTATAGATTGTAGAGTTTCTGGGTGATTTGCAAATGCTAGAGCCTTCGCAATGTACTCGCCCTCAGAATGAGCAATTAACTCACTCAACCCCAATGCGCTAATCTGACTTGCCGCAACTCTCCCAGCAAAAGTACTGCCAATCTGCGTCAAAACAGGTACTCCAGCCCATAAAGCATCTGCAGCAGTGGCATGGGCGTTGTAATTAGGTGTATCTAGAAATAAATCTGCAAGTCGCAATCTACTTAAATGGTCAGTCCGTCCCGGCACCCGAATAGCGAAAATCAATCTTGCAGAATCAACCCCCCTATTTACTGCCTCTTTTTGGAGATTGAGCATGGCCTCAGAGGAAGGCTTCGAGAGCCATAAAACACTCCCAGGCACCTCCTTAAGAAGCTTCATCCAGACATCAAAAATTTGGGGTGTGATCTTATAGGCATTATTAAAGCAGGTAAATATAAATCCGGATTCAGGCAGACCCTGACTGCTCCTTGTTGGTAGCTCTCCAAAAGATTCAACTGCAATACTAGTATCTACCGGAAAAAATGAATTCGGCATATAGGCAATTGGCTCAGAATAATTGATCTGGTGCTCTTGAGGAATTACAACTTGATCGGCAATTAAGGCATCATAAAAATTAGCCCCTGATGTACCAGCGTAACCCAAATAATTAACCTGAATAGGAGCCAGCTTTCTTGCAAATAATGCTGTTCTTGCGCCGCTAGTATGTCCGTTTAGATCAATTGCTATATCAAGCTTCTTTGCTAACACTAGATCGGCAGCTTGAGCATCGCTAATACCGTGAAGATTTAAAGTTGCATCAAAAGCATCAAGCAATCGGACTTCAATAGCATCTCCAGCAGGGGAGTTTAAAAAAAATCCATAAACTTCAAATTGCTCTCGATTATGCTTTTTGAGTAAATTCTCCATCAATATTCCAACTGGGTGCTCTTTAAAGTCAGATGAAAAATATCCAATTCGAATTTTTTTTTCATCCTCTATATGGAGACCCGGACTTCGAATACGAGACTTTGTCACTGAGATTCGGTCTTTAATATATATTTCAGCAGCTAATTTTTGTAACTTCAATGAAGCATCGGTCTGAAGAAAAATAAAGGGGTGGGCTACCTTTTCGCCGAGATCTGCCCGTGAAATTATTTTTGAGGCTAATGGTTGGGACTGACTCCAATCGCATCGACTAGTAGCCGCACTAAATAATTGCCCAAGCAAAAATGGGTGGTCAGGATTTAATGAGTAGGCTTTTTTATAGGCCTCATAATCCCTGGAATCCTTGAGCTCTAGTAAGGTGTTGCCGTAATTCGACCAAGCCTCAGAATAATCAGGGCTCAATTCAAGCGCCCGCTCATGAGCTAGGCGTGCTTCTTGATAGCGACTAAGATCAAACAAGGCATTACCATAGTTAGTCCAGGCCTCTGCGTAATCAGGATTCAAAGCCAATGCCTTCTCATATGAAGTTAGCGCATCTGCTGGGAGCCCCATCTCAGCCAATAGATTTCCACGGTTTGACCAAACCAAGAAATAGCTAGAGTCAGCTTGAATGACTCTCTCGAAACATTCTTCTGCATCATGGTAATTTTTTGCTTTAGCAAATGATGTTCCCATGTCTGTCAAAATTTGTGGATTATTAGGAATTAACTGATCTAATTTTTTATATGTCAGGATTGCTTCGGCATACATGGCTGCACCATGCTGCGCTTTTGCTAAATTCGATAAGAGCTCTGGATTTTTTTGATCCTGTTGAGACGCTTTAAAAAGCGGCGCTACAGATTCAGCTGCTCGCCCTTGCATTGCTAATGAAAGGCCAAAAACCTGCAAAGCCACCAGATCCTTAGGCTTTGCTTTCAAGATCATCTTTGCTAGCCTCTCGGCCGTATCTAAGTGTTGTCCTTGAAATGCTTGCAACATTTGTTGAGTCAAGGATGCATAGGCTTGAGACATGTTATTCAACTAATGGCGCGGCGGATCTCATCAGCCTTAGGCTTTGAACCCATAACAGATTCAGTGTCGTGCTCAGTGGTATTTTCAATAGTTTCGATCACCGCTTCTTGCATCCGTATATTGTCTTTCGGGCAGATGGGAGCGCCGTAGCTAGCCCACTTCTTTAATAGAGTCACTTCATACCCGCACTGAGCACATTTAGCCTTATTGCGACTGGCATTACTTGGTCTTGGAGGCGGGAAATTAATTGCTTGGTGTGGATAAGGACCAAGCTCTTGGCTGATCATCATCAAACGCACCATCAACTCTTTAGTAGCGCGAGCCATTCTGGCAGGCCCCTCAAGACCAACAGTCTGGGCAATGCCTTTGAAATCTTCGCCATGGCCACTAAAACAATCATCTACGGCATGGCACAGCTCATGCACCAAGGTGTCTAAAAGTTGAACGGGGTCATCCAACTTAGGCGAGATAAAGATCTCATTGACACCGCCGCCAGAGCGCTCACGTGGCCAACATTGCCCTAGTGTCGTTCTCGGACTACTGGAGGCCGGAAAACCACAAGACACTCTTACTGGCGGAATGGCGTATCCCGCCTTAGAAAACAAGGGCTCTAAATGTCTTACGGCATCCTGCAGCCAAGATTCTCGTACGGGGTGTTGCTTCATCTATAGCTCATTTAGTGATTGATCAGGGGCTTACTTTACACGCAAGCCTCTCATGAATTAATCCAACTTGATATTGGCTGATTTAATTGCTTTGTCCCAGTAAGGCAATTCTTTCTTGAGTAAAGCATCCATCGCTGTGGGCGTTAGATAACGCAGCTCTACACCAGCAGCATCTGAGCGCTCCTTTACCTCAGGTAAAGCCAAACTTTTCTTAACAGAGTCGGTGAGCTTGGCAATGACTGGTGCTGGCGTTCCAGCTGGAGCATACAAAGCAACCCAAGATTCTAATTGGAATGAAGGTAAACCTGCCTCAGCAGTAGTCGGCACATTAGGCATGCCGGGATGACGGCTCTTACCTGTTACCGCTAAGCCCTTCAGCTTGCCGCTTTGTACATGCTGCATGACTGAAGGTGGCGTTGTAATAAATACCTGAACCTGGCCAGCTAATACATCCTGTATCGCTGGACCAGAACCTTTATAAGGTACATGCACAATATCAACGCCAGTATTTTGTTTAAAGATTTCAGTACCGATATGCGATACAGAGCCATTACCTTGCGAAGCATAGTTCAGCTTGCCAGGATTCGCTTTGGCATAAGCAATAAACTCTTTCAAATTATTCACTGGTACGGATGGATGCACTGCAAT
>Ga0187842_1001357_pt1 | contig 11409 bp, 8 predicted proteins | sample SpaLakP09_SKY_41_FD_134514 | JGI IMG/M metagenome (GOLD analysis project Ga0187842, IMG submission 134514) | Oligotrophic lake water microbial communities from Sparkling Lake, Wisconsin, USA - SP09_SKY_41 | ecosystem: Environmental > Aquatic > Freshwater > Lake | place: USA: Sparkling Lake... | reverse complement strand
GGTAGAGGAGGTGTGGACCAAATACTTCAAGGCCATGACCCAAGCAGCGGAAAGCGGTCTGTTTGATTTCATGGCTCACCCTGATTTAGTGAAAAAATTCGGTCATCGTCCCACAGGAGATTTGCGTCCATATTACAAGGATACGCTCGATGCGATCGAGGCGGCTGGAATCGCAATGGAAGTCAGCACGGCTGGATTGCGTAAAGAGGTAATGGAAATCTATCCCTCTATGGAATTCCTGGAAGAGGCATTCCGACGTAACATACCGGTCCTGATCTCCTCGGATTCCCATGCCCCGGCCGAGGTGGGGTATGAATTTCAAAGGGCTTTGAAAATGGTAAAAGGAGTTGGCTATCGGAAACTATGCACTTTCCGAAATCGAGAACGTATTTTGATACCTCTATCTTAGACAAGTGATGAAGAAGAGCCTTCTAATTGGAATTATTCTTTTAGTAGGTGGAATCGAAACTGGGAAGGCAGATTGGTGGGATGAATATTCCCAGCCCTCCCAGTGGGCAGAGGGACGTGAGGAATTAAAGAAAGGCCTTCTAGCCTCTCTCCGGAGCAAAAAAGCTGCCGGAATAAACCCTGACGAAGCTGATGAGGATCAGTTTCGTCTTTGGCAATGGATGGGAAGCTGGAGTTCTTTAAATAATGCGGATGACGCTGAGGCCTTCCGCGAATTGGGAAAAAATACTGAACTTAGGAGGATCTTCTTTGAAAACCTGGACCCAAAGGACAATCGGCAAGCCGCTTTACGGATTCTGACCAGACTACAGAAAGAAAGTCCTGATGAGGTAAAGGAACTGCCCGCCCTTGCTGTCGCCTTGGCGCTCGTATTTGACAAGACTTTTCCAAGCAGATGGCCTCACGGACAAACCGGTAGTGCAACTATACCAAAAGAGGATGTGGATGTTGTCGTTCGCATGAAGGAAATGGCAGAACAACAGCGCAAGGGTGTGTTTCTCACTAATCTAAGAGACTATAAGGTTAGCGAGCTTAAATTTATCATTGATCATCCGCTGAATCGTTCTGAGTTGGATTGGGCTAGAAAAACAATTCATAATAACCTGACAAATTTTAAGGGTATTTACTCCGGAATTCGTTATGACTATTCCCGCATAAAACCACCACCCCATCCGAATTGGATGGGTGCGACCTACACTCTGGAACAAATCAAATCCATCGGCGGTATATGTGTCGACCAGGCCTATTTCACAGCAATGGTTGGAAAATCCAAGGGGGTGCCGACACTTTTCTTTACAGGGCTTGGGGACATTGCTGGACATGCTTGGGTGGGTTACATGGATAGTCCTGGCAACTGGAAAACAGATTGCGGGGGTGGCTTGAATCAGGTGGTGGGCCGAGCACGGGATCCGCAGACGTGGGAGCATATTTCTGATTCTGAATTCGATTTCTTTTCAAAAAGGAATGAACGATCCATCGGATATCGTCGGGCTCAGTTCTTGACGGACTTAGCGGCAGCTTTTCCTGATGAACAAATTGATGATTGGGCCAGCCTCGCTTTAAAAACAAAGCAGGATTATCTTCCTGCTTGGCGTCTTCTGGGTTTGCGGATGGCTTCTAATATTGATTATGAAAAACAAGTGGCCTTTTGGAAGGAATTTATAAATCGTTTCTCGAAATATCCTGAGATTGAGTCAGAGGGTCTCGGGAAACTGATTGAATTGGCCGGTATCAAGGGAGATGAGAAGATGGAAGAAAGTTTGCGAAAGCAGTTAGTGAAGAGAAATCGAGGAGATCGTTTCGATATAAGCATTGCAGCATCTTATGAGAATCTCGCCGCAAAATGTGAATCGGGTGATTGGGAGGGTGCAGAATCTGCTTACAAAAGGAGTCTTGTTGAATTTAAAAATGATATGGGAATGCCTGTTCTCTCTGGTTTGATACGACCCTTTGTAGAATCTGCTATAAAGAATGGGCGGCCAGACTTGGCCAAGAGGGCGATTCAGGATGCTCGCAGATCTTTTAAAACCGCATTAGGGACTCCCGCCAAGGGGAGTAATCAATATAACATGATGTTAATGTTGAACGATCACTTCACTACAATGGAAGAACTGATAAAGACGAAATCCGCTGTCCATTAATGGTGTTATTTTTATTCGATCTAGGCGCCCAGAGCTTTTAGTTCCTTCTGGATACGAATAAGCAGTGGTTTGAGTTATCTGAAATTTCCTTCTATGTGGCTATTGGATCGAGCGCCTTCTGTCTCGGTTAAGATTCTTGAGTATAAAGAAACCTCGCCAAAAGCTATTTACCCGATTCACCAAGCGTCTTGAGCTGACGATCCGTCACGAGCCAAACGAGGCCGTTCTCCTTCGCCAATTTCTTGGATAGCGCCTGCCGCTCCCGCGTCTTTGGATACTCGATGAGCAGCACGGGCTTCTTTGCCGAAGCCAATGTTTTTAAATGGCCGAGGATTTCATCCGTGTGCGAGGCGGGTTGGAGTTTGTTTCCATTAGTGAAAAGATCCTCGATGCCTTGGGCGCTGATGACCTCGACGAAGTCCTTGTGTGCTGCCAGTTGGGAGCCGTTTTGCGGGATGACAAGCGCGGTGGGATTTTTTGCGCGGGCGCGACTAGCGATCGCTTTGACCCAGTCCACCATATCTCGCCGATAGGTCTGCTTGGTCTCCGGGTTTATGCGATCTTCCAGGTAATCGTCGGCTCCCTGCTCATACGTCTGGAAGCCATCTACGATGTCCAGATACACGCCGTCGAAACCGCGCGAAATCGCGTCATCAATCGCGGCCAGCATGAGCTTTTGCCATTCGGCGTTCCAATATTTGACCTGATAATTTCCTTTCCACTCCGGATTCTCAATCCCGAGCCATGCCGGCGCGGCGACGGTCCGCTTGCCATTGCTGACCCAATCGGATTGCCAGTAGGGACGGTAGTCCTCAGCTTCGCCGATGGATAGGTATGCGAACACTTTTCGCCCCGCTTTGTCACTGCGGATTGTGTCGAGGTCGGCTGGCTCCCACGGTGTGTCGCCATCGAAGGCCGCGTCGAGCACGATCCAATCGCGTCCGCTCTCCTTGAGTTGCGCAACGGCCTCAGATTTTGTTTTCGCGAAGGAATCGGCCTGCAGGATGTAGGCGAACGAGGCAGGGTTTAATTCCGCGCGTGCTAAGTGTGCCAGCATGGAAGCTAGAACGGCGACACTGAGGTAGAGATCTTTCATGGGAGACTTTTAACGAACGGCTGGCCCAGCATCGCAGGGCATGAGCACCGAGGAGTATTCCCCGATGGAATCGCTTACGCTGAATTGGTAGATCGTCCGGCTCTGGTAGATTTCGCCAGGCCGGAGGATGGTGTTGGGAAATTTCGGTTGATTCGGACTGTCGGGAAAATGCTGGGTTTCCAGGCACAGTGAACTGCGCTTCAGATAGGGCTTGCCCGATTTTCCGTTGAGCGATCCATCTAGGAAATTCGCAGTGTAGAGCTGAAGCCCCGGCTGATGTGTGAAAACCTGCAGCTTTCGACCACTAGTTTTTTCATAGAGGGTCGTGGCAGGCTTCTTGACCCCTTTTTTCGGATTCAAAACAAAAGTGTGGTCATACCCGCTCCCATTGGCCAGTTGCTCGTTCGTCTGATTGATATCTTGCCCGACCGACTTGGGGTGACGAAAGTCGAACGGGGTGCCCGCGACAGATGTAATCTTCCCGGTGGGTATAGAAGTTTTGTCGATCGCAAGCACCTCCTCCGCATCAATCATGAGTTCGTGATTAAGCACGGTGTCCGAACCCTCTCCCGCCAGATTGAAATAACTGTGATTGGATAAGTTGATCGGCGTTGGCCGGTCGGTCGTGGCCCGGTAATCGATGATGAGCTCGTTGGCATCGGTGAGCGTGTAGGTCACCCGGGCCTTGATCGTTCCGGGGTAGCCTTCTTCTCCGTCGGGAGAGGTGTAATCGAATTGAACGCCGTTCCGAAATTGCTTCGCCTCCCACACGACCTTGTCAAAGCCGGTGACGCCACCATGGTTGTGATTCGGACCGTTGTTCTTCGCGAGCACATGCTCGACGCCGTCCAGAGTGAACCGCCCATCGGCGATGCGCCCGGCGTATCGGCCGAGGGTCGCCCCGAGGTAGGGCTTCTTGACGGATGACCGATAGGCTTCGACCGTGTCGAAGCCGAGCACGACGTCTGCCATGGCGCCGTTGCGGTCTGGCACTTTGATCGATGTGATCCGTGCGCCGTAGGAAGCCAGACGCACCTCCATTCCGTGGGAGTTCTTTAGGTTAAATTGGGCATTCGGGTCAGGGACCATCTTGGGTCCTGAATGCCCTGGCATCAGGGCCGTCGAGATGACCAGACAGGCGAGTAAACATACTTGGCGCCCCGTGGGACGACGCGGAAGTTTGGGGCGGAGGAGATGATTCATTGAGGGGGGGTGCAGGGGAGGCGAGTGTCTTGCTAATAGATATTCGCCACTTCAATCGGTTTTATGACGGACTCGTTTCAACGAAATCGGAGTGCTCATGACTTGAAAGCAAAAGAGCGCATGCGTCAGACTGTAGTGACTTGTCGTCGATTGATTTTCTCTTATCTTGAAGTTGTCGCGGATGTTTCGTCATAAACGGTGCTCTTCCGCTGAAAGGGAGTGAGATAGATCATGGAAGAAACCAAAGCCGATGCAAGCGGCCCGACGCCCGAGTTCGTTCAGCTTTTGACGGCATCGCAAAGCGCTTTGTATGCATTCATTGTGTCTCTTTTGGGTGGGGTGAACGACGCCCATGATGTGCTTCAAGAGGCAAACATGAAACTTTGTCGTAAATGTGCCGAGTATGATCCGAACCAGCCTTTCCTACGATGGGCCTACGCCTTTGCCCGTTTTGAGGTCATGGCGTGCCGGAAGCGCGGCCAGCGGTCGCGCCTTGTTCTGGACGATGCCTTGTTGGAGACCTTTGCCGAAGAATTTGAGGAATCCTCAGACGAAGCAGATCGGCGGTTGAAAGTTCTGGAAACCTGCATGGAGCGTATGACCCCCCGGCAGCGAGAGCTCATCGCTGCGCGCTACGGTCGGGGTGAGGCGGTGCAAGACATCGCGAGCCGGCTTTCCCGCTCGGAGAATGCGATGGCTGCCCTCTTCTACCGCTTGCGCAAACTGCTGGCCGACTGCGTGCAGTCAGTCCTCGGGAACGAGGTGAGGGCATGAGCAAGAATTCATTCGAGCACCTGTGCCATGCAGTCCTGGAAGGCACGGCCGACGAGGTGCAACTCGAGCAGTTCCGCGTGCAGTTGCGGGCCGATGCGACACAGCGCCGGGCCTACGCCGACCAGGCTTTGATTCATGCCCTGCTCACTTGGCAGCAGGGGCGCGCGGCCATTCCTGCGCTCTCTCTTCTCTCCCCGACGGATGTTCCTGCTCAACCGAAGATTCTCACCTTCCGCTCCCGCATGGCATCCCCCCTCCTTCAGGCGGCGCTCGCAGCGTCGGTCGTTTTGATGGCGGGGTTGGCCTTTTTGCATTTTGCCGATCACGGACGCAAACCTGACTCTGCGGCCACGGTAAAAGGGGTATCGGTTGATATCCTTGCCTCGGAGGGCTCGCCGTATCAGGTGGGTGAACGGGTGGTGCTGGAGAAATTGCGGATGGATAGGGGTTCTTTACGGTTCCGAATCTCATCTGGGGCGGTGGTGGACGTGGAAGGTCCCGTGGTATTGGAATTTGTGAGTCCGATGCGCTTGCGGCTGTTGCTAGGTAACATCACCATTGATGTGGGATCGGAAGCCAAGGGGTTCGTGCTTGATACGGCGAGTGCCCTCTTGATGGATATTGGAACGCGCTTCGGCGCGTCGGTGGGAAAGGACGGTAGCACCGATGTTCTGGTGCTTGACGGTGAGGTTGAAGTTTACCGGGCTGGGGAACTACCTACACAGAAAAGCCGGCTCGCGAGTCTTTATGAGGGGGAGGCGGCGCGGATGGTGAATCGGGAAGCCAAAATTCAGCGCTTGCAGGCGGCGGCGTTAAAGGGCGATCGCTTGGCGATTCGGGGCTTGAACGCTCCTGATTCGGAGGTCATCACGGGCGTCACGGACAACATTAAGAAAGCAAATTTTTACCGTTGCTATACCATCACGCCGGGCGGCATGGGGGAGGGCGCGCTGGCTTCTCTCGCTCATCGCGGACACCGCAGAATCTGTTGGCGCGCTCTGCCTGGTCAGCTTTTCCCTCTGGAATTGCAGGGAGCCGATGTGATTGGAACCTTTCAAGGTCGATCGATCCGCCAACCACTAGCTGATATCAACCTCGAACTGTCTCGTCCCTGCGCGGTTTACGTTTTGTTCGACAACCGCGCCACGCCGCCAGAATGGCTGAGGCACGGTTTTCGGGACACCGGGTTACGCTTGCGAAGTGGTCCGTGGTGGCCGGATATGGTTGAAACGAAAAAGCTCACGCCGGATGCAAATGGTGAGTTCCATGTCGTGCATTCTGTGTGGCGGAAGGATGTGCCTGGTGCTGCGAAGGTGACACTTGGTGCGCTGATTCTTGAAGGCGATAAATATCCCTATGCAATGTATGGCATCGCGGTGAAGGCCCTTTGATAATCGGTGGGGTTTTCGCGGTTGCCTCCGGGGGGCACAGGGGACGTGTCATAGCACTTTTTTCAACCTTTTCCGTCATAAATACTATTTGTTGGCTTAGATATATAACTAGTGTTATCGCTTTAAACTGGGACGCACTTTTCAGTCGACCTTGTCACCATGACAACATGCATTGCTATATCCTGTAAGTCATTGTAATCAAACACCATTAACTCGCTAAAACACCCAAATATCCATTGACAAAACAGCTTTAATGTAGTAAATAGAAATTACTATTTTTGTGCCAACCGCCATAAAGTACGGTCGATTCTCTCTTATCGCTGCATGGGCGGTCTTTCTTTCTATCGGCGCACTCATCCCAACCGCCCACGGAGCCAACATCTGGGACGGCGGTGGCGTAGATGGATTCTGGAATACGGCAAACAACTGGGACAATAATATTGTGCCCACAAGTCCGGCTAACCTCACTTTCAGCGGCGACGTCCAAGCCAGCACCTTCAACAACATTGCTAGCTTCACCGTAGGCTCAGGTGCAACGGGGACCTACTCCATAACGTTCGGAAATACCGGTGCGATCGGAACAAGTGCTTTCACGCTTGCGGGCAATCAGATCACGTTGGCCTCTGGATCGGGTTCGGGCGGTTCAATCATTTCGTCTAATGTCACTGTCGGATCGATCACCGACACGATCAGCCTCAACATGAATCTGAATGCCAATGCTACTATTTCCACTGGCACTGCGCACAATCTCATTATCAGCGGTCTTCTCAGCTATTCTACAGGACAAAAGCAACTGATTAAGTCCGGTAACGGTGAACTAATCTTGCGGAACGCTGGCAACAGCTACCTTGGCTCGACGACTATCAATGCTGGTACTCTCACGATCGATGTAGCCGGAGGTATCCAAAACGCGGGCATCAGTAGTGCCTTGGGCGCGGGAACAGCAGGCGCAAATTCCCAAATCAACTTTTCCGGCGGCACGCTGAACGTGAATCTCGGTGCCGGCAGCACCGATCGCCAAGTGCGCATCGGCAGTACGACTGCCACCTCCACCGCCGGAGCCAACATTAATAACAATAGCGCGAATGGTAGCAATCCGCTCCTCTTCACGTCTGCAGCCTTCAACAACACAACTGATTCTGGCATGAACGCGGTCACAGCCGTGCGCACCCTGTCTCTCGGCGGTGCGAACACCGATGCTAATGCCATTAATGGTGTCATTGCCGATCACAACACCGCCGGTGGCGGCATCGTTAAGGTGACTAAGGTCGACAACGGCCGATGGATCCTCTCAGGTGCCAACACCTATACCGGCGCCACGACGATCTCGGCAGGCACCCTGCAACTTGGAGACGGCACGACCGGTAAGGATGGAACTGTGGCCAGCAGCAGTATTGTCAATAATGGTAGCTTGGTCTTCAACCGTTTCGGATCTTCCAGCTATGGTGGCGTCATCAGCGGCACCGGCAACGTCACTAAATCCGGCGAAGGCACCCAGACGCTCAGCGGAGTAAACACCTACACCGGCGCCACGACGATCTCGGCAGGCACCCTGCAACTTGGAGACGGCACGACCGGTAAGGATGGATCTCTGGAGAGAACCAGCAGCATTATCAATAATAGTAGTTTGGTCTTCAACCGTTTCGGATCTTCCAGCTATGGTGGCGTCATTAGCGGCCCCGGCAACGTCACTAAATCCGGCGAAGGCATCCAGGCGCTCAGTGGAGTAAACACCTACAGCGGCGGCACTACCCTTACCGCCGGCACTTTGCAGATTGGCGTCAACAGCTCAGGCTTAGTCGGCGCGGTTACCAATGGTGCTTTGGGCACAGGAACCTTGACCCTCAACGGCGGTACCCTTTCATCCGCTACCACCACGGGCCGAACTCTTTTAAATGCGGTTACCATTGGTGGCAACGTCACCTTGGGCGATGCCACTAATACCGGCACGCTTACGTTCAGCGCCGGAGTTGACCTCGGTGGTTCCGGCCGGACGCTAATGACCGCGAGCAACGTCAACATTAATGGTGCCGTGAGCAACGGTAGCATCATCAAGGGCGGCTCAGGCATATTGTCGTTGGGCGGCGCGAATACCTACAATGGCATTACCATTAGCGGCGGCACGGTGTCGATCACCGGTCCTTCGGCCTTCGGCACAGGAACAATCACTTTCAACGGCGGCTCGATTTCCGCTGGTGGTGCCGTGAACCGAATCATTGCGAATTCGGTCAACTTCACTGGTAATGCCGGTTTCGGGGGCGATGGTGCTGGTGCTCTCACATTCAGCGCGAATGCGGACCTCGGCGGTGGCACCCGCACTTTGACGACAGTGACCAGTACGACATTCAATGGCATCGTCAGTAACGGCGGCATTAGCAAAGCCGGTGCCAGCACCCTGACCCTTGGCGGTGCCAACACCTACACTGGCAACACCACGGTCAGTGAGGGCACGCTCCAACTCGCGAGCACCGGTTCCTTGTGTTTTGTTATCGGCAGCAGTGGAGTAAACAACGCCGTTACCGGCACCGGCACCACCACGATGAACGGGCAGTTCGTCTTTGACCTCACCGGGGCTTCGATCAACACAAATTCGACCTGGACTATCGTCGCCGCAAGCCTGAATCCAACCTATGGGACTGGTTTTAACGTCGCCGGCTTCATCGGAGACGGTCTCGGTAATTGGACTAAAGAGGCCAATGGCGTACGCTATATTTTCTCGCAATCTAGTAGCGTCCTCTCCGTGCAGTCCATAGGCGGAGTCACACCCTACAACGCTTGGGTCAGCTCTTGGCCCGGCTTTATCCAAACCGCCCCCACTGATGACCCCGATGGTGATGGCTACAACAACAACATGGAGTTCGCCTTTGGCGGCAACCCGACGAGTGGAACTGGCGCCTTCCTGAGCGCCGCGTTGGTCGGATCCGACGTGGTCATCAGCTACGTCGCCATGACCACCCCCAACGCTGTTACTTATCAGGTGCAAAGCACGACCGACCTGTCTGCCAGCACATGGAGCAAATCTGAAGTAATTCCAACTCGGTCAGCCAACCAGGAGGGAATCAATCAACCCAGCAGCTACGAGCGTATGGAGTTCCGCGTACCGGTGACGGCGAGAGAGTTTTTCCGTGTCCAGGCCACCATCGCCCCTTAGTTTAGCGGATTGGTCCTAACAAACGAGTCACCCTCTAGGTTTCTGGGGAAGGGGATTGTCTGAAGCGGGAGTTAACTTTCCTCGTCATAATCTGCACATACGGCTGAAATTCAGTGAGTTTTGTTGCTTACTGAAGCTAGGTAGCCTACTTTAAATTCTAAATCCAAATAAAACCCCAAACAGAATCGCCCCCAAAGATAAGATTTTACCATGCCAACTCGGAAACGTCTTTTTACTGCGTTCACTCTCGTCGAATTACTCGTTGTAATATCGATTATTGGTTTGCTAGCCGGTTTCGCCGTGCCGGCCTTAAGCAAGGCCCGTCAATCAGCAGAGAAAGCCAAATGCTTGTCCAACATGCGTCAACTAAGCTCCCTCTACCTCACTATGGTCGCAGTCCAGGATGGGGTGTTGGTCGGCTCCAGCGGCGGTGGTTCCACATGGTATACCGAACTTGAAAGCAATAAATATCTCAACGCCACCAACGTGGCCAGTTACATTACGCTAAGTTGTCCAGGCGCGTTGGCCGCCCTGAAGAAGCTCGGTTACACATACACCGTGACCCGCGCGAGCTATGGGCTCAATTCAAAGGTGGGCGGGGCCAATACAACCACACGCATGGCGCAAGTTACGAAACCTAGTGCCACCTTTCTTCTGGGCGACGGCCCCGTGGTGGGTGCGAATGACGGCTTTGCCATCGGAATTAACGCAAACGCAAACGGAAACCTTTTAACTTCCTACCACAGCGCCAAATGCGCCATCACCTATTTCGATGGCCATGCTCAATTCGTTGATAGCGACTTTCTGGACAAGATAAACAATAAGGCAGAAATCAAAAAGGAAGGTTCCGAAGCGTCAGTCTTCTGGAACGGTTACTAATCCGTCCGCCCATTCGGAAAACGATCGGGAAGCAATTGCAACATTAGGTCCACCAATTTATGAAACAAACCACTTTGAGTCTAATTTCGGCGACAGTATTGTACGCCGGATCGTTGTCGTTCGCCGCCCCGCCCACCTGGCCAGACATCACGGTTAATGTTCAAGCTGACCAACCCGTCGAGACGGCGCAAAGCCTAACGGATGGACCAGACGGTTTCCAGCGGCTGTCCATCACCCTCTCCAACAAAGGCTCGCAGCCACTGGCAATTAAGAGGATCAACGTTCGCATCCCCGTGACCGAAAAACTGACTGATGATCTTGAGGTTCTTTACGGTGGGAGTTGCATGGGTCGTACGCCGATGTTGCGCCAGAAAGTCGGCGCGGCGACCGCGAAAAGCTCCAGCCACATGTTTGAAATGGTGCGGCTCGCGGACGACAAGTATCTCTTCGCTGGATCGCTCTCCTGGCGCATCTTCCTGCCGAACTTCACGATCAAGGATGGCGCACTCATGATCTGGTCCGACGGCGAGGGCCGGCAACTCAAACCGGGTGAAACCATTTCGTATGAGCAAATTGTGCTAAAGCGTGGAGACGACTGGCTGATGACTCTCAATCAATTCGGCACCGCCATCGCGGCGGAGAACGGCATCAAGAAGCTGAAGCCTGCCGATTTCAAAGGTTGGGCCACATAGGATTACTATGGCCGAGTTTTCACCGCCAAGGATATCTACGGCAACATGGATGTGCTTAAAAAAATCGCGCCGGAGGCGAACATGGTCCAGATCGACGGTGGCTGGTGGACCGAGC
>Ga0187842_1001354_pt1 | contig 11423 bp, 9 predicted proteins | sample SpaLakP09_SKY_41_FD_134514 | JGI IMG/M metagenome (GOLD analysis project Ga0187842, IMG submission 134514) | Oligotrophic lake water microbial communities from Sparkling Lake, Wisconsin, USA - SP09_SKY_41 | ecosystem: Environmental > Aquatic > Freshwater > Lake | place: USA: Sparkling Lake... | reverse complement strand
GTCGAAGATGAAGAATTCTGGCTCTGGGCCGAAGTAGGCGGTGTCGCCCATGCCCGACGATTTCAGGTAGGCTTCGGCGCGTTTGGCGATGGAGCGCGGGTCACGGTCGTAGCCCTTGCCGTCTGCAGGTTCGATCACGTCGCACTGCATGAACAGGGTGGTTTCTTCCATGAACGGGTCGATGCGTGCGGTCGCTGGGTCTGGCATCAGGATCATGTCCGATGCTTCAATACCTTTCCAGCCGGCGATCGAGGAGCCGTCAAAAGCGTGGCCCGATTCAAATTTGTCGATGTCGAAAGCCGACACTGGCACGGTCACGTGCTGTTCTTTACCACGGGTATCAGCGAAACGGAAATCAACGAATTTGACTTCGTTTTCCTGGACCATTTTCAGTACTTCTGCGGCTGTCATTGCCATGCGTATCTCCTAAAGGAATGTGGGGCTCGTGCATCATTGGTAAGCAGTATTCGTGCCAGCTATAAGCAAGTTTGCTCATGTCATAAGTCGCAGGGATCGTGCAGGTAAATTCTTTTAAAAACTCACCAGTACGGAACCACGCCCTAATTTGTGGCAAATCAATACTGCACCAAATAAGTGCAAATTCTATTTTTCGCACCTATTTTGTGCATTTCCGGAAAAACCACCAAAAATGCACACACTTGGTGCGGCCTTGCGTGTGCCGGGTGCAGGCAGCCTATAATAAACGCAAACCCACTACTGGAACACGTCATGAGCAAAATTGAAGAGATCCTCGCCCTGGCCCGCAGCCGTAGCAAGGACTGGCCGTATGCGGGCGCCGTCACGCCGCAGGAAGCATTTGATCTACTCAGTGCCGAACCGGCCACCAAACTGGTCGATGTGCGTACCCACGCCGAGCGCGACTGGGTAGGCAAGGTGGCTATTCCGGACGCCCAATACAGCAATGTGCAGTGGATGCTGTATCCGGGCGGTTTGGCCAATCCGGACTTCATCGAGCAGCTCAACACGGTGGCACGCAAGGATCAGGTACTGCTGTTCCTGTGCCGTTCCGGTGTACGTTCGCGCGCGGCTGCCAAAGCGGCCACCGAGCATGGCTACCTGCACTGCTACGATATTCTGGAAGGCTTCGAAGGCGACAAGGATGAAGTGGGCCACCGCCGCAACATCAATGGCTGGTGCAAGGATGGCCTGCCGTGGATAGGCGCTTAAGCAGTTACAGCATTTGAGCTGCCTGCCGCAGCGGCAGCAGGCACGCCAGCGACGCTGGCTTCGCCCTGCAAGAACTCGATACGCTTGCGCACGAACTGTATGTGGCTGCGCAAGCCGTACAAGCCGTCAGCAAACGACAGCGGGATCGAAACCTGATTGACCAGTTCCTCGATCTCGTTCAGGCGCTGCAGCTGCGCCGCATACACCTGCAGCCGGTCCTCCGGCGTGGCCGCTTCCACCGCCTGCTCCACTGCCCGCAGCTGGCCATACCAGCGGTACACGCGCGAGCGGATGCGCCACACATACAGCGGCGGCACTACTTTCGACAGCGGCAGCAGCAAGGCGCCCAGCGCCACCACCACCACCCACATGCGGTCAAGGAAATTGGCCAGCCAGAAGGTCATGTAACGCTGCAGCAGCGGCGGGCCGCTCTTGTAGAACTTGGCCGCTTCCGGATGCACGGGAATTTCCGAATACTGCGCCGACGGGAACTGGCCCTGCTGGGCAAACCAGCCCGAGCCGCCGTGAATATTGGCCGCCGCCTGTACGAACAGATCGACCAACGCCGGATGCAGATTTTCGCGCGCCACCAGCGTAGCCGTAGGCGCAATCAAATCGAAATTACTGGCGGGCAGATCGCGCCCCAGATCGACGATCCCGCGCGGCAGCATTACATGGGTGAGAAAAGGCAGCTTGCGGCCATAGGCTTCGGCCTGATGGAAATTGAACAGCCGGATGCCGGGCGTCTGCAGCAGCATCTGGATCAGCGGCGCTTCCGGCGCCGAAGTGAATACCAGCCCGTCGATACGGCCGGCCAGCAGTTCCACCGTCGCCGGGGTATTCGCCAGCGAATAGCTGTGCACCTGTTGCTTCTCGATGCCGTTCAGTTCCAGCACCTGACGGAACAGCCGCGGCGCTCCGGCGCCTTCCGGCCCGAAGTTGATGCGCAGGCCTTTCAGCTGGCTCAAGCGGGTCACCGGCGGGTGATCCTTGCGCTCGCGCAGGAACAGCCACAGCGGCTCGACAAACAGGCTGCCCAGCGAACTGAGGCCCTCCTGCTCGGCCACTTCCTCGTTGGTGGTGCCGCTCTGCATGAAGGCAATATCGGCCTTGCCTTCTTTCAGCAGGCGCAGGTTTTCGCCGGAACCGGCCGATGGCACCAGCGTCACCTTGACGCCATGCGCCGCCAGTGCCGCTGCATATTTCTTGCCGAATTCCGCGTAGGCGCTATTGTCCTGCCCCGTCGCCAGCCGCACCGTGCGCGGCGGCGCCGGGTCCACCAGCCAGTAGGCCAGCAGGCACACGCCGACGATCAGGAAGATGGTCGGTGCCGCTGCTACCAGCAGGTCACGCAGCGAAAAACGGGAAAAACGCAGAATTTTTTTCATCAGTCATTACACAGTTACTGGGGATCGCAAATCACGGGGCCACACCGCGCGGGATCGCATCGGCAACACTAGCCACCACAGGCGCGCAGCGCCGGTTTCTGGCCGGCGACCTGCGGCTGTTGCTGCTGCGCTGCCGGATCGATCAGCGGCATCAGCGTCGGCGCCAGCACCACCAGCAGCTGCACCGGCAGCGCGCTGGTAAAGTCGTAGTTCTTCGACTCCGGCCCGTGCACGTAGGCCGTCATACTACCGAAGAAACGCTCGCCGATGTTGAACACGAAAGTGGCCGAACGGTTCACATAGCGCGATTCGATCAGGCGGCCACCGGCACCATACACATCGAAACGCTGGTCGCCCGTGCCGGTTTTGCCGCCTACCGGCAGATTGGTACCGTCGGCCAGCACAAAGGCTTTGCGCGCGCGCTTGGCCGTACCGTCCGACACCACGCCACGTATGGCCTCCGCCACCACCGCCGCCACTTCCGGCGACAGCACTCGTTCGTCCTCGGTCGGCTTGCCTTTGGTGACCACGGTTTCGTAAGGCGTACCTTGGGCGAAGTGCAGCGAACGGATACGCTGGGTCGCCTTGCGCACGCCGCCGTTGACGATAATCCCCATCATCTCCGCCAGCGCAGCGGGACGGTCGGCGGAAGCGCCCAGTGTGGTGGCATACGACGGCACCAGCGATTCGAACGGGTAGCCCATTTTCTTCCACTGCTTGTGGATTTCCATGAAGCCTTCCATCTCGATCAGACCGGCGATGCGCTTGTCCTGCGCATGCTTGTGATGAGTCTTGAACAGCCACTGGTAGACTTCCTGCCGCTGCTGTTCACTGGCCGCCGTCATCTGCGCCAGCGTAGCACCAGAATGCTCGTGCATATACGCCGCCATCCACAGTTCCAGCGGATGCACGCTGGCCAGATAGCCGCGATCGGCCAGCGACCATTTATCGATAGCGTACTGGTCGTAGAGTTTTTCGATGCGGTCATCCGGCACCTCGTTCTGCGACGGCAGATTGGCGCGCAGGAAGGCGGCAAACTGCTCCTGCGTCGCCTGCGGATACACGGTGCGGAAGATCACCGCCAGCCGTACCGGCGTGCTGCGGATATTCGCCAGCAGGATCTTGTCCAGTTCTTCGGCCGGCTTGCCCTTGTACTTCATGTAGAAGCGGCCAAGGAATTCCTTGCCCTCCTTGTCGGCGAAGCGTGCCAGATAGCCGGCGCGGCGCGGGTCATCGGCATTGGCCAGCAGCGAGGCCGAGGAGCCCGGCGTCTGGAACATATAGTACTTGGCCACGTCGCGCATCAGCCGCACGAATACCAGATTGGTGGAATGGCGCAGCGCCTCCGTCACCGTCAGGATCTTGGTATTGTCTTCCTTGGAGAAGTTGCCGAAGTGGTGCATGCCACCGCCAGTGAAGAAGCCCTCACCCGGATTGCCCGAATACTGGCGCTCCATGGCGGCATTCAGCATGGGCGTCAACGCTCTTGCAGCGGGGTCCAGTGGCAGCGCCTTGAAGTAGTCGAGCGCCCACAGCGACAACCGGTCCTGCGGATCGATTTCCACTTTGCCCAGCGCAGCGCTATTCATGCCCGAATATTTGCGATGCATCTGGTCGACGATGTCCAGGTAGGTCACCAGCGTGCGCAGCTTGGCGGTCGAGCCCAGATCCAGCTTGGCGCCTTCATTGATATCGAGTGGCTGGTCGAAGTTATCGGTCTGCAACCGCAGCAGATTGTATTGCGGGCCTTTTTCCAGCAGGGTAAAGCTGTACACCACGTTGGCCGGATCGCCGTTGCCCAGCATGCCTTTGCCAGTCAGCCCTGCCGCCTTGGCTTTCTCCGGATCGCGCAGATCGCGCAGCACCTGTGTCACCGCCGTCTGGGCCTGTGCATCAAGCGTGCTGACCACGCTCAGATCGAGCCGGTCGAGGTTGTACATGCGGTTGTCGCCCAGCAGATTGGCCAGATGGTTGCGAATCGCGTTGGAAGCCTTGCGCGAGACAAACGTCATCGCTGGCGCCGACTGCAGGCCGTTGCCGGTAGCCGGATGCAGGCGCTGGGCCAGCGCGCGGTCGCGCAGTGCGGGCGTAATCGCGCCTTCCTGCACCAGCAGGCGCAAGTGGGCATTGGTCAGGGTTTCCAGATCGCTGGCGCCATCCACCAGATAGTAGCTGGGGCGGCGCTGCGCAATCATCAGGCTCAGCGCTTCCTTGAACATCAGCGCGCTGACATCATCGGGCTGGGACAGGTCGCCGCTCAGGCGCCGGTTCAGTTCTGCAAAGTCGCGCCCGTACCACACCCACATGCCGTCGCCGATGCCGTTCACTTCGCCATAGCCGGGCTTGGCCGACAGCGGCACCGTGTTCAGATATTCGGTGACGATGCTACGCCGTGCCTGGGTGGTATCAGGCCCGTCCTGATAGGCGCGCAGGCTGGCCGACACCATCTGCTGCAGCTTGTCTTTCATGGAGCTGGTTCGGCCTTCCGGCGAATGGCGATACTTCTCGATCTGGGTGGCCAGCGTACTGCCGCCAGCCGCGCGATGGCCACCGGCTACCGTGCTCACGCCTTTTTCGATCACCGCCTTGCCCAGCCGGTCCCACTCCACCGCCGGGTTGCGGGTGGGGTAGCGGTTATCCAGCAGCTCGCGGTTTTCGATATACAGCAGGCTGCTCACCAGCGCTGCCGGTGCCTGCTCGAACTTGCCGTAGATGCGCTCCGGATAGCTGGCCGAGAACAGGTTCTGCTCGCGGCAGTCGGCTATCGTCAGGCCGGTGCGGGTCTTTTCCTTATACGTAGCAAACACGCCAAGGTCGGCCAGCCGCGCCATTTCGGGCGAGATACGGGCCTGTGCACTGACGTGGTAATCGCGCGTGCCGAGCTTGCCCAGATAGTCAGGCAGACCGGCATAGCCCAAGCGTTCGTCATAAGGGCTGTCATGGGGAAAGCGGATAGACTGGCTGGGGCCAGCTTCGACCTTGTACTGCAGCTTGCCCGCCACATCGCTGAACACCCGCGACTGCAGCGCCGAACTGCGTGTTTCGTAAGCGCCCAGCGCACACACGGCAGCGACTGCGGCGCCCAGCGCCAGCAGCCATTTGCCGCGTGCACTGCGCCGCACTGGCGGCGCGGCCTCCTGTTCGTCCTGTGCGTCCCGTGCATCCTGCAATTGCTCCACCGCGCCATCCGGCTGCTCACCGTACTGTGCTTCAGCAGCTTGGCTTTCCTCGGCGTCGTATTGCGCACTCTCTGGTGCCGACGCGACCAATGTAACGGGGGATTCGTGCGCAGCCGCGGCGGCTGTGCCAGCCGTCAGCACCGCAGCACTGCCATCCGCTGCACCGGTAGCCTCCGTGGCGGCTGCCATTTCGGGCAGCGCAGGCACCACCTGCAGATAACGCGCGCGCCGTTTGGCGATAACAGCAGCGCTGGCGCGAGTCTTGCGCGCTGCCCGTACAACTAAACGAGGCCGGCGGATACGACGATTGCTTAACATATGATTCAGACCGGTCAGCTAACACAGTAAAACACACAAAGTGGCGCAGCGGCGAAGCGCTATGGCGCACTTCCATTGCACCACATCAGGGTGATGCCCATTGACGCTACTTTGCAATATTTTGATATAAGCACGGAATTTTCGCAAAAAAACAACGGCGCTCTTTCTGCCGAAAGAACGCCGTTGTGAACGACTTCTTATCTCCGCAACACTAGATGTTGCTGAACTCTACATGGAGTTTCCCCAGTTCCGCGCACAGTTGACGGAACGCGGCCGCAGTCTGCACCGGTTCGCCTTTCACGCCCAGCTCGATATGCCGCCGTGTATTGGCATCGCCCACGCTGGGCAGGCTGAAAATTTTCACGCCCGGATAGTCCGCCTCCAGCATCTGCATCAGCGGCGTCAATGCCGACTCGGCCGCCTCGTACACCAGTACCGACTGCTCGATGCGCGGTGCACGGTTGTACAGATGCGAGTAATGCTGGTCCAGCACCCATTCGATCATGGGCCATGCCATCACCGGAAAGCCCGGCACGAAATAGTGCTGGCGCAGCGAGAATCCGGCGATATTGTTGTACGGATTGGGGATGAGTTCGGCCCCTACGGCAAACTCCGCCATCTTCAGGCGATGCAGGTTTTCCGCCGACTCCAGATCGGCTGCCTGCCCCGCTTCATAGCCCATCTGCAGTATGCGCTGCTGGATATTGCGCTTGCCTTCTTCATGCAGCACCAGCGGCAGGCCCAGCGCATCGGCTGCGGCCTGGCGCGTATGGTCGTCCGGCGTGGCGCCTATGCCGCCGCAGCAGAACACGATATCGCTGCTGGCGAAGGTACGCTTGAGCGTGGCCGTGATGCGGGCCGGATCATCGGGCAGTATCTCGGCCCAGCCCAGTTGCAGGCCACGCGCCGCCAGTATCTGCAGCACCTTGGGGAAATGCTGGTCATGCCGGCGGCCCGACAGGATTTCATCGCCGATGATGATAAGACCGATCGCCATAACACCCTACTCCTTAAAAACGGTTCTTCATTCTGCCAGCGCGGCAGGTGCGGCGGCACGCAATTGCGCCAGCGCTGCCAGACAATAATACGCAAACCACAGGCCGGTGAAGATAAAAATCAGCACATACAGCCAGATCGAGGCAGCGGCCAGAAACGGAAACAGCACCACCGCCGTCACGCCGCCCAGCCACAGCGCGCCGGGCAAGGCGCCGGCCACGCCGGAAATCACGCCTATCAACAGCAGGCGCCCACGGTGGCGCTGCAGAATCTCGCGGCGCTCGTCAGGCGTAGCGTAATCGGCCAGCGCGTCGTACACCATCACGCGCATGGTCAACCAGCCCCACAACAGCGCCTGCGTCGCCACGGCCAGCGGCGGGAAAGCATACAGCGGCAGCGTCACCAGCCACAGGCCAATAAAAATCAGCATGGCGCCCGCTGCCGTACCTACGCTGCCCAGCAGCGAGCCGCCCTTGCGCTGTTCCGGCTGCGGGAAGCTGCGCCGTCCCACATGGCGGCCGATCAGCGGCATGGCCACCAGGCCAATGAACACCAGTGCTGTCAGTATCATCAGCGGCAGCAGGGCCAGCATGGCGATCAGCGGCACCACCACAGTTTTCAGCGTAGCCAGTCCCAGCGCCGTCAGCAGGCTGCTGCTGCGGGAAAAGCCGTCATATTCGGTGAACAGCGCATGCAGATAATCGATCAGCGGCTGCAGGCCCAGATACAGCAGCACCGCCCATAGCGCCAGCGCCAGCAGGAACGGCAGCACGCTCATGGCCAGCAGGCGCGGGTGCCACTGCGAACCGAAAGCCTGGCTCCAGCTACGCAGTACGGCGCCCATCAGACCACATCCTTGCCGGCATATTCCACCATGCGCTTCAGGCCCAGCCACTGCTGCGCCCAGAATCCGCTGCCATAGTCACGGCCCGGCGTCACCCCGCCCTGAGCATTAATCTGCGGCAGCTGGTCGCGGATGCCGGTGGCGGCAAACTCGCGGGTGAAACGGGCGGTGCCGAACAGGATGTCCCACACCGGCAGCAGCACGGCAAAATTGCAGCCGCCCAGCGTACCCGCACCAGCGCTCTCGTGGCCATGGCCGATGGCGTGGTGGTGGCGGTGGTAGCGTGGCGATACCAGCAGGCGTTCGCCCAGCCAGCCGAAATGAATGCGCACATTGGCATGCTGCAGGCTTTGCAGAATGCGCGAAACCGATACCAGCACCACGTACTGGGCCGGCTCCACGCCGATAACCAGGGCGATCAGCGCCATACAGATATCGCGCAGCAGATCGTCCAGCAGGTGGTTGCGGTTATCGCTCCACAAATTCATGTTCTGCTGGCTATGGTGCAGGCCGTGCAAGCCCCACCACCAGTTGAAGTGGTGCGAGGCGCGGTGGTACCAGTAATCGAAGAAGTCCAGCACCACCAGATACACGAGGAAGCTGGCCAGCGGACTGATACCGGGGAACAGGTTCTACAGATTCAGCGGGCGAACGCTTTCGAAGCGCAGCTTTGCCGCCAGCGCATCCATCAGCGGATCGAGGGTAAAGAAAATCAGCAGGGAAAACAGGCCGATGCGGTGCAGCACCGTGTAGAGGAAATCGTTCCAGCGCGCGCGCGGGTCGCTGATCCGGTGCACCGGCAACAGCGCCTCGAGCGGACGCAGCACAAGAAACAGCAGCAGCAGTTCCAGCGCGCCGATCAGCAGCCACTCCGTGCCTTCAAACGATTCTTCGACAAATTCACCAAAACCCAGCTGGAACACCAGCGGTTGCACGACGGTTTCAAACAACCAGCCCTGGGCCAGGCCCAGCCAGTCGGAAAATAAATGCATCATGGATGTTTAAAGGATGAGGAATAGTCAGGATGGTCGCGCAGCGTGGCAAAGCAGTAGCCCTTTTGCGACAGTCCCTTGATCAGCGGTTCGAGATTGGCCGGTGCCCACGCATCCTTGCGCGACCAGATGCCCATGTGGATCAGCACCACGTCGCCCGCGCGCAGCTCGCGCAGCGACTTGGCCAGCAGGCTGGCGTTGGAGGCCTTCTCGCTCGGCAGCTCGTCGCCAGTGAAACCGGCTGGCGACCAGCCCACATGGGTGTAGCCGCAGCTGCGCGCTGCCGCCAGCGCACGGGGCGAAGTACGGCCAGCCGGTGCGCGCCATACCGGATCCAGGTGGCTGCCCGTCAGCTCGGTAAAGCGCTGGTCCACCCGGCGTATCTGCTCGCAGTATTGCTCGGGGCTCAGCGAGCGCACTTTGCCCGCGCTGGCACCGAAGCCGGGTTTGGTATCGAGCTTGCCGTCCGCCCCATCGCGCACCAGCACATCATGGTCGAAGGTATGCGAACCGATCACATGGCCTTCCGCCAGCCGCGCTTTCCAGTATGGCGCCCAAGCCGGATCGAGCGAGTAGTCGCCGTTGACGGTTTTTTCGTTGGCAAGGAAGAAGCTGGCCTTGATATGGTATTTCTGCAGCGTTTCCGCAATCAGTGCGGCCTGCGCCTGGCTGCCCGTATCGAAGGTCAGATAGATATTGCCCTTGCACTGGGCGGCCTTGCCTGCAGCACTGGCCGGCATGGAGGCGGCTGCCGCTGCTGGCACCACAGCCAGCATGGCGTTTGCGGCGCCCGGCGCTGCCTGCTGAATAGTGCCAGCTTGCGCCATTGCAGGCGCCGCAGCCGGCCCCACAGCGGCTGGCGGCTTAGCGACAGCGGCAGCACGGACTGCCGGAGTAACAGATGTTGCAGCAGGGCGGTATCCGTAGGCGGCTGCAATACCGGCCGCGCGGGCTTCGGCTGCGCGCCTGGCTACGCCCGATTCAGCCTGCGACAGTGCCGGCGCCAGCGCCAGCATGCACAGTGTCAGGGTAGCGGCGCGCGGCATCAGATGCGGGGAGCGGAGTTAAAGAAGAACACCCCGTGCGGCGAGCGCCCCACAGGAATCAGTTTGATGACTTTGCGGCTGGGAATATCGATTACCGCCACTTTTTTAATCCAGCGCAGCGTTGCCCACATGGTTTTACCATCTGACGTCACCTCCATACAGTCCGGACCACCGGGCACATTAATCTGGCCCACATTTTCCAGCGTCTTCTGGTCGATGATATTAATCGAATTCGACACGCGATTGGAAACGAAAATGTGACGGCCATCGCCGGCAGCACGGAAATTGTGGGTGCCCTGCCCCGTTTTGATACGTTTTACGATTTTCTGGGCACGCCAGTCGATCACTTCCACATAGTCGCTGCCCATGATGCCGACCAGCAGATACTTGTCATCCGGCGTCATGGATATGCCTGCCGGCAGTTTGCCTACCGGCATAGTCCACTTGATGCTCTGGGTTTTCAGGTCGATGGCGCTGACCTCGTCGCTGCCCTGCTGGGTAATGAATACCATGTCGCTGGCCGCATTAAAGGCCATGTGGCTAGGCAGCTTGGGCAGCGGCAGACGCTTGCTCAGCGTCAGGCTGGTGCCGTCGTAGCGGTACAGGTCGACGCGGTCCAGCCGCAGCGAATTCGACACCAGCCATTTCTGGTCTGGCGAAAAGCCGATCTGGTAAGGATCGAGGATGTCCTTGATGGTGCGCTGGATCTGGCCGCTTTTCGGATCAAGGAAAATCAGTTCGTTACCCACTGAGCTGGCCACAATCAACGATTTATTGTCGGGCGTAGACATCAGGTGATGCGGCTCCTTGCCCACCGGGAACGTGGCAAGGTCTTTATAGGAGTCCTGTTCGAGCAGCTGCACGGTGGCATCGCGCGAATTGAGCACGACAACGACATTGGCCTGCACACTGCTCACGGCAGTCAGGGCGCAGACACAGGAAAGGGCGATACGGCGGAAACTGCGGAGCATGAAGGAATCGCATGTAGTAACAAAGCACTTATTTTACGTGCAAACGGGAAAGCGGCAAGGCAGTAGCCACAATTAATCGCGCCCGCGGGCACCCTGCTACAATGCGGGCCTGTCTTTAACGCACTCCTGAAGGAATAACATGAGCACCATTACCACCGGCTCCGGCCTGCAATACATCGAACTGAGCGTGGGCGAAGGCGCCGAAGCCAAAGCCGGCCAGAACGTCACCGTGCACTACACCGGCTGGCTGCAGAACGACGACGGCAGCAAAGGCCCGAAATTCGATTCCAGCAAAGACCGCAACGACCCGTTCGAATTCGCGCTGGGTGCCGGCATGGTCATCCGCGGCTGGGACGAAGGCGTGCAGGGCATGAAAGTCGGCGGCTCCCGCCAGCTGATCATCCCATCCGATCTGGGCTACGGCTCGCGCGGCGCCGGCGGCGTGATTCCTCCCAACGCCACCCTGATCTTCGACGTCGAACTGCTGGCCGTCTAATCTCC
>Ga0187842_1001352_pt1 | contig 11425 bp, 10 predicted proteins | sample SpaLakP09_SKY_41_FD_134514 | JGI IMG/M metagenome (GOLD analysis project Ga0187842, IMG submission 134514) | Oligotrophic lake water microbial communities from Sparkling Lake, Wisconsin, USA - SP09_SKY_41 | ecosystem: Environmental > Aquatic > Freshwater > Lake | place: USA: Sparkling Lake... | reverse complement strand
TCCTACTAGGGGCCAGCGGTTTTTTTGTTTTATTCTGTCCGATACAGTCCAGCTGCAGCCAGTACGTTTGGGGGTCGTTTTGGGGGTCGCGAAAATTCCCATTGATGAGCTGACCCTTAAAATCATGCCAAAACGCACTTTACCCCTCACGGACAGGCAAATCCGTAATGCCAAACCCAAGGCGGCGCCTTATCGCCTGTACGATGGTGATGGCCTCTATCTGGAGGTGACCACCTCTGGTACCAAGCTCTGGAAATTTCGATACCTGCGGGCTGAAAAGGGCGAGACCTGTCAATCAGCATCCAAAACTTTCCACCTTTCAGCGCCCAATACTTTCCACTTTTGACGCCTGCTGAGCACGATCTTTGCGCTGTTTGAAGCGATAGGATTCGTTGCCCGTTTCCAGGATGTCGCAGTGGTGCGTGACCCGGTCAAGCAAGGCAGTCGTCATCTTGGCGTCACCAAATACCTGCACCCACTCGCCAAACGACAGGTTGGTCGTGATGATCAGTGACGTCTTCTCGTAGAGCTGGCTGATTAGATGAAACAATAGCGCGCCACTGGATGGAGGGAACGGCAAATAGCCCAGCTCATCAAGAATGACGGCGTCCACCAAGCACAATTGCTTGGCCAGATGGCCGACCTTGCCGAGATCCTTTTCCCGTTCCAGCAGGTTCACCAGATCGACCGCATTGTAGAAGCGCACCCGCTTGGATCGATGGATCGCCGCGACGCCGATGGCCGTGGCAAGATGGGTTTTTCCAGTGCCGGTTCCACCAACCAATATCAGGTTGTGGGCGGTTTCCATGAAGCCCGCCGTGGCCAACTGTTCCACCATTGCTTGCGTGAGCGGTGTTTCGTTCCAGTCGATGCCGAGCAAGTCGCGATGAATCGGAAAGCGCGCCGCTTTCAGCTGGTAGCGCAGACTCTTAAGCTGTCGGTCAGTCTGTTCGGCGGCGAGCATGCGCTCGAGCCATAGTTCCGGTCGGTGGGTTTGCTTGGGCTTTTCGGCCAGCAGTTCGTTCCAGGCGGTGGCCATGCCATACAGGTGCAAGGCTTTCAGCTGGTTCAGCAGATCAGTGGACATTGTGCGCCCCCAGCAAGTAATCGTAGCGCTGGCAGTTAGCCGCTGGTTCCGTGGTCAGCGCGATGCCATCGGGTACGGCGATGGCCGTTGCGGGCAAATGGGGCGCGATCAGCCGGCGCAATTCATTTATCACGATGGGCGCGCTGACGATGCCGCATTCCAGCGCCAGTTCGCACGCTACCGTCAGGGCATCGAGGCCGGCTTCGCCGGCCAGCATCAGCAATTCGACGAAGGCGCGATCCCCCTTGGGCTGCTTCAGTATCCGGTCGCGCACCAGTTGGATCGGCCGGGGCAGCTCCCATGCGACAAAAGGCGCGCCATTGCGCAGTGCCCCGGGCTTCTTTTCCAGCACCGGCAAATAGTGCCAAGGATCGCAGATCAGTTGGTCACGCCCATAGCGCCGGGGATGGGCGGCAATCAGTTCGCCACCGGCGACGACGTGGACATGGTCGGCCGTTCTGCGCACCGAGACAGCCTGGCCAGCAGCACTGGCGGGAACGCTGTAGCGGTTGCGGTCAACCCGCACCAGACAGGTCGATGAGACCCGCATCATCTCCTCGACGTAGCTGTCGAAGGTGGCGGTGATCGGCCGCAGCAGGGGCTGTTCTTCGGCAAAGCAGGCTGCAATGGTGCGCTGGCTTTGCGTGGGATGTTGGCGCTGCGCCAGTTCCCGGCAACGCTGTGCTAGCCAGTCGTTGAGCTCAGCAAACGAGGCGAAGCGTGCCAGCGGCGTGAATAACCACTCGCGCACGTTGCCGACCTGATTCTCGACCTGTCCTTTCTCCCACCCCGAGGCCGGCGTGCAGGCGACGGGCTCGAACAGATAATGATTGGCCAGGCAGAGGAAGCGGCGATTGAATTGGCGCTCTTTGCCGCTGAAGACAGTATCGACGACGGTTTTGAGATTGTCGTAAATCAGCCGCGCCGGCACGCCGCCAAAGAATGCGAACGCCCGGTTATGCGCCTCCAGCACCATTTCCTGGGTCTCGCGCGGATAGGCGACAACAAACATCTGGCGGCTATACGCCAATCGGAAATGGGCCACCTTGATCGTTTGCAGCACACCGCCCAACTCCACCTGTTCATGGCTCCAGTCGAATTGACACGCGTCGCCGGGCGCAAACTCCAGCGGCACAAACGCCTCGGTCAGCTTGGGACCGTGATGGTCTGACTTCCAGCGCTTCACAAAGCGCTGCACGCTATCGTAGGCGCCACCGTAGCCCACCTCCTGCAAGCCTTCGTAAAGACGCTGCGCGGAACGCCTGCGCGCCCTGGGCAACTTGGCTTCCTGCTCCAGCCATTGCGTCAGCTGGGCCTCGAATTGGCCCAGCTTGGGCGAGAGTGGCTGCACGCGTGAATAACGCGGTTCGGCCACTGTCTTGAGATGCTTGCGCACCGTGGGTCGGGAAATCCCCATTTCACGGGCAATGGCGGAAATCGTCTGCTTCTGGACCGTGTGACGCCGGCGGATTTCGTAAATGATGTCCATGTAAAACACTCCAGATACCTCCGGCGAAATACCGGATGGTTACATACTGGGGTGGAAACTATTGGACGCTGTTTCCACCCCGAACCTGGAAAGTTTTGCACGCTGTTTGACAGGGTTGGCATTTGTCTCGCTCTGGTAAGGACAAGACTGCGGAAGCAGCCTTGGAACAGGCTCTCATTGCTCGCTATGGAACACTGGGCAAGATGACTGCGCCGTTCCTGCTGCGGTCTGACAACGGCCTAGTTTTCACCAGCCGCAGCTATACCGCGCTGGTGCGCAGCTACGGCCTACGGCAGGAATTCATCACGCCTCACTGTCCCGAGCAGAACGGTATGGTGGAGCGCGTCATCCGGACACTGAAGGAGCAATGCGTGCATTGGCATCGCTTTGAAAGTTTGCAGAACGCTAACCGGGTCATTGCCGACTGGATTGGCTTCTACAACAACCGGCGCCCGCATCAGGCACTGGGCATGAAAACACCCGCTGAGACATTCGCATTAGCGGCTTGAGTTGAGCAGGAATCGCTGGGTCATTACACTGGATCACTAGCCGGCTTACTGCCGCAGCATCGCGCAAAACGCATCAACTCGTTCTCAGACAGCACATCCAGACATCGCGTATCTAAGGTGGTGAGATTTTGCGTATTTTTCGGATGGGCAAAATGCTATCCTCCAAGGTCATCGGCCGAGTTCGGCCACAATCAGACGGTCAGCGTTGTTGTGAACAGGAGTGCGTTGTTCGATTGCTGGACGGATTATCTACATTAAATGCTGTAACTGGCATGAATTTTAAACATGAATATACAAATACCAGCGCTCCTCTGCTGTTTTCTTTTCGGCAACTATGGCTTTGCGGCTGACCTAGCAGTCGGTAGACCTGCTCCGACGATTGAGGCACGATTATTGGACGGAACTGCAAATATTAAAATTGGGCCCGACAGCAGAAAAGTTAGCATCGTACACTTTTGGGCGAGTTGGTGCGTTCCATGCCGTTTAGAAATGCCCGCAATCCAGTCGTATTATGAGAAACATCTAACTGAGGGACTGCAGGTGCTTGCAATAAGTATGGATGATCCGCGCGACTTGGTAGAGGTGCGTAAGGTGGCAAAACTTTACAGTTTTCCCATTGCGCTTAAAAGCGAAGCGGAATTTAAAGGGCTGGGGCGGATATGGCGCATGCCCGCCACGTTTGTTATCGACCGGCAGGGTATTCTGCGGAAAAACGGTCAGGAAGGAGCCCCGACCGTAGATCTCGATTCGCTTGAGCAGCTCGTTACGCCTTTACTAAAGCAGCCCTGATTACAATTCGAACCGCGTCCCAACGGATACCGTAGAACGTGGCGCTAATTGATAGCCGTTTAAATTCTGGTAGATCGGTAGCTGAATAAAAGCGTAGGCTTTAACCTTCTCGCTAATTGTGAAGGTAAGACCGGGACTCAGATAAATGGTTTTACCACCACTGTCATCCGGTGATGCATTTGTCCCAACATCTTTCCTGGAAATGCGGCCGTTAATTTGTAGTTGAGGAACGATACTACCCAGCCCCATGTAGCGATAACCTGCGTTTACATTCAGAGACTTGCCTGGCTTGTAGTTATCACGACTGTTCAGGGGGAACTGTGCGGTTGCCTGCAAGAAGTAGTCCCAATTTTGCGAGATAGGTGCAAATTTGAAGGCGCCCAAAATTGCGTCTGTAGTCCCGCTGCCGGGCTGTAGTCCTCGGTCTAAAGGATCGCCTGCTATCGCACCACCACTGAAGTTTTCGCTATGACTTCCTGTCGGTAATTTAAGCCCGAACTGAACGCCTAAATTTTTCTCTTCGGTTAAGCCTGTATAACGTCCGACCACTTTGATGTCGCCCAGATTATGAGTATGCGAAGTCCCGGCATCCGTGCCATCGAAGGCCAGTCCATTCGTGCCGTGCGAGCGGTCGATGTAAGGTAGCTGGATGTTCAATCCCCAGTCAGGCGAAGCGCTGTAATCAAAGCCCGCCGTAAAATACCGGTTTTTAGTGAAGAGTTCTTGTTCATGGTTATCCACAGGCCAGTTACTCACTTTTTCTGTGCCACTGCGAACCTGATTTTGATTGAGGTAGTCGTAGCGCAAATCGACTCGAATGCCTGGTCCTGAAGAGAGTCCTTGGCTATCCCAATCTGAACTTAGCGAGCACCCGCAACTTGCGCAGGCGAAAACGTGGGCTGCGGGGAATACAGCTAAAACTGCCCCAATAATGCGTGTAGAGACTTTCATGTGGTTTTCCATTTAAAGTGGGTTTCAAGTTTCATGTGAGCAGTTGGTTTCGCATGTCTGTGGGGGACTGAATACAAAATATTGCGATCATCAATCATAATATTTTCCTCCCACCAGTTCTGAGAACTGGGGCCATAGAGCGCAGCAAATATCGCCGAACAAGGTCATGCATGGGTGTAAATTTTCAGTTTCGCGACGGGCTGGCGCACCAGTGTTGAAAGCCGCTGCTGTCTGCGCTCCTCTTGCAGAAAACCAGATTCCCTTAGACCACTGACAATGCGTGAGACGGTTTCCGGTGCTGCGTTGATGATGCTGGCTATGTTGACCAAGCTAGGTATCGTAAGAAGGCGCGCTATCGACTGAAAATCATCTTTGCCATAAGCTATTAGCAAGAGTAAGCGCCGCACACGCTCTTCGACAGTTCCGATGCGCAAACTAGCTGTCTCCCGACAGCGGCGATGGTGGCGGATCAGCGCATCCCTAAATAATTGTGCTAATTCATGATCATCTTGAATATACAGTTGCGTCAGACTTACTTTGGTGATGGCGCGCGCGACGTCCGGTTCTCTTTCTCCAGCAAGTTGCTCTAGCCCTAGTATGTCGCCCGGCAATGCTAGTCGGATAAAGCGCAAGGAATCTGGTGCACAATAGTTATCGATACGTAGAGCGCCTTCGGTTACTTGCCAAACCTGTCTTGCCTTATCATTGCCTAGCACTTCGCGGGGCTTAAGCTGGATCAGCTGTTTGAATAGTTTAATAGAGCTCATATTGCCCCTAACTTAAATATAGATGTTTTGGTGTTTTCACTGGAGCTAAGCCGGGTGGGCGTGATTTATCACAATCCGCACACGTGGCCAGTCAAAATTAATTAGGTAGTGTTTTCAGCGGTTCGCTACTGTGCGTCCTGACAGCATATCCAGTAGCAATACCAGCGGTGCGCTGATGGCAAGTGTCGGCATCAACGCTAGGCATACTAATCCCGTCATCCACCATCCTGCGCCTAATGCACGCCATGCCTGTGCTGGTACATTTGGAAGACTTAATTGCCCCACTTTGCGGCGCTTGAAATACATCATCCACCCAGAAAGCAACGAAAACAGTACGCCAACACCAAACACAAACAGTACGGCCTGATTCCACCAGCCGAATTCACCTCTATGGAAAGGAATGCCAATGGCAGTGGCTTTGCCGAAGGCTGTTTGTTGCTGCCAGTTAGACGCATATAGTGGCTTGCCACTATATGCGTCTAACGCCGCTTCGAAACGAAGCGTGGGCCGGGTTCGGTCAGCCATGGATATCCGCCAAATACCGTCCTGACCGTGCGGAGCGGTTAGCTGCAGACTAGCGTCCGGGGCGATTTGACGTACAGCTTCGAGCGCTTCCTGCCAGTTCAGTAGTGTCATTCCTGGGTGGGATTGCGAATGTAAGCCAACCGGCATTTGTGGTGGTGCCTGTCCAACTAGATCACGCAGTACCCGAACCTCTTCACCAGCATATTTACTCCAGGTTAAACCGGTTGCTAAGATCACTAGGCTGACGATACCTAGAGCGACACCAGCAAAAGTATGCCAATCACGCCAAAAGCTGCGCCCCTGTAGTCCAAAGCGCGGCCAGCTTGCATTGGGCCACCACAAGGCGACGCCGGTAATCAGCATCACCACCATCCAACTGGCGGCCAGCTCGATTATCCAGCGCCAACCTTCTCCCTGCAGCAGGCGCGAATGTAGATGTTTGGCCCATTGACTAAAACGGTCTTCGTTAACCAGACTACCAAGTACGCTGGCATTACCTGGATGGACATACACTGTTACAGCGCCGGCCGGTAAACCAAATCCGGAAGGCTTACGCACAGCCGGTCTACTTAGCGCTGCTCCTGAAGAATGTTCACTAGCGGCCCCATTGGAAGCTGATAGCGTCGCCATTCCGCCGTTTCCGCTTTGCGCACCTGCATGGTGGTGTGCATGGGGATCGCTGCCACCGTTACGTGGTGCAAAGATCACTTTGAGCGCTTCATTAGCCGCTCCGGGAGTCACCACGTGTTTTAGTTCCATATTGGCCGGTGCTGCTGCCAACGCCGCAGCCACCAACTGATCAAGCGGCTGAGCCTTTACCACGGGCGCCACCTGTTCCATGTGGCCATATAGTGACTTTTCGATCTGCGGAGTGAGTACATATAGCAGGCCACTTAGCGCAGCTATCGCCGCAAACGGCGTAGCGACCAGTGCTGCCCACCAGTGCACCCGCCATAACAGCGCCGTACGTGCCGCACGGGTACTGGCCTGCAATTTGTTCTGCCGCGCGATCATGGCTTTCCTCCATAGGTGTAGCTCAGGCCCAGCATAATGCTGCGTGGAGTGCCAGGGGTATACTGGTTCTGAGTGTTAGGACTGTAGACTCCAACTCCGGAATACGAACTACTTGCCGAGTCTGCGTAGCGTTTGTCCGCAAGATTCCGGGTCTGTAGCCACGCTTCCCAGCCCCGGCCGATGCGGTAGTTGGCACGCAAATTAAGCAGACTGTGACCGCCATAGCGTACTGTGTTGGCGTTATCCATCCAGTAGTGCCCTTGATGGACCAGCTCCAACGCTACTCGCAGGCCGGCCACAGGTCGCACCCCTACCTCGGCCGAGGTTACGTCGCTAGGTGCTTGTGGCATTTCCTTGCCGCTGTAATCTAGCGTGTCAGAGACTCGATAGGCCTCATAACGGTGGCTGGCAAGCGCGCTTCCGAAGCGAGCATCAAATTGCCTGCTCTCATAATTAAGACCCAGTTCGAGACCCTGGCTGCGGGTACGGCCGGCGTTGCGGTTCTCACTAGTGCCGGGAGTGATGGTGTAACTAACGATGGTATCTCGTCCCGTCAGCCGGTAGAGCGCGGAGTCAAAGCGCAATGCACCATCCAGAAACGCCAGACGCAGTCCTAGCTCGGCATTGCGGAAAGTGGCGGGATGGAGATTCGGTATGCCGGTCTTGCCATACATTTGGCTGACTTCAGGTGGAGTGAAGCCATCACTGACGTTTGCATACAGATTAGCGTCGGCACCGAGCACATAGCTGCTGGCGATTTTTGGACTGAAACGCGAGAAGCTGCGCTGCTCGTCTGGTGCTCCGAAGTTGGCGCTACCACTTGGAGCCAGATGGTTATGATAGTCGTAGGAGATGCGGTCACTACGACCACCTGCTACAACTCGCAAGCGCTGTACAAGGGTAAATTCCAACTGACCGAACCACGCCATATTGGCGATGTCCGTCTGATAGTCGCGCACACCGAGCGGCTGACTGGCATTTGCCGGGGTGTAGCTCACATAACGCCCGCTAGAAATGTCGCGTACGATAGCCAAATTATCGCTCACATAGGGATTGTCGCTGCGGTCGATATACACGCCGCCAATTAGCCGTGTATTGAGCCATGCAAATTCCTGTACGTGTTTGATATCGACGCCTTTAGAATCGACGTGGTTGTTATTTTTCGAGCCTTTGCAGCTAATGCCACTGCAACTACCTATGCCATAGGATGGAATTTGGGCATGGTCATTGCGGCGCCCGAATACGGTCAGCGTCGTATTACCACCGGCAAGAGTCTCACCCTCCCATGCCGCAGTCACGCGGGTGGTCAAATCTCGTCGATAAGTGAAGCTGTTGATGCTCTTGCCCGGATTGGACTGATAGTCGTTTTCGAATAAGCTTCCTGTCATGGCTGCATCGAGATCTGTATGCACCAGCGTAGCGCGTAGTGACGAACTGGGACTCAAGGCATAATCAGCGCGCAGTGTGTATGAGTCCTTGCTGCCCGAGCTATACTGCTGCCAGTTATCGCGCTCGCGCCGCATGCTGTAGTGTGAAAAGCGTAAGCCGAAATCTCCCCAGCTATCACTGACAGCGGTATCGTAGCGTGTGTAGCCCGTCTCTCCTTCATGGCGAACCCCGATGCTTGCATACGGCGTACGCGATGACGCAGCCGTAAGCACATTAATGGCACCACCTACGGCATTGCTGCCGTAAAGTGAGGAAGCCGGTCCCTTCACAACCTCGACCCCGTTAGCGCCACTTAGATTCATTTCGTTTAGCGAATTGTGGTTGAACACTCCGAGAGGACGAATCGGAATACCATCTTCGAGGTATTGGTAGACAGCATTCGTACTGATGGGTTGACGTATCCCCATGCTGTGTTGTTCATTGCCGAGGTCATTCCAGTACACGCCAGCAATTCGGTTCAGTACATCGCCCATACTCTTGGGTTTGTCACGCTCGAGCGCATTTTGATCGATCACTCCGATTGCACTAGGGGTTTCAGATAGTTTGGTTAACGCTCGGGCACCACTCACCACAACAATTTCCATTCCGTCTCCCTCCTCGGCGCAGACATTTGTGGCGAAGGCCGCTAGTAGTGCGAGCGGCAGAATAGATAAAGGTAATGCAGGAAATACATGTTTCATCGGTTCGTACTCTTTTTATTTTTTAGCAACTGCATGGTCGGCCTATTGGTGGCGATGCAGTGCAAGATATAGATATCCCATAAGCCGAGCGCGATAGTCGCGGCTATACAGCTGCAACGGTCTGTATGCAGCAGTCGCAAAGAGCTGCGTTTCGGATTAGGGGATATCAGGCATTCGGATCTGTCGAATTCAAACCCCTAAAGTAAAGCAGGGGCAAAAAATCACAACGAATCAGGCCATAAAGGGCGGCGCGCGTGACTGGGCAGGCGCCCAGACGAATTGCGTTTGTGGCGCCTGCAGGAACAGGCGGGGGACGAAGGAAAGTTGAATAATGTGGTGGATAAGCGTAGCTTGTCGTTGGGGTGGTAAAGCGAGATCAATATGCAGCGCGCAATAGGGACAATCCATAGCAGCTCGGGGGGAAGCCGGCTGGTCAGTATCGGTTCCAGTTACGTTGGCAACTTGCACTAGCTTGATACCCGCGACGCTGCAAACCTCTACCCAGCTACCGGTATTGCGTACACGCGATATTGTAGGCGCCAGCACGGCAAACAGCATTGCTAGTACGGCAATCCATAGCGCAATACGGTAAGTTGTGCGGGTCATTATCATCTGAGTAGTCTAGCACGAGACTGATGTAAAAAACATTAGGCCGCGATGTTACAGACCTTCAATATTCTACAGCTAGTACTGATGCGAATGATTAACAGCCGAGAGGTACCGAGCAAGGTTGCACTTAATAATATGCTTTGGGGAGTTGACTAGACTTCGCGAATATTCCGATCGCACTACATTGACCTAGTCTGACTTTGCATGTGAAGTCAGTAATTGCAGGGGCCGGGGAACACTGCTTTCGACGCCTAGCGTGCAATTTTGGAGGACTGAAGGAGCCAATCCGATTAGATGCTGCCTAGATGAGCTTCAATGTCCGGATTGGGGTGCGGTTTCAATTGGTCGCCGCAACGCACTGTGCAAATCGCTGTGCAGGCGTGTAGTAGTTCAATGTTTTTCTGGGCCTCTCATTGAGCAATCTTGCGACCTCGTCCAATTTTTCTTGCGAGTATCCGGACAGGTCAAGTCCCTTGGGAAGATACTGCCGTAAAAGTCCATTTGTATTTTCATTTGATCCGCGTTGCCATGGATTTTGTGGATCGCAAAAATAGACTTGGATATCGGTAGCCAAGGTAAATCGTTTGTGGCCCGCCATTTCCCATCCGCGATCCCATGTGAGGGACTTGTACAGTTCACGAGGCAAGCGGCGCGCATTGTCGATCAATGCACTGACAACCGTCTCAGAGTCTTTAGCCCCAACCTTGACCAGCATTACATACCGGGTTTGACGTTCTACCAGCGTCGCAATCTGACTGTTGTGGCTACCGCAAAGTAGATCGCCTTCCCAGTGGCCAGGGACGGCTCGATCTTCAGCGCTCGCAGGACGTTCGCTAATCGAAATGGCGCCGACGATACGTCCGTGATTCTCTGTCTTCTGTGTATGGTGACGAGAGCGCCGCATTGCTCGTGTCCTGCGCAGGTATTCCAACAGTTCCTTCTTCAGGGCCCCACGAGCTTGGATGTAAAGGCTTCGATAGATAGTTTCGTGCGACACCTCGTACTCCTTATCCCCTTCGAAGAATTGCTTGAGCCAGCCGGCAATTTGTTCTGGGGACCACTTTAACTGGAGCTTGCTCGATACAATATCCTTGATCCAGCACCAAGCATGCAGCCTGCTGTTTGAACTCCGGGGAAAACGTACGTCTTTGCTTGCTCATCAAACACCTCTCCATGGCGAGCATTCTCGCCTAAATCAGTGTCCGGATACATTAAACCACTACACTTTTAGGGCTAGCCATTCCTTGGCCACGGCCTCAAACGTAGTGGCATTGGCCTGCTCTCGCTTAATACGATCAAGCTGGCGGCTGTGGGCAGGATTGATGCCCTGTTTCACTAACGCCCGAGCTTTCGCCCGCTCATCCCTGGCTTCAGCCAACGTAAAGACTCCGCCAGCGCGCCTAGCTGCCGCCTGCGCAATAGTCTCGTCCGACGGCTGTGGTGAATAGGAGCCAATAGCGAACACACTCTCCTTTACCGAGCCGGCTCCACGCAGCTCGAAACGATAGCGCCAAGCCTTGACTCCATTTGGCTTAACCTCAAGATACAGGCCATTC
>Ga0187842_1001350_pt1 | contig 11438 bp, 9 predicted proteins | sample SpaLakP09_SKY_41_FD_134514 | JGI IMG/M metagenome (GOLD analysis project Ga0187842, IMG submission 134514) | Oligotrophic lake water microbial communities from Sparkling Lake, Wisconsin, USA - SP09_SKY_41 | ecosystem: Environmental > Aquatic > Freshwater > Lake | place: USA: Sparkling Lake... | reverse complement strand
GAGCTATCTGTTCAACAGCCAGCTGCTGTCCAAACCGGATGGCAGCATGATCATCGTAGTGCCTGAGGAGTGCCGCAACGTCGAGCGTGTATGGAGCTATCTGCAAAAGATGACCTCCAGCGGCGGCCCGATCAATGAAATCCGCGTGTTCGACCTCAAGCAGTCCATGCAAAACGGTGGCGGCCCGGCTTGCCTGCGCTTGCGCGTGGCGCTGTCCGCAGCGGAGATCGCCGCTGTCAACCAGGGCGTGATGATGAGCGAGCCGCTGTTCCTGAGCTTGAACAACTGGGTGGACAAGCATTATCGCGACCGCCTGAGTGGGGATGATCTGGCCGATCCCTCCTTGCTGAACGAGTGCCGTGGCGCGCTGGACGAACTGACGCAGATCTTGCGCCTGGGTTCGGTCTACCCCTTCCAGCTGGTTTAGCCGGCTTGGGGGGCGTTGACGCCAGCTGACTGATGAACAAAGCCACCTGCGGGTGGCTTTGTTCATCAGTCAGCTGGCGCTTGATGGCTGCGCTGGTGCAGCCGGGATTCTTTTTGGGGCGCTTGGGAGATTTCTGCCGCATTATGGGGCAGGGTAGGGCTTTTTCAGCGTAAAAATCTGGCCCGACTTTTGCTCTAGGGGGACGTAGAGTGGGTTTTATCGGGATCTATGCATCAGGATACGTGCGCAGCCATGAGAATTTTCTCGCCAGCCATGCCTTAGTGTAATGCTTTGGATTGTATCCCGAAGATTGTATACATTCGAATGACTGCGAAAATTCTATGTTCACTTTGGAATGTGAATGAACATATCTTTTCGAAAACGAAGAATATCAAGGGGAAACATGTCAAAAATGTGAAAATGCATGCTTGGGCAGGTGTGGCACGGCGTAGCGAAGATATCCAATTTTATCTTGTTGCGGCGCAGCGTTATTGTCTGAAAAAAATCAATAAAATCAACAACATGCAAAGTTTTTAAATGATTTGCTTTTTAGCTGTTTTTTGCCGGTTTTTAAGATTGACAGTCGATTGAATCCACACGCATAATCCGTGCGGCTGTCAGACAGAAACCAGAAAAATGGTTCAATACGACAGGCTATACAACTACAGGTGGCATAAGAAGAGGGTAAGCCCTACAAGCTGCTGGGTCGTTTAATCAAAGGAGATCTCCCACGTGGACATTTTTATCCAACAGATCCTCAATGGTCTGGTACTTGGTAGTATCTATGCGCTGATCGCGCTGGGTTACACCATGGTGTACGGGATCATGGGGCTCATCAACTTCGCCCATGGCGAAGTCGTGATGTTTGGTGCCATGGTATGCATTACCGTTGTCTCTACGCTGACGCATTCCGGTGTAAATCTGCCGGGCTGGGCCATCGTGCTGATCGGTACGCTGGTGGCCATTCCGGCTTGTGCCCTGCTCGGTTTCGTCATCGAGCGCGTGGCCTACCGTCCGCTGCGTGGCGCACAACGTCTGGCCCCGCTGATTACCGCGATCGGCCTGTCCATCACGCTGCAGCAGGTGGCCATCCTGATCTGGGGCCGCAACTACATTCCTTTCCCTGACCTGCTCAACTCCGATACCGTCAGCATCATGGGTGCCAGCATTACCAAGCTGCAAGTCATGATCGTGGTGCTGTGCGTGGTACTGATGACTGGTCTGCTGGTGATTGTGGAAAAGACCAAGCTGGGCCGCGCCATGCGTGCCACCAGCCAGAACCCGAGCGTGGCCGGCCTGATGGGCGTGAATGTCAACACCATCATCTCCGCCACCTTCATGCTGGGTTCCGCCCTGGGCGCGATTGCCGGTGTGATGGTTGCCACCAACTACTCGCAAGCGCACTACTACATGGGCTTCATGATCGGTCTGAAGGCGTTTACCGCAGCGGTGCTGGGTGGTATCGGCAACCTGGGTGGCGCGGTGGCTGGCGGTATTCTGCTGGGCATCATCGAAAGCCTGGGCGCCGGCTATATCGGCCAGCTGACCGGTGGCTTCCTGGGTTCCAACTACCAGGACATCTTTGCCTTCATGGTGCTGATCCTGGTGCTGATTTTCCGTCCGTCCGGCTTGCTGGGCGAAAAGATGGCTGACCGTGCCTGATCCGGGGGAGAAATAATATGACCAAGGCACTCGATTCCAAAAAACTCGGGCTGTTCATTGCCTGCGGTATTGCCCTGTGTGTTCTGCCCTTCGTGGTAGGCGGCGCACTGGGTAATTCCTGGGTACGTATCGTCGACTTTGCGCTGCTGTACGTGATGCTGGCACTGGGCCTGAACATCGTGGTGGGTTTTGCCGGCCTGCTCGACCTGGGCTTCATCGCCTTCTATGCCGTGGGTGCTTACACCTATGCGCTGCTGGGCTCGCCGCACTTCGGCATTCACTGGCCCTTCTATGTCACCATTCCGCTGGGTGCGCTGTTTGCCGCCTTCTTCGGGATCCTGCTTGGTACTCCGGTACTGCGCCTGAAGGGTGACTATCTGGCCATCGTGACGCTGGGTTTCGGTGAAATCGTGCGTATTTTCATGAACAACCTGAATGCGCCGGTGAATATCACCAACGGCCCGCAAGGTATCAACCTGATCGACCCCATCCATGTGGCGGGTGTGGATCTGGGTACCCCGATCAACTTGTTCGGCCTGAGTCTGCCGCCGGTTTACCTGTACTACTACCTGTTCCTGGCGCTGACCGTGCTGGTGGTGATCATGGCTTCCCGCCTGCAGCACTCCCGTATCGGCCGTGCCTGGGTGGCGCTGCGTGAAGACCAGGTGGCCGCTTCCGCCATGGGTATCAACATCCGCAACATCAAGCTGCTGGCTTTTGCACTGGGCGCGCTGTCCGGTGGTGTGGCAGGTGGCCTGTTCTCTGCCTTCCAGGGCTTTGTTTCGCCGGAATCCTTCAGCCTGCTTGAATCCATCATGATTCTGGCCATGATCGTACTGGGCGGCATGGGCAATATCGCTGGTGTGATCCTGGGCGCTGTCGTGCTGACCATTGCACCGGAAATCCTGCGTGACGTGATTGGCCCGCTGCAGATGAAGACCATGGGTCGCATGCTGATCGACCCGGAAAACGCCCGCATGCTGCTGTTCGGCATGGCCATGGTGGTGATGATGCTGGTTCGTCCGGAAGGCATGCTGCCGTCCAAACGCCGCAAGGCCGAGTTCAAGGACGCCAAAGACGCGGCGGCGCAGAAAGGTTAAGTCATGGCTGAAGTACTGCTGAAAATTGAAGGCATCAACAAGCGTTTTGGCGGCTTGCACGCGCTGAGCGGCGTTGGCCTCACCATCAACAAGGGTGAGATCTACGGTCTGATCGGCCCCAACGGCGCCGGCAAGACCACCCTGTTCAACGTGCTGACCGGGCTGTACGTGCCTGACGAAGGCTCCTTCACCTTCGACGGCAAGAACCTGTTCCAGGCCAAGCCGCATATCGTGGTGGAAGCCGGTATTGCCCGTACTTTCCAGAACATTCGCCTGTTCGCGGAAATGACTGCGCTGGAAAACGTGATGGTGGGTCGCCACATCCGTTCCAAGGCCGGTGCGCTGGGCGCGGTATTGCGTGACCGCCGTACCCGTGCCGAAGAGCAGGCCATTACCGACAAGGCCTGGGAACTGCTGGAATACGTCGGTATTGCCGATGTGGCCAACGAGCGTGCCCGCAACCTGTCCTACGGCCACCAGCGCCGTCTGGAAATTGCCCGTGCGCTGGCCACCGAGCCCAAGCTGCTGGCACTGGACGAACCGGCTGCCGGTATGAACCCGCGTGAAACCGAATCGCTCAAGGATCTGATGAGCAAGATTGCCAAGAGCGGCACCACGGTTTTGCTGATTGAACACGACGTCAAGCTCATGATGGGCCTGTGTGACCGTATCGCGGTGCTGGACTACGGCAAGAAGATTGCCGAAGGCATCCCGGAAGAAGTACGCAGAAACCCGAAAGTGATTGAGGCTTATTTGGGAGCGGCACACGCATGAGTCTCTTAGAAGTTAAAAACCTGCAAGTGGCCTACGGCGGCATCCAGGCTGTCAAAGGGATCGATTTCCATATTGACCAGGGCGAACTGGTGACCCTGATCGGTGCCAACGGCGCCGGCAAGACCACCACCCTGAAAACCCTGATCGGCATGGTCAAGCCTTCCGGTGGCAGCATCACTTATGATGGCAAGCTGAACGGAACCATTCCCTCCTATGACTATGTGCGTCATGGGCTGGTGATGGTGCCGGAAGGCCGCGGCATCTTCAGCAAGCTGACGGTGGAAGAAAACCTGCAAATGGGCGCCTACTACCGTAATGACAAGGCGGCGATCCAGAGCGAAATCGAACGCGTGTACGAACTGTTCCCGCGTCTGAAAGAGCGTTTCAAGCAGCTGGCCGGCACCTTGTCCGGTGGCGAACAGCAAATGGTGGCCATGGGCCGTGCCATGCTGTCCAAGCCCAAGCTCTTGCTGCTGGACGAACCGTCCATGGGCCTGGCGCCGATCATCGTGGAAAAGATCTTCGAGATCATCCAGATGATTGCCAAGGAAGGCGTGACCATGCTGCTGGTGGAGCAGAACGCCAAGCTGGCGCTGGAAGTGTCCCAGCGTGGCTATGTAATGGAAAGCGGCCGTATCACCATGGGTGGCCCGGCGCGCGAATTGCTCGACGACGAACGCGTGCGTAACGCCTACCTCGGCGAGTAAGCAAACGAGTCTTCAATGACAGCAACGATTAGCCCCGAAGTACTGGTTCACCAGCTCTTCGGGGCCTTTTTATTGCCGCCGCTGCTATTCATCCTGCCGCTACTGGCCGGCGCACTGCTGTTGCGTCCGCGCCCGCTGGCCGGCTGGCTGTTACTGCTGGGCGGCCTGTTTCTGGCCTATGGCCTGTCCATTCCGCGCACGGCCATGTGGCTGAGTGCCGGGCTCGAACAGTATCCGCCGATCACACAGGCACAATTACAGCGGGCGCAGGCCATCGTGGTACTGGGTGGCGGCAAGAAACCGGCACCGGAATATGGCCGTAACGAACCAGGCGCCGATACCCTCAGCCGCCTGCGCTATGCTGCCTGGCTGGCCCGGCGCAGCCAGTTGCCGCTACTGGTGACCGGCGGCTCCCCGCTGGGCGGCGAGCCGGAAGGCGAGGTCATGGCACGTACCCTGCAGCAGGACTACGGCCTGCCGGTACGCTGGGTGGAAATGCAGTCCAACACCACGCTGGAAAATGCCCGCTACAGTGCCCGTCTGCTGAAAAAGGATGGCATCGGCCGTATCGTGCTGGTGAGCCAGGGCTGGCATCTGCGCCGCGCCTTGCCGTTTTTTACTGCCGAAAGCCTGCAAGTGTTGCCCGCGCCCACCGGCTTTGTCCGCTATGATGGCGGGGGGCTGGCCTGGTATCTGCCCACTGGCCGGGCCATGCAGGAGTGCCACTCTGCCTTGCGCGAGTGGCTGGGAATTTTTTTCTACAAGGCGCGTGGCTGGCTGCATGGCCAAGCGGGTCAGCCCGCTGCGCAGCCCTGATTTGACGAGGTGAGTGCGTGAAAATCGGTGCCATCATCATTGGTGACGAACTGCTGTCCGGCAAGCGTCAGGACAAGCATCTGCAGGCTTTGATCCGCATTCTGGCGGCGCGTGGGCTGAACCTGGCATGGGCTGACTATGTGGGCGATGATCCGGCCCGCATCCGTGCCACGCTGGAGCGTGCTTTTGCCGGTGGCGAGCTGGTGTTCAGCTTTGGCGGCATCGGGGCAACGCCAGACGATCACACCCGCGCTTGCGCGGCCCAGGCGCTGGGCCTGGAACTGGAGGTCCACCCGGAGGCGGGTGCGCTGATCGAGGCGCGCTTCGGTGCGGATGCCTATCCGCACCGCATCAATATGGCGAAGTTTCCGCAGGGCAGCCGCATCATCCCCAATCCGGTGAACCAGATTGCCGGCTTCTCGCATGGTGATGTGCATTTCGTGCCGGGCTTCCCGGCCATGGCCTGGCCGATGATCGAATGGGTGCTGGATGAGCAGTACCGTCATCTGTTCAATGACAGCCCGGATGTGGAGCAGGGTGTGATTGCGCTGAACGCACGCGAGGGCGACCTGATTACCCTGATGCAGGATTTCAGCCAGCGCTATCCGGCACTCAAGCTGTCCAGCCTGCCCAGCTTTGGCAATGACACCATCCCGCAGATGCATATCGACTTCGGTTTCACCGGCCAGCGCCAGCTGGTGGAGATTGCCCTTGCCGAATGGCGCAAGGCGCTGACGGCGGCGGGCTACACCTTGCAGGAACGCGCTTGAGCTGGTGAGCGACACCACTAGAAAAGGGGCTTTACGCCCCTTTTTGTTTTTGCTGGACCTGGCTGATCAGCGCCCGGTTTTCAACTGCGTCCACAAGCGGTTTTGCAGGCGCATGATATCGGCCGGCAGTGGCTCCAGCAGGAATAGCTTGTTGATGAGGGCTGGCGGCGGGTAGATGGCCGGGTCGTTGGCAATCTCCGGTTTCACGAACTTGCGCGCTGCGGCATTGGCGGTGGGGTAGAACACGGTATTGGTAATGCCGGCATTCACTTGCGGGGTCTGCATGTAGTTGATCCACTGCAGTGCGGAATCGACATTCTTGGCCCCCTTGGGAATCACCATCACGTCAAACCACAGCGGGGCACCGGTTTTGGGAATGTAATAAGCCAGTTGATAAGGGCGTTTGGCTTCGGTTGCGCGCGTCTTGGCGATCACCACGTCACCCGAGTAGCCCAGCACCATGCAGATATCGCCATTGGCCAGCTCGTTGATATAGCCGGAGGAGCTGAAGCGCTTGATATAGGGGCGGATCTTTTGCAGGGTCTGGAAGGCCGCCTGGTAGTCGGCCGGGTTGCGGCTGCTGGGAGACTTGCCCAGGTAGTGCAGGGTGGTGGCAAACACTGCCTTGGCATCGTCCAGCACCGAAATGCCGCAGCCTTTCAGTTTTGCTGCTTTTTGCGGGTTGAACAGATTGTCCCAGTCGTCCAGCGGGGTGTCCTTGCCCAGTAGCGGCTGTACCTTGGTCAGGTTGTAACCCAGGCCATCCGTGCCATAGGCCCAGGGTACGCCATACAGATTGCCCGGATCAGCCCCGGCTATCTTGGCCATCAGCGCCGGGTCCAGATTACGCAGATTGGGCAGCTTGCTCTTGTCCAGCTTCTGGAAGGCTCCAGCCTGGATCTGCTTGGCCATGAAGTCCGAGGTAGGGGTGACGATGTCGTAGCCGGAGCTGCCGGTCAGCAGCTTGGATTGCAGGGTTTCATTGCTGTCGTAGTTGTCGTAGCGCACCTTGATGCCGGTCTGTTTTTCAAAACCGGGGATGGTGTCCTTGGCAATGTAGTCGGACCAGTTGTAGACATTGACGACACCTGCCGCCAGGCTGAATGGGGCAGTGCAGCTCAGCAGCAGGGCAGGGATCACACGGAATGGATTTGTTTTCATGGCTATCTTCCTGGGTGGGTGAGTACCTTGTCATGAGCGATGTTGGACCGCGCTGCAAGCGCACGGTTTCCCGCTCCTGTCCCGCCAGGCCTATCTGCGCGGTTTGGCCCTCCCGTTTCGCGATCTGCCGGCTGGCCGGATCATCGGCAGACTTGCTCTGCAAATCAGCCTGTTTCTGATTAATATGACGTGGTGCTGAGTGCCCTGATGCTTGGCTGATGCGGCTGGCCGCGCTTATGGCCATGCCGGAGGCGAAATTCTGTCTATCGTTGGTGGAGAAATGAATGCGCAGCCTGATCCGGCTTGTCTCCTGCCTGTTGCTGTCAATGCCGCTGCTGGCTTCCCCCTTGTTCAATTACCCGATGGACCCCTTGCGCGCCGTCAGTGGTGTGCCGGATCTGAGCAGCTGGAACCTGGGCCGGGAGCGTGCTGATGCGCGGATTCGCGTACAGGACGGCCATCTTTTCCGCGATGGGCAGCGGATACGCTTGCTGGGTGTCAATCTCGCATTCGGTGCAGCCATGCCCAGCCACGAGGATGCCGACCATATGGCGGCCAGGCTGGCCAGTTTCGGCATCAATGCCGTCCGGCTCCACCATCTGGACAGCCGTCCGGCACCGGAAGGTCTGCTGAGTGCAGACAAACTGCATCTGGACGAGGATGCGCTGGAGCGCTTTGACTACTTGCTGGCCGCGCTGGAAAAGCACGGCATCTATATCGACCTCAACCTGCATGTGGGGCGCAGCTATCCCGGCTTTACGCCATGGCCAGGAGTGGATGGCAGGACACGTCCGCAATACTGGAAGGGCGTCGATCTGTTCTTCCCGCCCATGCAGGCCATGCAGCGGGACTATGCGCGCATGCTGCTGCGTCACCGCAACCCCTACACCGGGCGCATCTACGCCGAAGACAGCGGCATTGCCCTGGTGGAAATCAATAATGAAGACGGCTTGCTGCATGAGTGGTTGGCCGGCACGCTGGATGCCATCAGTGAACCCTTCGCTGCGGAGTTACGCTCGCAGTGGCAGCATTGGTTGCTGGCCCGTTATCCCACAGACGCCGCGCTGACCCATGCCTGGGGAGCTCGTAATGGCAAGTCCGGGCAAGAGATGCTGACAGCAGGTCGCTGGGTACTGCAAACCGTGGGTGGCGCACGTGCCAGCCTGCAGCAAGGCAGTGTGCTGCAGCTGGACATGCAGCAAGCCGGTGCCGAGGACTGGCATGTCCAGCTCCACCAGAACAATCTGGTCCTGCATGCCGGCCAGCCCTACACCCTGCATTTGCGCATCCGTGCCGATCACCCCCTGCAACTGGCCGCCATCGCCATGCAGGCGCATGCGCCGTGGAAATCCCTGTGGCGTTCCCGTCTTGCCGTTGGCGAGGCGTGGCAGGACTTTGATCTGGTGTTTACCCCGTCGGACGAAGAAAACCTTGCCCGCTTGACGCTGGGAGAGCTGGGACATGAGCATGGCCGGCTATGGATTGCCGCCGCCAGCCTGCAAGCGGGTGGGGCCGTTGCCCTGGCGGCAGGCGAGAACCGAAGCAATGTCGGCCTGCCCCTGGCCCGCAGGCAACTTGCTTTGTCCGGCGCGCAAATGCGGGACTGGGCGACCTTCCTGTGGGACCGGGAAACGGCTTACTGGCAGGGTATGCGCGATTATCTGCGCCATGATCTGGGGGTAAAGGCGCTGTTGATCGGCACTCAGGTCAGCTATAGCCCGGCACCCATCCAGGCCATGCTGGATGTGGTGGATGGGCATGCTTACTGGCAGCACCCGCGCTTTCCCGGCCGACCCTGGGACCCCGCCAACTGGAGCATCGGCAATAGCGCCATGGCCGGGGTGGACGGCGGCGGAACCCTGGCCGACCTGGCCTTGCGCCGGGTGGCGGGCAAGCCCTTTGTGGTGACCGAGTACAACCACCCGGCACCGGCAGAGCATGCTGCCGAAGGACTGCCCCTGCTGGCCGCCTATGCCGCGCTGCAAGATTGGGATGCGCTGTTTGTTTTTGATTACCAATCCACGGCACTCAGCCATGCCGGTATTCCGGGCTTTTTTGACATTGCGGGCGATCCGGCCAAGATGTCGGCCTTGCCGGCCTGTGCCGCGCTGTTCCGGCGCGGAGACATTGACAGTCCAGGCCTGGCTCCAGCTGCGCTGCCTCCCCGTAGTGCCATGCTGGATACGCTGCTGCGGCAGCGCGTCATGCCCTCGGCAGAATGGCTGGGTGTAGCGCGCAATGCGGTCTTGCAGGGGCCGGTATCGCTTTCATCGCCGCCAGGCGCCGCCATCAGTCTGCCGGTGGCCAGTGTCAACCATCAATTATGGTGGGGAGCGGGGGGCGCGCCTGTCGTGCTGCTGGATGCGCCAAACAGCAAGGGGCTGATTGGCGCTCCAGGCAAGCAGGAAATCCGGCTGGGTGGGCTTGGCCTGCAGTTGCTGGATGCCGCCAGCGGCCATGCCGTGCTATTGGCTACCGCGCTGGAGGGAAAAGGTTTTGCCACGCCAGGGCATGTACTGCTGACGGCGCTGGGCATGGAGGGAAACACCGGCATGCGCTGGCTGGATGACAAGCACGACAGTGTAGGCCGGCAATGGGGCAATGCCCCGGTATTGGCCGAGGCGATCAAGGCCCGTATCAGCTTGCCGGTGGCGGCCTCCCGTGTCAGGGCCTGGGCGCTGGATGCCAATGGCCAGCGGCTGGCTGCGCTGACTGTCAGCGGCCGGGAGCAAGCCAGCATCACGCTACCGGGGCCGGTACCCGCCTTGTGGGTGGAGGTCGAGATTCACTAGCTGGCGGGCAGAGGGCGTGAGTGACAAACAGGCCCGGCATGGCCGGGCCTTGCCTGGCTCTGTACTCAGTCTTGCGGGTGGAAATATTGCAGGATGCTGGAAAAATCCAGCTGGCCGTGGCCGGCTGCTGCATGGCTTTCGTACAGATTGCGCGCCAGCGTGCCCAGCGGCGTGGCGGCGTGGCTGTCCAGCGCGGTGGTTTCGGCCAGGCCCAGGTCTTTCAGCATCAGCGCGGTCATGAAACCGCCGCTATAGCCACGGCTGGCTGGGGCGGTGTCCATTACCCCGGGCCAGGGGTTGTACAGCTCCAGCGCCCAGTTGCGGCCAGAGCTTTTGCTCATGATGTCCGACAGCACTTTCGGGTCCAGACCGTTTTTCACCCCCAGTGCCAGCGCTTCGGCAGTGCCCGCCATCAGGATACCCAGCAGCATGTTGTTGCAGATTTTGGCGGTCTGCCCGGCACCGTTGCCTCCGGCATGGAAGATGTTCTTGCCCATGGCTTCCAGCAGCGGGCGCGCTTCGGCCAGGTCTGCCTCGGCGCCGCCAACAATAAAGGTGAGTGTGCCGGCAGCGGCCCCGGCAGTACCACCGGACACCGGCGCATCCAGCATGCGCAGGCCCGCTGCGGTGGCAGCATCGGCCACCTTGCGTGCATCGCTGGCGGCAATGGTGCTGCAGTCAATCACCAGCGTATTCTTGGGCAGGCTGGTAAACAGCCCTTGCTCGCCCAGATACAGCGCCTGCACATGCTTGCCGGCCGGCAGCATGGAAATCACCACGCTGGCACCTTGCACGGCGTCCAGCGCGCTGCTGGCGGCGCGGGCGCCGGCGGCTTGCAGCCTGGCCAGTGCCTCGGCTGACAAATCGAAAGCGGCTACGCTAAAACCCTTGGCCACCAGATTGAGCGCCATTGGCCCGCCCATATTGCCCAGGCCGATAAAGGCGATGTGTGTCATTGCGTCTCTCCTCTTTTCTTGTACTTAAGGCAGTGAGGCCAAAGGGTGCTGATCGGCCGGCCACGGTGCCACAAAGTGGCTGTCCACCCAGTCCTGCGGAATGTCGGCCAATTGGCGGTAATGCCATTGCGGCTGCCTGTCCTTGTCCACCAGCAGTGCGCGCACGCCTTCGCGGAAGTCCGGTTTGTGGCAGAAGTTGAGCGACAGGATCAGCTCCATGCGCAGTGCTTCAGCCAGCGACAGGTGGCGGGCGCGCTGGAAGATTTCCCAGGT
>Ga0187842_1001349_pt1 | contig 11439 bp, 11 predicted proteins | sample SpaLakP09_SKY_41_FD_134514 | JGI IMG/M metagenome (GOLD analysis project Ga0187842, IMG submission 134514) | Oligotrophic lake water microbial communities from Sparkling Lake, Wisconsin, USA - SP09_SKY_41 | ecosystem: Environmental > Aquatic > Freshwater > Lake | place: USA: Sparkling Lake... | reverse complement strand
CGCGCGGGCGCTGATCATCGACGCCGGTGTGCGCGACGTGAAAACCCTGCAGGAAATGGACTTCCCGGTATGGAGCCGCGCCATCAGCAGCAAGGGCACCATCAAGGCCACGCTGGGCTCGGTGAATATCCCGGTGGTTTGCGCCGGCATGCTGGTGCATCCGGGTGATGTCATCGTGGCGGATGACGACGGCGTGGTATGCGTCCCGGCCGCCCGTGCAGTGGAAACCCTGGCGGCGGCGCAAAAGCGCGAATCGTTCGAAGGCGAGAAGCGCGCCAAGCTGGCTTCCGGCGTACTGGGCCTGGACATGTACGCAATGCGCGAGCCGCTGGCAAAGGCTGGCCTGCGTTATATCGACTGAGGACGACAGCATGAGCAAACCCGTGAGTGGCGACTTCAGCAAAACCGCAGGCTGGCTGGACTGGTTTGACGGCCCGGCCAAACCGGCCTTCACCCTGCCTGCCGGCGCGGTGGATGCCCACTGCCATGTATTCGGCCCCGGTGCGGAATTTCCTTACGCGCCAGAGCGCAAATACACCCCCTGCGATGCCAGCAAGGCCGAGCTGTTTGCCCTGCGCGACCATCTGGGCTTTGCCCGCAACGTGATCGTGCAGGCCACCTGCCATGGTGCCGACAACCGCGCCATGGTGGATGCCTGCCGCGCCAGAAAGGGCAAGGCGCGTGGCGTGGCCACCGTCAAGCGTGCGGTGAGCGACGAGGAGCTGCAAAGCCTGCACGATGCCGGTGTACGCGGCGTGCGCTTCAACTTCGTCAAGCGGCTGGTGGATTTCACCCCCAAGGACGAGCTGATGGAGATTGCCAGCCGCATCGCAAAACTGGGCTGGCATATCGTGGTGTATTTCGAAGCGCAGGACCTGCCCGAGCTGTGGGACTTCTTCACCAACCTGCCCACCACCGTGGTGGTGGACCACATGGGCCGCCCGGATGTCAGCCTGCCGGTGGACGGGCCGCAGTTTGAATTGTTCGTGAAACTGATGCGCGAACATGACAATATCTGGTCCAAGGTCAGCTGCCCGGAACGCCTGAGCGTAAGCGGTCCCAAGGCGCTGGCTGGTGAACGCCACGCCTATCACGACGTGATTCCGTTTGCCCGCAAACTGGTGGAAACCTTCCCCGAGCGCGTGCTGTGGGGGACCGACTGGCCGCACCCCAATCTGAAAGATCACATGCCCGACGACGGCCTGCTGGTGGATTTCATCCCCCATATCGCACCGACGCCGGAGTTGCAGCAACAGCTGCTGGTGAAAAATCCCATGCGCCTGTACTGGCCGGAAGAATGCTGAGGAGCCTGCATGGCACTGGACAAACCGTATAAAGACGTGCCCGGCACCATTATTTTTGATGCCGAGCAAAGCCGCCTGGGCTACTGGCTGAACCAGTTTTGCACCAGCCTGATGAAGGCGGAAAACCGCGCCCGCTTTCTGGCCGACGAACGTGCCTATCTCGACGAATGGCCGATGACGGAAGAGCAGAAACTGGCGGTGCTGGCGCGCGACCTCAACTGGTGCATGGCGCTTGGCGGCAATATCTATTTCCTGGCGCGCATCGGTGCCACCGACGGCAAGAGCTTCCAGCAGATGGCCGGCTCCATGACCGGCATGAGCGAAGAGGAATACCGCAACATGATGGTGGCCGGGGGCCGCTCGGTGGAAGGTAATCGCCGCATCGGTGAAGACGGTGACGCCCAGCCGCACCGCCAGCCGCAAGGCGCGGGCAGCAAGAAAGAAGGCAACTGATATGGCACGTATTACCGCATCCGTTTATACCTCGCACGTGCCGGCCATCGGCGTGGCCCTGGATCTGCACAAGACGCAGGAAGACTACTGGCAGCCGCTGTTTGCCGGTTACGACTTCTCCAAGCAATGGATGAAGGACAACAAGCCGGACGTCATCTTCCTGGTGTACAACGACCACGCCACCGCCTTCAGCCTGGACATGATTCCCACCTTTGCCATTGGCACGGCTGCCGAGTACAAACCAGCTGATGAAGGCTGGGGCGCGCGTCCGGTGCCGGTGGTGAAAGGGCATCCCGAGCTGGCCAGCCATATTGCCCAAAGCGTGATCCAGCAGGACTTCGACCTCACCATCGTCAACAAGATGGACGTGGACCACGGCCTGACCGTGCCGCTGTCCTTGATGTGCGGCGAGCTGGACCCGGTGAAGGACGCCTGGCCCTGCCCGGTGATTCCGTTTGCCGTCAACGTGGTGCAATACCCGGTGCCGTCCGGCCAGCGCTGTTTTGCGCTGGGCCAGGCCATCCGCAAGGCGGTGGAAAGCTTTGACGAAGACATCAATGTGCACATCTGGGGCACCGGCGGCATGAGCCACCAGCTGCAGGGTGCACGCGCCGGGCTGATCAACCGCGAGTGGGACAACAACTGGCTGGACCTGATGATCAACGACCCGGTGGCCTGCGCCAAAGTGCCGCATATCGACTACGTGCGCGAAGCCGGCAGCGAAGGTATCGAACTGGTGATGTGGCTGATTGCCCGTGGTGCCATGGCTGATGTGAACGATGGCCAGCGCAGCGGCCCGCTGCCGCAGGTGGCACATCGCTTCTACCATGTCCCGGCCTCCAATACCGCCGTGGGTCACGCCATTCTGGAAAACAATTAAACGGGAATCCCTGTCATGACAATCAAAGTAGCCCTGGCTGGTGCCGGCGCCTTCGGCATCAAGCATCTGGACGGCATCAAGAATATTGCCGATGTGGAAGTGGTATCGCTGATTGGCCGCGATCTGGCCAAAACCCGCGAAGTGGCGGACAAATACGGCGTGGCCCATGTCACCGATGACCTGAACGAAACCCTGGCCATCAAGGAAGTGGACGCCGTCATCCTGTGTACGCCCACCCAGATGCACGCCGGACAGACTGCGGTCTGCCTGGCGGCCGGCAAGCACGTGCAGGTGGAAATTCCGCTGGCCGACACCCTGGCCGGTGCCGAAGCCGCCGCCGCGCTGCAACAGCAAACCGGCCTGGTGGCCATGTGCGGCCACACCCGCCGCTTCAACCCCAGCCACCAGTGGGTGCACAACAAGATTACTGCCGGCGAATTCAACATCCAGCAGATGGATGTGCAAACCTACTTCTTCCGCCGCACCAATATGAACGCGCTGGGCCAGCCGCGCAGCTGGACCGACCACCTGCTGTGGCACCACGCCGCCCACACCGTGGACCTGTTTGCCTACCAGGCCGGCAGCCCCATCGTGAAGGCCAATGCCATCCAGGGCCCGGTTCACCCGCAACTGGGCATTGCCATGGACATGTCCATCCAGCTGAAGGCCGCCAACGGCGCCATCTGCACGCTCAGCCTGTCCTTCAACAATGACGGCCCGCTGGGTACTTTCTTCCGTTATATCGGCGACACCGGCACTTACATTGCCCGTTACGACGACCTGGTGAACGGCAAGGAAGAGAAGATTGACGTGTCCCAAGTTGCGGTGTCGATGAACGGCATCGAGCTGCAGGATCGCGAATTCTTTGCCGCCATCCGCGAAGGCCGCGAGCCCAACTCCAGCCTGCGTCAGGTGCTGCCGTGCTATCAGGTGTTGCATGCGCTGGAGCAGCAGCTGGTTTAGATCCGCTAATAAAAACCTGGTGCTGCGTTGCGCCTCCTTGCCGTACTTTGTGTACTGTCTGCGACGGCGCGCCTTGCCCCAGGATGCTTCGCTTTTTTCTTAGCAGCTCTTAATTTGATAAGTTTCTTTTGAAATACCTTTTGTAAGCGACCCTCCTGAACAAGGCAGTCCGGTTTGATGCAAACCGGCTGACCTTGTCTTTTTCATGCCGGGGGCCGCAGAAACAGTGCAAGGACAGTTCCATGAAACAGCGACAACTTGGCCCGTTTACCGTTTCTGCCATTGGCCTTGGCTGCATGAATCTCAGTCACGCTTATGGCGTGCCACCGTCTGCCGAGCAGGGCAGCCAGGTATTGCTGACGGCGCTGGATGCCGGCGTCACCCTGTTTGATACCGCCGCGCTGTACGGCTTTGGTGCCAATGAGGAACTGGTGGGCAAGGTGCTCAAGCCGCATCGCCAGCAGATTGTGCTCACCAGCAAATGCGGCATGACCGGGGTGGAGGGCAAACGGGTGATCGATGGCCGGTCGGACACCCTGCGCCAGACCTGCGAGGACAGCCTGCGCCGCCTGCAAACCGATGTCATCGACCTGTATTACCTGCACCGTTGGGACCGGCAAGTGCCGATTGAAGATTCGGTCGGCGCGCTGGCCGAACTGGTGGCTGCCGGGAAGATCCGCAGCATCGGCCTGTCCGAGGTTTCCGCCGCCACACTGGCACGCGCCGAGGCGGTGCACCCGATTGCCGCCGTGCAAAGCGAATACTCGCTGTGGACGCGCAATCCGGAAATCGCCCTGCTGGATGCCTGCCGCGCCCGCAATGTGGCACTGGTGGCTTTCAGCCCGCTGGGTCGTGGCTTCCTGGCCGGTGGCGTGCGCGACCCGGCCGGCTTTGCCGCCAACGACATCCGCCGCGCCATGCCACGTTTCCAGGCCGAACACTTTGCCCGCAACCTGCGCCTGTTGGATGCACTGCAAGGCCTGGCCACCGAAACCGGCTTCACCCTGGCCCAGCTGGCCATGGGCTGGCTGCTGGCGCAAAGCGAGCAGGTGATTCCGATTCCGGGCACCAGCAATGTCAGCCATTTGCAGGAAAACCTGTCGGCCGACTCGGTGACGCTGGACATGGAAGTGCTGACCCGGCTGGATGCCATCGTTAATGAAAACACGGTAAGTGGCGCACGCTACAACGCCGCCACCCAGCAGGAAATCGACACCGAGGAATTTGGCGTTTCTGTCCAGCCAGCCTGATGGCAGGGCAGGAGACCACCGCACTATTGCTTCCATCTGGGGTGTGAACCCATGCCGGCGGGGTTTTCCTGCTGGCTTTTTTTTGCCTGTAACGCCGTGGCCAGCGGTATCTCGCCTTCTTCAGCTGCCAGGTCAAGGGCAAAAAAATCCCGGCACGGGGCCGGGTGTTCAGCGAAGGAGGAGAAATGCTGACAACAGTGTGTGGTTTTGAGGCCTGCCGCCCCTGCTGACAGCGTGTGCCAGCTAGCGGGACGGCTTGCGGTCGGGCCTCAGGCAACCGGTTCCAGCAACATTACACCGGCAGCCGTGTTGGAAATCGGCAGATGGTAGGTGTTTTGCAGCGCACGCACATCGCCCTTGATGGTGGCGCGGGCGGCAAGCCACATCAGCAGTTCGATGCCTTGCGAGCCGGTATGCTCCACCAGCTGTTCCACGCTGTACTGGGTGGCCCACCTGGGGTTGTCCACCAGGCTTTGCATGAATTGCAGGTCGAAGGGCTTGTTGATGAAGCCGGCGCGTTCACCATCCAGCTGGTGCGACAGGCCGCCGGTGCCGATCACCACCACGCGGGCGTCGCTATCCCAGGCAGCAATGGCTTCGCCGATGGCCTCGCCCAGCTTGTAGCAGCGGCTAGCCGACGGGATGGGGAACTGCACGGTGTTGATGCACACCGGCACCACCTTGATCGGGCAGGGGCCGTCGTCTGGCCACAGCAGTTTCAGGGGCAGGGTGAAGGCATGATCCACCAGCATTTCCTGGCAGGTGGTGAGATCGAATTCCTTGTTCACCAGCTGCTTGATCAGGTGCCAGGACAGCTCGGTATCACCGCTAAACGGCGGCAGGGTGGGAATGCCCCAGCCTTCGTCGGCATTGTGGTATTCCGGCGCGGCACCCACCGAGAAGGTGGGCATCTTGTCGAGGAAGAAATTCAGGCCATGGTCGTTGTATACCACCACGGCGACATCGGGTTTCACTTCCTCCAGCCAGCGGTGGATGGGCGGGAAGGCGTCGAAGAAGGGCTTCCAGTACGGTTCCTTCTGCAGATTGCCGGCAATGGCGCGGCCAATGGCCGGAACGTGGGAGGTAACGATGCTGCCTACGATTTTTGCCATGATTATTGTCCCGCGTTCAGGAGTTTCTGTTTGAATTCGTCTTTGCTCATGCCGGTTTGCTGGGCACCGATGTCCTGCACGTCCAGGCCGAAGATGCCGGCAAACTTCGCCAGGTAGTACACATTGCCGCCTGCGGCCAGCAGTTGCAGCACATTGCGGCTTTGCACCGCGGCCAGTTGCGGCGCAGTCAGGCCGAAGCGGGCGCAGTAGGCTGCTTCGTCGGCCTTGAAGGCATCGCGGTTGGTCTTGTCGTTGAAGGAAAAACACATCTTGTTGAGGGCATAACCCTTCTGCGCCTGAATGTCGTCAAACAGGGTGGTGCCCGGAATGGACACGCGTTGTTGCTCCGCCATCACTTTCTCCCTTGTTGGTATCGTGGTGTCAGTGAGTGTCCATTTTTATAATGTGGAAATAAATGCGGAAAACCGGATGGCATGCATGAAAAATTTCGATCATTTGCAGCTGGATGGACGGCTGCTGCAATTGCTGCTGACCGTGCTGGAAGAGCGCTCGGTCACCCGTGCGGCCGTGCGGCTGGACATGACCCAGTCGGCAGTCAGCCATGCGCTGGACAAGCTGCGGCTGATTGTGGACGACCCGCTGTTTGTGAAGTCTGGCCGGGGTATTTCGCCCACGGTGCGGGCCGAAGCACTGGCCCAGCACGCGCGCAGCCTGCTGGAAGACATGCGCCGCTTTGTCAGTGCCGCCAACTTCGATGCCGCCCGTTTGCAGCGCACTATCAGCATTGCTGCCAACGATTTGCAGCGCGACCTGCTGCTGCCGCGCCTGCTGGCAGTGTTGCAGGCCGAGGCACCGGGCGTGTCGCTGCGGGTGCTGCCTTCCGGCATTCCCACCGTGGAGATGCTGCGCAGTGATGAGTGCGATCTGGTGATCACCCCGCGCCCGCCGGATGGCAGCGACATCATGCAAAAGCGGCTGTTTGCCGATCAGTACCGGGTGTTTTACGACGCGCGCTGCCGTGCGGCACCGGCCAGTCTGGAGGACTATCTGGCAGCCGAGCATGTCACGGTGGGCTACACCCCACCGCGCATGCTGGATATTGATGATTTCCTGGCCGGGCAGGGGGTAAGAAGGCGGATCAGCGCCTGGCTGCCAGGCTTTGCCGGTATTGCGCCTTTCGTGCAGGGCAGTACCCGGCTGGCCACCTTGCCCGGCTTGCTGGCCAGCAATCTGCTGGCGGGGCTGGCCAGTTGCCCGCCGCCGCTCTCTTGCCCGGACATGCCGATGTTTCTGGTATGGCACCAGCGCCATCGCCACGACCCGCTGCATATCTGGCTGCGCCAACGACTGGAGCAGGTGACACAGCAGGCCCTGGCGGCGCAGCTGCCGGGCTGATACTGCTTTCTGGAAAAACTTAGAGCGGCTAACAAAACCTCGTAGAGAACCCGGGCCAAGGCGCGCCGACGCAGACAGTACAAATAGTACGGCAAGGAGGCGCAACGCAGGAGCGGGGGTTTTGTCAGCCGCGCTTAGCAGCCGCTGTCCTGCAGGCGCTGGCTGACGGTGCGGCACAGCCAGTCTACCGAGCGGGCGGCGCGGCTGGCCACGCTGTGCGCGTCTTGCGTCAGGAATTCGTCATTGGCCACTTCAAAGGCGTAATTGCCCTGATAACCGGCCATCTCCAGCCGTACCAGCATGTCCACCAGCGCCATGCTGTGCACGCCCTCGCCGGGGAAGGAACGCTGGTGACGCGAGATATGCACCATTTCTTCCAGCAGTGGCAGGTAGTCGCTCATGGCGTCGGACAATTGCACCAGAAACAGCTTGTGCATGGGGATGCGGTACAAATCGTCCAGCGGAATGCCACGGGCAAACAGGTGGAAGCTGTCCAGTACCAGGCCCACGTTCTGCCGGTTCACCATTTCCACCACCTGCCAGGCCACATGGTAGTCATGCACATAGCGGCCCCAGGCCAGCGGCTCGAAACCGATACGGATACCCAAGGGCGTAGCCAGTGTGGAGAGCAGGCGCAGATGGGCGGCGGTGGTTTCCAGATCGCCCGCCGCATTGGGCGAGGTGGTGGCCGATACCACCAGTAATTCGGCCCCCACCTGCTGCATCATGCGCATCATGGTTTTGGCCAGGTCGATCTTGTATTCCAGAAAGCGGCCGCTCATGCCTTCGAAGTCGCGCAGCGCCTCGAAGCCGATGACTTTCATGCCGCTGTGGCGCACGGTGCGTACGGTTTGCGCCAGGCCACCTTCCGGCTCGCTCATCAGGTCTTGCGCCCACAGCGTCAGCTGGGAGAAACCAGCGGCGGACATGGCCTGCAATTTGTCCTGCAGGCTGCCCTGCAAGGGGGCGGTGTCGATGGCAAAACGTCTGGCGTCCATTTCAGTTCCCCTCGGCTTGCCGGATGGCGAAGCCCAGCAAAGTGGCATGTTGCAGCTGGAATACCAGCTGTTGCCCGTCCTGCTCCTGCCGCAGTGACAGGCCCTGCTGCTGCAAGTGTTGGAGGGTATGGTCCAGCTTGATGCTGCTGAGCGTGACCGCGGTCAGGCCCTCACTGAGCGCGCCTTCCAGCTGTGTGGCCTGTAGCAGCAGGCGGATCTTGCCGCAGGGGCTGTACAGCACGCCGCTGTGGTCGGGATGTTCTTCCCCCGCCACAAAACCAAACAGGTGCTGGTAGAAGTCCTGCCAGTCGCTGATGCGTTCGCCAGGTACGCTCTGCGTCAGCTGCCAGATACTGTCCAGGCTGGCATGCTCGTTTTCTTCCTTTGCCGGCAGAGGCAGGAAATCGACATCGTAAATCGAGTGCTCGCCGTAGCGATCCACCAGATAAAGCAGCGAACCACCCACACCCTGAAACGCCGGAATGTGCAGTTCCATGACGCCGCTGCCCATGTCCACTTCCCATGCCCCCAGCTCACGTGCACGCAGGGTGGCGGCACGGGCATCCTTCACCCGCAGGGCAATGGCGCAAATGCTAGGGCCACGCTGTTGCGCATAGTGCTGGGCAAAGCTGTCCGGTTCGGCATTGACGATGAAGTTGATGTCGCCCTGCCGGTACAGCAACACTTGCTTGGAGCGATGCCGGGCGGTGCAGCGAAAGCCCATGGCCCGCAGCAGCTGGCCCAGGGCGTCCGGATCGGAGGTGGCAAATTCGACGAACTCGATGCCGTCCGTACCCATGGGATTGGGCAGGGGCGTAAAGGGAAGGGTGTCGGACATGGGGAACCTGTCTGGTAAGGGCTGCGGGTTCAGGGGGAGTCAGTTCAGTCGGTCAGCCGGGCAAAGTGCTGGGCCATGCGCTGGGCATCCGGTGTCAGACCGCTGAACAGGCGGAATGCGCCCGCAGCCTGGTACACCACCATGCCCCCGCCATTCATGGTAGCGCAGCCCAAGGCATTTGCGGCCTTGAGCAGGGCGGTTTCGCGCGGGAAATAAATCACGTCGGCCACCCACAGTGCCGGGTGCAGCCATTCCACCGGCAGCGGCAGGCCGGGGTGGCCCTGCATGCCGATGGGTGTGGCCTGGATAAGGCCGTCAGCCGCCGCCAGTGCCTTAGCCACATCGTCGGCCACTACTACCCGCTGCTCACCAAAACGCTGGTTCAGTCGCGCGGCCAGTGCGCTGGCGCGGGCGGGGTCGGCATCGTGCAGCGTCAGTTGCTGGCAACCCAGGGTGAGGATGGCATGGGCCACGGCCGCACCCGCGCCACCCGCGCCCAGTTGTACCACGCGCTCGAGCCGCGCCTGCGGCCACTGCTGCTGGAAGGACTGGGCAAAACCCCACCAGTCGGTGTTGTGGCCGATGCGTTTGCCGTCGCGAAACTGCACGGTATTTACCGCGCCGATGGCGGCCGCGTCATCGGACAGGCTGTCCAGACAGCCCAGCACTGTCTGCTTGAACGGATGGGTGATGTTGCAGCCGGCATAGCCCACGGCCTGCATGGCGGCCAGCAGGTGATTCAGCTGTGCGACGCTGGTATCCAGCGGCAGGTCGTGTAATTGATACAGGCAGCGCAGGCCCTGCTGGCGGGCTTCTTCTTCGTGCAACTGTGGCGAGCGCGAGCCCTGGATGCTTTGGCCGATCAGGCCCAGCAGCAGCGCGCGGGCAGTGGATGTGGATGTGGATGCAGGCATGTGTTGGTCTTTTTGTTGGATTGCCGTGGCTGGCGGCATGCACCTCGCACACTGTGCGGGCAGCATGCGGGATGGCGGGAATAGGGAAACGCTCTGGTGCAGTGAAAATTTTCACGCTAAGATTGAAATGTACCTGTTGGTACGAAATATGTAAACCGGCAGCATCGCCAGCCGCGGACTCAGACCCAGAGCGGTGCGCCGCCAGCGCCAGTTTCTCCATTGAGGATGACCACCATGCAACACTGTATTGCCACCGTTTCTCTGAGCGGAACCCTACCCGAGAAACTGGAGGCGATTGCCGCTGCCGGCTTTCAGGGCGTAGAAATCTTTGAAAACGACCTGCTGTATTTCGACGGCTCGCCACGTGACGTGCGCCGCCTGTGTCAGGAGCTGGGCTTGCAGTTCATGCTGTTCCAGCCCTTCCGCGACTTCGAAGGCTGCCGCCGTGACCGTCTGCAACACAATCTGGAGCGGGCCGAACGCAAGTTCGAGCTGATGCACGAGCTGGGGACCGACCGTATCCTGGTGTGCAGCAATGTGCAGCCGGATGTGATTCGCGATAACGCGGTGATTGCCGACGACCTGCACCAGCTGGCCGAGCTGGCTGCCAAGCATGAAGTGCTGGTGGGTTACGAGGCGCTGGCCTGGGGCCAGCATGTCAATTCCTACCGCCAGGTATGGGACATCGTCAAAACGGTGGACCACCCCAATCTGGGGGTGATTCTGGACAGCTTCCACACGCTGTCGATCAAGGACGACCTGGCGCGCCTGCCGGAGATTCCGGGCGACAAGATCGTATTCCTGCAACTGGCCGACGCGCCCATCCTCAATATGGACGTGCTGGAATGGAGCCGCCATTTCCGCTGCTTCCCCGGTCAGGGCGAGTTCGATCTGCCGGCCTTCCTTGGCCCCATCCTGCAAAGCGGCTATCAGGGCCCGCTGAGTCTGGAAATCTTCAACGACGGCTTCCGTGCCGCCCCCACTGGCTGCACCGCTGCCGATGGCCGCCGTGGCCTGCTGTATCTGGAAGAAGTCACCCGCGCCCGGCTGTCTGCCAGTGCCGAGCCGACCGCCGCTGCAGTGTTGCCGCAGCTGTTTGTACCGGCGGCGCAGCCACAGTACAGCGGCGTGGAGTTCCTGGAATTCGCCGTGGACGAGGCGGCGGCCAGCCGGCTGGCGCGCTGGTTCGACAAGCTGGGCTTTGCCCACGCCGGCCAGCACAAGTCCAAGAGCGTCAACCTGTACCGTCAGGGTGATATCAACCTGATCCTGAACTCCGAGCCGGATTCCTTCGCCAACGCCTTCTTCGTGGCGCATGGCCCGTCCTTGTGTGCGTCCGCCTTCCGGGTGAATGACAGTGCCCAGGCCTTG
>Ga0187842_1001347_pt1 | contig 11442 bp, 6 predicted proteins | sample SpaLakP09_SKY_41_FD_134514 | JGI IMG/M metagenome (GOLD analysis project Ga0187842, IMG submission 134514) | Oligotrophic lake water microbial communities from Sparkling Lake, Wisconsin, USA - SP09_SKY_41 | ecosystem: Environmental > Aquatic > Freshwater > Lake | place: USA: Sparkling Lake... | reverse complement strand
GCCACGCACTGATGCGTACCGACCATTTCATGTTCTTCCAGTGTATCCACATCCCCATATTTGTATGACATCGCGCACTCCTTAGGATTTGAACCATGAATAACCGTGTTCCAATCTAAGGTAGGACACAGGAGAACTATTTGCGTTGGGGCAAATCTGAAGACAGCAAGCACCTCGACGACGGAGCCGCCGTTAGCGGCCACTGATTAAGCCGGAGGAAGGCCACGCACCGTTCGTCGAAGCCGCTACCCTCAAGCGCTGGCTCGATAACGGCGTCGACGACACGGGCCAGCCGGTGGTAATGGTGGATACCCGCAACGATTTCGAAGTGGATGTAGGCACCTTCGATAATGCGGTGGATTACCGCATCAAGAAATTTACCGAATTCCCTGAAGTGATCGCCGCGCACAAGGAAGATTTCGCCGGAATATGTCGAGGGTAAGTCCTGCCCGCATTGCTACGGCAAATAAGCCTCTCCTGCACGGCAACAGCTTGCCGTGCCAGCCTTTCCACGTTCCGGGCAGCCACTAGCTGCCTAGTCGGCGCCCCAGCGTCACCGCTTGACGGTCTATCCAGCGCTCGAACCAGTAAGCCAACACGAAGGTAAAAGCCCCGCCCAGCAGCAGACTGGTCGCAAATGCCAGGCCGTAGGAATATGGTGCACACAGGGCAAACAGCAGACAGCCGAGAGAAATCAGAACGGGGAAATGCAGCAGGTAGACGCTGAACGACAGACGCCCCAGCGCCACCAGTCGCGGGTGGGACAGGACGCGCTGCAGAGGGACGCAAAGCAACGCTCCGGTAAATACCAGCAAGGCCCCGAGCTGGCTCTGCCAGTGAAAGTCGCTGTCGGCATGATAAACGCCAAGCTGCCCCAATTGCGCCCAGCCGGCGCTCAGTACCGGCACTTGCTTGCTGGCACAAATGTACAGTCCCAGCAACACGCAGACCGCGCCTGCCGGCGTCGCCATCCGGCTACTTGCTGCCTGCCACGCCGCGTGCAGCTGATATAAGCCGTAACCGGCGAGGAATAGCAGGAACTGGCTAGTTCCTGCACACCAGCACAGCAGCAGGGCCAGCGGCCAGCTCAGCCAGCCAGGCAAGCACCGTTGTGCCAGCGCCAGTACGATCAGTAGCATGGAGCCCCAAAATTCCACATGAAGGGTCCACATGGGCGAGTTCATGGCAGTTTCCAGCGGCGCGACACGCATCAGCGCCGCCACTTCGGGCCATGGCGAGAAAACCGACAGATTCTGGTAACCAGCCAGCATGGCATTCCACAGGCCATCCTGCAGCAGGGTTTGCAGCTGCATGGGGTTATGGTTCATAAAGTCCAGCCATGGCGAGCGTGCATGGGTCAGTGCCGCTGTCTTGGCATACGGCAGCGCTGCCAGCAGCAAGAGCGCCAGCACGAACGCCGCCAGCACGGGCAGATATAACCGGACAAAGCGTTTCAGAACGATACGCCCGACCGCCTGCCGCGTGTGCAGGAACGATGGCGCCAGCACAAAGCCGCTCATCACGAAAAACAGATAGACCGAAGAATAGCCGTCCAGCAGCAGAAACAGCGGACTGTGGCTGAGCCATTTTTCGCCTGGGAAATGCGCCTCTCCCGGCACCCGCGCCAGCACGGGGAGAAAAGCCGCGCAGTAATGCAGCAGTACGACTTGACAAGCCGCCAGCCCGCGCAGACTTTCCACGAATTGCAGCCTGGCACGATTGGCCAGCGGCGCCTCCTGGCTAACCACGGTTATTGCCGGGTCCGTGGCAGCAGTTGCTGCAAGGCCGCCTGATAGGTATTCCGTGCAGTCTGGAAGATCGCCAGTTTGGCGTGCAGATCGGCAATCTGGGCATCGACAAACTGCAAACTGGTAACCTGAGCCTGTGCCTCTTCGCTCAGGTCGGCAACCTTGTAGCTGACGCCATCGACCGTTACCTCCAGCTCGTCATCCATACCTCGCCTCATGCTGCTGGACGGAAAAATGGCGCGATCTCTCGAACATCATCACCGGACAGCGTCCCCACAGCGGCGCGCATACGCAAAGTTGTCAGTAGATAGTTGTATCGAGCTTGAGCCTGATCTCGTTTGACGGTAAATAATTGCTGTCGTGCATTCAAGACATCAAGATTGATGCGTACCCCCGCGCCAACACTGCGTTGGGTTGCATCGACCAGCAACGATGCCGACGCAACTGATTTTTCAAGAGCGTTCAAGCGCGAAATACTACTAAGCAGTGAACTGTAGTCCTTACGTAATTCCAGCACTACCTTATCAATCTGCCCCTGTAAGTCAGATTCCGCCTTCAATTTATTGGAGACGGCTTGTCGAGTTTGTGCATTGACTGCTCCCCCCGAATAAAGCGGGATATTTACTTGAAACCCGATACTACGGACGGTCTGATCCTGGTTCACGGTAGTAATCGAATCAGCGGCAGTCTTGCCGTAGGTTGCAACGAAATCGACTCGAGGAGCATGGCCAGCGCGCTGGCGATTAATTTCCTGACCAGCGATATCAACACCCAGGCGGGCTGTCTGAATGTCTGGATTACGTTCCAATGCAATATTTTTCCACGCATCGAAACTTACATCGTCCGATGCACGAGGCGCAAAATTACTCTGCAAAATATCCAACGTGCCGATATCACTGCCAACAATGGAAGTTAACGTATCACGGGAAAACTGCAACGCATCTTCCGATTCCAGAACCTGCGCTTCCGACGCATCCAGCCGGGCCTGAGTCTCCAGCATATCGGTGCGCGTACCCTCCCCCTTCTCAAACAGACGATCGTTTACTTTTCGCTGTTCAACGTACATATCTCGCTCAACCTTAGCCAGCGCCAATAGATCCTGCTTGTAAAGCACATCAAGATAGGCACTGACCACACGAACGACCACTTCCTGCTGCTGGCTTAGAAACTGTGCCTCAGCATACTTGGCTTGAGAAGTGCCCAGCTTATAACGAAACCATCCATCAAGATTAAATAAACTCTGTCTTAATTGAACGGTCGATGAACGGCTGATGTAATCATAAGGAATGGTGTTCACACCACTTACAACAGTAGTACGATTTTGGCTTGCGCTATATGACCCCTGCAGGCTAGGCAGTAAATTGGACATACCAAGCGCTTTGTTTTCCTTGCCGCTTTCGCTCGCGTAGAAGGCAGAGCGATATACAGCGTCATTCTGAAGCGCCGCTTCATACGCCTGCACCAGCGAAATGGCATGCGCTGACGACATGGATACGAGGCCCACTCCTGCAAGCAGGTTAACTATCGTTTTCCTCAGCCCTATTTCTTTAAATCGCACTGACATATTATTCCTCAGTCATGGAAGACTTTGCACGATCAAACAAAGGCTTAAGCAAATAACTCATCATCGTGCGCTCGCCAGTTTTTACAAACATATCGACCGGCATCCCAGGGATGATGTCCAGTTTTTTAGCGGCGATCAGCTTCATTCCCTCAGGGGAAACCTTCGCTCTTACTTTGTAATATGGGGCGCCGGAATGTTCGTCAATAGAACGGTCAGCCGCAACCTGAACGACTACGCCAGGGATATGAGGTGTGCGATTGGTATTAAATGCCGAAAAATTCATTTCTACCGGCAATCCCACATGTACCCGATCCACTAGATTAACCGCCAATTGTCCTTCAACAACCAGAGCGTCGTTTTCCGGTACGATTTCCATCATCTTTGCACCGGAGCCAACTACGCCGCCCTTAGTAAAAAGATTGGAACCTACCACCACACCATCCACCGGTGCTTTGACCTCGACACTAGTGACATCAAATTTCTGACCCGCTATGCGTCCGTATAATGCTTCGGCTTCCTTGCCTACATCGGCTAGCAATGACCGCTGCTCTTTTTGAGCATCACTTAAACGCTGCGCTTTACGTGCCTGTGTCTCATTAATCTGACGCTGTGCGCGCCCAATATTGCCGGTATCTTCAGCAATCCCGCCAGCCAGTTGCTCATAGCCTCGTTGCATATCCAGATAACGGTTGCGTGCCACGTAACCGTCTTTTACCAAATCGCGCAGATTGTCGAGCTGCTCTTTAATCAAAGCCAACTGCACTTTCTTGCTTTCACGCGATTCGGTCAAACCCTTCAATTGAGAATTCAGTCCTGCAATAGACTCGTTATAGCCCTCAATTCATTCTCCAACGACATTTGGCGAGAAATGATTAATTGATTCTGCAACGCCATCACATCACGGGTTTGTGCTTCGTCCTTATACGCGGCCAGGCTCGCAGGCAACGCTACCGTATGCTTCCCTGCCAACTCCGCCTGTAAGCGCGCCTCCGTTGCACGACTACTAATATACTGGGCTAGCGTAACATCCAGCGCAGATTGAGCCTGAACGGAATTCATTCTGACCAAAACCTGACCAGTCTTAACATGATCACCATCCTTAACCAGAATATCCTGCACAATCCCCCCTTGAAGGTGCTGTACAGCTTTCCGGTTTCCCTCCTTCATTACCGTTCCCTGCAATGGGGAACCCTTATCCAGAGGAGCAAATGAAGCCCAAACAATAAATCCCAGTACACCAGCCAATACGATGCCCCAACCCAAGCGGGCGTATGAACCCGCATCTGTATTTACTTCAAGAGGGGCAACTTCGCGGCTCACGACTTCGCTTACCGGCTCTTGCTTTTTAATTATTTCCACGTTAACTCCTATCCGCGCGTATTCGACGCCTGCGCATCTGATGGTGAACTTTCTTCCGTTTCTTGTGCTCGCTCGGCACTAGCTTGCTGCTGGGCCTGTTGTTGAGCTTGCTGCTGAGCCTGTTGCTGAGCTTGTTGCTGAGCTTGTTGCTGAGCCTGTTGCTGAGCCTGTTGCTGAGCTTGTTGCTGAGCCTGTTGCTGAGCTTGTTGCTGAGCAATCAACTGTGCCTGCTGCTGCCGCTGGCCCTCTTGAAGAGCATTCAAAACATCCTGAGTTGGACCAAATGCTGCCACTGCACCGTCGCGCAATAAGAGCAATTTATTGGTAGCACCAATAATACTCGTGCGGTGCGTAATCAAAACGATGGTTTTTCCACGGGCACGCAAGTCGTTGATTGCCTGCAAGAGTGCCGCCTCGCCAACGTCATCAAGATTGGAGTTTGGTTCATCCAAAACCAACAAGGCTGGATCATCGTACATGGCACGCGCCAAACCGATACGTTGCCGCTGGCCGCCAGACAAGCCGGCCCCGCCGTCTCCCAAGCGGGTGTTATAGCCATCAGGGAAATGGAGAATTAATTCGTGCACACCTGCGCGCTTGGCCGCCAGAACGACTTTTTCTGGGTTAAGTTCACCAAAGCGGGCAATATTTTCACTAATCGTGCCGCCGAATAACTCGATGTCCTGAGGCAAATAGCCAATATGAGGTCCCAGCTCTGCTTTGTTCCATTGGAAAATATCAGCGCTATCGAGACGGACCCCGCCGACCATTGCTGGCCAGACACCAACCAGCAGACGTGCCAGCGTAGATTTACCAGAGCCGCTAGGCCCGATTACCCCAAGTACTTCCCCAGGATTTATAGCAAAACTGACACCCTTGAGTACTGGAGCTTTACCGCCAGGAGGGGCAGCTGAAACCGTCTCCACACTTAAAATACCACGCGGTTTCGGTAGCTGCATACCAGCAGCACGCTCTGGATTGGCCTCCAGCAATTTTGTCAGACGCTCATAAGCGCTACGGGTATTTGCCCAGGACTTCCAGACTGCAATAACCTGTTGAACCGGCTGCAAAGCACGACCAACCAGAATCGATGCTGCAATCATCATCCCTGGTGTGATTTTATTTTCCAGAACCAGCAATGCGCCAAAGCCCAGCACCAGCGATTGAAGAGAAACCTGCACAAACTTTGTTACGGCACCAACCAGACCGGCTTTTTCGCTAGCCTCTGCCTGAAGGCGTAAAAACAGACCATGCATCTTGAGCCAACGGCCCATCAGATTCGGCAGCATGCCCATGGATTCGATGACTTCGGCGTTACGCAAATTATTGGTTGCCAACGTTCCTGCGGCAATTGCCATGTTATTTGCTTCGGCCAGTGGCTTGTGCGACACCTTCTCGTTCACATACGCGCACAGTACGAGTACAGCGGTCCCGCACAGGGAGAATATACCTAGGGACGGTTCGAAAAAAAAGATAACCACAAGATAGACAGGGAACCAAGGCGCATCAAAAAATGCAAACAAGGCATTCCCAGTAAGAAACTGACGCACGTTGGTTAAATCGGCCAAGGCTTGCCCGGCGTTGCCGCCAGCGCGCTTGAGGTTTTGCTCAAACGCGGCCGTATAGACACGTTTGTTTAATTGCATATCAAAACGTGCGCCAATACGTACCAGCACAAAACTACGCACCAGCTCCAATGCCCCCATAAATACATAGGCACCCAGCATCATCAGGGTCAGCATTAAGAGCGTAATTTCATTACGACTGCCGAGGACGCGGTCATATACCTGAAGCATATACAGCGATGGCACCAGCAAGAGCAAATTGATAATCGCACTAAATGCGCCAATGGTTACGAAAGTGCTCTTGAAAGTCCTGAGGACTTCCCGGATTTCGTTCTTGGATTTTGAGAGGGTATTTTTCATGGATAAGCCAGCCTAAACGCCCGAAATGAGCGAGACAAGAGATTATCGCCGAAATTTCCAAAAAAATGTGATGCTCGTCACATTTTTTACACTTGCGACCCATCATAGCCATGAATGCAAGGTTAAAAGGATCTTGCGAGGCGCAAAAAAAAACCGGGCTTGCGCCCGGTTTTTTGGATATGGACGGGAATTCCCGTCCATAGAGGCATATTAGCCCAGGGTAACAACACCAGCAGCAGCAACGGTTGCCGTTGCGCTTGCGTGGTAGCCAACCAGAACGATACTCTGACCAGCAACTGCGCCGGTAGCGTCGGTATCGTAGGTTACCAGGGTGTCAGCACCCGAAGCACCGTAGTTGAACACACCGTTGGTTGCATCGAAGGTACCCGAAGCAAACACAACTTTACCGTCAGCAGCAGCCAGGTTAGCAGCGTTGAAGGTCAGGTTTGCGGTTGCGTAGGTGATGCCTGCGATACCGGTCAGATCCAGTTTGTCACCTGCAACGATACCCTTCACAACGTCAAACGAGCTGGTCAGAACAGAAGTTTGGGTGTTCAGCGCAGTGTTAGCACCAGTGTCGCCAGTATTCTGGAAGATCGTGTCAACTTTGCCAGCGTGAGTTGCCAGAGTGATCAGATCAGCGCCAGTGCCGCCGGTGATCGAGTTTGCACCCGAGCCTACGGTGATGATGTCATTGCCAGCACCGCCATTGATGGTGTTCGAACCATTGCCTGCGGTGATGGTATCAGCAACGCCGCCGCCGGTAACCGAGTTAGTGCCGCCGTTCACGGTGATGGTCAGTGCTTTCAGGGTAGTAGCCGATGCATTGATGGTGTCACCGCCGTTGACCGAACCTTTGATGGTTGCAGCAGCAGCCAAGTTACCAGTGGTCCATACGAAGCCGCTGTTAGCAGCGCCGGTACCTGCAACGGTCAGACCCGAAGCGTCAACCGAGGTCAGAGCCGTATCGGTATCGATCAGGGTCAGACCCAGCGAACCATTACCGGTTACTACCACTTTGCTTGCGTTAGCAGCCGACAGGGTCAGGGTTTCCACGAATGCAGCGTGGTTAGCCGTGGTGTTGGTATCCGCAACAGCGATGTTCACGGTTTCGATACCGGTAGCGGTCAGGTTGTTCGCAGCAGCAGCGCTAGCGCTGAACTTAGCGGTCAGCACGTCGTTCGAACCAGTCGAATTGAACAGCGAGTAGCCGATGGTTTGGCCGGTCGAACCCGAAACAGCCAGGTCGGTACCAGCAGCAACGTTGGTGAAGGTAACACCAGCAAAGGTCGTACCAGCGATCGACAGGTGAGCAAAACCAGTTGCGTCGTAGTTACCGGTGGTCGCGGTACCCAGACCCAGAGTTTCGAAGCCGGTGATCTTGGTGTTACCGGTCAGGATGTCGGTCGCAGCGTTTTCGATGATCACGTCGTTGGTGCCGGCACCGCCGTCGATCACAACGGTAGGAGCAACACTAACAGTCACAGTATCAACACCCGAACCACCTTTGTAAGCGGTCTGAGCAGCGTTCAGGGTGATGCTGTTAGCACCGCTCGAACCGGATGCATCAACCGTGGTCAGTACGGTTTGACCCGAAACGTTAGCTTTCAGGCCACCTGCACCGGTAACGGTGATGGTTGCCAGTTTATTGGTGGTACCAAAGCCGTTGATGGTGGTCAGCGCGGCGTTGCTTACTGCCAGCGAGGTCTCAGCAGCGCCATTCAGCGAGCTCAGGGTCAGAGCCTTGTCGCCAGCGATGGTTACTGCGGTTGCTGCTGCTGCACCCAGAGTCACGCCAGTGCTCGAAGCAGTGGTGCTCTTAACATTGACAGTGGTAGCGGTTGCGTCAGAGATGGTGCCGCCGGTCAGACCATTTACGGTCAGAGCCAGAGCACGGGTACCTGCAGCTGCGGTTACGGTTGCATTCGAACCACCGTTAGCCACGGACAGCGAGGTCAGTGCATCGGATTGAACGGTCACTGCACCGGTGTTGCTGTCTACCGATACACTGGTCAGCTTGTCAACCAGGGTGCCGCTGGCGTTGGTCTGTACGTCAACGGTCGTGCCGCCAACAACGGTTGCGGTGGTCAGGCCGCCAGCGTTACCGGCGATAACTACAGCGCCAGTGCCGGTGGTAACGTTTGCGCTTACGCCGCCGGTTACGGTAACTGCCGAGTTAGCCGAGTTGGTTACGGTAACAGCGGTGGTCTCTGCAACTTTCAGGTTTACCGAACCAGCAACGCTTGCGGTTACGCTGGTCAGACCCGAGAAGCCCGAAACGTCATAAACAGCATTGGTCGAACCGCCAACAGCTGCTGCATTAGGAGTAGGAGTGGTCGAGGTAATGGTTGCTGCATCGCCTGCTACCGAGAACGACGAGAAGCTAATACCTGGCAGAGCAGTACCAGCCACTGGAGCGGTAACGTTGACCGAGGTACCAGCGCCAGCAGTAGCGATGGTTGCACCAGCCAGAGCATTAATCGCAGCGATGAAGTTCGTTGCGTTAGTTGCAGCGGTAGCGGTCAGGTTCATGGTGGTCGACAGGTTACCGTAGTTCACAACAACGGTATCTGCACCAGCAGCTGCGGTGAAGGCGTAGTTGTTGATTTGAGCGGTAGCTGGGGTGCCAGTTACGCCTACGGTACCCAGGCCACCAGCGGTATTTACCGACAGACCTTGGATGTTTTTCACAACTACGCCAGCAGGCACGGTGCCGCCCAGAACGCCAGCAGCGTCAGCGATTACCAGGTTGTTCGAGCCAGCGCCGCCGTCGATCGAGTCCAGTGCAGACAGGGTCGAGCCGGTTGCGTTGAAGGTGTCGTTACCTGCGCCACCAACCAGGGTATCAACACCAGCGGTCAGAGCGGTGGTGGTTACTGGTGGGGTTGGCAGCAGTGCTTGTGCAGCAGCGTGAACGCCAGCAACTGCGGTTGCCAGCGATGCGTCAGTGGTTACGCCAGCGATGAAGGCTTTAGCAGCGGTCAGAACTGCAGCGGTACCCGACGAGTAAGCAACGCGCTCGGCTTCATTGCCAGCGGTGCCGATTTCGGTGGTGAAAGCTTCAGCAGCAGCAACTTTATTGTTGAAAACTGCGCCGTCGGCGTTCGGGGTGCCGTCTGGGTTCAGAGCGCCAGCGGTGATTGCTTTAACCAGATCAGCGGTGCTGATAGCGCCCGAAGCGATCTTAGGACCCCAGAAATTCAGACCAGCGCTGTCAGCGGTACGGCCGAACAGGTTTTGGTAAACAGTGTTGACGATTGCGTCAGCGCTCTTGCCAGCGTAGGCCGAGGTGTACTCAGCAGCGGTGTTGAAGTTTTTGCTAACGGTATCAATCGACACGCCTTGGTTGTCGACAGCGTTAACCCAGAATGCCAAGCCAGCTACGTCAGCAGGGCGGTTGAAGTACGCAACGTACAGTTGTTGAATCAGATCGGTGGTTGTAGCCATTTGTATAACTCCTAGGGTTAAAAAATAAGCGCTTCGGCAACGCAACCTGCGAACCGCAAGACAGCGTACCGAATCATGGCAGAGGATAGCTGGGGGTGAATGTGACAGCCGTCACACCAAACCTCAATTACCTCGCCTTTTTTTGCTTTTTTGCGACAGAAATTTACCGCGCGGCCATTATCTAAGATGGCTGTGGATAAATCAAATATAGACGCAAACGCGCACACACCCCGCTTTTTAGGCGTGTACGCAGCAAAAATCTAAAAAAATATAGTGCCGGCCAGCATACTCCATATCAGGCCGATATTGTTTTTTTTAAAACAAATAACAACGAAAAAAGCCCGTCACCACTTCACAATGGTGACGGGCCATGCATCTAATTAATCTGAATCACTTTTTCCAGCTTGTAGCTCCATTGACGACGTGTTTGGTATCCGGACTACCCTGGAAAATATAGGCAGCATTCGCCAGATCGGTGAGTGCTCCGGTTACCGACATATTATTAGTCTTGGAATTATTACTCAGACTTGAAAACTGTCCGTCAACGCCAACCTTGCCAGTGGTCGCCAGCTTATATATATCAGAGCTCTGGCTCACCACATCGAGCTGAGTCGAAAAAGTAGAGCTGGCAAACTCAAACGACAGCACACCGTTCTGCAACGTCGCAGCAGTTTTACCAGTGCCATCGAGGTTGCGGATATACGCTTCCGATGATGCCAGACTGAACGATGCACTGCCCTGCACCGGCGTGGCAAACGTGCTACCGGTGCGGCTGCGGAACAGCACAAAATCTTCGGTCATACCAAGACGTTCCGAACCCGCCTTGCTCAGACCGGTAGTAGCTGGCTGATCAGCAATCGCAGTGTAGCGCCCCCAGCTAACTTCCTTGGGCGGCGCTGCCGGCACCACCGGCACTACCGGAGGGACGGGTGTCACCGGCGTCACCGGCGTCACCGGCTCCGTCACCGACTCGGTCGGAGTCGTTGGCTTGGTGGTCGGTTGCTGGGCAACCGCTTGCTGGTTGGCCTTTTCCAGTTTGATCGTCACATCTTTTTTCGGATCCAGGCTAGGCTCGGTCGCCGCTGTCGCACCGCCACTCGCAGTCGCCTTGCCCGGCTCATCCGAACGGGGCGGCGCCACCAGATCAGGCGCCAGCGAAGTATTGCCCTGCAGTAATTGCGGTGCAGCCTGTCCCCGTTGCAACTGAAGCAACTGACCTCTTTGCGCCGCACTCAGTTCGCGCGCCATCGCGCCTTCGCACGGGCCAGTACCCTCCGGACGGCAGCCATTGGCAAAGCCGCTCATGGTAATACCGCCGGACAATACCGTCACACGCGAAGTCTCGTTATCGGTAAACACGGTAAAGTCGGTACCGCGCACACCGATTGCCGCGACCGGG
>Ga0187842_1001336_pt1 | contig 11482 bp, 6 predicted proteins | sample SpaLakP09_SKY_41_FD_134514 | JGI IMG/M metagenome (GOLD analysis project Ga0187842, IMG submission 134514) | Oligotrophic lake water microbial communities from Sparkling Lake, Wisconsin, USA - SP09_SKY_41 | ecosystem: Environmental > Aquatic > Freshwater > Lake | place: USA: Sparkling Lake... | reverse complement strand
GGTCTTCGCGGGTGACCAGCGACGGCGCGATCTCCACGGCATGCCCGGGGTCCTTGCCGGCGATCAGCAGCGACACGGCGCGCACGGCCACCTCACCCACCACGGCAGGGTTGGTGGCGGCGGTGGCGACCCAGGGGCTGCCGGGTTCGCGGATGGCCTGGATGTCAGAGGTGGAGATGTCCACGCCAAAGATCTTGACCTTGTCGTTCAGCTTGAGTTCGTCCACCGCCAGCTTCACACCCCGCGCGAATTCGTCCCACGGGGTGAAGATGGTGTTGATGTCGGGGTTGGCGCGCAGCACGGCCTTGGTCTGATCGGCCACCGAGGCCGGCACGCTGTCGTTCACCACGCCCCACACGGCTTTTTCGGGGAAGCTGTACTTGGTCTGGAATTCCTTCCACACCGCATAGCGGCGGTCCAGCGGGGCGAAGCCCGCCACATACACGGCACCGCCGACGATCTTCCTGCCCTGGCGCTTGACGGCTTCGTCCAACACCAGTTGGGCCATCAGGCGGTCGCTTTGCTCAACCTGCGGGATCTTGGGGTTGTCCAGGTTCACGTCATAGGCCACCACCTTGATGCCTGCGTCCAGGGCTTTCTGGGCCAGGTCTTTAAGAGCCTCTGGCTTGCCGTTGTTGATGATCAGGCCATCCACCTTGCGGGTGATGGCTTGTTCGATCAGCTCGCGCTGGGTGCTGGCGTCATTGCGGGCCTGGGACAGCCGCAGGTCGACCTTGAGGGCTTGGCCCTGCTTCTTGGCCCCCGACTCGAAGGCCTGCAGCCAGTCGCCTGCGCCGAGAAAGCTCACCACGGCGATCTTGACGCCGCCCTTGTCAAAGGGGGCCGGGGCTCCGGCGATCTGCGCGCTGGCGGCAAAGGCCGTGCTGACAGCCAGCACGCCCACAAGTTGTTTGAAGACGGGTTTGAACATGGAATCCTCCGACAGGGGGCAATGAAGTGAAAAGAAACAGCAAACGAAAGGGAGATGAATCCGTGGGGAGCCCGCTCAGTCGCGTCGGCTCAGCCCATAGGTCATGGCCAGGGCGCCCACGAGCACCGCGCCTTTGACAAAGTCCTGGGTGTAGTAGGGCGCGTTGAGCATGGTCAGGCCGTTGAGCAGCACCCCTACAAAGATGGCCCCCACCACGGTGCCAAGCACGTTGGGGCGGCGGGCGTCGAGCACGGCGTAGCCGATCAGCGAGGCCGCCACCGCGTCCATCAGCAACGACGAGCCTGAGGACACATCACCTCGGCCCACGCGCGCTGCCACCAAGGCCCCCCCCAGGGCGGCCAGGCCGGCACTGATCACATAGGCCAGCACTTTGAGGCGGGCCGTGGGGGCGCCGGCCAGCCGTGCGGCAAGCTCGTTGCCACCGGTGGCAAACAGCAGACGCCCGATGCGGGTGTGCTCGGTCAGCAGGTACAACACCAGGGCGACCACCGCCAGAATCACCACTGGCAAGGGCACCACACCGAACAGCGCAGAACGCCCCAGGGCCAGAAAGTCGGGGCTGAAAGCCCCGTTGGCCGTGGCCCCATCGGGCAGGATCAGCCCGGTGGAAATCGAGCGGCCCGCGGTAGGGATCAACTGCAGCCCACCCAGCAGGAACATCGTGGCCAGGGTGGCCAGCAGGTCGGGCACCTTGAGCCTGACGATGAGCAGGGCATTGACCAGGCCCACAACCATGCCCAGCGACAACACCGCCAGCAGACTGACCAGAGCCCCCTGTTGCCAGACGACCATGCTGTAGCTGGCCGTCATCACGCTGGAGGCGGCAATGGCCCCGATGGACAGATCAAACCCGGCCACGGCCATGGTGACCGTCACACCCACGCCAAGGATGGCCACCACCGACACTGCCTGCAGCACGCTCATGGCATTGCCCCAGGACCAGAAGGCCGACTCGGCAAATCCGAAGCCCAGCAGCATGGCAAGCAACAGGGCAAAGATGGCATAGCGCCGCACCGGGGCGAGCAGGGCTTGCCAGGCGAAGGGCGGGCGCACACCGGTCGGAGTGTTCACCGGGGTGCTGTTGACGGACGAGGGGGGAAGAGCGTTCATGAACAGGAAAGGGGGTCAATAGGTGCTGTGGCTTCAAGCCGCCAGTGCCAGGGCTTCGCCATCGGATCGGGCTTCGCGCAGGCCGAGGTGGTCCATGACATAGATGCGGTCGGCCACTTCGAGCGCTTCTTCGGGATCGCTGGTGGCAATCAGGGTGGCGCTTTGGGTGTCGGCGCGCAGGGCGGCAATGATGTCGGCGCGGGCACCCACATCCACGCCCTGGAAGGGTTCGTCCAGCAACAGCAGGTGGGCCGGCTCGGACTGCCAGCGCGCCAGCACCACTTTTTGCTGGTTGCCGCCCGACAAGGTTTCGATGGGGGCCTCGGCGCTGCGCGCCTTGATGCCCAGACGTGAGATCGCAGCGTTGGCCACCCGGCGCTCCACGGCAGGGCGCAGCCAGCCCGCTGGAAACCAGCGCCGCAGATGCGGCAAGGCGATGGTGCCCGCCACCGTGGCGCCGGGCCAGCCGGCAGGCATCAGCGAACTGCGGTGTCGGTCTTCACCTGCCATGTTCACGCCGGCCTCAATCGCAGCGCGCGGGCTGGTCGGGAGATAGGGCTGACCGTTCAGCTCGGCCTGGCCCTGTGCAAACGGGCCCAGGCCGAACAAGGCCCGAAGCAGGCGATTTTTGCCCGCGCCCAGGTGGCCGGTGATGGCCACCACCTCGCCGCGGCGCACCTGCAGCGAGAGCGGAGCGCTGTCGCTGCGCAATTGCACACCCTGCAACTGAAGCACCACGTCGCTGGTCAGTTGCCGTGCCCGCACCCGCGCGTTGTGCAGCGAGCGGCCAATCATGGCTTCCACCGCGGCATCAAACGCCACGGGCCGGTGCAGATCGGCCACGATGACGCCGCCGCGCAGCACCACGACCCGGTCGGCAATCGCCTGGAGGTCGGCGATTCGGTGCGAGATGTACACCACCGCCATGCCGCGTGCCTGCAGATCGCGCACCACGGCAAACAGGCGCTGTGCTTCGGCCTGCGAAAGGCAGGCGGTGGGTTCGTCCAGGATCAGTACCTTGGCATCCACAGCCACGGCGCGAGCAATGGCCACCAGCTGGCGGTCGGCGGCACTGATGTCGCCGAAGTCTGCATCCAGGTCGAGTGTGAAGCCGGCCTTGCTGGCCATGAGCTCGGCCTTTCGGCGCACCGATGCCCGCGAAAGAAACCAAGGCCCCCGACCCGCCGCCCACTGGTTCAGCAGCAGCACATCGGCCACCCGTTGTCCGGCAGCCCCGACGCGGTCGGTGGACTGGTGCACGGTCACCACGCCGTGTTGCGCCGCTGCTTTGGGCGAGGCCGGCGCATAAGGCTGGCCGTCCAACTCGACCCAGCCCCGATCGGCCTGCAATGCCCCCGACAGGATGTTGACCAGGGTGGATTTGCCTGCGCCGTTGGCACCCATCAGGGCCAGCACCTCCCCCCGCTGCACCTGCAGGCTGACACCCGCGAGCGCACGCGTGGCACCGAACGATTTTTCCAGTCCGTGGATGCGAATCAAAGGGCTTGCAGAGAGTGTCAAGAGGCCTACCAGCGACGAAAGAGTCGTGGATGCTATCGACCGCCCTGCAGCGCGCCAATGAAGAAAAGCAAGCTTGAATATTTGCTTTTTGGAGGTGGCGGCTTGGAGCTGCCAATCGAAATCCGTGTTGGGTTTGTCCCAACGGTGTGCTGGTGCCCGGCGGTTGCTAGGCAGGGCTCAGTGGCCCTTGTTTGCCAGCCCTGAAATGCATGCGCCACAACTGAGACTTTCTCTTACCTCCGGCAGCCAGCCAAACCGCAAAGCGGTATTCAGAATCCAAGTGACTCATGGAATGTCACTTTGGAGGAGCCCTGGCCATGCGCCCATTGGTACCGTCAAACAGCCCCGCGTCTTGGCCTGGACAAGCGCTTCAAAGCTACCTGGGTGAGGTGCTGGAGTGCGATGGTTTTCAGCTTCGCGTCCAGACCGCTTTAGGCCGGATGACGGCCAGTTTGGCCACCCATGTTCCCGGGGTTGAGCCGGGGCAACAGGTGGTGCTGCAATGCACACCGGGTTCTGCGCAAAGCGACGCCTTGATCGTTGCGGCCTACCCGTTGGACAACGGCCACCACGCGCCAATCCTCGACTACGACGTGAGCAGCCGCACCTTGAAGGTCTCGGCCACACGCCTTGAACTGAGTGGTTTGGACACAGTGGCACTGCGCTGCGGCGATGCCTCAATCCGCCTGGACATTCAGGGCCAACTCAGCTGCCAGGCCGAGCGCATTCTGAGTGCCGCCCTGGGCGCTCACCGGATCGAAGGTGCTTCGGTGGAAATCAATTGAGCGGCTTGTCGTGAACGCAGTCCATCCCTTGCCGGCGCCCTTGTCGCGCTTTCGCCTGCCTGCCCAGCCGGGCCTGCTGGAGCAGATCATGGACAAGGGCCTGCGCGTCCGTCAGCGGCGCTGCCGGCTGATGAATGCCCAAGGTGCCAGCCTGAACGCACTGAAGGTGATGGACACCCAGCTTGAGCAGTGCATCGTGGCCCTGAGTCTGAACCAGGCAGAAGCCGACCGGCTGCTGCAGGCACGCATCGAAGAGGCTGCGGCCCACACCTCTGGGCTGCTGGCGGCCTGTGTGTTTCTGCGTTGCGCGTTGGCGATTCAGTGCCTGGGCACTGAGCTGCCGCTGTGGTTCGATGCCTGCCTTGACGAGCACCCGGATGAGGTTCGCGACGCATTGCTGTTCGCCCCGGTGCCGCCCAGCCTGCTGGAAGAGCGCAACGACCCCATCTTGCCCTTGATGCGGCGCCAGTCGGCCAGACTGCTGCCCCTTTTTGCTGAGCTGATCGGACGTCTGACGGTGCGCGAGGTCCGAGGCAATCTGCTCAGTGCCCAGCAGGCCCACCCCCAACTGGCCCCTGTGCATCTGGCCCTGCTGCGCCTGGGCATCTTCAACGCCGGCAGCGAGGCCTTTGTGCGGCAAGCTTTGGCGCAAGGCCCTGTGGCGCTAAAGGTGCAGGCCTTGCAACTGGTGGGCATGTCAGGCCAGCGACGGCTTTATCACCTTGGCGAGCGGCTGTTGCAGTCACCGCATGCACCCGTGCAAGCCTTGGCCTGGGCGCTGCATGCGCTGGACCAGCCTCGGCGTGCCGCCGAGTCAGCCTTGAGCCTGGGCAGCGCGCCGGGCACCGGGGCCGCCTCAGCCGCGGGCCAAGGCCAGTTGCCTGAGTCGCTTTGGTGGCGTGTGCTGGCCCTGTGCGGGCATCTGAAGGGCCTGATGGCGGCCTGCCAGCGCATGGCCTCGCAAGAGGGGCCTGTGTCCAGCGCTCAGATGGATTTGCTGTTGTTGCTGCTGGGGCAGGTGCCAGCTGCCTTGCGTCAAAAGCCGATCCCGCCACACCCAAGGCAGCAGGCTCTGCGTGAACTCGTGCAGCACCGATTCAGGCAGGCGTTTGTCGCCCTTCAGAACGGGGCAGACACGGCCCCCTGGACGCTGGAGGCCTGGGCCAGCGATCCGGGTCGGGCCGCCGGTCTGCGCTTGCGCACAGGCCAGCCACCGGGCCAGCAGCGCCAGGACCAGGTCTTTCCCCCCGTGTTTGCAGACCTGTCTCAGCCCCTTCGGCAATGGCTTTACTTCGAACGGGCCCACACCACCCAAAGGCCCTTTGCGATCGACGCGGGCGAGGTAGCGCGCCGGCAATATGGCGCAGCCATGCTGGTCGACCTCCTCGGTGAACTCGACGCCAGTGTGACGCCGACAGCAGCGCACTGATCGCCGCAAGACCATGGAGCTTCTGAACACCACGCCATTTCCGGCGGATACGTTCGACACCCTGGATGCACAGGGGCGTGGGGTCCACCTGGTGGTCGTCAAAGCAAGCTGGTTGCTGGACGGCCAGGTGCTGGCTCCGCCCGCTCGGGCGGCACCCTTGTTGCGCCGGGCACAGCGCTGCCGCCTGGGTGATCTGGTGCAGCATCCGTTGCAACAACGCCTGCTGCAGGCCGCAGGCAAGGCTGACGACTGGGTAGATTGGGTGGCTGGCGACTATGTGCTGCCCAAGCCCGCGCTCGACGTGTTGGTGGCTGGCCATTGCCATGCGCCAGAAGGCAGGGCTTGCAACCAATTTGAGGCCGCACTGTCTTTGGGCGACCAGCAATGGCTGATCCGCGCCCATGCGCCCCGCTGTTGGCGTCCCAACTCTTGGTTGGGCTGGCGCATCGAGCCTCTGGGGCCGGTGTGCACGGTGCCCATGCACGCGGCGTTCTCGCTCGGTGGCCAACTGAACCCCGAAATCAGCCCTCAACAAGCCTGGCCCCCCAAGGTACCGCCAGCAGAACAGACCCGTCTGAGCCTGCTGCCCTGGCTGGAAGACCCCAGGGCCCCGATCAAGACCCCCAGGGATCGGCCTCCGCCCGCAGGCTGGAACCTGTGGCCCAGCGATGCAGCGCACCGGCAGCGCTACGCGGGCACCTTTGATGAGGCCTGGCTCCGGCTGCGAGCGCCGCGCCCGCCGCTGGACTTTGACCCGCGCTTTTACAACCTGGCAGCGTCCGAGTTGCAACTGAGCAGCGTGCCGGCTCCCGGAACACCCGTCCAGCTTCTGAACCTGTCCAGCCGGGAGCGCGACGAATTCGCCTTTCCTGACCTGGGTTTCAGTCTGCAGGTGCAGGTGCACAGCGGCCACCGTCCGCCAAGCATGGACATGGTGCCCGACACCTTGTTGATCGAACCCACGCTGCGTCGGTACAGCATCACTTGGCGCGCTGCGGTTCTTCAGGGTGACGGGCCGGGCTGCGTGAGCCAATTGTTCCTCAGCACCCGCCGGGCCAGCGCCCTTTCCCCCCTTGCTCGGGCTGGATGATGAACGTGTCTTCCCAACCCCGTTCCTTGCTGGCCTTGCAAAGCTGGGGAGCTGTGACCGCCCTGGGGCATTCGACCGGGCAAACCCTTTCTTCCTTGCTCGGTGGCTTGAGCGGTTTCCGGCTGCAGCACCTGCCCGAGCTCAGCGCCGAGCCCCTGACCTGCGCCCCTTGCAGGCACGCGCTGGGCACCGGCCACGAGCAGGGCGCCCTGCGCCTGCAACCGCTTCTGCAGTCAGCACTGGCTGAGGCCTTGGAAAGCCTGCCCCTTCCTGCGGGGCCGCCAGCGCCGCGCAGCCACTTGCTGTGCCTGCTGGTCCTGCCCCACTGGGCGGATGCCGAAACGGCCCAGCAGCTCTTGCAGGCGACCGAACAGACCTTGGCTGCACACCCCATCTGGCCTTTGCTGGGGCGGCGGCAAGGGCGCTATACCCTTGACGGCAGCAGTGGCGCAGCCCAGGCCTTGCAGAGCGCCTATGCCGCGCTTGAATCCAATCCGCAACTTCAGTACATCGTCATTGCCACGGCAGACTCGTGGGTCGAGCCGTCCGTGCTTGAGAAGGCGGCTCGCCAGGGCTTGATCTTGAGCCGGGACTCAGCACACGGCACGCAGGGCTTTGTGGCCGGCGAAGCGGCGGCCTGCCTGGTGTTGCGGCCCTGCGCCAGCATTCGGCATTTGCCATCGGGTTGGTTTGCGCTGCACCGCCCTGGTTTGCAACACAACGCCGTGCCGCGCTGGCCCAGCACGGTCGAAAGTGACGGGCAGGCCCTCAACACGGCGGTCGAACAAGCGCTGTTGCAGGCTGGGTTGAAGGCCGAGCACCTCAGCCATCTGGCCAGCGACATGGATGGTTCGGGCTGGCGCGTCATGGACGAGCTGCGGCTGCATCAGCGTGCGCTGGCCACTGGCACGCAGGCCCCCCACGTACTGCGCATCGCTGAGCAGTTGGGTCAGACAGGTGTCGCCGCCTTGCCTTTGATGTGGGCCTTGATGGCCGAAAAAGAGGCCCGCCACCTCGAACGGGTGAATGCCGCCTTGACCTGGAGCCTGGGCATGGACGAGAGCACCTCGGCGGTGGTGATGGAGCGTTCAGCCCGGCGCGCCGCGCGCCGCACCCCAGGGGCGTCAAACCATGGCTGAGCTGAGCACCCATCAACTGCTGGTCATCTCGCAAAGCCAGATCGGCACCATCGATCAGAACGCCGACCCGGTGCACCTCAAACCCAAGGGCGAGCCGGGTTTGTCCACCCACAGCAATGACAGCAGCGTCATTGCCAACCCGGCCGCAACCGTCACGCACAACGGCACCGCCCTGGCCCACAACCAAAGCGTCATCGACAACGGCCAGCATGGCTTCAACGTGATGCGCAGCCTGTTCACCCAGGTGCAGCACCACGGCAACCACCCGCTGGAGTACGACAAGCAGTTCACCATCGAGAGCCACCATGCGGTGATGCACGGGGTCAAGACCGGCACTGCCACCATCTGGTCGGCGCTGCCCCCGGCTGCAAGAAAAGCCATCGAGAACGGCCAGAAGGTCATCGCGGGTGTCAGCGCTGAAGGCCTGGCCCAGGCGGGTGCGGCCAACGCCAAGGCAGTGATGGAGCAGCTTGCCTCCGCAGAGGCCGCGCTCAACCTGGCCCTCACCTTGGGCCTGTTGGCCCTCAACATGGTGCCCGGCATAGGCACGGTGGTCGGCGTCATTCTGGGGGGCGATCGCCTGGCCACCCTGGCCCAAAACCTGGGCCCCCGGCTTTTGGAATTGAAGGACATGGTGGCCGCCTGGGGCGAACCCATGACGCCCGCCCAATTGGCCGAAGCCAGTGCCCGACTGGAGCAATGGATGGCCGGGGCGGGCACTGCCGTGCTGATGAGCGCCATGGGCAAGGCCGGCGGCAAGCTGGCGCCCAAGATCAATGCCAGGGTCAACTCTGTCAAAGAGGTGGTGGTGGGCAAGTCGGGCGGGGGGCGCAAAAGCCATTGCGCCTGCGCCACGGGGGGCCCGGTCATCATCGCCACCGGCGAGAAGACCCTCACCGAGCTCGATTTCGAACTCAGCCACACTGTGCCCATCGTCTGGCAAAGGTATTACCGATCGGGCCTGTCTCACGATGGCTGGCTGGGGCAGGGCTGGATGTTGCCCATGTCCGTCGAACTGCGGCTTGGCGCCCAGGGGCTGCAGTACCTGGACGAACGAGCCCGCACCGTGTCATTGCCCTGGCTGGAGGTGGGCGAGTCCCATTGGGATGCCTATGAGCAATTCACCCTGCAACGGCTCAATGCCAAAACCTGGGTGCTGCGCCAAAAGAGCGGTCTGGCCCTGTACTTTGTCAGGCACCACCCATCGCAATGGCAGCTGCCCCTGCGCGGCATGGCAGACCGCGATGGTCAGGGGTTCGACCTTGTCTACCGTGCACCCCCTCAAGACCTGAGCGCCCCCCACCGGCCCTACCAACTGCGCGACACCCAGGGCCGGGTACTGCACTTCAGCTGGACGGCCACCGCCCGTCTGAAAGAGATCACGCTACAAAGCCGCCAGGGCGCAGAACCCCGGCTGCTGATGCGCTACCGCTACCACGATCAAGACCTGGTCGAAGCCACCGATGCCACAGGCCAAAGCCGCCACTACCGCTGGAAGAACCATGTCCTGACGGGCTACACCACGCTGGAAGGCGGCTGCTTCGAAGCCAGCTACGACCACTACCACCCCGGTGGCAAAGTGCAGCGATCCTGGTCCCAGGACGGCACGCTGGACGACCGCTTCGGCTACCAGCCCAGGCTGCGCCGCACCACGGTCACCGATGTGCTGGGCCGAGCCACCGTCTACGAGTACGACGCCCGCGAAGACATCATTGCAAGCACCGATGCCGCAGGCCACCGCATCCTGACGCCCACCGACGCCAATGGCAACCCACGGGGTGTGCAAGACCCCTTGGGCCGCAGCACCAGCTACCAGCATGACACCCGCGGCAACCTGGTCTGCCTGATCGACGCCGCCGGACACGCCACCCGCATCGACTACAACGCCCTCGACCTGCCTGTGCGCCTGACCGACGCCGCTGGCGGCCAATGGCTGCGCCATTACGACGAACTGGGTCACCTGGTAGAGCAGATTGATCCGCTGCAGCAGAGCACCCGCTACGCCTACAACGCCCGGGGCCTGCCCGTGCAGATCACCGATGCCAAAGGCGGCACCCAAACCCTGCAGTGGGACGCGCGCGGGCTGCTGGCCCAGTTCACCGACTGCTCGGGCCAGGCCACCCGTTTCCATCACGATGACCTGGGCCGCCTGGTGGAGCGCCGCGACAGCCTGGGCCAGAGCACCCGCTACGCCTACGATGCGCTCAACCGCCTCATTCGAACCACCGAGCCCGACGGCGGTGTGCACAGTTACCGCTACGGTGCCGCCGGCCAATTGCTCAGCCACACCAACCCCCTGGGTGCGCAGACCCGGTATGCCTACAACCTGCGGGGCCAGCTTGTCATGCGCACCGACGCGCTGGGGCACACCTTGCGGTACCTCTACGACCGCGCATCCCGGCTGGTGGCGTTGCAAAACGAGAACGGGGTCTACCACGAGTTCCGCTACGACGTGCTGGACCGCGTCATCGACGAAATCGGCTTTGATGGTCGCCACCAGCGCTACGTCTACAACGCCGCCGGCGAGCTGACCCACCTGATCGAAACTGGCGGCAGCGCGCTGGGCCCGGGCAAGCTCACCCACTTCGAGCGCGACGCCCTGGGCCGCCTCACCGCCAAACGCCACGAGGGCGAGGCCGATGATCCGCTTCACAGCACGGATGCCACCACAGCCCAAGACGACAAGGAACTGTCTTTTGCCAGCAGCCGCTTCCGCTACGACCCCCTGGGCCGCCTCATCGGCGCCAGCAACGCGGCCGCCCACATCACCCTGGCCTACGACCCCTTGGGCCAGTTGCTCAGCGAGACCCAGCAGCTGCAAGGCCCCCAAACCCTGCAACGCAGCCTGACCCACGGCTACGACCCTCTGGGCAACCGCACCCGAACCGTGCTGCCCGACGGTCGGGCGCTCAACCGGCTGTACTACGGCTCGGGTCACCTGCATCAGATCAATCTAGAGACACCTGCTGCCGAGCCCGGTGAGCCCGCCTCTTATGAGGTCATCACCGATCTGGAGCGAGATGCCCTGCACCGAGAGGTGCAACGCAGCCAGGGCGCCCTCAGCAGCCGCTACGACCACGATCCCATGGGGCGCCTCACGTGCCACCGGGCCAGCTTAGGTCACAACCAACCCGGCAACACGGTGCTGGAGCGCCGCTACGCCTACGACGCTGCCGGCCAGCTGCAGCAACGCCAAGACAGCCTGCGCGGGGGCCAGCGCTTTGAATACGACCCCACCGGCCGCATCCTGGCGGCCCTGCCCACGGCCACCAACACTGCGTTCGCGCCCGAGCGCTTTGTGTTCGACCCCGCCGGCAACATCCTGAACCCAGCCCCATCCGACGCAGCCCCTGCACCCCAGGCCGGCCCTGACCAGGCGGTAACCGACAACCGAGTGCGCTTTTACCAAGACCTGCGTTTTGAATACGACCCGCACGGCAACCTGACGCGCCGGAT
>Ga0187842_1001328_pt1 | contig 11544 bp, 6 predicted proteins | sample SpaLakP09_SKY_41_FD_134514 | JGI IMG/M metagenome (GOLD analysis project Ga0187842, IMG submission 134514) | Oligotrophic lake water microbial communities from Sparkling Lake, Wisconsin, USA - SP09_SKY_41 | ecosystem: Environmental > Aquatic > Freshwater > Lake | place: USA: Sparkling Lake... | reverse complement strand
TTGGTCTTCAGGGCGTCGAGGCCGTGGTCGGCCAGGGCCAGGCCGAACGGCAGGGTGGCATTGCCGAGCGCTTCCGACGAGGTGCGCGGCGCGGCCCCCGGCATGTTGGCCACGCAATAGTGCACGACGCCGTCGACCGTATAGGTCGGCTCGGCATGGGTGGTCGGCTTGCTGGTTTCGAAACAGCCGCCCTGGTCGATCGAGACGTCGACCAGCACCGAGCCCGGTTTCATCTGCGACAGGTGCTCGCGGCGCACCAGCTTGGGAGCCGCAGCCCCGGCCGTCAGCACGGCCCCGATGATCACGTCAGCCTTGAGGATCTCTTCTTCAACGGCCGCGAAGGTCGAGTAGCGGGTCAGGATGCGGCCCTGATAGAGGTCGTCCAGTTCGCGCATGCGCGGGATCGAGCGTTCCAGCACCACGACCTCGGCTCCGAGGCCGGCGGCCATGCGGGCGGCGTTGGAGCCGACCACGCCGCCGCCCAGCACGACCACGCGAGCCGGGGGCACGCCGGGCACGCCGCAGAGCAGCAGGCCCATGCCGCCATTGTGCTTCAGCAGGGTCTCGGCCGCCGAGAACACGGCGATGCGGCCGGCCACTTCCGACATCGGGGCCAGCAGCGGCAGGCCGCCACGGGCGTCGGTGACGGTCTCATAGGCGATGGCCGCGCAGCCGCTGTTCAGCAGGCCTTCGGTCTGGGCCGGATCGGGGGCCAGGTGCAGATAGGTGAAGAGGATGTGGCGCGACTCAAGCTTCTCCCACTCGATCTTCTGGGGTTCCTTGACCTTGATGATCATGTCGGACCCGGCGAAGACGGCGGCGGCGTCGGGGGCGATGGTCGCACCGGCCCGGACATAGGCCTCATCCGCATAGCCGGCCCCGAGGCCAGCCCCGGTCTGGACCAGAACGCTGTGACCGTGTCCGACATATTCGCGGACGGCCGTGGGGGTCAGGCCGACCCGGTGTTCGCCCGGTTTGATCTCTGAAGGGACGCCGACGCGCATGATGATTTCCTCCAAGGTGATTTTGACGCCAGTCTGCGCCTCTCCTTTCGCAAGTTCCCGGGCTATTTCATGTGTAGGGAACCGTGTTATGCAGGATTCCTGCGTCTGGAGATCAATCTGTGAAGAAACCCGTCGTCCAGCTCGACAGCTTCGACCGGAAGCTCCTGAACCTGCTGCAAAGGCGGGGCCGGTCCAGCTATGTCGAGCTGGCCCAGGCCGTGAACCTTTCGGAGTCGGCCTGCCTGAGACGGGTCCGGGCCCTGGAGGAAACCGGCGTCATTGCCCGCTACGCCGCCGTCATCGACGAGCGCATCGCCGGCCTGCCGCTCAGCGTCTTTGTCACCGTCACCCTGTCGTCCCAGGCCGAGGCGACGCTCAGCGCCTTCGAGAAGGCGGTGGCCAATGTCCGCGAGGTGGCCGAGTGCTATCTGATGACCGGGGGGTCCGACTATCTGCTGCGGCTGGTGGTGCGGGATGTCGATGATCTTGAGCGGGTGCATGCCCAGGAGCTGACCCGCATCCCCGGCGTGGTGCGGGTGAGCTCCAGCATTGCCATGCGTACCGTGGTCAAGCGCGCTGAATTGCCGCTGTAGCCAGGCCGCATTGCCTACTATCGGTTAACCTTGGCTCTCTAGCGTGCCCCGGTCAAAACGCGCCGTATCGGGGACGAAATGGTTTCGAGACGACTGCTTCTGGGGGTTCTGGCCACGGGCCTGGCGGGCTCGCCGCTGGTCGCCCTCGCCGAGGGCGATGACCACCATGCGCCCGCGCCGCGCAAGCCTGCCGCGCCCAGGCCCCGCGCCCCGGCCGCCGCCGCACCGGCGCCCGCTCCGGTCCGCTCGACCGTCAACGAATATCCCAAGCCGATGCAGACCGAGCCCGAGGAGGTCTTCGTCAATCCGGACGAAGCCCTGGGCCGCCTGAAGCACGGCAATGCGATCTTCGCTCGCGGCGGCGCCAGCATGGCCCTGCCCAGCTGGGCCCGGATCAATGAACTGGCCGCCGGCCAGAAGCCCTTTGCGATCATCGTTGGCTGCTCGGACAGCCGGGTACCGCCGGAACTGGTCTTCGACTGTAGCCTGGGCGAGCTGTTCGTCGTCCGGACCGCCGGCTCGACCGTCAGCCGCGAGGGCCTGGGCTCGATCCTCTATGCCGTCGAACATCTCGGGGCACCGCTGGTCGTGGTTCTGGGTCACACCAAGTGCGGCGCGGTCGGCGCGGCCGTCGACGTCGCCACCAAGCATGCCCACCTGCACGGGGCCCTGTTCGACATGGCCCTGCCGATCCTCCCGGCGGTGCTTGAGGCCGAGGAAAGCCAGCCGGCCGACCTGCAGGACGCTTCGATCCGCCGCAACGCCATCAACATCGCCGAACGCCTGAAGACCGCCGATGAAGCGTTCAGCAGCCGCATCGCCGCCGGCCGGCTCAAGGTGGTTTCGGCCGTCTACAGCCTGCAGACGGGGCAGGTTGAGTTCATGGGCTGAGGCCCTGCCAGCTGCGGTCTGAAACGGTCGCCGCAGAACTTTGAAAACCTTCATGGTCTCGCCGTTGACCGGAGACCCCGCATCGGCTCACATCGATCACCTTGGGGTCGAGTGGGAAGGGACGCGGCATGTCCACGGACGGGACGCAGCCGGACGGCAGCGCGGATCATTGGACCGCACGCTTCCCGTGGCTTGAGCGCTTGCGCGAGCGGCTGCCGCAGGATCCCCGTTCACGCCTGATCGCGGTCGCCGTAGGGGCCCTGGTCGTCGGTTTCGGCGGCGGGGTCCTGGCCGGCAAGGTCTCGGACGTGATCCAGCTGGGTGGCGCATCGACGGCGACGGCCGCCGCCCCGGCCAAGGGCGAGGCCTGGTCCCTGTTCGGCAAGCCCCGGTCGGCCAAGGCCCCCCGGCGCGGCATTCCCAAGCCCGAGGGTTTCGCGGTCTGGCAAAGCCGGATCGACAGCAGCGGTCCCGACCCGATGGCCTGCGTCCAGATGAGCCGGGCGCTGGATCCGTCAAAGCCCTATGCGGACTATGTGCTGCTCTCGCCCGATCTCGGCCGCCAGCCGGCCATCCGGGTCAAGGGCGACGAGATCTGCGTCGGCGGCGTCGGTTTCACCGACCACCGCGTCACCCTGCTCAAGGGTCTGCCCGCCAAGGGCGGCGAGACGCTGAGCGCCAATGCCGATGTCGACTTCACGTTCGGGGAAAAACCGCCCTATGTCGGCTTTGCCGGCGACGGCGTGATCCTGCCGCGCGAGGACGCCGACGGCGTGGCCATTGAGACGATCAATGTCCAGACCCTGGCCGTCGAGGTCTGGCGGGTTTCGGACCGCAATCTGGTCCGCAAGTCGATCAGCGCCCCCGACCCGACCGGCGAGGGCGACTGGGCCGGCGACTATGGCGAGGACAGCGCCGGCGAGGACGGACGCCGGGTCTGGAAGGGCACGGTCCCGGTCACCGGGACCAGCGGCCAGAAGGCCACCACCGTGTTTCCGCTGGGTGCCGTTCTGAAGGACATGAAGGCCGGCGGCTATCTGATCAAGGCGCGCGACGCCTCGGGCGGCCGCGATCCCGACGAGGACGGCGACACCCCGCCGGCCCAGGCCCGGCGCTGGATCGTGTTCACCGACATGGCCATGCTGGCCTATGACGGCTCGGAATCCCTCGATGTCGTGGTCCGTTCGCTGAAGACGGCCAGGACCCTGTCGGGGGTGCGTGTGGCCCTGGTCGCCCGCGACGGCGAAGACCTGGCCGAGGCGAAAAGCGATGCCGAAGGCCGTGTCCGCTTCCTGCGGCCGCTGCTCGAGGGTCAGGGCTCAGAACGGGCCAAGATGGTCATGGCCTATGGTCCCCAGGGCGACCTGGCCGTGCTGGATCTGGACCGCTCGCCAGTCGACCTCTCCAAACAGGGCGTCGGCGGCCGTGAGGATGCGACAGCCGGACGCGCGGCCCGCACCGACATCGACGGCTATCTCTATGCCGATCGCGGCATCTATCGCCCGGGCGAGACCGTGCACCTGACGGCCATGGTCCGCGACCGGATGGCCAAGGCGGTCAATGACCGCAAGGGCGAGATCGTGGTCCGACGCCCGTCGGGCGTCGAGTTCCGGCGCTATCCGTTCAGCCGTGCCGATGCCGGGGCCGTGCTGGCCGAGATCGCCCTGCCGCGCTCGGCCCCGCGCGGTCGCTGGTCGGCGGAGCTGAAGATCGAGGGCATCGAGGCCGCCGCCGGCAGCCTGAGCTTCAGCGTCGAGGACTTCGCGCCGCAAAGGCTGGCAGTCACGGCGACGGGCCAGGATTCGGTGCCGCTCGGGGTCGGCGAGACCCGCAAGGTCGATGTCTCGGCCCGCTTCCTCTATGGCGCGCCGGGCTCGGGCCTGCAGACCCAGGGCGAGGCCCGGCTGCGGGCCGACAATGATCCCTTCCCCGCCTACAAGGACTATCGCTGGGGCGACGCCGATGCGCCGTTCGACGAAAAGTTCCTCGATCTCGGCAGGACCGTGACCGACGGCGAGGGCCGGGCCGTGCTGTCGGTGAGCAGTGACCTGGCCGGCGACACCGCCCAGCCGCTGATCGCGGCCGTGACGACCTCGGTGTTCGAGCCGGGTGGCCGACCGGTCCGCGAGGGTCTCGATCTGAAGATCCGCGCCAAGCCGCTCTATTTCGGGGTCAAGATCGACCAGGGCGACCCGGCCAGGGGCGATCCGCCGGTCAGCCTCGAGATGATTGCGGTCGATGCGGCCGGCAAGCGGGTCGGAGCCACGGCGACCTACACCCTGATCAGCGAGAACTGGAACTATGACTGGTTCCAGCAGGATGGCCGCTGGCAGTGGCGTCGCACCAGCCGCGATGCGGTGGTGGCCAAGGCCACGGTGAACATCGGCGGCACCTTGCCCGCCCGGTTCACCCGTCGTCTGGGCTGGGGCGACTATCGTCTGCTGGTCGAGGGGGCCGACGGCTCAAAGACCGTCACCCGCTTCGCCGCCGGCTGGGGCTCGCCCGCCAAGGACGCCGAAGCGCCGGACTTTGTCCGGGTCAGCGCCGGGACAAGGGCCTACCAGCAGGGTGATACCGTCGAGATCACCCTGAAGCCGCCCTATGCCGGACAGGCCCAGGTGGCCGTGGCCACCGACCGGTTGATCGACCTCAAGACCGTCACGGTCGGCGAGAAGGGCACGACCATTCGCCTGAAGACCTCGGCCGCCTGGGGCGGCGGGGCCTATGTAATGGTCAGCGTCATCCAGCCGCGCGACCCGGTGGCCTCGCCCAAGCCGCGCCGAGCCCTCGGTCTGGTCTATGTCCCGCTGGATCCCAAGGACCGCAAGCTGACGGTCGATCTGGGCACGCCCGTCAAGATCGACTCCAAGGCCCCGGTGGAGATCCCGGTGGCGGTCAAGGGCCTCGGCTTTGGCCAGCGGGCCCGGGTGACGATCGCCGCGGTAGATGAAGGGATCCTGCGCCTGTCCCGTCAGGACAGCCCCGATCCCGTGAAGTGGTACTTCGGCAAGCGTGCCCTCGGCGTCGACTATCGCGATGACTATGGCCGCCTGCTCGATCCCAATCTGGGCGCGCCCGCCAATGTCAATTTCGGCGGCGACGAGGTCGGCGGCGAAGGTCTGACGGTGACGCCGATCAAGACCGTGGCCCTGTGGTCGGGCATCGTCGAGACCGGGCTCGACGGCAAGGCGGTGGTCAAGCTGCCGGCCGCCGACTTCAACGGCGAGCTGCGGCTGATGGCCGTGGCCTGGACCGACTCCGCCGTCGGTTCGGGCTCCAAGCCCCTGACCGTTCGCCAGCCGGTCGTGGCCGACCTCAATCTGCCGCGCTTCCTCGCGCCCGGCGACAAGGCCATGGCGACGCTGGAACTGCACAATGTCGAGGGCAAGTCCGGAGCCTATACGGCGCAGGCCTTCTCGACCAACGGCCTGAAGGTGACCTTCCGCAAGGTGTTCCAGCTGATCCTGGGCCAGCGGATTACCGAGAAGATCCCGTTCCTGGCCCCGGACGTGACCGGCATCGGCAAGATCGGCTTCAAGGTGGCCGGTCCGGGCTTTGCGACCAGCAAGGACTATCCGATCCAGACCCGGCTGGGCTGGGGTGATGTGGTCCGTACCACCACCGAACAGCAGGGTCCGGGGCAGAGCTATACCCCGTCCTATACCCTGATGTCGGGACTGGCGGCTGGGGATGTGACCCTGCAGGTCAGCTACTCGCCGTTCCGGGGCTTTGACCCGGCGGCGATCGCGGTGGCGCTGCAGCGCTATCCCTACGGCTGTACCGAGCAGCTGGTCTCGACCGCCTATCCGCTGCTCTATGCCCAGAGCCTGACCAGCGATCCCAAGTTGAAGCGCACGCCGGCGGCCCTGGCCGGGGCGGTGGGCAAGCTGCTCGACCGCCAGACTCTCGACGGGGCCTTCGGCCTGTGGCGGGTCGGTGACGGCGAGGCTGATCCGTGGCTCGGGGCCTATGCCACCGACTTCCTGCTGGAAGCCCGGGCCCAGGGTATTCCGGTACCGGATGCCGCGATCGACAAGGCCATGAGTGCCATGCGCCAGGTCAGCCGTCCCGACGGCTGGGCCTCGGTCGCCTACCGGATGGAGTATCCCGCCTGGTGGGACAACACCCCCGAGCGGTCGGCCAAGGCCACCGAGCGCATGCGCCGCCGCGCTTCGGCCTATGCCCTCTATGTGATGGCCAAGGGCGGCAAGGGCGACCTCGCCCGCCTGCGCTGGTGGCATGACGTCCAGATGAAGGACGAGGACCAGCCGATGGCCAAGGCCTATGTCGCAGCGGGTCTCGCCCGGATGGGCGATCAGGCCCGGGCCCGCTCGGCCATGCGCCAGGCGGTGAAGTCGCTGGGCTATCGCGACGATCAGGACTGGTACCAGAGCCCGCTGCGGGACGTTGCGGCCCTGACCGCCCTGGCCGTCGAGTCCGGCCAGGCCGATATCGCCCGCCAGCTGCAGGGCCGGCTGGAAAATGTGGTCAAGGATCCCGACGCCCTCAACACCCAGGAACAGGCGGCCGTCCTGCATGCGGCCTATGCCCTGCTGAAGGCCGCCGGCCCGATCTCGGTCGAGGCTAAAGGGGCGACAGCCCTGCCGCCGGCCGGCGGGGCCCCCCGCTGGGCGGTCGGCAAGCTGGCCGACAGCCGCTTCACCAACACCGGCAAGGGCGTCCTGTGGCGTACGGTCAGTGTTCGTGGCACGCCGACTGCGGCGCCGGGGGCGTCGGCCAACGGGCTGTTCATCAGCAAGCGTCTGCTGACGATGAGCGGTGGGGCGGTCGATCCGGCGACGATCCGCCAGGGCGACCGGGTGATCATCCTCGTCTCGGGCCGGTCGATGCAAGCCCGTTCGACGGCCCTCGTTGTCGACGACGCCCTGCCGGCGGGTTTCGAGATCGAGACCACGCTCGGGGCCGACGACGCCCAGGGTGGGCCCTACAAGTTCCTTGGTGAACTGACCGGGGCCGACGTCCAGGAAAGCCGCGACGACCGCTTCATCGCGGCCATGGACCTGGAGGGCAACAAGCCCTTCGCCCTGGCCTATGTGGCGCGGGCCGTGACGCCGGGCGAGTTCTTCCTGCCGGGCGCGGTGGCCAAGGACATGTACCGGCCGGCCATCCAGGCCCGGTCGGAGTCCGGGCGTACGGTCATCGCGCCGGGACCGTGAGGGTGATGCGCCGGTTCGTCTTCCCCCTCCGGGGGAGGAGCGCTGAAAGCGCGGAGGGGGCAAGTTACGCGAGGCCGGTCGCGGAATGATGGCTGTTGAGTCAGAGGGCACCTCCGCCGCTGGCCCCCTCCGGATGCTGCGCATCCTCCTCCCCCGGAGGGGGAAGATGGTCGCTCCGTTGACCAGGGCGCTCGTCGCCCTGCTCGGCGTCCAGCTCGTCCTCTTCAGCCTCAGCGCCCTGTTTCCGCCGGACATGACCCGCGCCAGGCAGTCCTCGCCGGTGGCGCTGGACCGGCGCGGGGCGTGGCTGCGGGCCTTGCCGGTCGAAGACGGCCGCTGGCGGATCCGCGCGGACCTGCAGCGCACCGACGCGACCTTCCAGCAACGCCTGATCGCCGTCGAGGACGGCCGGTTCCGCCGCCATCTGGGGGTCGATCCCCTGGCGGTGGTCCGTGCCGTCGGCTCGGCGATGGTGCATGGCCGGGCCACCTCGGGGGCCTCGACCCTGACCATGCAGACCGCAAGACTGCTCGAGCCGCGTCCCCGCACCCTGGGCTCAAAGCTGATCGAGATGGTCCGCGCGGTGCAGCTGGAGTCCCGCCTGACCAAGGACGAGCTCCTGGCCCTCTACCTGACCCTGGCCCCCTATGGCGGCAATCTGGAGGGGGTGCGGGCCGCGAGTCTCGCCTATTTCGGCCACGAGCCGAGCAGCCTGACCGACGGCGAGCAGGCCCTGCTGATCGCCCTGCCGCAGTCGCCGGAGGCGCGGCGTCCTGACCGCCGGCCGGAAGTGGCCCGGCTGGCCCGACGCGGGGTGCTGGACAAGCTGGTCCGGACCGGGACCCTGACGGAGGCGGCGGCGCTCGAGGCTGAGTCTGAAGCCCTGCCGCCGCGCGCAGCCTTTCCGGGTCTGGCCTGGCATGCGACCGGCGAGCTGGCCCGGGCGGCCCCGGTTCGCCAGGCCAGTGTCGTGACCACGCTCGATGCCGGGCTGCAGGCCCGGCTCGAGCCGATGGCCGCGGCGGTCGCCGCCGCCCAGGGGGCCGATGCCACTGCCGCGATCCTCGTGGTCGAGATCAGGGGACGGGCGGTGCGCGCGACCGTCGGCTCGGCCGGACGCGATCGGGCGGGCGGATGGGTGGACATGACCCGGGCCCTGCGCTCGCCGGGCTCGGCCCTCAAGCCCTTCATCTATGCCATGGCCATGGACGACGGCCTCGTCGCGGCCGACACCCAGTTGACCGACTCGGCCACCCGCTTTGCCGACTATCAGCCCGAGAACTTCGACCGGGTGTTTCACGACAAGGTCACGGTCCGCGAGGCCCTGTCCCACTCCCTGAACGTGCCGGCCGTGGCGACCCTCGAGCGGCTGGGGCCCGAGGCGTTTGCCGGACGGATCGAGGCGGCAGGAGCCCATCTGGCCCGGCCCAAGTCGCAACTGAAGGGGGCCGGTCTGGCCCTGGCCCTGGGCGGCGAGGGCATCACCCTGCGCGATCTGGCCCTGCTCTACGCCGCGCTCGGCGACGGCGGCATCGCCAAGCCCCTGGCCTGGACGGAGGCTGATGCGGCGGCCCGGGCGCGCTCGGCCGGCACCCGGCTGGTCCGGCCGGAAGCCGCCAGCCAGGTCCTCGACATCCTGCGGGAAGCCCCGGCGCCGCGCGGTCGGGCCCCCTCGGCCCTGACCCTGGGTGGCCCGGCCATGGCCTTCAAGACCGGCACCTCCTACGGCTTTCGCGATGCTGTGGCGGCGGGGGTGGTTGGCGGCTATGCGATCATCGTCTGGACCGGCCGGGCCGACGGCGGCGCGCGCGGCGGCCTGACCGGTCGGGACGCGGCCCTGCCGCTGCTGTTCGATGTCGCCGATGCGGTCGGGACGCCGGCCGTGGCCCCGCGGCCCATCGCACCCAAGGCCGCGCCCCAGGCCCTGCAGACCCTGCGGGCGGAAACCGAAGGCCCGCGTCTGATCTTCCCGCCGGACGGCGCGACCGTGCAGGTCGAAGCCCTTGGTGCGGGGTCGCGCGGCCTTGTCCTGGCGGCCGGCGGCGAAGACCTGGTCTGGTACGTCGCCGGAACGCCGCTGACGGCCGATCCGGTCAGCGGTCGCGTGGTCTGGAAACCCGCCGCACCGGGGTTTTACCGATTGTCCGTGGTGGATGGGCAGGGGCGCAAGGCGTCGGCACGGGTGAGGATCAAGGGCGGCTAGCGCTCGTCAGACCGCCCCGCCGGCCACCCGCTCATAGTCCTCAAGGCTGGAAATGCCGACATTGAGGTCGTTCACCAGGCCGTTGGCCAGCGAATAGACCCAGCCGTGTACGGCCAGCGGCTGACCGCGCGCCCAGGCGTCCTGGACGAACACATCCGCGGCGACGTTACGGACCTGGCGGATGACGTTCAGCTCGCACAGGCGGGTGAGCTTTTCTTTCTTGCCGGGCAGGGCGTCCAGCTCGTGGCGATGCTCGGCATGGACCTCGCGGATCGGGTGCAGCCAGTGGTCGACCAGACCCCGACGCTTGCCGTCAATGGCCGCCGCCACCCCGCCGCAGCCATAGTGGCCGACGACCATCACGTGCTTGACCTTGATCACATCGACCGCGAACTGCAGCACGCTCAGATAGTTGGCGTCCTGGGGCGGAGCCAGGTTGGAGACGTTGCGGTGCACGAACAGTTCGCCCGGATCCAGGCCGACGATCTCGTTGGCGGGCACCCGGCTGTCGCTGCAGCCGATCCAGAGATATTCCGGGCTCTGCTGGTTCTCCAGACGCTTGAAGAAGTCCGGATCGACCTCGGTCTTGCCCCGTGACCAGGCGGCGTTGTTGTTCTTGAGGTCTTCAAGCATCAAATGTCCTCAAGCGACCTGGGCGTCAGGCTGCAGATTGGGATGAGCCCTGGCGATGGCCGGGTGCTCCAGCGCACGGGCCACCGCGTCGCGGATCGCCGGGAACGGACCCATGTCGACATGGAATCGCGCGGCGTTATAGACCTGCGGCACCAGACAGCAATCCACCAGGCCCGGCGCGTCGCCAAACGCAAAGCCCCGGCCGTGGGCGGCCACCATCGGCTCCAGAGCGGTGAAGCCGTCTGAAATCCATCTCTGGGCCCAGGCGTCCCGACCGTCCTGATCGACCCCCAGGGCGGTCAGGGCCCGCAGGATGCGCAGGTTGTTCACCGGGTGGATGTCGCAGGCGACGATCTCGGCCATGGCGCGCACCGTGGCGCGCTGGAACGGGTCTTCCGGCAGCAGGCGCGGCGTCGGGAAGGTCTCGTCGAGCCATTCCAGGATGGCGAGACTCTGGGTCAGCGGTCGACCGTCGACTTCCAGGGTCGGGACCAGGGCCTGGCCGTTCAGGGCGCGGTAGGCCTCGCCCTGGTGCTGGCTGCTGACCAGGTCGACGGGCTGGATGGTGTAGTCCAGCCCCTTGAGATTGAGGCCGATGCGAACCCGATAGGGCGCGCTGGCCCGCCAGGCGCTGTGCAGGATCAGGTTCATGCTGCCGTTCCTCAGACCAGGGTGAAGGCCAGTTTGCCGACCCCTTCGACCTCGCCCGCGACATGGTCGCCCCGGACGATCGGACCCACGCCTTCCGGCGTGCCGGTGAAGATCAGGTCGCCGGCCTCCAGCGTCCACAGCTGACTGGCCTTGGCGATCACTTCGGCGACGTTCCAAATCATGTCGGCGATCTCGCCGCGCTGCTTTTCCACGCCGTTGACCGCGAGGGTGACCGCACCCTCCGGCGGCAGACCCGTCATCGGCCGGATGGCACTGATCGGGGCGCTGGCGTCAAAGGCCTTGCCGGCTTCCCAGGGCTGTCCCTTGGCCTTGGCGGCGTTCTGCAGGTCGCGGCGGGTCAGGTCCACGCCGACGGCATAGCCGAAGACCAG
>Ga0187842_1001327_pt1 | contig 11547 bp, 13 predicted proteins | sample SpaLakP09_SKY_41_FD_134514 | JGI IMG/M metagenome (GOLD analysis project Ga0187842, IMG submission 134514) | Oligotrophic lake water microbial communities from Sparkling Lake, Wisconsin, USA - SP09_SKY_41 | ecosystem: Environmental > Aquatic > Freshwater > Lake | place: USA: Sparkling Lake... | reverse complement strand
CGCTATTGTTGCAAGTTTGGTTGATTTTCAGCCTAATCAAATTCATTTAGATTTGATTTTGGCAAAACCTTCTTTTGGACATCTGCTTGGGTTTGATGATTTGGGTCGAGAAATTTTGCCGCGCTTGCTTGCCGGTGCCCAAGTGTCGCTGTTGGTGGTAGCTTTAGTCACAATTATTACTGCCTCTGTGGGGATTATGCTGGGCATGGTTTCTGGCTACTATGGCGGATGGGTTGATCGTACCTTAATGCAAATTACCGATGTGTTTTTGGCTTTTCCTGGCATTTTGTTGGCGATTGCTTTTGCTGCAGTGCTAGGTGCTGGCTTGAGCAATTTGATATTGGCGCTTTGTATTACTTCGTGGGTAGGCTATGCTCGATTAACCCGTGCGCAGGTGCTTTCTTTAAGGCAACGTCAGCATGTCATTGCTGCTGAGTCTTTAGGTGCATCTACGCTGCGTATTATGCTAAAACACATGCTGCCTTTATTAGCGGCACCTCTGCTAGTGGAAGCAACTTACAGTATGGCTGGCTTGGTGATTGCTGAAGCGAGCTTGTCGTTTTTAGGTTTGGGCATACAAGCACCGAATGCTTCTTGGGGCGCAATGTTGCGTGATGGTGTGCGTTATATGTTGATTGCGCCACACTATGTGTTGGCGGTAGGCTTGAGTTTAATGACGCTGGTTTTGGCGGTGAATGTTTTGGGTGATCGTTTGCGCGACTATCTAGATATTCATGGATGAAGCACTGAGATTAACTGGATAAAGCAATTGGATGTAAAAGGATAAAAAATGACACTTGGCCCAGTGATGCTGGATGTGGTTGGAAAAGAACTCACCGCAGAGGATATTAAGCGATTGCAAAATCCTTTGGTGGGTGGCGTGATTTTGTTCTCGCGCAATTTTGAATCGCCATCGCAATTAAAGGCGCTGACAGCAAGTATTCATGGAGTTCGTCAACCGCCGTTGTTAATTTCTGTCGATCATGAAGGTGGTCGCGTGCAGCGATTTAAAGATGGATTTACGAAGATTCCGCCTATGCGTGAGTTTGGAAAAATATGGGATAACAATCCTAAAAAAGCGATAGCGTTGGCAGAAGAAGCTGGTTGGATTTTAGCCGCTGAATTGCGTGCGCATGGGGTGGATTTTAGCTTCACGCCTGTTCTGGATATGGATTATGGCGAAAGCCAAGTAATTGGCAATCGTGCATTTCATGTAGAAGCCCAAGCTATTCATGAACTGGCCTATGCCTTGATGCACGGGCTAAGACGGGGCGGTATGCCAGCGGTCGGCAAGCACTTTCCTGGACATGGTTATGTCGTGGCAGACTCGCATGTGGCGATTCCCGTGGATGAGCGCGAGTTTGATGAAATCGCGCAAAATGATATGCAGCCATTTCGTCAGATGATTGATGATGGCATTCAAGCAATTATGCCTGCCCATGTGATTTATCCTAAGGTGGATGAAAAGCCAGCAGGCTTCTCACCGCGTTGGTTACAAAAGGTACTTCGAGAGCGTTTAGGTTTTGATGGCATTATTTTTAGTGATGATTTATCCATGGAAGGTGCAGGGGTGGCTGGTGATGTAACCGCCCGTGCTTTAGCCGCTTTGAATGCGGGTTGTGACATGGTACTCTTATGTAATCAACCATATAAGGCCGATGAATTATTGGCCAATCTAAAGTGGGATATTTCAGGCGCAAGCCGTGCAAGGCTGGCGCGTATGCATGGCGGCAGATCACCAAAAGATATGGACCATTTGCATGAAGATGCTGAGTTTGTTGCGGCGGTAAAGCGGGTCGATTTAGTCGGTAAGTCTGAACAGGATTTGTTTTAATAATCTTTTAAGCGATTGTCACAAAAATAGGCTTGAAACTTAATGCTAAAGTCGCTATCTTAAGTATGTCGCTCTTTGGCGATATTTTGATAAGGAAATTGTAATGTTTGATGATGTTCAAGTAATTGGTCGTTCAACTACTGCCGCGGATATTCAAAACCGCGTGCTGCGTAACACTTACGCCTTGCTTGGTTTAACCATGATTCCAACCATGATAGGCGCGTATTTCGGTCTGCAAATGAACTTTGGATTTATGGCGGCACATCCATTTATTTTTGCAATCGGCTTTATGGTAGTCATGTTTGGTATGTTCAAATTGATTGCTTCGAATCAAAATAGTGCTGCAGGCGTATGGCTGCTTCTTGCCATGACATTTATTTTCGGTCTCTTGTTGGGACCTATCCTGCAAGCAGCTTTGCATCTGCGTAATGGTGGTGAAATTATTGGTCTTGCCGCTGCGGGCACAGGTGTTACATTTTTTAGCTTGGCTGCAATCGCCTCTAGCCCAGCGCGTGATTTTAGCGGCTTAGGTAAGTTCTTATTTGTTGGCTTGATCTTGGTGTTAGTCGCTTCACTTGCTAATATGTTTTTTCACTTTGACCCAGCGCACTTAATGATTTCAAGCATTTCGGTGCTTATTTTCTCAGGTTACATTTTGTATGATGTAAACCAAATCGTTCGTGGCGGCCAAACTAACTATGTGATGGCAACATTGAGTTTGTATCTTGATATTTACAACTTATTTGTGAACCTACTGAGCATTCTGATGAGTTTGATGGGTAACGATAGAGAATAATGTATTCAACAACGAAGTTATTAAATAACCAACTTGTTTAATAGTCAAATATAAAAAAACCCGCTTTGGCGGGTTTTTTTATGAAATCTTATTTTGCTAGTTTACTGACCTGGCTTTTTATTTAGTCGGCGTTGTTTAAAAAATTCTGAGAGTATTTGTCCAGTTTCATCTGCAAGCACGCCACTTTTGACTTTAGTGTGATGGTTAAGCTTTTCTTCAGCCATGAGATTGATCACACTCCCGCAAGCGCCGGTTTTAAGGTCGCTAGCGCCATAAACTAGGTTCGCAATACGGGAATGCTGAACCGCTCCTGAACACATGGCGCAGGGTTCTAGCGTGACGTACAGCGTGCAATCGACCAATCGGTAATTGCCGATATTGTTAGCGGCATCACGCAGGGCTAGAATTTCAGCATGCGCGCTTGGGTCGTTTAATCCAATTGGTGAATTGCATCCACGACCGATAATTTTACCATCTTTCACAACGACAGCGCCCACAGGTACTTCGCCATTTTCGGCGGCCTGCTTGGCAAGGGCGATGGCTGCTTGCATGAATATTTGGTCTTGTTCAGTCATCTTGTAATAAAGCTTTTAAGATTAATTATCATCCATTTTACTTTTTAATTCATTAGAATGGTCGTCAGTACTTATGAATTGTTTATTTGAATAAAAAAGGCGCTATGGAAATTCGTCGTTCAGCATCACGAGGTCATGCCAATCATGGCTGGTTAGATAGTTATCATTCGTTTTCATTTAATCGATATTATGACCCATCACGGATGGAGTTTTCTGTGTTGAGAGTGATTAATGAGGACATGGTGGCACCTGATCATGGTTTTGGCATGCATCCGCATAAAGACATGGAAATCATCACTTATATGCTAGCTGGTGAGCTAGCGCATGAAGACAGTCTTGGTAATGGTTCTGTGATTAAAGCAGGTGATGTGCAACGAATGACGGCTGGCACGGGCATTGTGCATGCGGAGACGAACCCATCCTCAACCGAAGAAGCCCATCTGCTTCAAATATGGTTAACACCAGTTCAGAGCGGCCTTACACCTGGTTATGAAGATAAACATATTGACGCCGCACGCAAACAAAATCGCTGGTGTTTAATTGCCTCGCAAGATGCACGAGATTACTCCTTGTTGATTCATCAGGATTTTAATTTATGGGCGACTTGTTTGCAGGCTGGTCAGTAATTGGTTTATCAAGCGCCAAAAGCCCGCAGTGCATATTTGCAATTGGCTGGGGGTAGTTTACGTGTGAATGGAGAATTACTAGCGCATGGCGATGCGGTTGCGCTAGAAGTGGCTATCGATTTGAATTTGCGAGCAGAGTCCGACCTGGAAGTGCTTTTGTTTGATTTGCCAAAAATTTAGCAAGGAGTTTTATTATGCATCAAATATCAAAAGTGTTATTCGGAGCTGGTTTATTAATTGCTTCTTTGACTGCGTATGCAGAGCTTGAAACTTATAAAATTGATAATGCCCATAGCTTTGCAAATTTCAGTATTCGCCATGTTGTATCAAAACTGTCAGGGACTTTTAGTGATGTGAATGGCAGCATTAGTATTGACCGCGCTAATCTCTCAAACTCATCTGTGGATGCTAAAATCAGCTTACTCAGCGTGAATACAAGTTTTGCTAAGCGTGATGAGCACATCAAAAAGGAAGAGTACTTAGACGTAGGTCACTTTGCTGATATGCAATTTACCAGCACCAAAGTGGTTGCGAGTAAAAATGCGAACGAGGGCATGATTACAGGTAAGTTGACCTTGCATGGTGTTACTAAAGAAATGACATTCCCGTTTAAGATATTGGGCTATGCTAACGACCCTTGGGGTGGCTATCGCACTGGCATTGAAGCGCACACCAACTTAAAGGCTTCAGATTTTGGCTTTACATGGGGTAAAGCTGGTAGCCCAGTCGGTGACGAGATTGAAGTAACTTTGCTGATTGAAGGCATTAAAACGAATTAAGTTTTTGAACCATTTTATTTTAGAAGTTTTGATAAAGGATAGACGATGAGCGATTTATTTAGCCCACTAAAACTAGGCAGTATTGCCATGAGTAACCGTATGGTGATGGCGCCGTTAACCCGCAACCGTTCAAGCATGGAAGGCGTTCCGCAAGATATAAACGTGACTTACTACGAACAACGTGCAACAGCTGGTTTGATTATTACTGAGGCGACACCAATCTCAGCGATGGGTCATGGCTATCCTTTATTGCCAGGCATTTATACCGATGCTCAGGTTGATGGTTGGAAAAAAGTGACCGATGCTGTGCATGCCAAAGGCGGCAAGATTGTGATTCAGTTGTGGCATGTGGGGCGTATTTCACATCCAACGCTATTAAATGGTGCGACGCCAGTTGCGCCTTCACCAGTCAAGCCAGCAGGCAAGGCATTTACCTTTAATGGCTTGGTGGATTATGTTGAACCACGTGCCTTAGATGCGAGCGAGTTGCCAGGCATTGTGGCGGATTATGTTCAGGCCAGTAAAAATGCCATTAAAGCAGGTTTTGATGGCGTTGAAATCCACTCTGCTAATGGCTATTTGCTAGATCAATTTTTACGTGATGGAAGCAATAAGCGCTCTGACATTTACGGTGGCAGCATTGAAAATCGTGCACGATTCTTGATGGAAGTAACAAAGGCAGTGGTAGACGCGACTGGTTCCGATAAAGTGGGTTTGCGTCTTTCACCAGTCAATCCATTTAATGATATGAAAGATAGCAATCCTCAAGCCGTATTTAATTATGTGACTGAACAATTAAACCAATTCAATTTGGCTTATTTGCACGTGGTTGAAGGTGGTATTCATGGCGGTGGCGTAGCTGACGCGTTTGATTTTGATGCGATGCGTAAACTTTGCAAATCTCCTTACATGGCTAACTTGTCTTACGACAAAGTGCGAGGTAATGCTGCAATTGCCAGTGGTCATGCGGATGCAGTCGCCTATGGTGTGCCGTTTATTGCTAACCCTGATTTAGTTGAACGTTTCCGTCAAGATGCACCTCTTAATGAAGCAGACTCAAAAAGCTTTTACGGTGGCACTGAAAAAGGCTATACCGACTACCCAACTTTGTAAGAGTTAAACTATTTAATTAGAATCATGAAAAAACCAGCGATTACCCAAGTAGCTATTGATCAAACCATTGCAGAGCGTTGGAGTGGTAGGGCGTATGACGCTAGCAAGCAAATTACTCACGAACAAACACTGGCCTTGTTAGAAGCAGCTCGCTGGGCACCATCTTGTATGGGTGACCAGCCATGGCGTATTGTGGTTTGGAATAAGGGTGTTGACGCAAAGGCTTGGCAACAAGCTTTTGACTGTCTCTCAGAAGGCAACCAGACTTGGGTGCTTAATGCACCTTGGCTCTGTTTGGTCTGCGCGGATACACTGTTTGTCAAAAATGCACAGCCTAATCGTTGGGCTCAATATGACACGGGTGCTGCAGCACAAAATCTATGTTTGCAGGCAACAAGTATGGGGTTGATGGCACATCAGATGGGTGGTTTTGATGCTGAAAAAATACGCGAAATCTTCAGTATTCCCACGCAATTCACCTTGATGGCTATGATTTCCGTGGGGCATCCTGCAGATATTGAAACTGTCACTAGCGATTTACTTGTCCGTGAAACAGCGCCGCGAAGTCGTCGTGATTTAGGCACTATGTTTTTTGATGGTGCTTGGGAAAAACCAATTGCTTAGGGTTTTTCATTAGAGCTTAAAGCCCTGCGTTTCGGTATTTGCAGGGCATCTGATAGAATATGACAACTAAAAAGATTATCGAATGGAAACATCATGGCTGTAGTTGAATTAAATAAAGAAAATTTCAAAGAAACAATCGTTAATAATCCATTTGTGATTGTTGATTTTTGGGCGCCATGGTGTGAGCCATGTGTGGCTTTTACGCCTGTCATTGAGGCGGCTGCTGAAAAAAATCCTGACATTTTGTTCGGCATGGTCAATACGGAAGCGAATCCAGAAATTGCTGAATACTTTGAAGTGACCAAAATCCCGGGTATTCTAATTGTTCGTGAACAGGCCGGCATCCATGCACAACAGGGAGAAATCGGCGCGCCAGCCTTAGATAAACTGATTGAATGGGCGCGTGATTTCGATATTGAGCAAGTGCGTCAATATTACGCTGAGGAAGATAAGAAGTAATTTGTAAAAGAATATAAAAAAGCCGCTGAGAAGCGGCTTTTTTATTAGAATTAAAAGCTTAAAGGTTCGCCATGAATTTTGCTGGATCAACTGACTTACCTTGGTAACGAATTTCAAAGTGAAGCTTAACGGCATCGGTGCCTGAACTACCCATTTCCGCTATCTTTTGTCCTTTAATTACGGTTTGACCTTCCTTGACTATAATCTTACTGTTGTGCGCATAGACAGAAAGATAGTCTTTATTGTGTTTGACGATCACTAGATTGCCATAGCCACGCAAATCCGAACCGTTGTAAATCACCTTACCATTAGCGGCTGCGTTGATGTCTTGCCCCATCGTGCCTTCAATATCAATCCCTTTGGCGCTCGCACCTTCATTAAATGCTGTTTTGATCTTGCCTTTCGTTGGCGTCCCCCAGTCCATCGCATCTTCGCTGGCTAAACCACTATCGGCTGGCTTTGCTTCTGTCGGTTTTATTTCAGGCGCTTTAGTCTCAGCTACTTTTGCAGGGGAAGTGTTATTGCTTGCGGCCTGCTCACTATATGGCTCACGCAGCGCTTTTGGTGAGTTGAGTGATGGAATATCTGCCGACATAGTGCTGCTGTTTTTGCTTTGAATCGTTTGATTGTCGCTGTTGAGTGGCTTAATCACAACGTCGTCACTATTGGCTTCAGCAGGTTTGTTGGTTAATGAGGTGCTAGGTTTGATTTTAAGCTGCTGACCTACGCGAATGTTGTAAGGTGCGTTGATGTTATTGTTCTGTGCAATTTCTTTGTAGTCGTCACCAAATTCAAGACCAATGCTGTATAAGGTATCGCCTTTTTTGACAGTGTAGGTGTCAGGGCGCCAATCTTTAGTATTTACATTATTCTTTGCGCTGGCTTTTTTAGGGGCTTGCGTTATTTTTGCTTTTGATGGCTCTGGTGAGCGATCAATCACAGGTGCTCGATTAGGGGTGCTGGAACAAGCAACCAACATAAGGCTCGCTAGGGCAATGCTAAACTTTATCAAGCCTCTCATTAGTTTGTTCCACCAAGTAAAGGCACAAACTTCACGGGCTCAAGCTTTGTTTTCTTGAATTCTGAAATGCCGTTATTGTCGATGTGCTCGATCAAATACAAGATCTGTTCATCAGTCCCAACAGGAATCACCATACGGCCACCTACGGCAAGTTGATGCACTAAATCATCAGGAATATGGCTGGCAGCAGCCGTGACGATAATGCCATCAAATGGCCCGAAGTCAGGCAAGCCCATTGTGCCATCTGCGTGCTTGAGCTTGATGTTGCTCATGCGAATTTCGCGTAGATGTTTACGTGCTTTCATGACGAGCGGACTGATGCGTTCCAATGAGTAGACTTCGCTGGCCACTTTTGAGAGTACTGCTGTTTGATAGCCGCAACCAGTTCCAATCTCAAGCACTTTGCCTAAAGGAAGGCCTGCGCGCAGTGTTTCTGTCATCTTAGCGACGGTATAAGGCTGAGAAATTGTTTGGCCAAAGCCAATGGGGAGTGATACATCTTCATAAGCACGGGTGGCAAGGGCTTCATCTACAAAAATATGGCGAGGGATTTCACCCATTGCGGAAAGCGTCACCTCGTCTTTAATACCTTGTTCACGCAAACGAGATAACATCCTGTCACGCGTACGTTGTGAGGTCATGCCGATGCCTGAGGTATTTCTAATCACGCTATTTCACCCAGTTTTTTAATGCGTCTAATTGCTTGTGGAGCGTCAAGTCCGCTTGCAATGGCGTAAGGGATACTTGATTATTGGCCACGGCATAAAAGTCTGTGCCTTCGCCCGCATCTGCGGCCGCGCCGGCAGGGCCCACCCAGTAAAGCGTTTCGCCGCGTGGTGATTTGGATTTAATCACAGGTTCCGCCTTGTGGCGTTTGCCTAGGCGAGTCACCACTTTACCTTTGAGTTCTGAGTAAGGTACGTCTGGCACATTCACATTCATTAATACCGGTGGTGGGAATGCATTGGCTTTGTAGTGCTCAATGAGTTCAACGACTACTTTAGCCGCTGTTTCAAAATGCGTTGCATTGTGTTGAGACATTGAAACTGCAAAAGATGGAATACCAAGTAAGTAGCCTTCCATGGCGGCAGCAACCGTGCCTGAGTAGATGGTGTCATCACCCATATTTGCACCATCATTAATGCCTGAAATTACCATGTCAGGAAGTTTGTCGATTAAGCCAGTGACGGCCAAATGCACGCAGTCAGTGGGCGTGCCGTTTACAAAGTAGAATCCATTGCTGGCCTGGCGCACGGTCAGCGGCCTGTCTAATGTCAGAGAATTGCTGGCGCCACTTCGATTGCGCTCTGGTCCAAACACAACAATATCTGCAACTTTCGAAACGTATTCAGCAAGTGTGGCAAGGCCTGGAGCAAAGTAGCCGTCGTCATTAGAAAGAAGAATTAACATGTGTAAATTATATCGCTTATCGTTGAAGCTGGTTGGATGTCTGTCTTGTTAATTTTGCATAGTAAATAGTGCAGACGAAAAAAACTGAGGTCAACAACACCTCTGCAAGTGCTAACTGAGCAGAAAGGCCTTGATCAGCCCAAGCTCTTACGGCACCTTCAGTGAAGTATATCAAGATGAACATGCTCGCCCATTGATAGGTATAGCGACGGCCATTAAGAATGCCAAAAAGTGGCAATAGAAGTGGCACAGCTTTTAGGATCAGTTGAGAGCCTTCTGGTTTAATCGGGGCTAAGATGCTTTCCCAAGCCAAACTCAAAATAATCAGCGCGATTAAGCTGATGGAAGCACCAAGTCTTAGTTTTTGAATCATCGCTATTGACTTAGGCATTACGCTGAAAGCTTCAAAGCGGTTTCGGCTAAGCGTTTGCCCAATGCAAGACAAAGTTTCTTCTCGTCATCGCTGAGTGGTTTGTCATCCATCGCGCCGCCAATATGGCTGGCGCCATAAGGCGTGCCGCCTGTTGTTGTGTTGCCGAGTGCAGGTTCTGAATAGGGTAGGCCTAATAAAATCATGCCGTGATGCATGAGCGGCAACATCATGGTGAGTAGGGTGGTTTCATTGCCGCCATGCATAGAGCCTGAAGAGGTAAATACTGCGGCAGGTTTACCAATGAGTGCGCCTTTTAGCCATAAACTAGTCGTGCCATCTAAAAAATATTTCATTGGTGCTGCCATGTTGCCAAAGCGAGTAGGGCTGCCAAGTGCCAAACCAGAACACTCTTCCAGGTCTTGAAGTTCAACATAGGGCGCGCCGCTTGTTGGCACATCTGCCTCAGTCGCTTCGCAATTAGCTGATACTTTTGGCACGGTCCGAATGCGTGCTTTTGCGCCTGAAACGCTCTCAACTCCACGGGCAATACTTTGTGCCATGTCGCGCACTGCGCCGCCTTGAGAGTAATAGAGAACGAGAATTTCAGTCATTTAGATATTTTTCACTAATGCAGTGGCTTTGCCGATGTAAGTCGCAGGCGTTAAGTCCATTAAGTATTGCTTAGCTTCTGCTGGAATTTTTAGTTCAGCGATGAGTGATTGCAATGACTCTTTAGAAATGGCTTTGCCACGTGTGTATTCTTTAAGCGTGTCGTATGGATTTTCGTAACCATAGCGACGCATCACCGTTTGGATAGGCTCAGCAAGCACTTCCCAACTATTGTCTAAATCATCAGCCAATTTTACTTGATTGATTTCAAGTTTATTTAGGCCACGTAAGCATGAGTCGTAACCCAAAAGCGTGTAACCAAAAGCCAAGCCCATATTGCGAAGCACGGTGGAGTCAGTGAGGTCACGTTGCCAACGTGAAATCGGCAATTTCTCGGCAAGGTGGCGGAGTATTGCATTTGCCAAGCCTAAATTGCCTTCTGAGTTTTCAAAGTCAATTGGATTTACTTTGTGTGGCATGGTTGAAGAACCCACTTCGCCTGGTTTGAGTTTTTGTTTGAAATAGCCAACAGAAACGTAACCCCAAATATCGCGGTTAATATCAATCAGAATCGTGTTGATGCGCGCTAAGTTATCGTAAAGCTCAGCCATGTAATCGTGCGGTTCAATTTGGATGGTCATTGGGTTGTAAGTTAAGCCCAAATTTTCCACAAATTGTTTAGCAAATTTTTCCCAATCAACATTGGGATGAGCGGATAAGTGTGCATTGAAGTTACCAACCGCGCCATTGATTTTGCCTAGAATTTCATTAGCGACTAATTGTTTTTGTTGGCGTTGCAAGCGGTACACCACGTTAGCAAACTCTTTACCCATGGTGGTTGGCGAAGCCGTTTGGCCGTGTGTGCGTGCAAGCATAGGTTGGTCAGCCAATTGCTGAGCTAATTCAGTCATACGAACAATAAGGTTGTTCAAGAACGGCAACATCACATCATTGCGTGCGCCTTTAAGCATCAATGCATGAGATAGATTGTTGATGTCTTCGCTCGTGCAAGCAAAGTGAATAAATTCACTGGCTTTTTTAATTTCAGGATTGCTATCAAACTTTTCTTTAAGCCAATATTCAAGGGCTTTTACGTCATGATTTGTGCGTGCTTCAATCGCTTTCACTTGAGATGCATCTGCTTCAGTAAAGTTAGCAATTGCATCATCTAGCTCTTTAATCGTTTCTTGGCTAAATGGCTTAACTTCTTCAATTTCAGGCAATGCTGCCAAGGCTTTAAGCCATTCAACTTCCACTAAAGCACGGTGCTTAATGAGTGCATATTCACTAAAGTAAGCGCGGAGTGGGTCAACTTTTGATTGGTAGCG
>Ga0187842_1001326_pt1 | contig 11555 bp, 6 predicted proteins | sample SpaLakP09_SKY_41_FD_134514 | JGI IMG/M metagenome (GOLD analysis project Ga0187842, IMG submission 134514) | Oligotrophic lake water microbial communities from Sparkling Lake, Wisconsin, USA - SP09_SKY_41 | ecosystem: Environmental > Aquatic > Freshwater > Lake | place: USA: Sparkling Lake... | reverse complement strand
GCCACATCTGGTAGTTGCCGGCCTGGGCCGCCTTGAGGTTTTCCGGCCACTGCTGGATCTTGATCTGCAATCGGATGCCGATGGCTCGAAGCGCTTGGTCCCACAGCACGTCAAGGGCGCGGCTCAGGGAATCCGACTGCGTGTTGCGCGTGATGACAAGCGGGCTGCCGTCGGGCTGGTCGCGCCAGCCGTCGCCGTCCTTGTCGACATAGCCATACATGTCGAGCAAGGCCTTGGCGCGCGCCGGGTCGTAGTCGCTCATCTCGCTCTTGAAGGCCGGGTCGTAGCCGCTGGTGTTGGGCACGACGGGCGCTTGGGCCGGCACTGCCTGGCCACGGCGGGCGCTCTTGATCTCCTTGTTGACGTCGTAGGCCAGCGAGATGGCGCGGCGCAGCGCCACCTTGTCGGGCGTGACGCCGCCAACGACCGGGTCCTCCAGGTTGAAGCTGGTCAGCGTCATGTCCGGCGCCAGCGTGAACACCGCCCGCATGCCGCGCCTGGCCAGGTTGGGGGCGATCTTGCCGCCGGGTGCGGCCTGGGTGATGAAGTCCTCGGGCACGCGCTCGATGAAGTCGTGTTCGTTGTTCAGGAAGGACAGCCAGCGCGGCTGGTTCTCCTCGATGACGTCGATGACAACGCGGTCGACCATGGGGATGCGCCGGCCCTTGAACTTCGCGTAGATGGCCTGCGCCTCCTTGTCGTCGGGCGCCGGCTGGGCCTCGTAGTGGCGCTCGCGATAGGCAGGGTTGCGCTCGAACACCATCTGCGAGCTGCGCCGCCAATCCTTCAGCACGAAGGGGCCGGTGCCAACCGGGTGCTCCGAGATCTTGTCGCCATAGAACCCGACCACTTCGCGCGCGACGGCGCCGTAGAGGTCGTTGCCGGCAAAGATGGATTCGATGAGGCGGGGGCGGGGAGCGCTGGTCTTGACCTGCAGCGTGTAGCGGTCGAGCGCGCGCAGGCCCTCGACCTCGGTGTCGTAGGGGAAGGGCTTCTTGCTCTTGAGGATCTGCTCGCGCAGCTCGTTCAGCCCGCTGATGCCCTGCTCCTCGTAGTTGACCCAGCCCTGGGCGTTGGTGGCGGGGTCGGCAAAGCGCTTGATGCTGTAGACGAAGTCGGCGGCGACCACCTCGCGCTTGCTGCCCTTGAAGGCCGGGTCGTCAGCGAAGTAGATGCCGGGCCTGACCTTGATCGTGAAGGTCCTGAAGTCGGCGCTGACCTCGGGCTCGCCGGCAGCCAGCAGCGGCATCAGCCGGGTCGGCCGGGCCAGCGGGTCGAAGGCGTAGAGGGTCTCGAAGATATGGGCGGTGACGGTGCGCGAGTAGATGTCGGAGATGCGCGCGGGGTCGAAGCCGGTCTCGGCAACGCGGAAGGCATAGCGCAGTGTCTTGACGGGCTCCGCCGCCCGTGACGGCGCCGTGAGGCAGAGGCAGGCGGCGAGCGCAGCGAGCAGGTGTTTCATGGCTTGGGCATGGCGGCAGGGTCGATGTCGACGTACTTCCAGTAGTCGCGAACGAAGATGTTGCGGCTGTAGCCGCGCACCCAGGGCTGGGCCATGTCGGTCCAGATGCGGTGCACATGGAACTTGTAGGGCGCGTAGGCCACGAGCAGGCGCTGTGCCTCCAACATCAGCGCGGCGCGCTCGGGGCCGTCGGGCAGCGCCTTTTGTTTTTCGTACAGGGTGTCGAAGGCGCGCAGCTCGAAGCGCGGCTTGTTGGCCTTGCCTTTGGCCGCGCTGGAGCCCAGGGCCAGGAAGGTGTCGCCGTCGGGTGTGGTTCCCACCCAGCCGACGTTCCACATCTGCAGCTTGCCGGCGTTGGCGGCCTTGAGTTGCTCGGGAAACTTGCCGATCTTGAAGCGGATGCGGATGCCCAAGGCGTCCATATTCTTCTGCCACTGCTCGGCCAGCTGGCGGCGCTCGCCGTCGGCCAGCGTCGAGTACTCGATGGACAGCGGCTTGCCGTTGGGCAGCTCGCGGTAGCCGTCGCCGTCCACGTCCTTGTAGCCATACATGTCCAGCAGGGCCTTGGCCTTGGGCAGGTTGTACTCGCTGTTCTCGGACTTGAAGGCCGGGTCGTAGCCGAAGGCGACGGTCGGCATGGGGCTCTGGCTTTTCAGCGCCTGGCCGCGGCGCACGAGGCGGATCTCCTTGTCCAGGTCGACGCCCAGGTTGATCGCCCGGCGCAGCGCGATCTTCTCGGGCGTGTAGCCGCCAACAACCGGGTCTTCCATGTTGTAGTAGCTGAAGGAGATGTCGGCCCGCGGGTAGCGCGTCATCGTGATGCCCCGCTTGGCGAGGTTGGGCGCCAGCTTGTTGCCCGGCATGGCGATGCCGGCAAAGTCGATGGGCACCTCCTCGATGACCTCGGACTCGTTGCTGAGGAAGGACAGCCAGCGCGGCTGGGCCTCCTCGATGATGTCGATGACGACGCGATCCACCAGCGGCAGCTTCTTGCCCTGCAGCGCGGCGACCTCGGCCTGCAACTTGGCGTCGGAGCCCGGTGGCGCGGTCTCCGCATAGCGCACGTCGCGGTAGTTCGGGTTCTTCTCCAGCACGATGCGCGAGCTGCGCCGCCATTCGCCCAGGCGCCAGGCGTTGGTGCCGACGGGGTGTTCCATGATCTTGTCGCCATAAAACTCCACCACCTCGCGTGCCACGGCGCCCAGGAAGCCGGCGTCCGCGAACTGGTAGACGAAGCGCGGGTCGGGCACGCCCAGCTTGAGCTGGAAGGTGTAGCGGTCCAGCGCCTTCAGGCCGTCGACGGGGCGGTCGTAGTCGAAGGGCTTCTTGGCCTTCATCAACTCCTGGCGCAGCTCCGACAGCCCAACGATCTTGACGTTTTCCAGCAGGTAGAGGTTGGGGCTCTTCCACTGCGGGTCGTAGTGGCGCTTGACGCTGTAGACATAGTCCTCGGCGGTCAGCTCGCGCTTTTCCCCTTGAAGGCCGGGTCGTCCGCAAAGTAGATGCCCGGCTTGACGCGCATCGTGATGGTCTTGAAATCGGCGCTGATCTCGGGCATCTCGGCGAGAGTTGCCGGGCGCAGCTTGAACGGCCGCGCGCCGAAGTCGTACTCCAGCGGCGCGTCGAAGATGCCGCCGGCAATGGACTTGGAATAGCTGTCGCTGATCTGGGCGGGGTCGAAGCCGGTCTCGGCGATCTTGAACGCCTGGCGCAGGACCTTCTCCTGGGCTTGGGCGGCATGGAGGACGCAGGCCAGCAGCAGGCCGGTCAGCAGGGCAGGAAACTTCATTGCGGAAAGGCGCGTAGGCTTGGGAGAAGCGCGGAGTTTAGGAGGCTGTCGGGCTTGGGGTCGGGTGCGCGTTGGGCCTGCAAGGGTGCTGAGACAAGGCGCAAAGCGGAGCGGTACTGGGTGTACCGCGAGCATTTGCGACGCAGGATCGGCGCCCTTGCAGGCTCAACCCGCAGGGCCAGGGCGATTTGCGGGGCGATCCGGCGTTGCGGACTCGTTGTGTGGCCCGCCACACGCCTCGCCCGCGCCTTGTCTCCCCCCGCAACTCGCCCTGGCGCGCACCCGACCCCAAGCCCGACAACCTCCTGGTGAAACCGTCAAGCCGGCGGCCCAATCGCCTCGCATAGACTTCGCTCCGTTTCCCCGTGTAACCCCGCGTCATTTGCGGGGTTTGTAGTTTCTAGGAGCCCCGATGGCGGCCTATCTGATCCGACGCCTGTGGCAGATGATCCCGACCCTGCTGGGCGTCGTGCTGCTGGTGTTCTTCCTGTTCAAGTACTTCGGCAGCGACCCGGCGATCATCCTCGGCGGCCTGAACGCCAGCCCCGAGCAGATCGAGTCCATCCGCGAGCAGCTCGGCCTGAACAAGCCGGTCTGGGAGCAGCTGTGGATCTTCATCCAGCAGATCGTCACCTTCGACTGGGGCAAGAGCTGGGCGACCAACGAGTCGGTGGCCAATCTGTTCGCCACGCGCCTGCCGGCCACGCTGACGGTGACGGTGCCCATCCTCATCCTCGAAGTGGCGCTGGCCATCCCGTTCGCGCTGGCCGTGGCCACCGTGCGCGGCAGCCTGACCGACCGCACCGTGATGGTCTGCACGACGGTGGCGGTGTCCATCTCGCTGCTGGTCTACGTCATCCTGGCGCAGTATTTGTTCGCCTTCCGGTTGGGCTGGTTCCCGGTCCAGGGCTGGACGAGCAGCCACTGGACCAACCTGACGACGTATGCGCCGCTGCCCATCCTGGTGGCGGTGGCGGTGTCGATGGCGCCGCAGATCCGCCTGTACCGCAGCTTCTTCCTCGACGAGATCGGCCACGACTACGTGCGCACGGCGCGCGCCAAGGGCATGACCGAGGGCACCGTGCTGCTCAAGCATGTGCTGCGCAACGCCATGATCCCCATCCTGACGAATGTGTCGGTGTTGCTGCCTGGGGTGCTGGTGGGCTCGTTCCTGATCGAGGTGTTCTTCTCGATTCCGGGCCTGGGCCGCGAGCTGCTGCTGGCGGTGAACCGCGGCGACTACCCGGTCATCCAGGCCTTCGCCATCTATCTGGCGGCGTTGACGATGACGGTCAATCTGCTCGTTGACGTGCTTTACAAGTTTGTTGACCCGCGAGTCGTCCTGAAATGAGCGCCGTCTCCAACTCCTCCGGCTTGGTCCGGGCCGCTGAATCTTCGAGCGGCGGCGTCTGGGCCGCCGCGTGGCGCCGCCTCAAGACCGACCGTGTCGGCGTCGCGTCCATGGGCATCGTCGGCGTCTTCCTCGTCATCGTGTTGCTGGCCGCCACCAACCTGGTCGCGTCCAGCTGGCAGCAGGAAGTCGGCGTGCCCAACGCGCCGCCAACGCTGCTCGGCCCGCAGCCACAGGAAGACACCGGCACCATCGCCGCCCCCAAGGGCCCCAATGTCGACCTGTCCGACATCGACCCCCTGGCGCCGCGCTATGCCGAGTGGGCCGAGCGCGCCAAGGCCTTCAAGACCGAAGAGGTGACCAAGGCCGAAACCCTGCCGCTGGGTGGCGACCGGCTGGGCCGCGATGTGCTGGCCAAGGTCATCAAGGGCGCGGAGGTGTCCATCGTCGTGGGCTTGGCGGCGGCCGTCGTCGCGACGCTGATCGGCACGCTGCTGGGCGCCCTCTCCGGCTTCTTCGGCGGCAAGGTCGGCGACCTGCTGGAATGGGTCTACAACGTCTTCACGGCCATCCCGAGCATCCTGCTCATCTTTGCGTTCGCCGCCATCTTCCCGCGCGGCATCGGCGCCGTCGTGGCCATCCTGGCGCTGACCGGCTGGACCGGCATCTACCGCCTCATCCGCGCCGAGTTCATGAAGCACCGCGTGCGTGAGTACGTGCGCTCCGCCGAGGCCATTGGCGCCAGCCAAGCCTCGCGCATGTTCAAGCACATTCTGCCCAACGTGTCGCACGTCGCGCTGGTGCAGTTGTCGCTGCATGTCGTCAGCTTCATCAAGAGCGAGGTCATCCTGAGCTACCTGGGTCTGGGTGTGGGCGTGGACCAGGTGTCCTGGGGCACGATGCTGGCCGAGGCGCAGAACGAACTGATCCTCGGCTACTGGTGGCAGCTCGCCGCCGTGACGGCCTGCATGGCGGTCTTCGTGACGGCATTCGCGCTGTTCACCGATGCGCTGCGCGACGCGCTCGATCCGAAGTTGAGAGGTCTCGAATGAGCAATCTCCTGAGCATCCAGGACCTCAAGGTCGCCTTCCGCATGGGCAAGGTCGATGGCGCCATGCAGCGCCAGCTTGCCGTCAAGGGCGTCAGCTTCGACGTGCCGGAGAACAGCACGGTGGCGCTGGTCGGCGAGTCCGGCTCGGGCAAGAGCGTGACGGCCATGTCCGTGCTGAACCTGCTGCCCACCAACGCCGAGCGCACCGGCCGCATCCTGTTCCAGGGCCGCGACCTGCTGCAGACGGGCTTGCGCGAGCTGCAGGCCATCCGCGGCAAGGACATCGCCTGCGTCTTTCAGGACCCGATGAGCTCGCTCAACCCGGTCTTCAACGTCGCCACGCAGATCTGCGAGCCGCTGATGAAGCACATGGGCATGAGCCGCCGCCAGGCGCTGGTTCGCGCGGAGGAATTGCTCCATGAAGTCGGCATCCCGGAGCCCAAGCGCCGGCTGGCGGCCTACCCCCACGAGCTGTCCGGCGGCCAGCAGCAGCGCGTCATGATCGCCGTGGCGCTGGCCTGTTCGCCCAAGCTGCTCATTGCCGACGAGCCGACCACCGCGCTGGACGTGACCATCCAGCGCCAGGTCATGGAGCTGATGGCGCGGCTCAAGGAGTCGCACAAGATGAGCCTGCTGTTCATCTCGCACGACCTGGGCGTGGTGGGCGAGATCTCGGACCATGTCGTCGTCATGCGCCACGGCCAGGTGCGCGAGACCGCACCGGTCGAGGCCATCTTCAACAACCCGCAGGACGCCTACACCAAGGCCTTGTTGGCCTGCCGACCTTCGCTGACCGAGAACCCGGCGCGCTTGATGGTCATCGACGACCACATCGCCGGCCGCGCCGCTGCCAACCAGGCGGTGGTCAAGGACGACAGCGCCCCCGTCGTGCTGGAAGTGACCGGCCTGCGCAAGAGCTTCTGGCTCAAGGACGGTCTGTTCGGCAAGCGCGAGTTCAAGGCCGTCAAGGGCGTGAACTTCAAGCTTCGCAAGGGGCACACGCTGGGTGTCGTCGGCGAGTCCGGCTCGGGCAAGACGACCATGGGCCTTGCGCTGCTGCGCCTGCATGAACAGACCAGCGGAACGATGGGCGGCCAGGTGCTGTTCGAGGGCCGCGACCTGCTGAAGATGAGCGGCCCGGACTGGCAGCAGATGCGCCGCCGCATCCAGGTCGTGTTCCAGAACCCCTACGCCTCGCTGAACCCGCGCTTCACCATCGGCCAGACGCTGCGCGAGCCGATGGAGATCCACAGCATCGGCCGGGACACCGCCGAGCGCGAGGCGCGCGCGGTGGCGCTGCTCGAAAAGGTGGGCCTGGACGCCAGCGCGATGGCCAAGTACCCGCACGAGTTCAGCGGCGGCCAGCGCCAGCGCATCGCCATCGCCCGCTGCCTGACGCTGCAGCCCGAGGTGCTGGTGCTGGACGAGGCGGTCTCGGCGCTGGACGTGTCGGTGCAGGCGCAGGTGCTGAACCTGCTGAAGGACCTGCAGGACGAGTTCGGCCTGAGCTACATCTTCATCAGCCATGACCTGGCCGTCGTCAAGTTCATTGCCGATGAAGTGCTGGTGATGCAGAACGGCGATGTCGTCGAGCAGGCGGCCACCGCTGAGCTGATCTCGGCGCCGCGTGAGGACTACACGCGCCGACTGCTGGGCGCCGTGCCGCGTGGGTACACCGGCGCAGCGGTCGTGGCACGTGGAATCTGAACGGTCTCGGACCTGGGCCAGGCCACCTTGTGGCGACACTGCAGCCCAACTGCGCTGAAATGGCTGGTTCGGGACCACAAGCTCCCGTTCCCGCCGCCGTGATGCACCGTATCCAGGCCCTCTCATCGAAGCTGACCACCGCGCTGGCCGCCCTGGCCGCGCTGCTGCTTGTCGCCTGTTCACCGGGTGAGGGTGACCGCGCCGCCGCGCCGCCCGCCGCAGCGGCCTCGGCCGCCGTCGACGGCGCCCTGGCGCGCGACCTCGACCGCATCGAGCGCGCCGCCCGCGCCAAGCCGGCCCAGTACGAGCAGGAATTGCGCCGCACCGGCGAGGCCCTGCCAGCCGGCAGCCCCGCCCGACTCGATGTCATTGCGCTGCGCGGCCTGCTCGCCGCCATGGCCCGCGATCGCGTGCTGAGTGACCGGCTCGCCCAGCAACTGCGTGACTGGCCCGCCGGCGAGCGACAGGCCGACGCCCGCGTCGCGGCGGCCAGCATCGCTGCCGACTACCTGCGCCTGCAAGGCGATGTGCGCGAGGCCCGCAAGCTGCTGATGGGTGTCGACCCCGCCAAGCTCAACGCTGCCGGCCTTGTCTACCGGTGGCGTTATCACGCCCTGGTCTCCACCGTCAGCGGCGACGCCGGCGAGCTGGACACCGCGCTGGCCGAGGGCCACAAGACGCTGCGGCTGGCCCAGCAGACCGATCAGCCCTGGCGGGTCGCGCTGTCGCTGGCCGACCTGGCCTTCACGACGCTGCGCGCCGACACGCCGGCCCGCGCCCGCCAGCTCGCCGCCCAGGCGCTGGCCGAGGCCTTGAAAGACCCCGACCCGATGACGCTGAACCAGGTGCACGCCATGCGCGGCATCGTGCACTCGGACGACAGTGACACCAGCATCACGCTGCAGGCCAACGCCGACGCGCTGGAGCAGGCGGCCATCGCCGGTGCCGACTCGGTGCGCGCGCTGGGCCTGGCCAACTTTGCCGACTACCACCTGCGCCAGGGCCGCCCGGCGCGCGCGCTGGAGCTGGCCGAGCAAGCCCTGCCGCTGGCCCGCGCCACGCGCAACTTCAGCGCCGAGAGCGTGGCCCGCTCCAACATTGGCCTGGCCAAGATCGCGCTGGGCCGCGTGGCCGAGGGCCGCCGCGAGGCCCGCGCCGCCATCACGCTGGACGAGCAGCAAGGCGCCCTCTCGTACGCCTCCGACGGCTGGAAGGAGCTGGCCGGCTACCTGGAGCGCGCCGGCGACCTGGGCGGCGCGGTGACGGCCTGGCGCGAGCACCGCCGCCTTGTCGACCGCGTGCTGCGCGATGAAACCCGCAAGCTGCTCATCGAAGCCCAGGAGCGCCAGGATGCCGAGCAGCGCGCCCGCGACATCGAACTGCTGAACCGCGACAACGCGCTCAAGGCCGAGCAGGTTCACCAACGCAACCTCGCCGGTACCTTGTGGGCGGCTTTGGGCGGCTGCGTGCTGGTGTCGCTGGGCCTGCTCTGGCAGGCGTTCCGCCGCGTGCGCCGCACCAACGAGGCGCTGGTGCAAAGCAATGCCTCGCTGAAGAGCCAGAGCGAGACCGATCCGCTGACGGGCCTGGCCAACCGCCGCCATTTCCAGGCTGTCATCAAGGGGTTGGCAGGCCCGGACGGCCTGACAGCCAGCCTTTTCCTCATCGATGTCGACCACTTCAAGCGCATCAACGACGCCTTCGGTCATGCGGCGGGCGACACCGTGCTCATCGAGATGGCGCGGCGCCTGTGCCAGGCCGTGCGCGACGACGACCTCGTCGTGCGCTGGGGCGGCGAGGAGTTCCTCATCGTCGCCCGCACCCGCGAGGGCCTGTTCGCGCCGCAGCTCGCCCAGCGCCTGCTCGACCTCATCGGCAGCGACCCGGTGGTGCACGACGGCCGCAGCATCACCGTCACCGCGTCCATAGGCTTCGCCAACCTGCCGGTGCCGCCGCACGGCCTGCACCTGCCGTGGGAGCGCGCCATCGACCTGGTCGACACCGCCATGTACCTCGCCAAGGCCCATGGCCGCAACAAGGCCTACGGGGTTGAGCGAATCCACGCCACCGACGCCGTGGCTGCGGCCCAGCTCACCGCGCGCCTGGAGCAGGCCTGGAGCGAAGGCCTGGTGGGCCTGACAGCCCTCAGCGGCCCGGGCGGAGCGACCCCGGTCAGCGGCTTTTCGCCCCTCGACGGCGCCCGGCCGGCCACCCCATGAAGACGGCCGCGCTCACCCTGGTCCTGGCGCTGTTCGCCGCAACGGCGGGCGCCACGCCGGCCGACGACCTGGCAGCGGACCGCATGCTTCTGGCCAACATTGCACGGCGCGCCTACGACGACCCCGCCGCCATGCTCGCCGAGCTGAACAAGCGCTGGCCGGCCGACGCGACACCGGCGCGGGAGGCCGCCTGGCTGTTTGCGCGCGGCCGCGTGCTGCTGGCCGCCGGCCAGGCCGAGGCGGCCGACAACGTCGCCGTGCAACTGCTGCCGCTCGCGGACGGCGTGGACCGCAGCTGGCTGTTGCGCGCCCTCATCCAGGAGCGCGCCGGCAAGCCGTCCGGCACGCTGGCGGCGCGCGCGCTGGCCGGCCTGCAGAACCACTGCCCGGTTGGCGACGAGGCCCGTGCCGTGCGCGAGCTGGGCTGCGACTTCCGCGCCGCGTGGGAGGCCTTGCGCCTGCAACTGCGCGAGCAGGCCAGCCAGGGCGCCTTCGTCGACGCCGAGGCTGGATCGCGCCGTGCGTTGACGCTGGCCCGAGCGGGCGGCGACAAGCACCTGATCGCGCTCAGCCAGGGCTTGCTCGCCACCGTGCAGCAGCAGCAGGACCAGCTCGACGCGGCGCGCGCCGAGATCCGCGCCGCGCTGGTGGAGGCCCAGGGCGACCCGGTGGCCGGCGCGCGCGTGCGCAACTACGAGGCGGTCGTGGAGCGCCGCTCCAAGGACGTGCCGGCGGCGCGTGCCGCGCTGGAGGCAGGCCTGTTGCTGGCCGAGCAGGCCGACGCGCCCCACCTGGCGGCCCAGTTGCGCTCCAACCTCGTCGACGCCTACATGCACCTGGGGCTGCTGAAGGAGGCCCAGGCCACCGCCTTGCGCGCCCTGCCGGTGCTGCAGCGCTTCCACGACCGGCTGCAGGAGCGCAACCTGCATCACAACCTCGCCGTGGTCCACATCAAGCTGCACCAGTTCGACGCGGCCCGGCATGACCTCGCCAAGGTCGCCGAGATCGCCGTCGACCCGACCGAGTTCGTGCCGCGCGCGCGCGAGCTGCGCGAACTGGGCGACACCTGGGCCGATGCCGGTCAGTACAAGGAGGCGCTGGCCGCGTACCACGGCGAGCGCGAGTTGAACGCCCGCGCCAACGAACGCAACCGCTCCGCCGCACTGGAGGAGCTGCGCCGCAAGTACGACAGCACCGCCCGCCAGCGCGACCTGGACCTGCTGGCCCGCGACGGCCAGTTGAAGGACCAGCAACTGGAGAACGGCCGGCTGGCGCAGAAGGTGGGCGCCGCCGTCGGCGCACTGCTGCTGCTGTCCGTCGCGCTGATCGGCGTCACGCTCGTGCGCATGCGGCGCGCCCAGGCCAGACTGACGGCCAACCAGAGCCTGCTGCGCGCCCAGAGCGAGCGCGACCCGCTGACCGACCTGTCCAACCGCCGCCACTTCCTCGCGGTCATGGAGCCGCGCGCCCGCCTGGCCGGCGCCGAGGGCTTCCGCGGCGCGTTGATGATGATCGACATCGACCACTTCAAGAACGTCAACGACCAGCACGGCCACGCGGCCGGCGATGCCGTCATCGTGGAAGTGGGCCGACGCATCCGCGCGGCGGTGCGCGACAGCGACCTCGTCGTGCGCTGGGGCGGCGAGGAGTTCCTCGTCTTCGCGCCCGAACTGCCCAGTGCCGACCTCGCCCAGATGGCCGCGCGCGTGCTGGGCGGCATCGGCGGCTCGCCCATCGCCACCCCCGAAGGCGAGCTGCGCATCACGGTCTCCATCGGCTTTGCCAGCTTCCCTCTTGGCGGTTCTGGCGGTTCTGGCGCCTCCGGTGCCTCTGGCGCCGGCCTGCGCCTGCACTGGGAGCAGGCCGTCAACTGGGCCGACATGGTGCTCTACAAGGCCAAGGCGGAGGGCCGCAACCGCGGCGTCGGCATCGCCGCCGTCGAGGCGCCCGACGCCGACACGCTGGCCGCCATCCTG
>Ga0187842_1001324_pt1 | contig 11559 bp, 9 predicted proteins | sample SpaLakP09_SKY_41_FD_134514 | JGI IMG/M metagenome (GOLD analysis project Ga0187842, IMG submission 134514) | Oligotrophic lake water microbial communities from Sparkling Lake, Wisconsin, USA - SP09_SKY_41 | ecosystem: Environmental > Aquatic > Freshwater > Lake | place: USA: Sparkling Lake... | reverse complement strand
GTTAATTGGTCTTGCACAAACTGCAACTACATATAGCGTTGTCTACGGAATATTAGGTCGCAATGTTGCGCCAGAAAAACGTGTCTGGGCAATGGGCATTACTGCTGCAGCTGGATCATTCGGACAATTTCTGATGATTCCAGTTGAGCAAGGCTTGCTTACTAATTTTGGTGCTAACGATGCACTACTCGTCTTGGCACTCATGGCTAGCCTCATGGTTCCAATTGCATTTATGCTGCGCGAACCTCATGCTAGCAATACACACAAAGCTAATGAGCAAACAATCACACAAGCCTTAAAAGAAGCGATGGGTAATCCGAGTTTTAGATTACTCACCTTGGGGTATTTTGTTTGTGGTTTTCAGGTGGTCTTTATTGCGGTTCATTTAGCGCCCTATCTCAAAGATTTATCCATGATCTACCCCGAAGTTGGGGCGCCAGTAGTTGCAACCACTGCCCTCGCTTTGATTGGCTTGTTCAATATATTTGGTACCTTTGGCGCTGGAATATTAGGTCAACGGTTTCCTAAGCGTTACCTACTATCTGGTATTTATATCTTGAGATCCATCGCTATCATGGGTTTTATCTGGCTGCCTCTTAGCCCAGCTACCACCTACGTCTTCGCGGCAGTCATGGGTTTCTTATGGCTCTCTACCATCCCGCTGACCAATGCTATTGTGGCGCAAATATTTGGTGTTAAATATCTCACCATGCTCTCTGGCTTAGTGTTCTTTTCTCATCAACTCGGTAGCTTTTGTGGCGCCTATTTTGGCGGCTATTTGTTTGATCGTACCGGCTCCTATCTTATCGTTTGGAATATCGCCATTGCACTAGGTGTCTTTGCATTTATAGTCAATCTACCCGTTAAAGAAAGCGCGATTCATCGTACTGTGACCGCCTAAGATGCTCAACATCACAAAGAACAATTTACTTTCAATAGCATTGAGGTATTTTTTTGTAGCCCTCGTGCTAGGATTTATTTTTACTGCATACTTCGCACCTGAGACAATGGTTGCAATAACAAATCAAGTTTGGGCAATGTGCGGCTGGTAGATCAGAGTCGTATGCAGATCATTAACAATGATTTCGCCCCATAACATTGTTTTTGGTTATTGATTTACTTATTTCAGTATTTATTTTTAGAGTTTAATTTTCCAACTCTTCTCGCCGTAGCACAATGGATAGTGCACATGCCTCCTAAGCGTGGGATACAGGTTCGATTCCTGTCGGCGGGACCACTTCAAATTAAAAACTTATCCACAGTTAATGTGGATAAATCGCCAAAAGTTTTCGTAAGTCTAAGATTTGTATAGAGTGACCTAGCTTGCTTAAATTATGAGCATCCAGCTCTGATAAAAAAATCAGTAAAGACCAGTTGACAATTCAAAATTGATGGTGAATTTGTAGAGCAATATTCTCTAATTATTTATTTCTCTTACACTGTGAGCATGTATAAGCTCACTACCAGCACCATCGCTGCCCTAGAGGAAATGCTCCAAAATACAGCGAGATCTGCGCCTGGAGATTTTTTGCCCATTCATTTTCTGGGCGGAATGGAGGCTGGACAGATCATTGGCCACCTTAATCCTGATTTCGCAGCTTTTTTGCAAGAATCCCTCCTTAAGGATCCGATTTCTCATATAGAAATGGGTCATGATCATCTAAGGATCCAGAATGTAAGGCCCTTAAGTCTGTCCAATAGCCTAGCTAAATTGGCCGACCGCATGCATCAGGGTGGTTACATCCATGGCTGGCGGAATGAAGATTTTGCTTGGATTGACCAAAACGGTCACGAATACTTTCGTTTAGAGCGCTCTGCCTTTCGGGCTTTTGGCTTTCGGAGTATGGCAACCCATATTAATGGCTATACCAAGGCCGGCAATCTCTGGTTAGGACGTCGCAGCGAAACTAAGGCCACCGACCCAGGTCGCCTGGATAATCTTGCAGCTGGCGGTATTGGGGCTGATGAGACCCCTTGGGTCAATGCCCGACGAGAACTTTGGGAGGAAGCAGGTGTTCCACCCCAGATTGCCACCCAAATCGAGCCTGCAGGTCGCATTCATATGCGCCGACCCATACCTGGTAGAGGTTTTCATGATGAGCAGCTCTATATCTATGATTTGGAGCTTGCCGACAACTTTGTCCCCACTAATCATGACGGAGAAGTGAGTGGTTTTATTGAAATCTCGCTTTCGGAAGCTGCAGCCCGCATTTTGGCTGATGAATTCACCAGCGACGCCGCCTTTGTGACAGCGGATTTCATTTTGCGCAATATAAAGGTGAGCTAAGGGCTATCAGTAGGCAATTTGATTTTAGTCGGCCTGTCTTGAGCCAATTCGTGGTTAAATTGAGCCTAAGGATGAAACAGGGGTGCCCTCTAGTGATTTTTGCTAAGAGGCGCTGAGAAAGACCCTATAACCCGATCCAGGTAATGCTGGCGTGGGGAGTTTTCCATCAGACCGTCACCCGGTTTCGTCCATCTAAATTAAGTCAGGAGATGGACATGAGTGATACCAAGAATAAAACTAAACATGAGATTCCAAGCTTAAAAAGCTTAGAACGGGACTTTGATCAAAAATTTGCCTATCCCGCGTCTACAAAAACTTATCTAGAAGGATCGCGTCCAGATATTAAAGCGCCGATTCGGATGATTGAGCAATTAGCAACTCGGGTTGGTGAAGAGATGGTGGCAAATCCACCTGTCCCCGTTTATGACACCTCAGGTCCATACAGTGATCACGATATTTTGATTAACCTTGAAAAAGGTTTGCCATTATTGCGTAAAAACTGGATTGAGGAGCGTGGCGATACTTTGCAATTAGCCGGTCCTTCTTCCGAATACGGTGTTGCTCGCTCAAAGGATGAGGCGACACAAAGTTTGCGATTTGCCCACATCAATCCGCCGCGTGTTGCTAGGTCGGGTAATAACGTGAGTCAGATGCATTACGCCCGCAAAGGGATCATTACCCCTGAAATGGAATACGTGGCTTTACGTGAATCTATGGGCCTTGAGCAATTACGCAAGAACCCAGAATATAAGCAATTACTCAAACAACATCCGGGTAAGAGTTACGGTGCCAATCTTCCAGATATTGTTACCGGTGAATTTGTGCGCTCTGAAATTGCCGCTGGTCGAGCAATTATTCCAGCTAACATTAATCATCCAGAACTAGAGCCAATGATTATTGGCCGCAACTTTCGCATCAAGATTAATGGCAACCTCGGTAACTCTGCTGTTACATCATCAATCAATGAAGAAGTTGAGAAAATGGTGTGGTCGATTCGTTGGGGCGCAGACACCATCATGGATCTTTCCACCGGTAAGCATATTCATGAAACCCGCGAGTGGATTATTCGTAACTCCCCAGTACCGATTGGTACCGTTCCTATCTATCAAGCATTAGATAAGACAGGCGGCATTGCCGAAGATCTCACCTGGGAAATGTTCCGAGATACTTTGGTTGAGCAGGCTGAGCAGGGTGTAGACTACTTCACCATTCATGCTGGTGTATTACTCCGTTATGTACCGCTGACTGCTGATCGCATTACTGGCATTGTGTCTCGTGGTGGCTCCATCATGGCGAAGTGGTGCTTAGCCCACCATAAAGAAAACTTTCTCTATACAAAGTTTGATGAGATTTGTGAAATTATGAAAGCGTATGACGTGTCATTTAGCTTGGGTGATGGTTTACGCCCTGGCTGTATTGCCGACTCAAATGATGCTGCGCAATTTGGCGAACTCCGGACACTCGGTGAATTAACTGCTAAGGCATGGAAGCATGATGTACAGGTCATGATTGAGGGTCCTGGTCACGTTCCAATGCAGCGCATTGAAGAAAACATGACTGAAGAGCTTAAGCATTGCTTGGAGGCGCCCTTCTATACTCTCGGACCATTGATTACAGACATTGCTCCTGGTTACGATCACATTACCAGCGGTATTGGTGCTGCACAAATCGGCTGGTATGGTACGGCAATGCTCTGCTATGTGACACCAAAAGAGCATTTAGGCCTCCCAGACAAAGAGGATGTTCGTACCGGCATTATTACTTATAAGATTGCAGCACATGGTGCAGACTTAGCTAAAGGCTTGCCTGGTGCCCAAGTTCGCGACAATGCTTTATCAAAAGCACGTTTCGAGTTCCGCTGGGAAGATCAATTTAATCTAGGCTTAGACCCTGAGCGTGCTCGCGAATATCATGATGCGACTTTGCCTGCGGAAGGCGCGAAGATTGCTCACTTCTGTTCTATGTGTGGTCCAAAGTTCTGCTCTATGAAGATCACCCAAGAGGTCCGTGATTACGCGGCAACCTTAGATGCCGATGGCAATCCAAAGGTGAGCAAAGTCATTCCGATTACTGCGGAAGCGGTAACAGATCCTCAAAAGGGTATGGAAGAAATGTCAGCGGAGTTCCGTAAGCGCGGTAGCGAGATCTATCAGTAGGCAATACAAATAAATTAACTATCGTTGATCGAGATGACTAGCTCTTTTGCAAACGGCAAATATGCCATCGTTGGCGCCGGCCTAATGGGTCGGTTGCTAGCGGTTGCGCTTGCTAAACGCGGAGCACAAGTCGAGCTGTTTGAAAAAGGTGGTCCAGATGGCAACTTAGCGGCGGCACGTATAGCTGCAGCTATGCTGGCGCCACTCGCTGAGTCAGCCATCACTGAAAATTCGGTAGTGCAAATGGGAATTCATAGTCTGCCAAGATGGAAGCAACTCATTAAGGAGCTAGCAAAGCCAGTCTTCTTTCAGCAAGAAGGTACTCTAATCTTATGGCATCGCCAAGATAAAAGTGATGCAGAGCGCTTTGCTGCACACCTAGAGCATAATTGCGAGCGCAATGCAGGTCTAACTAAGCCAAGACATTTAGATAGTAAGTCTCTTGCAGAAATCGAGCCCAGTGTTGCCGATCGATTTTCTCAAGGACTCTATTTGCCTAATGAAGGTCAGCTGGATAATCGCCAACTACTTGAAGCCTTGTTAGCAGAATTGATGCTAATGAAAGTGCCTTGTCACTGGCATCAAGCCGTCGAACCAGAATCACTTCGTCAGGATCAAAATTATGACTGGGTAATTGATTGCCGCGGTTTAGGCGCTAAAGATTCCTGGAAAAATATAAGCGACTCTTCTAAGAATTTGCGTGGGATTCGTGGTGAAGTCATTCGCTTGCATGCGCCCGAAGTTAAGCTACGCCGCCCTACTCGCCTAATCCATCCCCGCTATCCAATTTATATTGCTCCAAAAGAAGATGATATTTATGTAGTGGGTGCAACAGAGATTGAATCGGAAGACTTATCCCCAATGAGCGTGCGCTCTGCAATGGAATTACTGAGCGCCACTTATACAGTGCATAGCGGCTTTGCGGAAGCTCGTATCTTAGAGATGTCTACGCAATGTCGCCCTACCTTAAAAGATAATCTTCCAGAGATTTGTCATGATCAGCAATCAAATACAGCGAGTCTCATGAAGATTAATGGTCTGTATCGACATGGATTTATGATTTCGCCTGCAATTTTAGATTGCGCCCTAGAAATACTCAGTACTGGCTCCAGTACTAGTGCGATGAACTTAGGATTACAAGTAACTGCCGCTGCCCCTTTGGAGGTAAGTGTATGCGCGTAATCGTCAATCAAATTACGAGGGAAGTTCCAGACAATAGCAGCATTGATGATGTACTCCTACTCATTGATGCCAAACCACCCTATGCCGTTGCGATTAATTACGAATTCGTTCCCAAGACAAGGCATGCAGAGGAAGTTCTGCATGAAGGCGATGAGATGGAAGTCATTGCACCAGTCACTGGTGGTTGATTCAGAAACATTTAAGAAATGAATATTTAAGTAATTGATCAATATGAGTGCGCCATTACCAATCCCTTTAAATACTGCAGACCCTTTAGTACTGTATGGCGAGACTTTTGCTAGTCGCTTACTCCTAGGAACGTCGCGCTATCCCTCCCCGCAGGTTTTAGAGAATGCAATTAAGCAATCTAATCCTGGCATGATTACCGTTAGCCTACGTAGACAAGGCACTTCGACTGCAGAAGCACATTCTGGTTTTTGGGATCTCTTAAAGAAAATGGCAGTACCCGTTTTACCTAATACTGCTGGATGCCATCGCCCGCAAGAAGTCATTACAACCGCGCAAATGGCTAGAGAAGTTTTTGAGACAAATTGGATTAAGCTAGAACTCATTGGCGACGACTACACCTTACAGCCTGATACTTTGCGCTTAGTGAGTACAGCAGAAACGTTGATTAAAGATGGGTTTAAGGTTTTGCCATACTGCACAGAAGATCTCATCCTATGTCAGCGCCTAGTGGATGTAGGATGTCAGGCAGTAATGCCTTGGGCAGCACCCATTGGAACAGGTCAGGGCCCTTTAAATCCCTATGCATTAAAACTTCTTCGTGACCGCTTAAAGGTACCCCTCTTAGTTGATGCCGGATTGGGTCTACCCTCCCATGCATGTACCGTAATGGAATGGGGATTTGATGGCGTCTTACTCAATACTGCGGTTGCTTTAGCAGATGATCCTGTTGCAATGGCTAATGCCTTTGCGATGGCAGTAGATGCTGGGCGCACTGCATATCTTTCTGGTGCCATGAAAGCGCAACAGTCTGCTCAAGCTAGCACTCCGCTAGTTGGTACTCCTTTTTGGCACCAAAGCTAAAGAAAAATAGTCATGAGTTTAGTACGCGATCTTGCCGACCAAATTATTGCTGCCCATAGTAAGGATGATTTATGTCTGCCAATACCGGCATACAGCATGGCATCACCCCCACCCAAAATAGATAATGAGCATGCGGCGGATCATTATGAATTAGCTGGAATGGTTGCAGCTATCTCAATGGGGTTTATTGAAAAGGATGCACATGTATTAGGAAAAGCTTGGGCACGTATGGTTCATCAAGACGGGGGCTTTGATCCGTTTAAGTGGCCATCTAGGCCAGAGCATTTTGATTTGCTCCCCTGGACTCGTAATATGAATCACAATGCGTTTGCAGAGTGCCCTCAACGTTTAGGTTTATATGCCATCATGCCCGACGCTGACTGGGTAAAGCGCATGGTGGAAGCTGAAGTGCCAACCGTACAACTGCGACTAAAGTCTGAGGATCAAAAACGCATTCGCGAAGAAATTATGGAATCAGTTAATGCTGCAAAGGGCAGTAAGACCTTGCTCTTTATTAATGATTTTTGGGAAGAAGCAATTGAGGCCGGCGCCTATGGTATTCATTTAGGGCAAGAGGATTTAGAGACGGCAGATCTTGATGCCATTCGATCTGAAGGTCTTCGTCTAGGCTTGAGTACTCACGGTTATGCGGAGATGGTGTATGCAGATCGCTTTTGTCCAAGCTACATTGCTATGGGAGCGGTCTTCCCAACGAACCTCAAGAAAATGCCTACTGCACCTCAAGGATTAGGTCGTCTCTACCAATACGCCAAGCTCATGAGTCACTATCCCTTAGTTGCGATTGGTGGTATTGATGAAAGCAGTATTCATGCGGTGGCACAAAGTGGCGTTGGTTCAGTAGCGGTAGTGAGAGCTATCAATGGTGCAAGCGATCCTAAGACTGCAGTCAAACATCTGCAAGAGTTAATGAAAACTTAGTACTTACTTAGCGCCTACTTAGTACTTACCTAATACTTACCCTCTTCTTCTGGTAAAGCCGTTGGGTAAAAATCATGCATATGCCACAAAGGCCCTGGGCCCTCGCCAATACTCAGAAAACGTCCAGACTCTAGCCCTGCCTCAACATAAGAAATTGCTTTAGCAACTGCGTGAGGGAGATCATGGCCATCCGCTAAGTACGTTGCAATAGCAGATGACAGTGAGCAGCCTGTTCCATGGGTATTGGCTGTATTAACACGGTAGTGTTTAAATTCTTTTGATTGGATTACCTCGAGACCATCCACGATCGTGCGCCACATCAAAAAGTCAGTCAATTGGGTGTGAGAAGCATCGAGATGGCCGCCTTTGATGAGGACGGCTTGCGGACCCAAGTCGAGTAATTCTTGAGCAGCTCCTTTGAAATCTTCTGACCTGATGATTTCACGACCTAATAGCAAGGAGGCCTCTTCTAAATTAGGGGTCACCAGGGTTGCCATTGGGAAGAGTTCTTTAATAATAGCTTGAGCAGTGTCATCACCACCAAGACTAGCACCTGAAGTTGCCCTTAAGACAGGATCAAGGATAATTCTTTTGGCTCCATGGCGCTTTAAAGCCGACGCTACTGTGCGAACGATTTCTGGACTAGCTAACATCCCGATTTTGACAATATCTACTCTAATATCCAGAAATATCGCATTGATCTGAGCTTCAACCACATCAAGATCAATATCTTGAATACGACTCACCCCCAAGGTGTTCTGAGCAGTGATTGCCGTAATAACTGACATCCCATATCCGCCAAGGGCTGTAATGACTTTCAGGTCAGCCTGAATGCCTGCACCACCGCCGCTATCAGATCCGGCAATGGTCAGTACTTTGGGAATCTGTACGGAACTTGGAGTAGATGATTTCATATTGCTATAATATCGGCTTATTCCTCGATAGCTCAGCGGTAGAGCAGCAGACTGTTAATCTGTTGGTCCGTGGTTCGATCCCACGTCGAGGAGCCAAATTTAAACCCTGTAAGCCCATAAAGCTACAGGGTTTTCTCATTCATGAGACTCTGCTCCGTAACGCTTAACCTGCCTCCACCAGCCATATCACCGTAAAGTTTGTGCAGTCCATGAAGGTGGGAAACTTTTGAAAAATTCCCAACATTCAGAATAGGGTCAAATTTGAGTAAACTAATTGATAACATCATGTAAGATTTAAATCACATCATTTTATGTGGCACACAAATGACAGACGCATATACTTTTATCTGCCTTTTCCTCTTCTTTGGCGCATGTTTTGGTTTTGCTACTTACTCGCAACGTCACTTGTTTAGCGAGGGGCCTCGTAAAATATTAGACTCAGATAAATCCTCGTTCCTTGATGGTCGGGTTTTTTGGATCATGGTTTGTACGTGTCTCTGGCCGATCATGGTCATCACAGGAATCAATACAGCGTGGATACTTTACAAACGCAGAAAACAATCTCAAAAGTAACTCTTACTTTGATTTTTGTAGTCTGATTAGAGGCGCTGATTTAGATCAATCCCTTTTTTCGGAGATTAGCCAGGCGATTATTTAATGTCTTGGTAGTGAGGAGATTGTATTTATCCCCTTCTGACCATGCACTGCCTTTCCATTCGATACCTTCTGATGTGATATTGGCGAATGGCTCCTTACCCTCTGTTGCATACCCTTCAAGAATAGCCATTAATACAGCACGATCATCTGATCCACTGGCATCTTTAATTGCATCCAAAATAGGTTTTGTAATCGTATCGCTATAAGTTACTCTCGAGTCAGGATGTTTTGGGCTTGCCGGTGCTTCGAAAATATATTCATGAGGCCACTCAAAAACATTTCTAGCAGAATTCTTTACAGCCTCTGGACTCACTGCCCTGCCCTCAGGGTTTTTTGGATCAGTAGGTAGACTCAACCCCAAAATCCAAGCTTCGAATTCTGCAATACGGCTATAGCGCTTTTCTTCACTATCGCGTTTCTGCTCTTCTTGCGACAATAGCAAGGTGACCCATGCCCAAGCAATATCTTTTGGCGTGGCAAATTCTTGCGCCAAAATCAGACTGGCTTTCTTGAGGATGGCTTTGGAAGTTAGTTTTGTCATAGCATTGTTTCTGCATTCTTTAATAAGTGCCTTCAATTTAGGGTGGAAAGTCAAAGGGAAGGCTCCCGTTCATTTTGACAATGCTAACCACAGACCCCCTAGGATACTCTGCATTACACCTCATAGAGCCAAAGGCCTCAGGCCTGAAGGTCGACGTGCTGATCAAAGGTCTGCTAGGGAGTCAAATACGTGAAAATAGAGAAAATGCAGGCAATGTTGCTACGGAGCCCCTTCCCCGTTCTTTTTGAAACCAATAAGCAATGGGGTCTGCTATGCTTAAATTTCTGTATTAAAAATCATCATCAGAATGACCCTCTTAAACAGGAGATAGAAATGATTCAAGGTAAGCTTTTAAATATGCTAGTTCGCACAACGCTATTCTTTTCAGCACTAATCGCTTTATTGATTGGCACTAGTCATATATCCCTCGCTCAATCTGATTACCCTAATAAGCCGATACGTTTTGTTATTCCTTTTCCTGCAGGTGGTGCAACCGATAACATTGCCAGACCTCTACAAAATGAGCTATTGAATACAGCTAAATGGAATGTCATTATCGATAATAAGCCAGGGGCAGGCGGCAATATTGGTGCAGAAATAGTTTCTAAGGCAGCTCCTGATGGCTATACCTGGCTCATGGCATCAGTCGGAACGCACGGCATTAACTTACCTCTATACACCCAAGGTGGTGGAAAATTGCCATTTGACCCCGTGAAGGATTTCACCCCCATTTCATTGGTAGCAGAATTACCCAATGTCTTAGTTCTGAATCCCGAGTTTGCTAGTAAAAACAAAATTAATAGCGTCAATGATTTAATCGCTTACGCTAGTGCGAATCCAGGCAAGGTGAATATGGCTTCAAGTGGTAATGGCACCTCGATTCATATGGCTGGTGAACTATTTAAGTCAATGACAAAAACCTTTATGGTTCACCTACCCTATAGAGGAAGTCCACCAGCAGTGACTGATCTGATGGCGGGAAATGTGGACATTATGTTTGATAACCTCCCCTCCTCAATTAACTATATACGTGCTGGTCGCTTAAAGGCATTGGCAGTTACTAGCGCCAAACGTTCTCCTGCATTTCCAGATTTACCAACCATTGCTGAGGCTGCGAATTTGCCAGGCTATGAGGCAACTTCTTGGTTTGGAGTTGTTGGTCCCGCAAATATGCCGGCAGATATTCTGAATAAAGATAGCGCTACCTTAATGGCTGCCATTAATAGTGCTGCTGTGAAAGAAAAATATTTAGCGATGGGTGCACAACCTGTAGGCAATACGCCCGCTCAATTCTCACTCTTTATTAAAAATGAAATTGCGAAGTGGACGAAGGTGGTTAAAGATTCTGGAGCAAAAGTAGATTAACGCTTCTGAACTTGCGTACCAAAAGAGGGGCGTGGCTCCTCTTTTTTTATATCCTTTTTTTGACTTTATTAAGCACTCAATTGAGAAAGTCGTTTACTAGGCGAGATCACCTCTTGATCTAATACTAATTCAATCAAAGCTCCTTTTTTACTAGCAAGTGCCTTTGCAAGTGCAGGAGCAAATTCTTCAGTTTTACTTACCCTAAAACCAGGCATTCCAAAGCTGCCCGCAAACTTTACAAAATCTGGGTTTGTTAACCCAGTTGCAATTACACGAGACTTAAACTCTCTCTCTTGATGCATACGGATAGTACCCAACATATTATTATTAACAAGCAGCACGATTGGAAAAGCATCGTAGCGAGCCGCAGTAGCTAGTTCTTGACAATTCATCATAAAGTCGCCGTCGCCACAAACTGCGATGACTACTTTTTGAGGGCTGGCAATCTTTGCAGCAATAGCTGCAGGT
>Ga0187842_1001320_pt1 | contig 11597 bp, 9 predicted proteins | sample SpaLakP09_SKY_41_FD_134514 | JGI IMG/M metagenome (GOLD analysis project Ga0187842, IMG submission 134514) | Oligotrophic lake water microbial communities from Sparkling Lake, Wisconsin, USA - SP09_SKY_41 | ecosystem: Environmental > Aquatic > Freshwater > Lake | place: USA: Sparkling Lake... | reverse complement strand
GAACGTGGCCCATGCCTATGGCAAGACCGCCACCTTCATGCCCAAGCCCATCGTTGGCGACAACGGTTCCGGCATGCACGTGCACCAGTCGGTCTGGAAGGACGGCAAGAACCTGTTCGCTGGTGACGGCTATGCCGGCCTGAGCGACTTCGCGCTGTACTACATCGGCGGCATCATCAAGCACGCCCGTGCGCTGAACGCCATCACCAACCCGGGTACGAACTCGTACAAGCGCCTGGTGCCTGGCTTCGAAGCCCCGGTCAAGCTGGCCTACTCGGCCAAGAACCGCTCGGCCTCGATCCGCATCCCCTACGTGGCCAACCCCAAGGGCCGCCGCGTCGAAGCGCGTTTCCCGGACCCGTCCGCCAACCCCTACCTGTGCTTCGCCGCACTGCTGATGGCCGGTCTGGACGGCGTGGAAAACAAGATCCATCCGGGCGAAGCCGCCACGAAGGACCTGTACCACCTGCCGCCGGAAGAAGACGCGAAGATCCCGACCGTCTGCCACAGCCTCGACCAGGCGCTGGAGTATCTGGACAAGGACCGCGCCTTCCTGACCAAGGGCGGCGTGTTCACCGACAGCTACATCGACGCCTACATCGACCTGAAGATGCAGGAAGTGACCCGCTTCCGCATGGCCACTCACCCGGTCGAGTTCGACATGTACTACGCGCTGTGATTGCCATGGGCAGCCTCACCGCTGCCTTGGTCATCCCCAGCAAAGGGGGCCGCTGCTGCGGCCCCTTTTTCATGCCCGTGTGTGATTCACAATCCGTCCATGCTGAATCGACTGCTGGCACCGCTGTTCGTCCTGGCCAGCCTGGGCGCGCAGGCTCAGGGCACGGTCTACCGCTGCCCCGGCCCGCCGGTGCTCTACACCGACGCGCTGTCCGCCAAGGAAGCCTACGAGAAGGGCTGCCGCACGATCGAGGGCACGCCCATCACCATCGTGCAGTCGCCCAGGCCGCGCACTGGCGCCACGGCGTCGGCACCATCAGCGGAGTCGCGTGGTGCTGAGGGCCGCGTCGACGCCGGCCAGCAGCGCGTGCGCGACGACGAACGCCGCCGCGTGCTGCAGACCGAATTGCGCCAGGCCGAGGAGCGCCTGGGCACCGCTCAGCGCGAGTTCGCCGCCGGCCAGGAGCGCCGCGGTGACGAGCGCAATTACCAGAAGTACCTCGACCGCATGGCCGAGCTCAAGGACAACATCGCCCGCTACGAGGCTGATGTCCAGGCCCTCAAGCGAGAGATCGCCAAACTTCCCTCCTGAAGCTCGCAGCGCTTCGGGGGTTCCCAAGCGCCATGACTGATACCTCCCTGTTGCCGGCCGAGTTCTCCGGCCTTGATTTGCTCGCGACCATGGTCGTCGTCGTCAGCGCCGACGGCGAATGCCTGTTCGCCAATGCCGCCTTCGAGAACGCCATGCGGCTGTCGCGCCGCGCGGTGCAGAAGTCCCTGCTGCCTGACTGGTTCGATGATTCCCAGCGCCTGGTCGAGACGCTGGGCGGCGTTGCGGCCAACCAATACTCCAGCAGCCGCTTCGATGCCGTGCTGCGTCGTGGCGCCTGGGCCCATGAAGACGGCCTGCCCATGCATGTCATCGTGTCGCAGATGGACCCAGCCGACGACGGCGGGCCGCGTGTGCTGGTCGAGCTCATCGAGATTGCCCAGCTGGCCCGCCAGGACCGCGACGAGCGCAACCTTGACCAGGTGCAGGCCACCAAGGAGCTGACCCGCAACCTCGCCCACGAGATCAAGAACCCGCTGGGCGGCATCCGCGGCGCGGCTCAGCTGCTGGCGCTGGAGCTGCAGGACGGCGACCCCGAACTGACCGAATACACGCAGGTCATCGTTCACGAGGTGGACCGGCTGCAAAGCCTCGTCGACCGCCTGCTCGCGCCACACCGCAAGGCCCAGGTCGTTGGCGACGTGAACATCCACGAGATCTGTGAGCGCGTTCGGGCGCTGGTGCTCATCGAGCATCCCAAGGGTCTGGACATCGCGCGCGACTACGACACCTCGCTGCCCGACTTCCGCGGCGACCGCGAGCAGCTGATCCAGATGACGCTGAACATCGTGCAGAACGCCGCCCAGGTACTGCATTCACGCATCGCCGCCGGCGACGCGCAGATCGTGCTGCGCACGCGCGTCGCGCGGCAGGTCACCGTCGGCAAGCAACGCTGGCGCTTGGCACTGGAATTGCATATTGAGGACAACGGTCCCGGCGTCCCCGCCGAGATCCGGGATCGCATCTTCTTCCCCCTGGTTTCGGGGCGGGACGGCGGCTCGGGCCTCGGACTCACGCTTGCACAGACGATTGCGCAGCAACACCAAGGCATGATCGATTGTGAAAGCGAGCCGGGCCTGACGAACTTCCGAATCACGCTGCCCTTGCCTTGAAGCCACGAGCCGACGGGATGGGCTGAGGAACCTCATGAAATCCATCTGGGTTGTTGACGACGACCACTCGATCCGCTTCGTGCTCGAGAAGGCCCTGGCCCGCGAGGGGCTGCCGGTGCGCAGCTTCAGCAATGCACGCGACATGCTCGCCGCGCTCGAGGACGATTCACCGCAGGTGCTCGTCTCCGACATCCGCATGCCGGGTGGCTCGGGCCTGGAGTTGCTGGCCAAGGTCAAGGCGCGCCTGCCGGCGCTGCCGGTCATCATCATGACCGCCTACTCCGACCTGGACAGCGCCGTGTCGGCCTTCCAGGGCGGCGCCTTCGAGTACCTGCCCAAGCCCTTCGACCTGCCGCGCGCCGTGGAACTCATCCGCCGCGCGCAGGAAGAAAGCCAGCGCGAAGCCGGCGAGCAGGAAGCCGCCGCGCAAGTGCCCGAGATGCTGGGCCAGGCGCCGGCCATGCAGGACGTGTTCCGTGCGATTGGCCGGTTATCGCAGAGCAACGTCACCGTGATGATCACGGGCGAAAGCGGCTCGGGCAAGGAGCTGGTCGCCCGCGCGCTTCACAAGCACAGCCCGCGCGGCGAAGGCCCGTTCGTCGCCATCAACACGGCGGCCATCCCGAAGGACCTGCTGGAGAGCGAGCTCTTCGGCCACGAGCGCGGCGCCTTCACCGGCGCGCAGGCTTCACGGCGCGGCCGCTTCGAGCAGGCCGATGGCGGCACGCTCTTCCTCGACGAAATCGGCGACATGCCCTTCGAGCTGCAGACGCGGCTGCTGCGCGTGCTGTCCGATGGCCAGTTCTACCGCGTCGGCGGCCACAGCCCGATGCGCAGCAATGTGCGCGTCATCGCGGCCACCCACCAGAACCTGGAAGAGCGCGTGCGCCAGGGCGTGTTCCGCGAGGACTTGTTCCACCGCCTGAACGTCATCCGCCTGCGCCTGCCGCCGCTGCGCGAGCGCAAGGAAGACGTGCCCTCGCTGGCCCGCCACTTCCTGCAGCGGAGCGCGACCGAACTGGGTGTCGAGCCCAAGCGCCTGTCGGACGCAGCGCTGGCGGTGCTGAGCAACTTCGAGTTCCCCGGCAACGTGCGGCAGCTGGAGAACATCTGCCACTGGCTCAGCGTCATGGCGCCCAGCCAAACCGTGGAGCCCAAGGACCTGCCCGATGAGATCCAGCCCGGCTATGTTGCCGCGCCATCGCTGGGTCAGTCCACCCATGCGCAGCCCGCTGCAGCGGCTCCCGCTGCGCCTGTCGCTGCCGCGCCGGCCAGCACCAGCAGCGGTGAAGGCTGGCTGGCCGACATGGCCGCCGACGCCCGCGCCCGCCTGCTGGCCGGCGAGACCGACGTGTGGGACGCGCTGACCAAGCGTTTCGAGGCTCAGTTGATCCTGACCGCGCTGGACATCACCCGCGGCCGCCGCATCGAGGCCGCGCAGAAGCTCGGCATCGGGCGCAACACGATCACGAGGAAGATTCAGGAGTTGGGCCTGGACGTCTGAAGCCAAGTTCGGCCGCCACTAGCGAACCGCTGGCATGGCTGCTATTGCCTTCGCGGCAGAGGGCTGGCTGCCGGCTCGCTGATTCTGATGTTCGGCAACTTCTGATGAAGGCCCGAGATAGGGATCTGAGTGGGATACGAGCGCTGATCACCCGCGTATGCAACGAGGTTGATGCGGTCGAGCTGATCAGAACAAGCATTGAACAGTGCAAGATCGTCCATCCGGCGGTATCGAATGGATAACCGATACCGACCATCGTTGTCCACGATTGCAATGGCAGGGCCCGCTGGCTGTCCCGCTTCGAGCCAGGATGCCCCTACAAGCGCACCCGCGGCAGGCCGGCCGGAAACGTCTGCGACGCGCCCTTCCAAGAGATAGGTCTGCTCACTGCATTTGGCATGAACCAGTGCGGGCAGCAGGGCTAGCGCGAGGGCTGCAATGTTCTGTTTCATGAGAGGCAGCGTGTCATCGAAAAAAGGGCCTGGCTTGGGCGGCTCATGATGCCGGCCAGCTGTGCCAGCTTCAATGCCCGCTGACCCGAAGCCCCAGCAGCACCACCGTCGCAAACCCAAACACCAGCGTCAGCCCTCGCCAGAACAGCAGTGGATGCCTTTGCTGCAGCGGCGTCCTGTCCCGCTTCATGAACTCCGGCCCCGGCGCGTGCAGGTCGTGCAGAAACTCCGACAGCGCCTGCTGCCGCCGCGCCGCCTGCGGCTGCAGAGCCTTCTTCAGCACGCGGTCCAGCCATTCGGGCAGGTCGGGGCGGCGCGTGCGCAGCGGCACGTACTGCAGCTTGTGCAGGTCGCGGTCGCCGCGCACCTGGGGGACCTGCAGGCCATAGGGCAGGGCGCCGGTCAGCATCTGGTAGATCAGCACGGCCAGCGAGAACAGCTCGGCCACAGGTGTGCCACCCTCGCCGGTGAAGTATTCCGGCGCCGTGTACTGCAGCGTGCCGGCCAGTTCCAGCGCGCGTGCGTCGCCTTGGGCCTCGCTCAGGCCCGCCACATGGGCCGAGGCCAGGTCGATGAGGATGACGGTGCCCTGGCGGTCGATCATCAGGTTCTCGGGCCGCAGGTCCTGGTGCAGCATCTCCTTGCGGTGCAGGGTCTGCAGGCCGCGCGCGATCTGGTCGGCGATGGCCCGCACTTCGTTCAGGCCGGGGCGCGGGTGGTCGGGCATCCATTGCGCCAGCGTCTGTCCGTGGATGAACTCGACGGCGGTGAAGAGGTGTTCGCGCTTGCGCTCGGGCGGCGCGGCCTTGATGACGTGCGGGCTGTCGACGCGCCGGGCCACCCATTCCTCGGTGGCGAAACGGTCCAGCTCGCGGGCGTTGCCGGCCAGGTCGGCCGTGGGCAGCTTGAGCGCCCATTCGCGCCCGTCCGCGTCCACCGCCAGCACGACCTGGCTGCGCGCCGTCTGCTGCAGTTCGCGCACGACGCGGTAGCCCTCGAAATCCTGGCGCGGCGCGAGGTGCGGCGGCAGGCGCAGGCCGTCGCGGCTGACCGGCGCGGTGAGCTGGCGGGGCAGGGAGTCGACGCGCGCCAGCATGACGGTGACGTTGTCCTGGCTGCCGCGCGCCAGTGCCGCAGCTACCAGGGCAACGGCTGCGGCCTGCATGTCGTCGCCGTGGTCGGCCAGCGCCTGCTGCACGGCAGCGGCGTCCAGGAATTCGTAGGCGCCGTCGCTGGCCAGCAAGAAGATCTCGCCCACCTCGGTGGCCCAGCAGGCGTAGTCGATGTCCAGACGTGCAGTGACGCCCATCGCTCGGCCCAGGTAGGTCTGGCCGCCGTACAGGCGCACGCGGTGGTCCTGGCTCAGCTGCTCCAGCGCGCCGGCGTGTACGCGGTAGACGCGTGTGTCGCCGACGTGCAGGAGGTGCACCTCGCGGCCCTTGAAAACCAAGGCGCTGAAGGTGCAGACATGGCCTCGGTCCTTGTCGAAGCGGCCTTCGCCGCGCTGGCTCTCGGCATGCAGCCAGGCGTTGGTGGCGGCCAGCACGCACTGGGCGGCGCGGCGCACCGTCCATGCTTCGGAGGTGCCGTAGTAGTCCTCCAGAAAGCCGCGCACGGCGGCGGCGCTGGCGACCTGGCTGACTGGGCTGCTGCTGATGCCGTCGGCAATGGCCAGCGCGATGCCGCGCGAGCGCCGCTGCGCATCGGTCGGCTGGGCGACGCCGTGGAAGTCCTGGTTCAGCGGCTTGCGGCCGGCCTCGGAATGCTGGCCGACGGACAGCCGCAGCATCAGGACAGCACCCGCTTCGGCGCGGTCTTGTAGTGCGTCGAATAGAGCGTCAGTCCCACGAAGGTCAGGCCACCGACGAGGTTGCCGACGACGGTGGGGATCTCGTTCCAGATCAGGTAGTCCATCAGCGTGAACTGGCCGCCCAGCATCAGGCCCGAGGGGAACAGGAACATGTTGACGATGCTGTGCTCGAAGCCCATGTAGAAGAACACCATGATGGGCATCCACATGCCGATGGCCTTGCCCGACACCGAGGTCGACATCATCGCGGCGACGACGCCGGTGGACACCATCCAGTTGCACAGCACGCCGCGCACGAACAGCGTCAGCATGCCGGCGGCGCCGTGGGCCGCGTAGCCCACCGTGCGGCCTTCGCCGATGTGGCCGATCTTCTGGCCGACGGCATTGGGCGCCTCGCTGAAGCCGAAGGTGAAGATGATGGCCATGAAGACGGCCACGGTCAGCGCGCCGGCGAAGTTGCCGAAGAACACCAGTGTCCAGTTGCGCAAGCACCCTCCCCAGGTGGCGCCGGGGCGCTTGTCCAGCACCGCCAGCGGCACCAGCGTGAACACGCCGGTCAGCAGGTCAAACCCCATCAGGTACAGCAGGATGAAGCCGACCGGGAACAGCAGCGCGCCGATCAGCGGGTTGCCGGTGTTCACCGTGACGGTCACCGCGAAGGCCGCCGCCAACGCCAGGATGGCGCCGGCCATGTAGGCGCGGATCAGCGTGTCGCGGGTGGACATCAGCAGCTTGGATTCACCGGCGTCCACCATCTTGGTGACGAACTCGGTAGGGACGACGTAGGCCATGGGTTCTCTTTCGTTGAGGAGGGGCAGGGTGTTCGAGAAAAGGGCTCGCGCAAAGCACAGACGCCCCAGCCGGTGCGGCTGGGGCGTCTGCAGTTTTCGGTGTTGTTCGTGGCTTCGTTGCCACGTGGGATCAGCCGCCTGGCGGCGCCCGCAGGCGCACCAGGAGAGGGGTCAGTTCAGCGCGACGAGCACGCGGCCGTCCTGCACCTGCACGGCATGCGCCCGCACCGATTGCTCGGGCGCCTCCAGGCATTCGCCGGTGCGCAGGTCGAAGTGGTTCTTGTAGAGCGGCGATGCGACGACGATGCGCTCGCCCAGGTTGCCCACCAGGCCGCGCGACAGGACGCTGGCGCCAGAGCGCGGGTCGATGTTGTCGATGGCGTGGAAGGCGTCGGTGCCGACGCGGAACACGGCCACATGGCGGCCGTCCACCAATGCGGCGACTCCGGTGTTGGGCAGGATCTGGTCGACGTTGCAGATGGGGGTGAAGTTCATGTCGGTTCCCTGATCAGGCGGTGGCTTCTTCTTCGCGCTCATCCGTGCGCTCTTCGGCTCGCTCTTCGGCGCGCGCCGGCCGGATCTGGCCGCGCTCCTCCACGAAGATGATCCGCTCGTCCGCCTTGTCGCTGTTGACGAAGGAGCGGAAGCGCTGGCGCACCTCGGGCGTGTTGACGGCCGTCTTCCATTCGCATTGGTAGGTGTCCACCACGGCCTGCATTTGCGCTTCCAGCTCGGCGCCCAGTCCCAGGCTGTCGTTGATGACGACGTCCTTCAGGTAGTCCAGGCCACCTTCGAGGTTGTCGCGCCAGGTGCTGGAGCGCTGCAGGCGGTCGGCCGTGCGCACGTAGAACATCAGGAAGCGGTCGATGAACTTGATCAGGTCGGCCTTGGAGAGGTCGCTGGCGATCAGCTCGGCGTGGCGCGGCTTCATGCCGCCGTTGCCGGCCACATACAGGTTCCAGCCCTTCTCCGTGGCGATGATGCCGACGTCCTTGCCCTGGGCCTCGGCGCATTCCCGCGTGCAACCCGAGACGCCAAACTTGATCTTGTGCGGCGCGCGCAGACCCTTGTAGCGGTTCTCGATCTCGACGGCGAGGCCAACGGAATCGTCCACGCCGTAGCGGCACCAGGTTGATCCGACGCAGCTCTTCACCGTGCGCAGCGACTTGCCGTAGGCGTGGCCGGATTCAAACCCGGCAGCAATCAGCTCCTCCCAGATGAAGGGCAGTTGCTCGACGCGGGCGCCGAACATGTCCACGCGCGCGCCGCCGGTGATCTTGGTGTACAGGCCGTACTTCTTGGCGACCTGGCCGACGGCGATGAGTCCGTCGGGCGTGACCTCGCCACCGGGCATGCGCGGCACGACGGAGTAGCTGCCGTCCTTCTGGATGTTGCCGAGGTAGTAGTCGTTGCTGTCCTGCAGCGCGGCCAATTCGGGCTTGAGCACGAAGTCGTTCCAGCACGACGCGAAGATGCTCGCAGCGGCGGGCTTGCAGATGTCGCAGCCCAGGCCCTTGCCGTGCTTGGCCAGCAGGTCGCTGAAGGTCTTGAGGCCGCCGACGCGGATCAGGTGGTACAGCTCCTGGCGCGAATGCGGGAAGTGCTCGCAGATGTGGTTGTTCACGGCCATGCCGAGCTTGGCCATCTGGAACTTCATCACCTGTGTGACCAGCGGCACGCAGCCGCCGCAGGTGGCGCCGGCTTTCGTGCAGGCCTTGATCTCGCCCATGGTCGTGCAGCCCTAGCCGACGGCCGCGCAGATCTGGCCCTTGGTGACGTTGTTGCAGGAGCACAGCTGCGCGTTGTCGGGCAGTGCGTCGGGGCCGATGCCCACCTTGGCCTTGCCGTCACTGCTCGGCAGGATCAGGAACTCGGGGTCGGCCGGCAACTTGATGCCGTTGAGCGCCATCTGCTGCAGCGTGCCGTACTCGGCGGCGTCGCCCACCAGCACGGCGCCCAGCAGCTTCTCGCCGTCCTCGCTGACGACGATCTTCTTGTAGACCTGCTTGCGCTCGTCCACGTACTGGTAGCTGCGGCAGTTGGGCGTCTTGCCGTGCGCGTCGCCGATGCTGGCCACGTCCACACCCATCAGCTTGAGCTTGGTGGACAGGTCGGCGCCAGGGAAGGTGGCTTCGGCATCACCCGTGACGTGGCGGGCGGCGACGCGGGCCATCTCGTAGCCTGGTGCCACCAGGCCGTAGGTCATGTCGTTCCAGGCCGCCACCTCGCCGATGGCGTAGACGTTGCGGTCGCTGGTGCGGCAGTGGTCGTCGATGACGACGCCGCCGCGCGGGCCTATGGCCAGCACGCACTGGCGGGGCAGTTCATCACGCGGGCGGATGCCGGCGGAGAACACGATCATGTCGGTCTCCAGCCAGGTGCCGTCGGCAAACACCATGCGGTGGCGGGCCATCGCGCCGTCGGTGATCTCCAGCGTGTTGCGGCCGGTGTGCACCTGCACGCCCAGGTCTTCGATCTTCTTGCGAAGCACGCGGCCGCCGCCCTCGTCGATCTGCACGGCCATCAGGCGCGGTGCGAACTCGACGACGTGGGTTTCCAAGCCCATGTCGCGCAGCGCCTTGGCGCATTCCAGGCCCAGCAGGCCGCCGCCGACGACCACGCCGGTCTTGGACACCTTGCCGCTGGCCTGCATGCCTTCCAGGTCTTCGATGGTGCGGTAGACATGGCAGTGCGGCCGGTCGCGGCCCGGCACGGCCGGCACGAAGGGGTAGGAGCCGGTGGCCAGCACCAGCTTGTCGTAGTGCACGACCTGGCCGTCGGCCAGCGTGATGGTGTGGTCGCGGCGCTCGATCGCCACGGCCTTGGCGGCCAGGCGCAGCTTGAAACCCGTCTTCTCGAAGAAGCCGGCGGGCACCAGCGACAGGTCGTCGGCCGACTTGCCCGAGAAGAACTCGGACAGGTGCACGCGGTCGTAGGCCGGGCGCGGTTCTTCGCACAGCACCGTCACCTGCACATCGCTGGCGGCGTGGCTTTCCGCGAGGGATTCGAGAAATTTCTGGCCCACCATTCCGTGGCCGATGAGGACGATGTGCATGGACTGCCTTGGCGAAAGGCGCCGCCGGGAGGCTGCGTGAGGCCAATCGGAGACGCCAATGAAAAAGGCCCCGCAAGCAGCTGTCTGCTCGGTCGGGGCCGGTCGTATGGGAGTCGCCATCGTTGGCGAAAGGTCCCAAGGGGCCGGCGCGTGCTCGACCTCTCAGCCTCTTCTTTGCAAGACGCATGCCTGCGACTGGCCAGGCGCCGTTCAGGGGATTGACCCGCCCCAGACCGGTGGCGGGCACTGGTGCGGTGCGATGGTGTGCACCGCTACGGGGCTGTCTGCCCCGTCAGCGGGCTGGGCGGTCCAGCATGACTTCCAAACCCTGCGCGTTCAGCTCCGCGTCCAGGGCCAGCCACTCGGCCGCCTCGGCACCGGCCGGGTGCCCATGCGCACGCAAGCGCGCCAGATAGCCATCCAGCAGGGCCGCCTTGAGCTGCTCGTGCCGGTCGGGCGCCGACCGAACGGAATCGGCCAGCGCGACCATCTCGTCCACCTGCTCCACCATCTCGGCAGCCAGGCGCCGTACCTCGTCCACGCTGCCGCCGATGCGGCCGTAGTGCGTCACCTGCATCGCCAGCGGCTCGGCCGCCAGCAGGCGAGAGACGGTTGACTTCAGTGCCTCGGGCTCGAACTGCACCGGCGTGCTGGTTGGCAGTATCCAGGCGCGGCCGTCCACGTCGAAGGCGCGGTAGGACAGGCCGAAGGTGTCGCCTGTGAACCAGCTGCGGCTGCGTTCGTCCCAGATGGCGTGGTGGTGGCGCGCATGGCCGGGTGAATCGACGAGGCGCAGCGGCCGGCCTGCGAGATGGATGACCTGATCGTCATGCGAGGCCTCGGCGCGCTCGGCTGGCACCGGCACCAGCTTGCCGTAGCTGCGCTGCATTTCCTCTTCGCCGTAGACGGTCAGCGCACTCAGCCACAGCGCTTTCGGGTCCACCATGTGGCGCAGGCCGCGCGGGTGGACAAGGGCGCGGGCGCGGGGTACGGCCTCCATCAGCAGGCCGACGCCGCCGGCATGGTCCAGGTGGACATGGGTGGGGATGACCCAGTCCACGGCGTCGGTGCTCAGACCCAGCGCGTCCAGCGCCGCCAACAGGCGCGGCACGGCGTGGTTGGTGCCGGTGTCGATGAAGGCGGCGCGGCCGTCCTCCACCATCAGATAGGCGGCGTCGAAGCGTGGGCGCTGGAAACCCGTGTCGACGGCGTAGATGCCGTGGCCGAGGTCTTCGATGAAATCAAGCATGGGGCGGGAGAGAGAATCACCGATCACGATAGCCGAAGGAGGCCCGGGTGGCCGTTCACGAGATTCTGAAGATGGGCGACCCGCGCCTGCTGCGCGTCGCCAAGCCGGTCACGGAGTTCGGCACGCCCGAGTTGAAGGCGCTGATCGCCGACATGTTCGAGACCATGGCCGCCGCCAACGGTGCCGGCCTGGCCGCGCCGCAGATCGGGGTCGACCTGCGGCTGGTCATCTTTGGCTACACGAAGAACGTGCGCTACCCGGACGCGCCGCCCGTGCCGCCCACCGTGCTGATCAACCCGGTCATCGAAGTGCTGGACGGCGGCCGCACCGAGGGCT
>Ga0187842_1001315_pt1 | contig 11617 bp, 10 predicted proteins | sample SpaLakP09_SKY_41_FD_134514 | JGI IMG/M metagenome (GOLD analysis project Ga0187842, IMG submission 134514) | Oligotrophic lake water microbial communities from Sparkling Lake, Wisconsin, USA - SP09_SKY_41 | ecosystem: Environmental > Aquatic > Freshwater > Lake | place: USA: Sparkling Lake... | reverse complement strand
TGTTGAGTACGGCGATGCCCGAGCCGAAGTCGATGAAGCGCCGGCCCTCGACATCCCAGATCTCGGCGTTCAGCGCACGCTGGGCGTAGATGGGAAAGCCTATGCCCACGCCGCGCGGCGTGGCGGCGATGCGGCGGGCATCGATGGCGGCGTTGCCGGTGTTGTCGGACGTGCTGGTGGTCGTGTTCATGGGGTCCCTGAAAAACTGACGCGAGCCGCAGTCTAGAATCAGATTGGCTCTGTTGTTGGAACCAATATTGATGGATTGTTAGAACCAAATGACCGCTCAACTTACTGCCCAGGCCGGTGCACTGCCCGACTTCGTGCTGCGTCAGTTCGATCCGGCAAGCGGCGATCCCGACCACCGCCAGCTCTACCGCATCCTGCAGTCGGGCATACGAACGGCGGTGCTGCCGGCGGGGCTGAAGCTGCCGCCGTCACGGACCATGGCCCAGGCGCTGGGCATTGCGCGCAACACCGTCGTCCACGTCTATGAACAGCTGGCGCTGGAGGGCTATGTGCAGGCCGGCGTCGGGCGCGGCACTTTTGTGGCCGCCGTCGGGCCGCGCTTGGCAGGTGTGGCGGCGCAGCCGCTGCAGCCCATCCGCCGGGCAACGCTGTCCAGCCGGGGCAGCCAGCTGGTCGAGCAGGCCGGCGCAGCGCCGATGCAATGGGGCGCGTTCGCGCCGGGCGTGCCCGAGGTGCGGATGTTCCCGTCCCAGGTCTGGAACCGGCTGCAGGCCAAAGTCTGGCGCGCCGCCACGCCGCAGCAAATGAGCTATGCCACCGGCCATGGCGACGCCGGCCTGCGCGAGGCCATCGCCACCTATCTGCAGGGCACGCGCGGCGTGGTCTGCACGCCCGAGCAGGTGGTGGTGACCAGCGGCACGCAGCAGTCTTTGCAGCTGGTGGCCCAGCTGCTGGCCGATCCCGGCGACACCGTCTGGCTCGAAGACCCCGGCTACTGGGGCGCGCGCAGCGTGTTCCGCGCGCTGGGCCTGAAGCTGGAGCCGGTGGCCATCGATGCCGAGGGCCTGGCGCCCAGCGCCGCGCAGCTGCGCGCGCCGCCGCGGGCGATGTTCGTCTCGCCCTCGCACCAGTACCCGACCGGCGCGCTGATGAGCCATGGCCGGCGCCGCCAGCTGCTGGCGTACGCGGCGGCGCAGGGCGCCTGGGTGGTCGAGGACGACTACGACAGCGAATTCCGCTACGGCGCCCGGCCGCTGCCGGCGCTGCAGGGCCTGGACGACCGGGGCCGTGTGATCTATCTGGGCACCTTCTCCAAGACCCTGTTCCCGGCGCTGCGCCTGGCCTATCTGGTGCTGCCGCCCGAGCTGGTGGACAGCTTCGCCCGCGCCCTGGGCGAGCTGTTCCGTGAGGGCCAGACCCTGCAGCAGGCGGTGCTGGCGCGCTTTCTGGCCGAGGGCCACTACGCGACTCACATCCGCCGCATGCGCGCGGTCTATGGCGCCCGGCACGACGCGCTGATCGCGGCCATCGCCCAGCAGTTCGGCACCCGGCTGCCGGTGATCGGCGGCGACGCCGGCCTGCACCTGGTGCTGGGTCTGCCGCCGGCGCTGGATGACCGCGCTGTGGTGCAGAAGGTGCTGCGCGCCGGCGTGGCGACGCGGCCGTTGTCGATGTACTACATGCGCTCCCCGGCGCCGGCCAAGGGCCTGCTGCTGGGCTATGGCGCGGTGCGCGAGGAGGAGATCCCCGGCTACTTTGCGCTGCTGGCGCGGGCCGTGCAGGGCTTTCTGTGACGCAGCCTGTTGCTTTCAATGCGGCTTGCGCGGCTTCTTGTCGAAGGACTCAGGGCGGTAGACATTGCCCTCCCATTGGCCCTTCTTGCGAGCCCGCTCGATCGCCGCCTCGGCCTCGCGGGCTGCCTGGCGGCGAGAGGCTGGCCAGCGGTACAGCCGGAGCGCCTGCGCCTTCAGGCGATAGCCCCAGCGCTGCAGCACGGCGTCAAGCCGGCGCTGGCGCGGCGCGCTGAGGCACATGCGCACACCCAGCAGCAGGCAGATGGCAAGGCCCAGGGCGGCGAGGATTTGGATGAACACAGCAGGGTTTTTGCGGGGTTGAACGGCGGGGAGATCGAACCCAGATGCTAGTTCATTGAGGCGAATGACGGATGGCCGGGTGCGCCGCATGTCCCCCGAAAGAGGGTGACATCACCCCTTTCAGAGGGAATGGCGGGATGGGCGTGCTTTCTCAACAATCGCTCCCAGCCGTCAAGGAGATCCCGCCATGCAGCACCGTCACGTCTCACCCGTCAGCCTGAGGTTTTGCGACAGCCTGCGCGCCAGCGGCTTCGACGCCAGCGATTTTGTGATCGAGGAAGAGGCCAGCCCGGCGCTGAGCCGCATGCTGGGCAATGACGACGCGCTGGTCACCGTGCGCCGGCGCTCTACCGGCGATGAACGGTTGTATGCCGCCGGCCCCGGGCGGCCCTGGTTCGCACTGGCGCTGATGGACCTGGAGCAGGGCTGTTTCGGACAGTCCTAGTCCGACAACGTCAACCAGTGCACAGCAAACCGCTGGTCCGAGTCCGTCCACACCGCCGCTGGCTCAAAGCCCGCGCTGCGGGCCAGCGCCTTGAAGCTCTCCAGCGTGTATTTGTAGGAGTTCTCGGTGTGCAGCGACTGGCCCTGTTCGAACTCGAAGCGCTGGCCGCATAAGCGCACGGTTTGCCGCGTGCGGCTGAGCAGATGCATCTCGATGCGCTGCAGCTGGGGCTGATAGAAGGCGTAATGGTCGAAGGCTGACAGCTCGAAGTCGGCCCCCAGTTCGCGGTTGGCTCGGGCCAGCAGGTTCTTGTTGAAGGCGGCCGTCACGCCCTGGGCGTCGTTGTAGGCGGCGTGCAGTTCGTCGGGGTGCTTGACCAGATCGACGCCGATCAGCAGGCCGCCGCCTTGCAGCCAGCCGGCCATCCGACGCAGCAGATTACGGGCCGCCTCGGGCTCGAAATTGCCTATCGACGAGCCGGGAAAGAAGCCGATGCGCCGACCCAGCGCAGACGGCAGGTTCAGGCCCTGGGTGAAGTCGGCGGCGATGGGCTCGACGCGAAGGCCTGGAAAGTCCTGCCGCAAACCGCCGGCGGCCTCATGCAGGTGCTCGCCCGAGATGTCCACCGGCAGAAAGCGCTGCGGTGCCTGCAAATGGTTCAGCAACAGGCGGATCTTGCGGCTGGCGCCGGCGCCGAACTCGACGATGTCGGCGCGCGGGCCGATGCACTCGGCCATCTCATGCGCGCGGCTTTGCAGAATGCCCATCTCGGTGCGCGTCGGGTAGTACTCGGGCAGTTCGCAGATGCGCTCGAACAGGGCTGAGCCGGTGCTGTCGTAAAAGTACTTGGGCGCGACCTGGCGAGGCTGCTCGTGCAGTCCGGCGATAAGGTCGCGGGCGAAGTCAACGGCGGCCACCGGCACGTCGTCGGTCAGCTGGATCAGATGAGGGTGCATATCAGAGATCTCGGGCAAGCCGTATGCCTGTGAACTGCCAGCGCGCTGCCGGCGGGAAGAAGTTGCGGTAGCTGGCGCGGCTGTGGCCCTCGGGCGTGGCGCAGCTGCCGCCGCGCAGCACCAGCTGGCCGACCATGAATTTGCCGTTGTATTCGCTGATCGCGCCAGTCCAGGGCCGGAAGCCGGGATAGGGGTCGTAGGACGAGCGTGTCCATTGCCAGACGGCGCCGAAGCATTGCCGCAGCGCGGCGCTTTGGGCCACGGCCGCCTCCCATTCAAACTCGGTCGGCAGCCGGTAGCCGGCCCACTCGGCATAGGCGGAGGCTTCGTAGAAGCTGAGGTGGCAGACCGGCTCCGCCCAATCGATTGCCCGCTCGCCGGCCAACGTGAACAGCCGCTGCGCACCGTCCGGATTCCAGTACAGCGGTGCCCGCCAGTCCTGGGCCATCACCGTGGCCCAGCCGTCACTGAGCCACAGCTCGGGCCGGCGGTAGCCGCCGTCGTTGATGAAGGCCAGGTACTCGCCGCAAGTCACCAGCTCGTTGGCCAGCGCGTAGGGCTGCAACCGGACCGGATGGCGGGTCGCTTCGTTGTCAAACGCGAAGCCGCTGTCGGCATGGCCGATCAAGGCTTCCTGGCTGGGGAACTCCGACCAGCCACCTGTCGCGGACGTGGCGGCGGCCGGGTGTGGCGCTGTGTCGCCCCAGGCCGGCAGCAAGGGGTTCAGCGAAAACAAGTGCTTGACGTCGGCGAGCAGCAGTTCCTGGTGCTGCTGCTCATGATGCAGGCCCAGCTCCAGCAGTGAGGTGGCATCACCGCCGGCCCGGTGCATCAGCTGGGCGATGGCCGCATCCACATGGGCGCGGTAGTCCAGCACCTGCTGCCGCGAGGGCCGGGTCAGCAGGCCGCGCTGCGGGCGCGGGTGGCGCGGGCCGAGGCTGACGTAATAGGAGTTGAAAAGCTGGGCAAAGGCCGGGTCGAAGACCTCGTAGCCGGGCAGATGGGGCCGCAGCACCACCGTCTCGAAAAACCAGCTGGTATGGGCCAGATGCCATTTGACCGGGCTGGCGTCGGGCATGGACTGCACGCACTGGTCTTCGGCGGACAGCGGCGCGGCCAGGGCCAGCGTGGCCGCCCGCACCTGCGCGTAGCGCGCGGCCAGGGCTGCTCGATCCGAAGTCCCCCCGCCTGAGTGGCTCGATCCCATTCGCGCTGCTCCGCAGTTTGCTCGCACAGCGCTGGCCGGATGCCGCCATGGAGTCGCCTGAGGATACCCGCAGTCGTGCGTCCGCGCTTGGTGGGCGTGTCAGGAGATCTGCGTGTAGGCCAGGATCTCCGGCGGCGCGGCGAACAGCGGCCCTGCTGCGGCAATCGCCTCGCCGACATGGGCGGTGCTCATGTGTGCGTCGGCAGCGGCCTGGTCACGCCAGCGCTCGACGGTCTGGAACACATGGGGCGCATCAGGCCGCTGGAACACCTCGTAGGACAGACAACCGGCCTCCAGGCGGCTGGCCGCGGCCAGCCGGACCATGATGTCGCGCCCGGCCTGGGCGGCCTCGGGCTTCAATATGACGCGTGCCATGACGTGAACCATTGCCGTCTCCTGCGAGTGGGTTGGAGACAGGGCATACGGATCAAGCGCCCGCCCGGATGCACCGGCAGGCTCGGCGGCCGTTCGCTCAGCGCCTCGACAGCTTGAACACTGCCACCTCCTGCGCCAGCCGCATCGCCTGTTCCTTCAGCGATTCGGCGGCGGCAGCGGACTCTTCGACCAGGGCCGCGTTCTGCTGCGTCATCTGATCCAGCTGGGCCACGGCCACATTGACCTGGCCTATGCCCTGGCTCTGCTCGGCGGCGGCGGCACTGATCTCGGCAATGATGTCGGTCACGCGCTGCACCGAGCCGACGATCTCACTCATCGTCTTGCCGGCATCGGCCACCAGGCGGGAGCCGCCCTCGACCTTTTCGACCGAGGTGCCGATCAGGCTCTTGATCTCGCGAGCCGCCTGGGCCGAGCGCTGGGCCAGGCTGCGCACCTCGGCGGCCACCACGGCAAAGCCGCGGCCCTGCTCTCCGGCGCGTGCCGCCTCAACCGCTGCATTCAGCGCCAGGATATTGGTCTGGAAGGCAATGCCATCGATCACGCCGATGATGTCGCTGATCTTCTTCGAGCTGGTGTTGATCTCGTCCATCGTCGAGACCACCTGAGCCACCACCGCGCCGCCGCGAGCGGCGACCTCGGCGGCCGACGAGGCGAGCTGATTGGCCTGACGTGCCGAGTCGGCGCTCTGGCGCACGGTGCCGGTCAGTTGCTCCATCGACGAGGCGGTCTGCTGCAGATTCGAGGCGGTCTGCTCGGTGCGCTGGGACAGGTCGGCATTGCCGGTGGCGATTTCGACCGAGGCGTGCGAGATGCTGTCGGTCGAGGCGCGCACATTGCCCACCACCCGGCCCAGCGACTCATTCATGTGCTGCAGCGCCTTCATCAGCGCGCCGAACTCGTCGCCGCGCTCGATGTTGATGTGCTGGGTCAGGTCGCCGGCGGCGATTGCGCTGGCCACATCGATCGACTGCTGCAAGGGTTGGCGTATCGACTTCACCAGGGCGGCGGCCACAGCCATGCCCAGGCCGATGACGATCAGCGCGCCCATGCTGCCGTACATGACGATCTCGCCACGGGCAGCGGCCGCTTCCTTATGCGCGTTCTCGCCCTTGAGCTGTTGCAGCTTGACGAACTTGTCGATGGCAGCCAGATAGGCGTTGACCGAGGGCACGTACTCGTTCTTGACGGTTTCCTCGACGCCGGAGACGTCGCCCGAGCCGCCCAGTTCCCTGGTCTTCTTGCTCGCCGCCAGCAGCTTGCCGCCGACTGCGACGATATCCTTCAGCTGGGCCTTGTCGTCGTCGGTGGTCGCCTCCTTGGCGATTTCCTCGCGCAGCTTGGCCACGCGCGGCGCGTCGTTGGCAAGGTTTTCCTTGAAGAAGGCGCCCACCGAAGGATCGGCGCTGATGGCCGAGGCCAGGCTTCGGGCCACGGCGGTTTCTGTCATGCCCTTCCACTGTGTGGCCTTCTCCACCAGCTGATGGGCCAGGGTGGATTGATCGAAGGCCTCCTGCTGAACCACCTGCGCTCGCCGTATCGTCAACCCCGCCACCAACAGCATGGCCACCAGCAGAAAAAGGATGGCGCCCCAGAGCTTGCGAGAAATGGGCAGGTTGTTGAGGTTCATGCTTGCGACTCCCGATTGATCAGTAAGGAGGTATCGGCTTATTGACCCGAGGCTGAAGCTGCTGACAGGTCTCTATTGCATAGAAAAACTATCGTCTGAAGATGCTAAGAGCAGTTTTTCTTGGCTCCGAGCTCCACCATACTGCGGCCCATGATGCGGAGCAAACTGTTCGTCCCAGGTGTGCGGCCTGCGCTTTTCGACAAGGCCCTGGGCGGTGCCGCCGATGCCCTTTCCATTGACCTGGAGGACGCGGTACCCGAAGAACGGAAGGCGGCGGCCCGAGCGGCGGTGCAGGCATTCGTGACATCCGACTCGGCCCGCGGCGCGGCCAAGCTGATTATCGTGCGCGTCAATGCGCTGGGCACGCCGCATTTCGAGGCCGATCTGCAGGCCGTGGTCCGGCCGGGCCTGGCGCTGCTGAATTTGCCCAAGCCGGAGTCGGCCGACGATGTGCACGCCGCCGTGGCGGCGCTGGAGCGGGCCGAGCGGGTCAATGGCGTGGACCAGCCGATCCGGCTGCTGGTGAATATCGAGACGCCGAAGGCGCTGCGCGCGGCGGCCGCGATTGCCGCTGCCCATCCCCGCGTGGCCGGCCTGCAGCTGGGCCTGGGCGATCTGTTCGAGCCGCAGGGCATCGCCCGCCGCGATGTGGCGAATGTGCATGCCGTGATGTTTGCCGTGCGCATGGCAGCGGCCGAGGCCGGCATTTTTGCCGTCGATGGCGCGTTTGCCGATGTGGCCGATGCCGACGGTTACCGCGCCGAGGCGTGGATGGCGCAGCGCCTGGGCTTTGCCGGCAAAAGCTGCATACATCCCAGCCAGGTGGCCCTGGCCCACGAGGTGTTCCGCCCCAGCCGCGACGAGATCGAGCAGGCCCTGCGTGTGGTCGAGGCCGCGCGTGCGGCGGCCGCACAGGGCAGGGGGGCTTTCCTGGTGGACGGGCGCATGATCGATGCGCCCTTTCTGAAGCGTGCCGAGGCCTTGCTGGCCGCTGCCCAGGCGTCCGCCGATCCGCCTTAGCGCCCGTTGTTGTTCTGCCGTTCTGCGTCCCGCGCGCTCCTCCCCCCGTTTCCCGAGTCTCCATGAGCCCAGTCCATCGCGTCCTTTGCGTCATTGCCACCCTGCTGCTGGCCTTTGGCTCGCCGGTCCGGGCCGAGAACCTGGCCTCGGTGCGCATCACGACGCTGCCGTCGCTGCCCGCCACCGAGCCGCTGCAAGCTCTGGTGGCGCTGGACGGGCGGCCGCTGGCGCTGGGCCAGCAACATGCCTGGCTGCTGAGCGAGGACCAGAAGGGTTGGGCGCCAGCGAATTGGCAGGCGCCGGCCCCGCTGCTGGCGGTGGTCGGCGGCGGTGCCCAGGCCTTTGCGCTGCTCGGCGCCGAGGGTCGGGTGCAGAGGGCCGACCGGCTGGCGCTGGTGCAGGGCCAGCCGACGCTGACCCCGCTGGCCGCACTACCGAATGCGCTGGCACTGGCCCGCGGCACAAGCCTGGCTGGCAAGCTCTACGTCGCCGGACGGGGCCCGGACGGCAAGTCCCAGCTGCTGCAACTCGACACCCAAGCCAAACTTCCGGCCTGGCGCGAGCTGGCCGGCTGGCCCGGGGCGGGGCAGCTGAGCTCGCTGGTCGGCCAGACGGCGGCGCTGTTCGCCACCTTCAAGAGTGATGGCCAGAGGGCCGAACGCATGCTGCGCTGGTCTGCCGACAAGGGCTGGACCGAGCAGGGCGCCGTGCCCGGCCGGGTGGTGGCCGGTTCGGGCCGGGCAATGGGCCAGGCCCATGTGCTCTATCTGGTGCAGTCGGGTGCCGAGGCGGCGCCCAGGCTGATGAGCTTTCACACCATCACCGGCTCCTGGGCGGTGATGGCCGCGCCCGACACCGTCGGCGCCGGCCAGACCGCGGCCTGGAACAACGGCGTGCTCTGGGCCCGCGCCGATGCGACCGGTCAGCAATTCGGCTTTGCCGAGGTCGAGGCCGGCAAGCTGCTGCTGAAGTGGTTGGACTGGGTGGTGATCGTCGTCTACCTGGTCTCCATGCTGGGCATAGGCCTGTATTTCTATCTTCGCGAGAAGCGCAACTCGACCTCGGACTTCTTCGTCGGCGGCCGCAGCATCCCGTTCTGGGCCGCGGGGGTGAGCCTCTACGCGGCCAACACCAGCTCGATCAGCTACATCGCCATTCCGGCCAAGGCCTTCGAGACCAACTGGCAGTACCTGACCAACAACCTGATCGCCGTGCTGGCGCTGATGTTCGTGGCGGTGTGGATCGTGCCGCTGCTGCGCCGGCTCGACCTGATGTCGGTGTTCTCGTACCTGGAAACGCGCTTTCACCCGGCCATACGGATGCTGTCCAGCGGCCTGTGCATCCTGGTGCAGCTGGGCAGCCGCATGAGTGTGATCCTGTTCCTGCCCTCGCTGGCGATCGCCACCATCACCGGCCTGAACGTGGTCTGGAGCATCCTGATGATGGGTGGCTTCACGATCGCCTACACCGCCATGGGCGGCATGAAGGCAGTGGTCTGGACCGACGTGGTGCAGCTGGTGGTGAAGATGGGCGGGGCGATCTTTGCCATCGGCTTCATGATCTACAAGCTCAATGGCGGCTTTGGCGAGTTCATCGAGGTGGCGGCCGCGGCCGACAAGACCAAGATGTTCGACTTCAGCTTCGACCTGACCAAGGCCACCGTCTGGGGCTTCATCTTCCTGGTGCTGTTCGATGTGGTGCTGACCTTCCCCAAGGACCAGGTCTTGATGCAGCGCACCCTGTCCACCAAGTCGGACAAGGACGCTGGTCGCTCGATCTGGGCCTTTGCGCTGATCATGATCCCGGGCGGCTTTGTTTTCTACACCATAGGCACGGCGCTGTTCGTGTTCTACAAGGCCCACCCGGAGCGCATGAATCCGCTGCTGAGCATTGATGCGACCTTCCCGATGTTCATCGCCGCCGAGCTGCCGATGGGCGTGACCGGGCTGATCATCGCCGGCATCTTTGCCGCGGCCATGGCTACCCTGTCCAGCATCATGAACAGCGTGGCGACGCTGGCCTCCGTGGACTTCTACGAGAAGCTCGTGAAGCACCCCGACCCGAAGAAGAGCGTGCTGTTCGCCGAGATCATGACGGTGGTGGCGGGGTTGATCGGCATCGGCTTCGCGCTGCTGCTGTCGCGTTACGACATCCACTCGCTGTTCGATGTGTCGATCGAACTGGCTGGCCTGCTGGGCGGTGGTTTTGCCGGCGCCTACACCCTGGGCATGTTCACCCGCCGCGCCAACTCACCGGGCGTGGCCATAGGCGTGGGCTCGGCCATCGTGCTCACCACCATCGCCTGGTCGATGAATCTGGTCCACCCGTATTTCTACCTGGCGATCTCCATCATGCTGTGCATCGTCATCGGCTATATCGCCAGCCTGTTCTTCCCGGCGCCGACGCGTTCGCTACGCGGACTGACGATTTACTCCGACGAGGGGTATCACTGATCCGCCTCGTGTAGCCTAAGGGCCTGTTACCACTCCGTCTGCCTGATGCGTTGCCACACAAATCGCCGTGAACTAGGCGCAAAACGAAACCGGGGTAGGCCCCCCGGTGAGGCTTTGCAACGACGTGCACGGCGATTTGTGTGGCAACCCTTCGGGAGCGGGGCTGAAAGGGCCCCACTCGTCGTTGAACTCCTAGCCCAGGCGGCCAGCCTGGGCGTCGTCGTCCGCCTAGACTGGGGCCCTTTCAGCCCCGCTCGCACAGGTAGACGGAGTGGTAACAGGCCCTGACGTGGACACCCAATTCCTGCATACCTTCGTCGCCGTGGTCGACCACGGCTCCATGGCCGCGGCCGCGCGGCTGCTGAACATCACGCCGGCGGCGGTGGCGCAGCAGATCCGCACGCTGGAGCGCGAGATCGGTGCGCCGCTGATCGCCCGCGCGGGCCGCACCGTCAATGTCACCGAGGCCGGCTCGCGCATCCTGCAGCGCGCCCGCGATGTGCTGCGCGATGTCGCTGATCTGAGCACCGTCGCCAATGACGACGCCACCGCCGGCGAGCTGCGCCTGGGTGCCGGCACCAATGCGCTGACCGGCATGCTGCCCGACATCCTGGCGCGCATGGTCGAGAAGTTTCCGCGCATCAAGGTCTTCATCAAACCCGGCTATTCGCCGGAACTGTACCGCAGCGTCGAGGGCGGCGAGCTCGATGCAGCCATCGTGCTGCAGGCGCCGTTCGCCCTGCCCAAGACCTGCGACTGGGAGCTGCTGCGCGAGGAGCCGCTGGTGGTGCTGGCTCCGGCAGCCATGGCCGGGCGCGACCCGCACGAGCTGCTGGCCAGCGAGCCCTTGATCCGCTACGACCGCAGCCAGTGGGGCGGCCGCCAGGCCGACCAGTACCTGCGCACCGCGGGCATCACGCCGCGCGAGCGCTTCGAGCTGAATGCGCTGAATGCCATCGCGGTGATGGTCGACCGCGGCCTCGGGGTGTCCCTGGTGCCCGACTGGGCGCGGCCCTGGCCCGAGGGCCTGCATCTGGTGCGCATACCGCTGCCCCGGCCGTTCGAGCCGCGGCGCATCGGCATCGTCTGGTCGCGTTCGACCATTCGCATCCGGCTGGTGACGGCGTTCTTGCATGAGAGCCGGGTGGCCATGGCCGCCCACGTTGATTCACCCTGAACAGACGTTATGAAAGCTGTCTTGTGAACCAAGCCAGCGCTGCTGTGATCGCGGCGGGTGCTCGCCCAGACTCGGTCTCCCAACAGTGGAGACAACAATGAAAAAGCACATCGACCCCATCACACCTGCCCCCCGTCCCGCGGCACCGGGCCCGTTGAGCCGCCGCGGCCTGCTGCGTGCCAGCACGGCGCTGCTCGGTGGCCTGGGCCTGGTGGCCTGCGGTGGCAGCGAGGACCTGTTGGCCGTCGTCACACCGCCGCCGCCCCCGCCCGC
>Ga0187842_1001313_pt1 | contig 11627 bp, 10 predicted proteins | sample SpaLakP09_SKY_41_FD_134514 | JGI IMG/M metagenome (GOLD analysis project Ga0187842, IMG submission 134514) | Oligotrophic lake water microbial communities from Sparkling Lake, Wisconsin, USA - SP09_SKY_41 | ecosystem: Environmental > Aquatic > Freshwater > Lake | place: USA: Sparkling Lake... | reverse complement strand
TCCAGCCGCGCCACCGCCTCGCCATTGGTCGGCGACACGGCAAAGTGCGCCCGCTCAAAGGTCGGGGGGCTGATCAGCGGCAGTCTGAACTGACGGGACAAGGGGCAGGGGTCCAGCGGGGTTTACGGCTGGTGACGATATAGGCCGGGCGCGGCGTCAGGGCGAGCGGCGCGGACGGTGGAAGGTGGGGATGAAAGCGACTGGGGTGGGGACCGCTAGAAATCGAAGGCGGAAGCGTTCAATAGAAATGCAGCCAAATTTCCAATCGGTTGTTCTGGAATTTTCGATTGGAGTCCTTTCTTATTCTTTATGAGATGGGGAACATTCTTCTTCGGATCATAGAAAGTTATGCCCTTAGATATTAGAACTGAGAAATGTGGGTGAAGATCTACGTAATCTGGCGTGTTTGATGTGAGCCAGCCTTTTCGTTTCGCTTCGTACGCCAAGAGCCACATAGATGTATTAAGTCCATCTTTGGTTAAATATGATTCCCAAATAGATGTATCTATCGGTCCGGAGATTTGATTGCGCGAACGTAAATCCAAAGTGAGTAGTGCGCAAACCGAACTATCCATTCCGATAATCTGATCAAAAATGGCGGGCTTGAGAGATATCTTAAGCGCTTTTGCCAAAAAAAGAGCCCAGGCGACTTCAGAGTGCCGGCCCGATGGTGTGCATTGATGAATAAGGTCTTCGACAAGTTTGCCGATTTTTTCTTTGTCGATATCAAAATTATCGGCATTGTAGTTCGTCAGTATTTGAACAACAGTCGGTATAGTGGTGTGGTTTGCCCGAGCAGCTCTAAGCAGGTATGTTTCGTATTCTGGCCAGTTTGCTGGTTGTATTTTTGAAGATCGTGTGACTTTTATGGCATAATTTAGAATATTGTCGTTGGGGTATTGTTTTGAAAATTCAAAAGCGAGAGAGAAAAAATGTCCAATATCTTGCTTTTGCTTTTTCTGTGCTGTTGAAAATCGTATTTGATTTAATGTGCGGGGCCAAGATAGCTCATCAAACCATGGCATTTCCTTCGCCTCGGTTTTGTCAGGATGAGCTTCGAGTTGGTACTCTCGACATGCGCTTGCGATGATCGCGGCCGCATCTTCGGCTCGACCCAGTGTGTCGAAGCCAATGAACCAATCATCAACATTGCGTATCACGCGGTTTTTCATCTCGCCTAACGCCGCAGATATTAATCTGTCGACGCAGACGACAACGATTTCCGATACTATGCGCGAGGTATCGGGGCCAACCGGTATTCCAAGAGTTTGATTATCGTTACATTTTCGGACGGCCTGATCTATCCTTGCGCCAAGGGAGGCGTAGTACGGTGGTTTGTTTAAGTTAATTTTGCACCAACTTTTCGTCTCTAATGCCCATGCGATTGCGTGTGTGTACAGTGTACTGTAGAAACGTGATATGTCAGATGCTAGTGCGTAGTTATATCGAGAAGCAATTTCTGCTTTGCGGCGTGCGATGAGCGAGAAGTCCGGAGTTGGCACTGATCGCTGAGTGTCGCTTCTGATCGTAGGAATTTCGCTTCCGAAGCCGCCGTTTTTCAAGTGATTTGAGATAACGCCCCATTCGTCAGATATTAGCTTTGACAGGTAGTATTGAGCTACTGGGTTCACTATCGAGAGATCTCTTCTTCTCGATTTTGCCCGCGGAACATTATAAATTTCGGGAGTGGATTTTGGGTAATCCGGTATTGCTCCCCAGGATTTTCCTATGCTTGATCTATATTTCGCAAAATCTCTGGTTGTGAACGGCGGCGGTAGCTCTTCAGGGAAATAGCCACCGGCCAAAAGTGCTTTGAGGCGTTCGGATTTGTTCATAGAAAAATGCTCCCCCCGGTAACCGTTATGAGGTTTGGCTCTCACGTTCAAGTTGTTGCTGTTTGGATCGCTCGCTCCTTGGATCTCACGCCCTTTGTTGCCTCTGGAGTACCCATATGAGCTTTGTCTCGGCCAAGCTGATGGCCGGGTTAGTAAGGCCGATTTCGCTCTCGATCCTTCTCCCGCAAGGGGAGAAGGCCTATCTGAAGTCCATGACCTCACCCCCCCCCGACCTCGCCGCCTGGCGGGCCCAGATGACCAAGCCGGCCGGACCGCTCGGCGGACTGGCCCGGCAGGCCCAGCAGCGCATCAACCGGATCATCCCTGAGAAGGTCCATGCCACCATCACCACGGCGATGGAGGGCCTGACGCGGGGCATTCTGACCGGGGCCGATTTCGCCACCGGCTCGCCGCTGCACGGCCTGACCCTGGACGAGCGCCGCGCCAGGGCCGCCGCCGCCATCGACGGCTGGAAGAAGACCGCCAGTGTCGAGGGCGGGATCACCGGGGCCGGGGGCTTTCTGGCGGCGGCGGCGGATTTTCCGCTGCTGATGAGCTTCAAGATCAAGCTGCTGTTCGAGATCGCCGCCATCTTTGGCCATGACGGCACCGACCTGGATGAGCGGCTCTATATCCTGCACATCTTCGAGCTGGCCTTTTCCGACAGTGCCCACCGCGCCCAGGTGCTGGCGGCGATGGATGACTGGGACGCGCGGCGGCATGAACGTCCCGCCAGCCTGGAGGCCTTCGACTGGCGGGCCTTCCAGCAGCAGTATCGCGACCACATCGATCTCGCCAAACTGGCCCAGCTGCTGCCCGTGGTCGGCGCCCCGGTCGGGGCCATCGTCAACTGGCGGCTGGTCGAGTGGCTGGGCCAGACGGCGGTGATGGCCTACCGGATGCGCGAAGAGGGGGGCGGGGGAAACCGGCCGACGCCGTAGGCCCCCACCTGACCGGCTGTCGCCGGTCGTCCGCCCCCACAGGGGGCGGATGAACTCATCTTCCCCCTCTGGGGGAAGACGGTCGCGAAGCGACCCGTAGGGGGCAAGTGCCTCACCCTTCCACCGTCATTCCCGCCCTTGTGGCGGGAACCCCTGGTTCAGCTGAACTGTGAAGTGCCAGCGAAGTGCGCGCGCACTTCGCCCCGCCTGCACCTGCGGCGGACAAAGAGGTTCCCGCCACAAGGGCGGGAATGACGGTGGAGTATGGGGACAAGCAGAGCTCTATCCCCGCAGTTTCCAATGCAAAACCTAACCCGATCAACCCCTTACAGAAATCCCCATCGCACTTATCCGACGCACTCAAAACCCGACCCATACTGATCCCACCAGACAGCACGGGAAGGGCGCACGTACGGCGACCGATGCGGCGGTCTGGGGTGGTCGAGCGGGCAGCGTCCCGGCGGCCGTCATCTGGGGCCTTAAGCGCCCGGTTTGCGAGACGTGGCCTGTCCCTCCAGGGAAGGCGGGCGTTTCGGATCGGGGTTTGGGATCAGCTCCCCAGGCGGCGGTCCGGCGGACACGCAACAGGTCCGGGCTGAAATCGCCCGGACGGTCTGGACGGGGTCGCTTTCCCCTCCACCCGCCGGGGGCCGAAGTCGGGAGCGGGTTAAAACCCCGCGTCCCGAAGGCTCACCGGATAACGGACTACGCGGAGCGTCTGAACTTCGTCGAAACGGTAATCTCTATCTCTCATCCGGGCGAGGCCCGGACGCTCCGCAGCCCTTCCCATCCCTTCAGCGGTGATCCGCGTGAGGCGGCGAAGCCGTGTCTTCTCCCTTCCCCCTTGGATGGGGGAAGGGCGGGGTTGGGGGTGACCCCGCCGGACGATTTGACAAAGGCCTCGCCCCATCCGGGACCGCCTTCACCCCCATCCCCAACCCTTCCCCCATCAAAGGGGGAAGGGGGTCAGAGTGAAATCCCGAACAGCCGGCAGTCGCGGCGCTCGCCTTCGCGGTGGATGTGGCCCTTCTGATAGCCTTCCTCGAGGAAGCCCACGCGCTTCAGCAGGGCCTCGGCGCGGTTGTCGCCGACATGGGTGCGGGCGTTCAGGCGCTTGAGGCCGATCGAGGCGGCGTGGGCCAGGACGGCGCTGACGGCTTCCAGGGCGATGGCCTGGCCCCAGCGGTCGCGGGCCAGCATGAAGCGCAGCTCGGCGGTGTGGTGGCGCAGATCGAGGTCGACCAGCTCGCAGCTGCCGAGCACCGCGCTGTCCCCGGCCTGGCGGATGGCCCAGGACAGGGCCTGGCCGGCCTGCATGGCCTCGACCTGGGCGGCGACGCAGGCCTCGACCTCGGCGGGCTCCTCGAGGGCGTCATGGTCCCAGTGGGCCATGACCTCGGGATCGCTGAGCAGCGGATAGAGTTGCGGCGCGTCCGCCACCGTCAGGGGCGCGAGGACCAGGCGTTCGGTTTCGAGGATCATCGGCGGTTCCGGACGGGGGCAGGGGCCTTGAGTTCAGGATCCCCCGTTCCCAGCTATGGCGTGAACGCCGCTCTGGTGGTAGAGGGGCCGCTTCGTTTTACACGGCGGACCGTCCCGTCGCCCGGATCGAGATCAGTTTCCTCATGCTCATCGGCATTCTGCTGGCTATCAACATCGTCGTCTGCCTCGGCCTGATCGGCGTCGTCCTGCTGCAACGGTCCGAGGGCGGTGCCCTGGGCATGGGTGGCGGCAATACCGGCTTCATGACCGCCCGCGGGGCCGGCGACCTGCTGACCCGCATCACCTGGATCCTGTTTTCGGTGTTCCTGCTGATCAGCCTGACCCTGACCATCCTGACGGGTCGCATGGGCGGCGGCGGCTCGGTGACCGAGCGTCTGAACATCCAGAACCTCGACACCAAGACCCTGAACGCCCCGGTCGCGCCGATCGCCCCGGCCGGCCAGACGCCCTCGACCGCCCAGCCGGGCGCGATCACGGCTCCGGCCCCGCAGCTGAACCTGCCGACCACGCCGGCCCCGGCCCAGCCGACCGCCCCGGCTCCGGCCCAGTAAGCCCTTGATTTGCCTGTTCATCAGCGGCTTTCCGACGGAAAGCTGTTGATGAACGTCGGTTTCTCCCCGCGATGCCCGAATCGCGGCTAATCTGAGCGCCCATGACGCGGTACATCTTCATCACCGGCGGCGTGGTTTCCTCGCTTGGAAAAGGCCTCGCCTCCGCAGCGCTCGGAGCGCTCCTGCAGGCTCGTGGCTACAAGGTCCGCCTGCGCAAGCTCGACCCCTATCTCAACGTCGATCCGGGCACGATGAGCCCGTATCAGCACGGCGAGGTCTTCGTGACCGATGACGGGGCCGAGACGGACCTGGATCTCGGCCACTACGAGCGCTTCACCGGCGTGTCGGCGACCAAGGCCGACAACATCACCACCGGCCAGATTTACAAGACCATCATCGAGAAGGAACGCCGCGGCGACTATCTGGGCGCGACCGTCCAGGTGATTCCGCACGTCACCAACGAGATCAAGGACTTCGTGCTGTCGCCGGCCCTGGACGAGACGGGCGAGAAGCCGGTCGACTTCGTGCTGGTCGAGATCGGCGGCACGGTGGGCGACATCGAGGGCCTGCCGTTCTTCGAGGCCATCCGCCAGCTGCGCCAGGACCTGCCGCGCGGCCAGAGCTGCTATGTCCACCTGACCCTGCTGCCGTTCATCAAGACGGCCGGCGAGATGAAGACCAAGCCGACCCAGCACTCGGTCAAGGAGCTGCGCTCGATCGGCATCCAGCCCGATATCCTGCTGTGCCGCTGCGAACAGGACATTCCGGTCGAGGAAAAGCGCAAGATCGCGCAGTTCTGCAACGTGCGGCCCAGCGCCGTGATCCAGGCGATGGACTCATCGTCGATCTATGCGGTGCCGATCGACTATCACAAGGAAGGCCTGGACGCCGAGGTGCTGGACGTGTTCGGCATGAGCGACGCGCCCAAGCCGGACCTGAGCCGCTGGGAAGCCATCGACGAGACGGTCAACCACCCCGACGGTGAAGTGACCATTGCCGTGGTCGGCAAGTACACCGTGCTGAAAGACGCCTACAAGTCGCTGATCGAGGCCCTGCACCACGGCGGCCTGGCCAACAAGGTCAAGGTCAATCTCGACTGGGTGGAAAGCGAAACCTTCGAGGGCGATCCCGGCGCGGCCGCAGCCCGCCTCGAAAATGCTCACGCGATCATGGTGCCCGGCGGCTTCGGCGAGCGGGGGGCGGAAGGAAAAATTCGGGCCGCCCAGTTCGCCCGTGAACGCAAGGTGCCGTATTTCGGCATCTGCTTCGGCATGCAGATGGCGGTCATCGAGACCCTGCGCAATGTGGCCGGCATCACCGATGCCAGCTCCAGCGAGTTTGGGCCCACCGAACGTCCCGTGGTCGGGATCATGACCGAGTGGATCAAGGGCAATGAACGGGGCGAGCGCCGCAAGGGCGACGACCTGGGCGGCACCATGCGCCTGGGGGCCTTCGACGCCGTCCTGACGCCCGGCAGCAAGGTCGCCGCCATCTATGGCGATACGGCCATCAGCGAGCGCCACAGGCACCGCTACGAGGTCAATATCGGCTACAGCCACCGGATGGAGGAGTCCGGCCTGAAACTGACCGGTCGCTCGCCTGACGGCGTCCTGCCCGAAATCGTCGAGCGCGAGGACCATCCGTGGTTCATCGGCGTGCAGTTCCACCCGGAACTGAAGAGCCGTCCGTTCGCCCCGCACCCGCTGTTCGCCAGCTTTATCGCCGCGGCGAAAGAGCAGGGCAGGCTGGTCTAACAGGCGCTGTTGCATGTCTGAAGAGATTCAGGCATAAGCGCGCCCTCACGCGGCGGCCTGGGTTCTTCCCGAGTCGCCGCTTCCGATTTTCACGCTCAGCGAGCAGAGTCACTTCGATGGCCGTTCCTAAAAGAAAAACTTCGCCTTCTCGCCGGAACATGCGCCGGTCGCACCACGCCCTGGGCGCCAACTCCTTCGTGGAAGACAAGGACTCGGGCGAACTGCGCCGTCCGCACCACGTCGACCTGAAGACGGGCCTGTACAACGGCAAGCAGATCCTGACCCCCAAGGAAGACTAAGCGCTTCCTTTCCGGTCTCTGACTTCGAAAACGCCGCCCGGCTCGCTGGGCGGCGTTTTTCGTCATGGGTGCCAAAAAGGTGGTAGGCTCGGCGGACAGGGAGGTCCGCCCATGCTCACACGCCGAATCCTGACGGCGGGACTGGGTCTATCGTTGTTGCCCCAGACCGTTCTGGCCCGACAGACGCTGCCCGCGCCGCCCGAACCCCTGTTCATTCTCGATGCCACGCCGGATGCCGATGACCGCCTGACGGTCGAGGTCTGGCTGAACGGGCAGGGGCCCTTCCAGTTCATCGTCGACAGCGGGGCAGGCCGGAGCGTGCTGTCGGTGGCGGTCGCCGAACGCCTGGGCCTTGCCCGGGGCCCCGACGTGCTGGTCCACGGGATCAGTGGCGCTCAGACCTACCCCACGGCCCAGGTGGCCCAGCTTTTAGTTGGGGATGCCCGGCTGACCCAGGCCAGCCTCCCGGTGTTGCCTGATGACCGCGTGGGCGGCGATGGCCTGCTGGGCGTCGACATCCTCGAAGACCGGAACGTGATCATGGACTTTGCCGGGCAACGGCTTGAGGTCCGCCGAAGCCGGTCGGGCCTCGACAGGGTTCAGATGCCGCGCGAGGTCTCGGTGATGGCGGACGAGCGGTTTGGCCGGCTGACCGTCGCTGACTGCCGTGTGGACGGCACCCGGGCCCTGGCCTTCATTGATACCGGCGGCGGGGTCAGTATCGGAAACATGGCCCTGTCCCGCGCCATCTCCACCCGGCGGCGGCGGTCCTCTGATGACGTCAAGCCGGCGCGACTTCTGACGGCCTCGGGCGAGATGAGCGTCGGCGAGTTCCGCGTCGCGCCGTCCCTGACCCTTGGGGCCGTCAGGCTCACAGACCTGCCCATGGCCTTTACCGACCTGCACGTCTTTGACGTCTGGGGCCTGAAGGCGCGTCCGGCGGTCCTGCTAGGCGTCGATGTGCTGCGGATGTTCACCCGGGTCGAACTGGACTTCGGGGCCGGCCGGATCCGGTTCCGGGTGGGCGACGCAAGGGTGCCGCCCACCGCGCGCAGCGCCTGACCTTACTGTGTCCGGCCCCGGGCCTGGATCTGGGCCCGGCGGGCCTCGACCGAGGCCGGTGTTACCTCGCGGTTATGGGCGCTGGAGCGCTTGTGTTCGATCTCCAGTCCCTTGTTGAACGAGCGGCCGTAGCCCTCGTCGATCAGCGACTTGTAGAACGACAGGGTTTCGACCGGGATTGAGGCCATGTCGGCCGCCAGCTTCAGGGCCGTCGGCATCAGTTCGGCCGCCGGCACGACGCGGTTGACCAGGCCCCAGGCCTCGGCCGTCTTGGCGTCGATGAAATTGCCGGTCAGGGACAGTTCCTTGGCCCGGTAGATGCCGATCAGGCGCGACAGCTTCTGCGACAGGCCCCAGCCCGGCATGATCCCGACCCGGGCATGTGTATCGGCAAAGCGGGCATTCTCCGAGGCGATCAGGACGTCACAGGCCAGGGCCAGCTCGAAGCCCCCGGTGATGGCGACGCCGTTGATCGCGCCGATTACCGGCTTGCGACAGACCTCGATGGCCCGGACCGGGTTGCTTTCGGCGTCCTGGTCATTGGCCGCGCTCATCGCCCTGGGGTCGCTGCCCAGTTCCTTGAGGTCCAGCCCCGCCGTAAAGGCCCGCTCGCCGGCCCCGGTCAGGACCACGACGCTGATGGCCGGATCGGCGTCCAGTTCGAACATCACCGTATGCAGGGCCGCCCGAAGCATTTTTGAGAGGGCGTTCATCGCCTCTGGTCGGTTCAGCGTCACGACGGCGATCGGGCCGCTTTTTTCGACGGTCAGCATGGCGTTCTCCCTTTGCGTTACCGATGATCAGTCGGCGTTCAGACGGGAAGTCAAGTTGCGCCGCGCCGCCATGGCGGCTAAGCCTCCCGCGCCTTTCGCCTTGAGGAGCTGCCATGACCGAGATCGTCGACATCATCGCCCGCGAAATTCTCGACAGCCGGGGTAACCCGACTGTTGAAGTCGACGTCGTCCTGGAAGACGGCGCGTTCGGCCGCGCCGCTGTGCCCTCGGGAGCCTCGACCGGGGCCCACGAAGCCGTCGAGAAGCGCGACGGCGACAAGAGCCGCTATCTCGGCAAGGGCGTCCTGCAGGCCGTCGACGCCGTCAATGGCGAGATCTTTGACGCCCTGTCGGGCGTTGACGCTGAAGACCAGCGCCGGATCGATACCCTGCTGATCGACCTGGACGGCACGGCCAACAAGTCGCGCCTCGGGGCCAATGCCATCCTCGGCGTGTCGCTGGCTGTCGCCAAGGCCGCCGCCGAGTCCGCCGGCCAGCCGCTCTACAAGTATGTCGGCGGTGTCAATTCGCGCGTTCTGCCCACCCCGATGATGAACATCATCAACGGCGGGGCCCACGCCGACAATCCGATCGACATTCAGGAGTTCATGATCCTGCCGACCGGTGCGGCCAGCTTCAGCGAAGCCCTGCGCATGGGGGCCGAGATCTTCCACGGCCTTAAGAAGGCCCTGAAGGACGCCGGTCACAACACCAATGTCGGCGATGAAGGCGGCTTTGCCCCCAACCTGGCCTCTGCCGAGGCGGCGCTCGACTTCATCGTCAAGGCCGGTGAGGCCGCCGGCTACCGCGCCGGCGAGGACTTCGTTCTGGGCCTGGATGTGGCCTCGACCGAGTTCTTCAAGAACGGCAAGTACGAGCTGGAAGGCGAGGGCAAGTCGCTCGATCCGGCCGCCATGGTCGACTATCTGGCCGGCCTCGTGTCGAAGTTCCCGATCCTGTCGATCGAGGACGGCATGGCCGAGGACGATTTCGAAGGCTGGAAGCTGCTGACCGACACCCTGGGCAAGAAGGTCCAGCTGGTCGGCGACGACCTGTTCGTGACCAATCCCAAGCGCCTGCAGATGGGCCTGGACATGGGCCTGGCCAATTCGATCCTGGTGAAGGTCAACCAGATCGGCACCCTGTCGGAGACTATCGATGCCGTCGATCTGGCTCACCGCGCCGGCTACACCAGCGTCATGAGCCACCGTTCGGGCGAAACCGAGGACAGCACGATCGCCGACCTCGCCGTCGCCCTGAACTGCGGCCAGATCAAGACCGGCTCGCTGGCCCGTTCGGACCGGCTGGCCAAGTACAACCAGCTGCTCCGCATCGAGCAGATGCTGGACGACCAGGGCCTCTATGCCGGCCGTGCGGCGCTGAAGGGCCGCTAGGCCAACCCAAACCTCTCGGGTCGGGATCCGGCGCAGCCTCGAAAGGGGCTGCGCCTTTTCTTTGGCCCGGGCTCGCGGCGGGGTTCTACGGTCTTCAGCTGACCGATTCCCGGGTTCGGCTGTCTATTCGGTGGGCAAACGGTGCTCGCTGGCCCACATTTTTTCTATAAGCGTCCGTGCCGGCTCCCGAGAGGTCTCTGCAGGGCGTGTTCGCAGGTGCGAACCGGGCGCTGCGATGCGGTATCTAGATGCCGATGAAACCATCTCAAATGAAACCGCGCGCGGTCCGTCGTTCCGGCAATTGGTGCCGTTGCGCGACCCCTGAATTTAGAAGGCGTTAAGCCCCGTCTGCGACTCTGCAGGACCCCATCCGGGATTCTCAGATGTTCGCCCGACTGCAACCCATCCTGCCGACCGCGGCGATCTTCTTTCTGATTTTTTACTTCGTTTTTCACGCCCTGACGGGCGAGCGAGGGCTGCTGTCCATCTCCCAGCGTAACGCCGATCTCTCAGCCAAGACCATGGAACTCAAGAAGATCCGCGCAGAGAGGATGGACCTGGAGGCCCGCGCTCGTCTATTACGCAACGGCAGTCTGTCGGCCGATCTCCTGGAGGAACGTGCGCGTTCACTCCTCGGATATGCCGACCCGAGAGACTTCGTGATCCGGACCAAGCGCTAGCGCCTTGGGGTCACGGTTTCCCGGAGAAGGCTGTTGGTCGATCCCCGATGACGGACATCGGGATCGGTCCGGGCATGACATGACGAGCATTTCCTTCGCGGAACCGACGACACCTTCGGCGGGATATGTTCTGGGATTGAAGGCCGCGATGAAGATTGGCCAGGGAGAGTTGAATGGCGCGTACGCGCAAGGCTGAGGCCTCCGAGGGCAAGGGTAGTGACACCGGTGTCAACGCCTTTGTCAGCAAGGAAGAGCTTCTGAAGTTCTATCAGAGCATGCTGCTGATCCGCCGCTTCGAGGAGCGGGCCGGGCAACTGTACGGCATGGGGCTGATCGGCGGGTTCTGCCACCTCTATATCGGCCAGGAAGCCATCGCGGTCGGCATGCAGTCGATCTCGTCCAAGGGCGACCAGATCATCACCGGCTACCGCGACCACGGTCACATGCTGGCTGCGGGGATGGACCCGCGCGAGGTGATGGCCGAACTGACCGGTCGTGCCGGCGGCTCGTCGCGCGGCAAGGGCGGCTCGATGCACATGTTCGACATTGAGACCGGCTTCTACGGCGGTCACGGCATCGTCGGCGCCCAGGTGGCGCTCGGCACCGGCCTGGCGCTGGCCAACCACTACAAGGGCAATGGCAACGTCTCCTACGCCTATTTCGGCGACGGCGCGGCCAACCAGGGCCAGGTCTATGAGAGCTTCAACATGGCCCAGCTGTGGAAGCTGCCGGTCGTGTACGTGATCGAGAACAACCAGTACGCCATGGGCACCAGCGTCGAGCGTTCGGCCTCGGAAACCGCCTTCCACAAGCGCGGCGTCTCGTTCCGGATCCC